>Ga0209737_10000222_pt1 | contig 52163 bp, 54 predicted proteins | sample TergutCu122P3_FD_187284 | JGI IMG/M metagenome (GOLD analysis project Ga0209737, IMG submission 187284) | Cubitermes ugandensis P3 segment gut microbial communities from Kakamega Forest, Kenya - Cu122 P3 (SPAdes) (version 2) | ecosystem: Host-associated > Arthropoda: Insects > Digestive system... | reverse complement strand
GTTGAGTTTTGGATTGCGGTATTATATAGCTCTCTAAATAAGTTCAATGAGCAAATAAAAGAAAAAAGAAATAATCTTGCAAATTGAGAGAAAATTCATTACTTTTGCTTTTCAAATTCAAATGAGGTAAGTTTATCTTTAATAAAAAATGTCATTATGAGTGTAATGGAATTAGAACTACAAAAAATTGATTTAGCACGGGCAATCCTTACTACAACTGATGAAAATATTATAAAAAATATATGGTTGTTTTTGAAAGGAAACAACAATTTTGTTGTTTCTCAGCAAAGAGTTGCCAAAAAACGCCGTAAGATAGGAATTTTAGATGGTAAAGCTAAAATAATTTTCCACGACGATTGGAGTATGACACCCGAAGAATTACTTGAATTGAAATGAAAAGGTTACTGTTAGATACACACACCCTTTTGTGGGTAATTGGCAAAAGTTACGAGTTGTCGCCTCGCATGAAGGATTATATAACAGACTGCGATAATGAAGTATATGTTAGTGCAATTTCGCTTTGGGAAATTGCACTCAAATGTAGCATTGGAAAATTGGAACTAAATTTTGAAGTAGAAGATATTCCGGTATATTGTACAAAATTTGGTTTTCGCCTTATTCCGTTGGACCCGTTGGATGCGTTACATAGTTTGAAATTGCCTTTAAAAGAAAATCACAAAGACCCTTTTGACAGAATGTTGATTTATCAGTGCATACGGCATAACTACACATTGCTAAGTAGAGATAATAAAATGAAATTGTATGAAAATGAAGGATTACAATATATATGGTAAATAAAAAATTAAAACTAACAAAAAACATAAATATAAAACATTGATTTTAAGATAATTGAGCTTTTAGCTCTTATTTCTCCCTGATTCCGAAACCTGAGAATTTCAAAAATCTTACGAGAATAAGTTTGCGAGGTTCATGCTGCGGCGTGAATTGTTCGTGCTTATTTGTAGGATTGAGTCTTCTCAGGTACTCGGAATTGGAAATAAGCAATCAACGAATAGTTTACGCTTTTTTCGTGTGGTTGCATACAATAACGGATTTTATAAATCATTTAATATTAACAATTTAAATTAAAAGTTATGGGATTATTCTTCAGACAAAATCAGAGATTCGGAAGAACGGCTTTTCTAGAAGATATGGAAAATGCCAAAAGAGGTAATGTTCACGCTATGGTAAACGTTGGCTTAGCATATTGGCGTGGCGATGGTGTACTGCGTGATTTTGATGAAGCACAACATTGGCTCTCGCGTGCTGCGGAACTTGGTGACCCTAATGCTGGTCGTATTCTTGAAGAATTGTTATCAAATCCAGAAAAAGAATTATCCGGCTTTGGGTGTGGTTTATGGTTACCAATTATTCCACTTGTCATTTGTGGATTAATTGTGGGGATGCCTCAAAATGCAACTACCGGAGGATTCCTTGCTTATGTGGTTATTCTTAATCTCAATTATGTTTATATGTTTAGTTGTGCCATAGGCACTGGAAAAAATGGATTAAAAAGAAGGGCTAAGATATATGTGATAGGAGGAGTTGTGTACATGGTGTTAATGCTGTATATTCTCTTTTTGCCATATTATTCCAATAATGGAATATAATTGATTTTGATTTCAATAGTAAAAGTAATATTACTATAGAACGGTAAAGTAAGTCAGCAAATTCAATTTTACACTTTAAAATTCCGATTTTTTTCGTTTCTTTGTAAAAAATATCAGAATGAGTGGAGTAATAGCAATTGTGGGGCGACCGAATGTAGGAAAATCGACCCTTTTTAACCGTTTAATAGAAGCAAAAACTGCCATAGTTGATGCCACAAGCGGCGTAACGCGCGACCGTCATTACGGACAAAGCACGTGGAACGGTAAAGATTTTTCGGTAATCGACACCGGCGGTTTAACGATTAATTCCGACGATATTTTTGAAACCGAAATTCGCAAGCAAGTACTGTTGGCAATGGACGAAGCCGATGTGATTTTGTTTTTGGTTGATGTGCAATCGGGCGTTACCGATTTGGACGACCATATTGCAAACCTGCTCCGCCGCTCGAAAAAACCGTATTTTTTGGTGGTAAACAAAGTTGATGAAGGAAATAAACTCTACGATGCTACGGAATTTTATTCTCTTGGCTTGGGCGATTATTTTACTGTTTCGGGCATAAATGGCAGTGGTACAGGCGATTTGCTTGACAAAATTGTTGAATTATTGCCGGCAAATGCACCCGAAAAAGAAGAACAGTCGGAAGTGCCGAATGTGGTGTTTGTGGGGCGACCAAATGTAGGAAAATCGTCGTTTATGAATGCTTTGATAGGCGAAGAACGCAATATTGTAACGCCTATTGCGGGAACAACCCGCGATAGCATAGAAACTCGTTTTACAAAATTCGGCTACGATATAAATTTTGTGGACACCGCAGGACTGCGCAAAAAAGAAAAGGTAAACGAGAACATAGAATTTTACTCGGTGCTGCGTACCATTCGTGCGCTCGAAACGGCAGATGTGTGTGTGCTTATGCTCGATGCTCGCGACGGCATAGAATCGCAGGATATGAATATTTTGCATTTGTGCATAAAAAACAATAAAGGTGTGGTGGTTGTGGTCAATAAATGGGATTTGATAGAAAAAGAAACTAACACGGCACGTGATTTTGAAGTGCGTTTGCGCGATAAAATGGCGCCGTTCAACGATGTACCTATTATTTTTACATCGGTACTCGAAAAACAGCGTTTGCAAAAAGTGCTCGAAAAAATAGTTGAGGTTTCCAACAACCGCAAACAACGTATTTCAACCTCGAAATTAAACGAAACCATGCTCGAAGTGGTTGAACGTTTTCACCCGCCGGCAGTGAAAGGCAAACACATAAAAATCAAGTATGTAACGCAATTGCCCACGCCGTTTCCATCGTTCGCATTCTTTTGCAGCAATGCCAAATATGTACCCGAATCGTACAAACGATATTTGGAAAATCAAATGCGTAAATTGTACAATTTTGAAGGTGTGCCGATTAGGATTTATATGAGGGAGAAGTAGGGGTAGTTGACAAGTTGACGAGTTGACGAGGAATTAGTTAAATATTCTTTTTTTTGTGAAATAGTTTGTTTTTTTGCCGAATTGTGGTAACTTTGTTGTTGCTTGAAATTTAAACAAATTCATACACACGCTCGCGCGGATTTGTAATCCGTGCGTTCAAAACAAAAATCACACGGATTGCAAATCCGCGCGAACCACAGGGAGAAATAGGTATTAGAGAATAGAAATTAGGAGACAAGGGCGTAGGGGCAATCCCTTGTGGTTGCCCACTCAATAAAAACAGAACAAATAAATAATTAAAAATGAATACAATACAAATACACAACCAAGATTTTGAGTTGTACATTCCGGCGCAGGAGATTGAACGGCGCGTTGCCGAAATTGCCGGAGAAATCAATGCTTTGCAGTGCAAAAATGCGATAATAATATCGGTTTTGCACGGTGCATTTATGTTTACGTCCGATGTGTGCAAGCATTTGGAAAATTTGCCCGAAATACATTTTGTAAAAATTTCATCGTACAGTGGAATGTGTTCAAATAATGTGCCCACGCTTGATTTGGCGTTGAAAACCGGTATTGCCGGAAAAGATGTTTTCATTTTTGAAGATATTGTTGATTCGGGAGCCACAATTCGTCGAATTTATGATTATTGCACGCAGCGAGGCGCAGGCAGTATTCGCATAGCATCGTTACTTTTGAAACCGGCAGCGTATAAATTTTCGTTACCAATTGATTATGTGGGTTTTGAGATTCCCAATGATTTTGTGGTTGGTTACGGGCTTGATTACGATAACAAAGGGCGTAATTTGCCGGATTTATATAGAGTAGTGGCTTCGAGAACCTCAGCCACCGGCAACCCCGAAAATTCCGATAATCCGGTTGCTGAGGCTCTTGAAGCAAAATTTCGACAGTCTCAATGTCTCGCATTTTAAAATAGAAAACATTAATTATAAATAAATAAAACAAAAGCAATATGTTAAATTTAGTATTATTCGGACCTCCGGGTGCAGGTAAAGGCACTCAATCGGATTTGATAGTTGAAAAATACAACTTGATTCACATTTCTACGGGCGATTTGCTTCGTGCCGAAATAAAAGCGCAAACGGAATTGGGCACAATTGCCGCAGCGAAAATTGAAAAAGGCGAATTGGTGTCGGACGACATTGTAATTGGTATGATTAAAAATAAACTTGCTGCCAATCTCAATGCAAAAGGGTTTATTTTCGATGGTTTTCCACGCACCACGGCACAAGCCGAAGCGCTTGACGTGCTTTTAAAAGAAGTAAATATGAGCGTTTCGTGTATGCTTTCGTTGGAAGTGGAAACGCCCGAATTGTTGAAACGCTTATTAGAACGAGGAAAAGTTTCCGGCAGAGCCGACGACCAAGATGAAAGCATTATTATGAACCGAATGGCAGCATATAATTCTTCGACTTTGCCGGTAAAAGAATATTACAAAGCGCAAGGCAAACAGTTTGAAATTCAGGGAGTAGGGTCTATTCAGGAGATTTTTGAGAGTATTTGTGCGGTAGTAGCCCCCTAAATCCCCCTCAAGGGGGACTTTCTGAAGCAATAGAGAAGATTTGAATAAAATGAGATAAATAACAAATTAAACCACATTTCTTTCTCCTCCCCCTTGAGGGGGAGGTCGGGAGGGGGCTTTTACTATGTCAAACTTCGTAGATTATATAAAAATATTCTTCCGTTCGGGAAAGGGCGGTAACGGCTCAACGCATTTGCATCGCGATAAACTGACTGCCAAAGGCGGTCCCGATGGCGGCGATGGCGGTAGGGGCGGACACATAATTGTGCGTGGCAACGAAAATGTGTGGACATTGTTGGCTCTGCGCTACCAAAAACATATTTTTGCCGGCAATGGCGGCGATGGCAGCGGAGCCTGCCGCACCGGTGCGTTTGGCAACGATGTGTATATTGATGTGCCCTTGGGAACAGTCATAAAAAACGCCGAAACCGATGAGTTTGTGTGCGAAATAACCGAACACAATCAAGAGAAAATTGTAATTCACGGTGGACGGGGTGGTTTGGGCAATTGGCATTTTAAATCGGCTACAAACCAAACACCGCGTTACTCACAGCCGGGTGAAGAAGGTATTGAAGGTTGGTTTACACTCGAACTCAAAGTGCTTGCCGATGTTGGTTTAGTGGGCTTTCCCAATGCCGGAAAATCAACGCTTTTGAGCGTAGTTTCGGCGGCAAAACCAAAAATTGCCGATTATCCGTTTACCACGCTTGTGCCGAATTTGGGCATCGTTTCGTACCGAGATAAAGCCTCGTTTGTAATGGCTGATATTCCGGGAATTATAGAAGGAGCGCACGAAGGCAAAGGTTTGGGATTGCGGTTTTTGCGCCACATAGAACGCAATTCAATGTTGCTTTTTATGATTCCTGCCGACACAAAAAATATTTCCAAAGAATACGAAATTCTGCTCAACGAAGTACAGCAATACAATGCCGAACTGTTAGACAAACCTCGCCTGCTTGCAATTACCAAGAGCGATTGCATTGACGATGAATTGGAAACCTTGCTACAAGCCGATTTGCCGAAAGGCGTGCAAACGATTTTTATTTCGTCGATTTCGGGTAAAAATATTGTGGAATTGAAAGATGCGATTTGGAAATTGTTGCATTAATTAAAAAAAGATATTGTGTGCAGTATTAAATTAATCACTATAATTGCAAAAAAATAAGCAAATGAAAAAACTTCTTTTCCTTACCTTGTGTCTTGCAGCTTTCAGCCTAAAAATTTCGGCGCAGGAACGCATAGTTTTAGACCAAGTAATTGCCATAGTGGGTGACGAAATGATAAAAAAATCCGACATTGACAATCAAATGTATCAAATACGAGTGCTTTCGGGTGGTAAAACACAAACCGATGCCTGCGAATTATTTGAGGAAATGTTGATACAAAAAATCCTGTTGCACCAAGCGGTGCTCGATAGTATAACGGTAAGCGAGTCGGAAGTTGAAGGCGAAATCAGTCGCCGTGTAACAATGTTTTCCGGCGATGACGGTTTGGCAAAATTTGAGGCAATGTACGGAAAAACCGAACTCGAAATTCGTGCCGATTGGAAACCGCTTATTCGTGACCAGATTGTGGCGCAACGTGCGCAAAATAATATTGTGGGGTCAATTGAAATTTCGCCTAATGAGATTAAAAAATTCGCAGCCTCGTTGCCTGTTGACAGTTTCCCAATGGTTCCGGCAAGCTATGAATTTGCCGAAATAGTATTTAAAATAAAAACCGGTGCCGACGAAGATGCGGCATTGCGCAAAAAATTAGAAGACATTCGCCAGCGGGCATTGAAAGGCGAAAATTTTGCAAAATTGGCTGTGCTGTATAGCGACGACACCGAAAGTGCAAAACAAGGTGGTTTGTTGGGCGATTACGTTTCGCGTGGCGATTTGGTTCCTGAATTTTCGGCAGTGGCGTTTCGTTTGAAAGAAGGCGAAATTTCACGTGTTGTGAAAACAAATTTTGGTTACCATATAATACAACTAGTGGAAATAAAAGGAGAAAAAATAAAAGCGCGCCATATATTGATGCGTCCAAAAGCAACAATTGCCGCTATGCAAGAATTAATGCAACGTGCCGATAGCGTGTACCACCAAATAAAAGTCGATTCGCTTACATTTGAAAAAGCAGTACAACAATTTTCCGACGCTAAATCAAAATACAATGCCGGACGAGTGATGAACCCCTACACCGGCACAGCGCAATTTGAAGCAGAAATGATAGAGCCAACTATTTTGTACAGTCTTCGTACAATGCAAGTGGGCGACATTAGCGAGCCGCTATTGAGCTACGACGAAACCGGTATGCAAGTGTATAAAATTATAAAACTGCTCAACGTTACCCCCGAACACAAAGCAACGTTGCAAACCGATTATGCGCTTATCAAAGAAATGGCGTTGCACAACAAACGCGATGAAACATTTAAGCAGTGGCTCACAAAAAAACAGGAACGAACATTTATAAAAATACCACCGTCGGAATTTAGAAATTGTGAATTTAAACATAAGGGGTGGATTAAATAAAGAGCCCCCTAAATCCCCCTCAAGGGGGACTTGCTGAAGCAAAAACAAGAATACGATAAAAAATGACACAACAATAATAATTATAACACCGCTTTCTTTCTCCTCCCCTTGAGGGGAGGTCGGGAGGGGCTTTTATTATGGAAGAAACACAAATAAATATAGAATTGACAGAAGAAATAGCGCAAGGCGTATATTCAAATTTAGCAATTATTACTCATTCGAGCTCCGAATTTGTATTGGATTTTATACGAATGATGCCCGGTTTGCCCAAAGCAAAAGTGCAATCACGTATCATAGTAACTCCGGAACATACAAAAAAACTGTTTCTGGCATTGCAAGAAAATATTGCACGATACGAAGCGCAACATGGTACAATAAAAATTGACCATAATGCACCGCAAGTTCCTATTCCACTTAATTTTGGAGCGGGTACGGCGCAGGCGTAAGTGCCACCCGTCATTGCGGGCTTGACCCGCAATCTCCCCACCTATTTTCAGGAGATTCCTGCCTTCGCAGGAATGACGTAAAGAGATTTTAGACGTACTTTTATGAACATTCGCCGACATATTTTCGCCGATATTTATCGCAAAAATCTCACACAATCGCCCATTGTTTTTATTTGTATAGCTTTGCTGCTGGGCGTTGCCATGGCTCGAGGCGTTCCGTTTGCGTTGCATAACATGGCGGCATTTGCAATTATTGGCGCAAGTGCACTCATAAGCATTGTGTTGAGCGTAAAAATTTCTTCAATAAAAGCGCCTCTATTATGGTTGTGGTTTTTCATTTTCGGGTTTTGTTTTTCGCAAGCCTACAATTCTTCATTCCACCCGTTGCTCGGCAAGCAAACTATTGAAGCCGAAATTATAAGTCCACCGCAAGAAAAGGCAAAAACCTACAAGTGCGAAATCTTGACCGGTAATCCCAAAACCAAAAGCATTATATATATTAAGAAAGACACGGCAAGTGCCGCACTCTGCATGGGCGACCGCCTGCAATTAACCGGCGTGTTCAACGAAATTACCAATACCGCCGAAAGTTCATTCGACTACAAGGCGTATTTGGAAAGCAAACATATTTTTTCAAGTGCTTACATAACGGCTGCAAATTGGGAAAAAACCGGCAATTGCCAAAGTTTGCAATCAACTGCCATAGAATGGCGTAAAAAAATGGTTGCAGTTTTAGAACAAAACCATTTGTTACAAGAGAGCGTTGGCACACTTGCTGCCTTAATTTTTGGCGATACCTCAATGCTCGAAAGCTCGATCATACAAGCATATTCGGCAACAGGTGCAATGCACGTATTGTCGGTTTCAGGCTTGCATGTGGGCATTGTGTCGGCTATGCTGATGTTTATTTTATCGTTTGTGCCGCAACGATTTCAAGTTTTCAAAATCATCATTGCTCTAACCGGTATTTGGCTCTACGCCTTTGTTGCCGGACTTGTGCCGCCGGTTTTTCGGGCAGCGGCAATGTTTAGTGTTGTAAGTATTGGAGTTTGCCTCAATCGCAGTACAAGTATTTACAATTCGCTTGCCGTTGCAGCCCTCATTAGTGTAATTATGGAGCCCAATTGTATAGTCGATATTGGATTTCAACTTTCGTATTTAGCAATTGTTAGCATTGCGTATTTTGGCAATAAAGTACAAAATATAGCAAGTTTCAACAACAAAATTTACGCCTACATTTGGGGAATTGTGGCTATGAGTATTGCCGTACAAATTATCACGTTGCCCATTACCATTTATTATTTTGGCGTAATTCCAACCTATACTTTGCTTACCAATATTTTGATTGTGCCGCTTTCGTTTGTGGTGGTAATTGTGTGTGTGGCAACGCTTATTGTAGGCAGTATTCCGTTGCTTGGCGTTGGCGTGTCGTGGCTGCTCAATTATAGCTGCACATATTTAGACCACGTGATTGCCTCAATTGCAAGTTTTCCGCATGCGCAAATTCCTGTGTATTTGTCAAAATTTGGTCTTGTGCTTATTTGTTCGCTTGTTATAATTGGTATGCTGTGGTTGGAATATCGCAGGCATTTGCGTATTGAGCGAATGATTGATGAGGAATAGTTCAACTTTTATATCAAAAAAAATAGAAATTTGAGTATATTTGTCCAATTATTAAAATCTATCATTATGAGAAAAGTACTATTTTTATTATCATTACTGTTGTTGGTGTCATTTGCTAACGCACAAATTGTTGAAAATAATCAAAATATTGAAAACAAAGAATTTCAATCATACAGAGTTGGAATGTTAAACATACGTGATTATTCTGGAAACTATTTCATAAAAGCATCTAATAATTTAATATTGGGAACATCTTTTGCTGCGGCAGCAGGTTTATTTGCTGTATTTCCAATTACAAAAAGGTCATATACAAATGATGCTGGAGTATTGGTAAAGGAAAAAAGTTACGCAATGTCCTATGCTTTTGGTGCTGCGAGTTTAGGTTTTGTATGTGTGGCTTTTCCTCTCAATCTAAAAAAAGCAGGTAAAGCGTTGAATGTTGAAAACGGCAGATATACAACAAGAATAATTTTCAATTAAAAAAAGCGAATAGCAGTAAAATGTTCCCCATTCAATCCATACGCGCCGATTTCCCAATTCTCGCCCAGCGCATACACAACAATCCTTTGGTGTATTTCGACAATGGCGCCACTACGCAAAAGCCTCAATGTGTGATAGATGCAATTGTTGATAGCTACACACGCACCAATAGCAATATTCACAGAGGTATTCACTCGCTGAGCCAATGTTCAACCGATTTGTATGAACAAGCTCGTGAGCGAGTGCGAAAATTTATTAATGCTCCGCATGGTCGAGAAATAATTTTTACTAAAGGCGTAACCGAAAGCATCAATTTATTGGCGTGGTCGTTTGGCGAAAAATTCATTCACGAAGGCGATGAAATAATTGTTTCGACTATGGAACATCATTCTAATTTGGTACCGTGGCAAATGTTATGCGAACGCAAAAATGCAAAACTTCGCTTTATTCCGTTTTTCGAGAACGGCGAACTTGATATTGAATGTTTCAAAACCTTACTCAACGAGCGCACGAAATTAGTGTCTGTTACCCACATTTCCAATACGTTGGGAACGGTCAATCCTATAAAACAAATTATTGATTTGGCTCATGCGCAGGGTGTGCCGGTGTGTATTGACGGAGCGCAATCGGTGCAACATACGGCAATTGATGTGCAAGCCCTTGATTGTGATTTTTTTGCATTTTCGGGGCATAAAATTTATGCACCAACAGGCATTGGCGTGCTGTGGGGCAAAGAACAATGGCTCAATGATTTACCGCCATATCAAGGTGGGGGAGGAATGATAAAAACTGTAACGCTTGCGCATACCGATTTCAACGAAATTCCCTTTAGATTTGAAGCCGGAACGCCCGATTATGTCGATGCTCACGCGCTTGGCGTTGCACTCGAATATGTGCAATCAATAGGAATTACCGGAATTGAGCAGCACGAAACCGAATTACTCAATCATGCAACAAAACGTTTGCAAGAAATTGACGCTGTGCGCATTATAGGAACTGCGGCGCACAAATCGGGCGCAATTTCATTTGTGGTAAACAATGCGCACCCTGCCGATATTGGTATGATTTTAGACAAAAAAGGCATTGCCATTCGCACCGGCACGCACTGCACCGAACCTGTGATGCAATTTTACAATATTCCTGCTACGGCACGGGTTTCATTTGCCATGTACAATACGCTTGACGAGGTTGATTTTTTTGCTGATACTTTGCGGAAAGTTGTGAGAATGTTTTAGGGTACTCCTAAAATTATTTTATACCTTTGTGCAAATTAATTGAATTGCAATGTCCATCAAAAAATTCATAGACTTAGACGAAGTACTTCGCACAAAAAATCCTCGTTTATACAAATTTCTACCACGTTTTGTGCTCTCTTGGCTCAAACGAATTATTTGTCAAGACGAAGTAAACGAAACACTTACCAACCTCGAAGGCTTGGAAGGTGTTGAAAAAATGCAAGGTTTTTTGAAACTCGAAAATATTACGCTTGTTTTGCATGGCAAAGAAAATGTTCCTGAAACGGGCAGATTTATTTTTGCCTCAAACCACCCGTTAGGCGGTGCTGATGGTATAATTTTTATGGCTGCCGTGTCGCATTTTTTTGCAAATATTAAATTTTTGGTAAACGATATTCTTTTATTCTTGCCCGATGTTCAAAATATTTTTGTGCCGCTCAACAAACACGGCAAACAAACTAAGGCAGCGGTAGAAGCAATAAATAAAGAATACGAATCAGATAATCAAATACTTATATTTCCGGCAGGATTGGTTTCGCGCAAGCGGAAGGGCAGGATTGCCGACTTAGAATGGAACAAATCATTTGTGAATGCTGCAAAAAAATACGAGCGAGATATAATTCCTGTGTATATTGATGGTCGTAATTCAAAATTCTTTTATAACTTAGCCAACGCTCGGAAGTTTTTGGGCATACGAGTGAATATTGAAATGTTATTTCTTGTAAGTGAGATGTTTAAGCAAAAAAATAAAACGATACATATTTATTTTGGAACGCCGGTTTCTTACAAAAATTTGACAAATACGCATTCGCCTGCCGGGTGGGCGCAAAAAATAAAAGAACAGGTGTATGCCTTGAAACAATAATTCTATGGAAGAAATTATACAACCAATAGAGCGAGAAAAAATACGAGCCGAACTGACTCACGATAAATTTTTGCGAAACACAAGTTTTGGCTCTTGCGAACTTTACACAATAAATAATAGCAATTCGCCCAATATTATGTTGGAAATTGGTCGTTTGCGCGAAATAGCATTTCGCCAAGCAGGCGGCGGAACGGGCAAAGCTGTTGATTTAGACGAATTTGACACCGACACTCGCTACGAATACCAGCAATTGATAGTGTGGGAACCTGCTTCCGAAGCAATTTTGGGCGGCTACCGCTACGTACTGTGCCGTGATATGCAAGATGCCGCCGGCAATTACCACTTGGCAACCGATGAATTGTTTGATTTTTCGGAAAAATTCAAAACCGAATATTTACCGTCGGTTATAGAATTGGGGCGCTCGTTTGTGCACCACGAATACCAATCGGGCGAGAAAAAACGTAAAGGAATTTTTGTACTCGATAATTTGTGGGAAGGTTTGGGGGCTGTGGTAGCGCAAAATCCCGATATTAAATATCTGTTCGGAAAAGTTACTATGTATTTACAATTCCCCAAATTGGGACGTGATTACATTTTGTATTTTATGAAAAAACATTTTGGCGACACGGGACAATTGGTGTTGCCCAAAATGCCGTTGCCCTTCCATTACCCCGAAGAAGAATTGGCAGCCGTTTTTACCGGCGAAACTATGGAAGAGGATTATAAAATCCTGTTCCGCAAAGTGCGTGAGGAACATCACAATATTCCGCCGCTCATTAGTTCTTATATTGGATTGAGCACTACTATGAAAAGTTTTGGTACCGCGCTTAATTCGCATTTTGGCGATGTGGAAGAAACCGGTATTTTGGTTACCATTTCGGAAATTGAACCGAAAAAATTGGAGCGGTATGTGTATTCGTTTGTTAAGATAATGTAAAGCCCCACCCCTAAATCCCCTAAAGGGGACTTGCTGAAGCTCTTGATGAAATTTTTAATTTTGTGTATGACACAGGTTGCAAATTTGCGATAAATAACGGGTTAAACCACTGCTCTAAAAGTCCCCCTTGAGGGGGATTTAGGGGGTTCTCTTCCCCTTAAAAAATCGTTTCAAAATTTCCTCACATTCCGTTTGCATCACGCCTTCTATCACTTTGGTTTTAGGGTGCAAAATCTGTTCTCGCAATTGCGAAATTCCTCGTTTTTGGTCGTGAGTGCCAAACACAATTGTTCCAATTTGCACCCAATACGATGCACCGCCGCACATAATGCAGGGTTCGAGCGTTACATACAACGTTGCTTGTTGCAAATATTTTCCACCCAAATAATCGCTTGCTGCCGTAAACGCCTGCATTTCGGCGTGTGCCGTAGGGTCGTTTAAGGTTTCGGTAAGGTTGTGCGCTCGGGCAATTATTTGATTGTCAAGAACGATAACAGCACCTACGGGAACTTCGTCTTTTGCAAAGGCGAGTTCGGCTTGCGCGAGGGCTTGTTTCATGAAATATTCGTGGGAAAACATGAGAGTTAAAATAAATCCGAATGAGAACCTGTATTTGTTAAAGTAATGACAATTTTATTTTTGTCAATTTTCCAAATCAACAACCAATCGGGCTCTAAATGAGCCTCCCAATGATTGGAAAAATTGCCGTGCAGTTTGTGTGTTTTGTAAGGAACTACCGGCAGAGTACCTGTTTCTCCCAATATTTCGATAGCCGTATTCATAATATCGGCACTTTTACCGCGCTTCATCATCAATTTGAGTTGCTTTTTGAACTCGTTGGTGTAGTCAATTTCAAACATTATCCTAAAATTTCAGCAACTGCATTTTTGTGATTTACAAGTCGGGTAACACGTCCTTTTTTTTCATCGTCCAATGCCCTTTGCATAGACTTTGAAATAGTTGTATTTTTTTCAACTTTGGCAAAAGGCACATTCAACACCGTTGCCAAATTTTCAAATAAATGAATAAATTGTAAATTATTTGTAGATACTGTTAGTGTTGTCATAATTTCTATTTTTTAGAATTAAGATTTTACAAAAATACTCTTTTTTTCTCGAAAAAGCAATACATATTCGTTTGCCGGTTGAAACCAAAATCTTCTATTTTTTCACTTCCTCTTTGATACAAATACAAAGCTCATCAAGTTGCGCCTGCGAAATTTTTGTAGGACATTCCGCCATAAGGTCTTTCGCAGCATTGTTTTTCGGAAATGCAATCACATCACGTATACTATCGCAGCCGCTTAAAATTGAAACAAAACGGTCGAAACCAAAGGCTAAACCGGCGTGAGGCGGTGCTCCGTATTTAAAAGCTCCCATTAGAAATCCGAATTGCGCTTCGGCTTGTTCGGGAGTGAAACCGAGTAACGAAAACATTTTTGCTTGCAACTGCGCATCGAATATACGAACCGAACCGCCGCCGATTTCACTGCCGTTTACCACAAAATCGTAGGCATTTGCCCGCACATCTTTTGGATTGGAGTCGAGTAGGGGAATGTCTTCGGGTTTGGGTGAAGTAAATGGGTGGTGTTTTGCGTAGAGGCGTTGTGTTTCTTCGTCCCATTCAAATAATGGAAAATCAACAACCCACAGCGGAGCAAATTCTTCTTTATTGCGCAAGCCCAAGCGATTGCCCATTTCCAAACGCAATTCGCATAAAGCATTGAGTGTATGGTCGGTATCGCCCGAAAGCACAAGCAATAAATCGCCCGATTTTGCGCCGCATTGTTTGCCTATTTCATGCAATTCTTCGGCAGAATAAAATTTATCAACCGATGATTTTATGGTGTGGTCGGTATTGTATTTCACATACACCAAGCCTTTTGCGCCTATTTGCGGACGTTTTACCCAATCGGTCAAAGCGTCTAAATCTTTGCGCGAATAGTCGGAACAGCCGTGTGCTACAATTGCGCCAATGTACTGTGCGCTATCAAAAACTGAAAAACCTTTGCCTTTGAACGCATCGGTAAGGTCTTGCAATTTCATGTCGAAACGAATATCGGGTTTGTCGCAACCGTAGTATTTCATGGCATCGGCGTAGGTCATTTGTGGAAAATCGTAGTTAAATTCTATACCTTTGGCATTTTTGAAAATAAATTTTGCCAATCCTTCAAACATTGCAAGTACATCTTTTTGTTCCACAAACGACATTTCGCAGTCAATTTGCGTAAATTCCGGCTGACGGTCGGCACGCAAATCTTCGTCGCGGAAACATTTTACGATTTGAAAATATTTGTCGATTCCACCCACCATAAGCAATTGCTTGAACAACTGTGGTGACTGTGGCAACGCATAAAATTGACCGTGCCACACACGAGAAGGAACCACAAAATCACGAGCACCTTCGGGCGTTGAGCCAATCAACACCGGCGTTTCAACTTCAAGAAAACCTTGTTTATCAAGATATTGACGAATAGACTGCGCCATACGATGACGAAGTTCCAAATTATTGCGTATCGGATTTCGACGAATGTCCAAATAACGGTATTTCATACGCAATTCCTCGCCGCCGTCGGTATCGTCTTCTATGGTAAACGGTGGTAAATCGGCTTTGTTCAATATGCGAATTTCCTGTGCCTCAATTTCAATGTCGCCGGTAGGATTGTTGGCATTTTTGCTTTCACGTTCTATAACTGTTCCTTGCACTTGAATTACGTACTCACGTCCAAGTTGGTTCAATTGTTCTTGCAATTCGGCATTGTTTGCGCCGTTGGCAATTACTTGTGTTATGCCGTAGCGGTCGCGCAAATCCACAAAAGTCATACCGCCAAGTTTGCGTACTCGTTGCACCCAACCGCTTAATGTTACCGTTTTTTTTACGTGAGAAATTCTTAATTCGCCACAGGTATGTGTTCTATACATAGTATTTTTGGTTTTAATAATTCATGACAAAAGTACAAATTAATTGTAAATTATTATACCTATGATAAAAATAGATAAAATGCCTACGGCGATAAATGTGCTTCGCACGATAAAAGAGATAAAAATTTATCGGCGAAGCCATTTATCAGCGTAGCGTTTTATCTATGCAAAAATGGCAGAGTGCTATAAGTTTTTAAATTCACATCGCTATACTATGGAAAAAGTGTATATTTGTTCTATAAAACTAAAAAACTTTCAATTATGGAACAAGCAAATTTAGGCATAGGCTCACGAGTGCAGCACAAAGGGTACGGCGTAGGCGTGGTAACACAGGTAAAATCAAATTCGTATATCATTACATTTATTGATTATGGGAATCGAGAAATTGAGAAAAGTTACGAAGGTTTGGAAATTATAGACCTTTTGGAACCGGCAGACGATTTGATAAGTTTTGAAACAGTTGAATTGACGTTGACAAAAATTTTGCGCAAATTTTCAGATATTCAAGAAACTGTGCCAATAAGCGAAAAATGGAGTGGGGGAATGCTGATTTTAAAACCGGCAAATCCGGAATTAAAAGCCTACGAAATGCCAATTTCAACGTTTTTCAATAAAATTATTATGATTCGCGACCGCTTGCGTGTGATGGAACAAAAAATAAATACAAGCAGCATAAGCGACGAAGAAAAAATTGTACTCCAACAATATATTACCCGTTCGTATGGTAGTTTGACGTCGTTTAATATTCTGTTTAAGAATAAGTCTGAAGGATTTGTGGGTGAAAGTTCAAGTAAATAAAAAAACTAGATTGCTTCGCTCCGCTCGCAATGACGCTCTTTCGAGAGTTGGCACAAACCAACAAAAGAGCGTCATTGCGAGCGGAGCGAAGCAATCTATAAATTAGAAATTCCACTATGTTTCCACCGGATTACAACACTATCGAAAAAAAGCGAATCCTCTACGCCCTCGTATTTCCGCTATTGTTTGTGGCAGTGCTTTGGCTTGTGTTTGTTGTGGAACACAGTTTTAATCTTGATTTTAATCATTATGGCGTGTTGCCTCGCACGGTAGAAGGTTTGAAGGGAATTGTGCTTTCGCCGTTTTTACATTCAAGTGCTATGCACCTGTTTTCCAATAGTGTGCCGCTTGTGGTGTTGGGCTGGTGTTTGGTGTATTTTTATCGTGATTTGGGGTATCGGGTTTTTCCTTTATTGTGGCTGTTGTCGGGCATTTTTACATGGTGCATAGGGCGCAATGCGTGGCACATTGGGGCAAGCGGATTGACCTATTCCCTTGCATTTTTCTTATTTTTTAGCGGTATTTTGCGCCGCCATATTCCACTTATGGCGGTTTCGCTTATTGTGGTTTTTTTATATGGTAGTATTGTGTGGGCAATGTTTCCCACCGCCCAAGTGATAGACCCCACTATTTCGTGGGAAGGTCATTTGGCGGGTGCACTAAGCGGACTTTTGTGTGCGTTGCTGTTCCGTAAACAAGGACCGCAAAAACCAATTATTGAGGAAGAACCGGAAGAAGAAGAGGAAATAGGGGACGAGGTTGTAGTTGACGAGGAAACGAGGAATTTGTCAGTAGAGACGTAGCGGCTACGTCTCTACAATGTTTCCAACGCCTGCGCAATATCATTTTTCAAATCCTCAAAATTTTCCAAACCAACCGAAAAACGAATAAGCGTATCGTCAATACCGGCAGTTTTTTTCATTTCGGGTGTAAAACTGCAATAAATTGTTGATTCGGGGTGGATTGCGAGGGTTTTGTTGTCGAACAAATTAGTTGCCCGGCGCACAACTTTGAGGGTGTCCATAAATGTATAGCACTCTTTTTTCGAGACTAAACTAAGCGTAAACATTGCGCCCGGATTTCCGGTAAATAATTCATCAGAAAGTTTTTTATACGGTGAACTTTCGAGTTGTGTGTAACCAATATTTACAACTTTTGGGTGTTTTGAAAAATATTCAGCTAATTCATACGCTGTACGGCTCATACGCTCGTAACGTACTTGTAACATTTCCATTCCCAACGATTGCATATATGCCGTATCGGGGCACATGGTTGCGCCCAAATTACGCATCACTTCGCTACGAATTTTGTGCGTAAATCGTGAAACGCCTTTCGGTTCGGGCATTGCGGCAAGTCTTTGGTTTTTCGTCCAATCGAAAGTACCGTAATCTACAATCACACCGCCAAGGCTTGTTGCGCCGCCCGAAATATATTTTGTGGTTGAAACTACTTCAATATCAATGCCTGCTTTCTTGGCATTGAAGGCGCACCACGGAATAAGCGTGGTATCTACAATCATAGGAATATTTTTAGCTTTCAGAATTTTTGAAATCTTTGGAAAATCGGCAATTTCCATGTGTGGGTTGGTAATCAATTCGGCAAAAAATCCACAGGTGTTTTCGTCAATTGCTGCCGCAATTTCCTCTAAATTATTGGTATCAACAAAACGAACTTCAACGCCAAATGCACCTAAAGTTGATTTAAAAAACGAAAACGTGTTGCCAAACAATCGCGGCGATGATACAATATTGCAACCGGCGTATGCAATCGTCATAAACGTATGACTAATTGCAGCCATGCCCGTAGCAAGCGCAATCACGCTTTCGGCTCCCGATGCGGCTTGAATTTTTTGCTCAAAATGCTCAACTGTTGGATTTGAAATACGAGCATACGTATGTGCCGGAATTTCGCCCCGAAAAGCCGCTTCAATTTCTTCGGAAGTGGCAAATTCAAAGGCTGTGTTGCGATAAATTGGGAAGGTAATACTTCCGTGCGCGTCGGGTTTTTGAAAGTTGGTGTTGATTATGTTTGTTGAGAAAGACATTGTAATTATGAATTATTATTGTTCATTGCTATAAATAATTTTTAAATCGTTCATAATGTGCGGTTTAAGTTTTTGGTTGATATATTTTTTCGAAACCAAATCAACTTTTCTATTCAATTTTTCTTCTAAACTGTTTTTAATGCGCACAAGATTGAGCAAACCTACCGAATTTTTTAGCTGATACAATATATCAATATCGCTTTTTTCGGTATTTTCGCCACGAGCCGTAGAGCCAAACACACCTATTTGCACAGGATTAAATGGCAAAATCGTGTTGATAATTATATTTTTTTGTAATTCGTTTATCATAGCACAAAGGTATGAATTATTAATTATTAATTATGTGAATCACGAGTTAAAACCTAATTTTCACCTAATTTTTTTACAAAACACCCTCAGTAACAAAGAAATTTTCCTCAAAAGTAACCTAATTACCTAATTTTTCCTTGTTGAATTAGGTAATTAGGTTGAGGTAAGTATCGTTTAGGGTTACTTAGGTTGTTTCGTTTGTGAAATTAGGTCAAAATTAGTTTTTTTTTTCATAAAATATCATTTTTCAACTCGTGATTCGCATTGTTAATTATTCATTGTTCATTAAATTATCACTCCCCCCGCAATCACATCATTACCTTCATAAAACACGGCAGATTGCCCGGGCGTAGGAGCCGATACTTTTTCAGGAAAATTCACAACGCAGCCGTCAGCGGTAAGTTGAATTACTTCGCAGGGAACGGCAGGCGAATTGTAGCGGATTTTTACCATTAATTCTTTGTCGGTTGGAAATTCGGTATATTTCTGAAAATTAAGGTTAGTAACGTGTATGCTGTCGGCAAGCAAATCGTCTTTTGTACCGAGTGTAACGGTGTTTGTAATGCTGTCAATATGAGTTACATACGCCGGTGTTCCAAGCGCAATGCGCAAACCTTTGCGTTGCCCGATGGTGTAAAACGGAAAACCGTCGTGTTGTCCGAGAATTTTTCCTGCGGTGTTTACAAAATTTCCTTTGCCTTGCAAATCAGCTAAATGAGGAAGTTTTTTTCGTAAAAAACTCCGGTAATCATCATCGGGAATAAAGCAAATTTCTTGACTTTCACGTTTTTGAGCTAATTGTGTAAAACCTCGTTCCTCGGCAAGTTCTTTTATTTCGCTTTTTTTGAATTTTCCCAAAGGAAACATTGTGTGCCGCATTTGCTCTTGGCTCAAATTCCACAGCACGTATGATTGGTCTTTCGATTCATCGGCAGCTTTGGTAAAATAATAGCGATTATTGAGTTCGCTAATTTGTGAATAATGTCCGGTAGCAATGTAATCGCAACCGAGTTCGTGGGCTTTTGCAAGCATTGCCGCAAATTTCACATTCGGATTGCACACCACGCACGGGTTGGGCGTGCGAGCCGTAATGTAATTAAGTATAAAATCGGCAACAACGTGCTCTTGAAATAATTCCTGTACATCGACCACATAATGAGGAACGTCAAGTTTTTTTGCAAATTCCTGTGCATCGGCAATAGCTTGTGAACTTCCGCAACCGGCAGAAGTTTCGGCATAGCCTTCGGCAACAGCGTCCCACATTCGGAGTGTGATGCCCACCAAATCGTACCCCTGCTCTTTCAAAAGCAGTGCGGTTATCGAACTGTCGATGCCGCCGCTCATTGCTACTGCTATTTTTTTAGTCATTGCTAAAAGGTTGTTTTGCTTTGTTATCGAAATGCGCATTACGGTAATGTGCATTTCGATAATACAAATATAGTGATAGATTTGAATAATACAAATTATTTTTTCGGTAATTCTACTTTAACACATTAGCAAAAACCTAATTTTCACCTGATTTTCTAAACTAAACAACCTAAGTAACAGATAAATTTCACTCAGAAAGTAATCTGATTACCTGATTTTTCCTTGTTTAATCAGGTAATCAGGTTTTGGCTTGGTATCATTTTAGGTTACTTAGGTTGTTTTGTAAAAAATCAGGTGTAAAATTAGGTTTTTAACCCGTGATTCACATTATTATCATTTTTATTGTTCCACTACCATTTTACCACTCAACGAAAACACAACTTTACCTACTCCATAAGTTAAATCGCAAAATGAAATAATAATTGTATCGTCTTTTTCACGATTGATATACACCGGCAATCCCGAATCGACGCGGTATCTTTGACCTCCACTATTAATTCGCACAACCACATCGTTGGGTTTGCCATCAAAAGGGTTAATTTCAGTGGTGGTAGTGTATATGCCGGTAATAGGAGGCTGTTTCAAAAAAGCAATTGTAATTTCGGGCTGCCATAAGCCATAAGCAGCCGTAACGGTATATTCGTATGAATTGTACGAAGCCCATGGGTTTGCTGTGTAAATTCGCGGGGGATTATCGAAATTTACCACCTCTTCTGTTACTTGATTTTCAATTAAGCTACTTTCACACGGTGCTTCGGGAGCTTTAAAACGCGACACGGTACATTCAATAACACCGCCCTCTGCAATGCCTGTTTTGGTAATTATAAATGCTTTGAAATAATAAATTGAATTTTGTTCGATGTTTTTTATGGTTGTATAAAATGTGCCATCTTCATACATTTCATTCACTAATGTTTGATTTTGAACGATTGATTTCGGAGCTGTATCTTGCGCATAGCAAAAACCAAGGGCGTATATTCCGCTATTGCCGTCGTCAATTATTTTACCGGTAAGAATAATTTCTTTGTCGGAAATTTCTGCCGAAATTGTTTCTACCTTAGGCAAACGAAGATAGGCATCTTTGTTACAATTTGTGAGCAATACAACTGCTATTATATATAAAATATTCTTTTTCATACCTGTTAAAAATAATAAATTCCACATAAAGAAACTGCTGTATAGGGAAATCCTTTTGAATTACCGAATATAAAATCCCAATTATAGCCTGCGGTAAGTTGAAATGTCCACCATTTTATATCATACACAAGTCCTGCTTTGGGGAAAAGCGAAACAGTAGCTCCAAAGTGAGAATCTTCGGTATATTGCCCGAAATAATCGGGGAAATAGGTGCTATACTGAAACGATTCGCTATTCCCTCTCAATTCCAAACCTACTATGGGACTCAATGCTGTTTTAAGAATTTTACATTCGGTTATAAATGCTCCGTAAAATAAATGCACGAGGTTATTTTTAAATCGTTGTTCGCCGGGAAAATAAGCATTTTCGCTCTGACTCATAGTTTGCCAAGTATCAACAAAACTGTATTTAAAAATAGGAAAAGCGTCCATAGTAGTCATCAAAGGCGCATACCCGAAAGAAATTCCCCAACGCCAACGACATTCTAAGTTAGGATTTATGCTGTTGCTAAAAAGAATTCGATACGTAAGCGCAAAACCCGGCGAAGGTTTGATTGTAAAACCAAATTCAGTTTTGGGATTGGGGCGAATAAGCGACACTTCTAATTGTGCTTGGCTTGTTGCTGATAGTGCTAATAAGGCAAAGACCGTTAACAGTAATTTTAGTTTTTTCATTTTTCTGTAAAATTTGTTAATTACTCTTTTACCGGGCGTATTGATAGTCCATCAATACGTGTGTTATAATATTCTTGTATTCCTGTTTTTTTTCCGTAGAATTTGTCAGCGAAATTTAAAAAATAAGCGTCCCGCTTACGGCATGCCGTACTACTCCAGTAAGCTCCTCCTCCTTTTGCAAGTTCGCCAAAACTGTTGTATGGAATGGATTGGTATCCCGTTCCTACTTTTATATTCCGATTTAAAGAAGCATAACGCTTACCAACAGCAGGAAGAAAAATAGATGCGCCGGTGGCTTTATCGGTAAATTTGCGTCCACCAACACCATTTTGAATAACCCATTCGTTTTTTACTTTCGTTTCATCACACAAACTATGAATTTCTGCTTGGGTAGGAACGCGCCATCCTTTCGGACTTGGGTCATTGGCTTTTTCCCATGTAGTACCTTGAGGAATTGAATAGTCCCAAGAGGGAAAAGTAGTAGTAGTATCATCATAACCTTTTTTTCTGTTCCATTGATAGTAATAACCTCCACTTTCGGGCGTAGCGGCAAATGTACCCGGCTTGTCCACATTACAGGTAGCCCATTTTACACCGTTTATTACTACACCTTCGTCTGTTGTTTTTTGTGCATACGCACCAAAGCCTATTGTAAGGCTCACTGCAATTGTTAGAATACTTTTTTTCATTTTGTAATTATTGTTTAAAATTAGAGTTCAGACGAATAAAAAAACCGCATCGAAAGTTAAACTTTCAATACGGTATATAGTTTTTTAAATATTAGATATTGCGTAAATTGCTGGTAATGAGTAAATTACCCCCCCCCCGTAAATAAGGCTTAAAACGCTTATTTGTAAGGAGTTAGTGCAATGTTTTTGTATGTACGTATTATTTTTCAATTTTTTGTTTTCGTAAAAATTTTGGCAAATATAGTAATTTTTAGGACAACACCAAATGAGTACTGTCAAAAATTTAGTACATTTTGTATGAAATTTTAACGCTAATCCGCAAAACTACCCCCAACCCCCTAAAGGTGGCTTTTAGAGCGACGAAATAGACCTGAGCAACAGCATTTCCACTAAGCAAAAGTCCCCTTTAGGGGATTTAGGGGTAATATTACGGATTAGCATGAAATTTTTCTATACCTTTGCAACCGCAAAAAGCAATTGACATGAATAATCACACGAGTATAAGCAATTTTTTATTAAAAGGAAATCCTGTAATTTCTCTTTCGGGAAATGAATTTGCAAAAAAAGAAGGCTATACGCTTACATTAAAAGAAAAACTTCTTGATGTTGTTAATCAAGAAGTTATATCTGACTCCCCACTTGGCAGTTCTAATCCAACACTAAGTTTGGCCACCAATCAAGGAGACATTGCAAATGTACTGCAAAATATTTTGTTTACCAAATAAATCCCCAAAAATATTTTTTTACATACATTTGTAACCCCTAATCCCTAAAATCCTAACTCCTAATTTATGAAACAACTAACCATCGACAGCTCTATTGGCTCATCGCAAATTCTTGTTGGCGAAGCCATTGAAAATATTCACAACTATTTACCAAAAAATAAAAAAATAGCAATTATAAGCGACGATACCGTTATTTCATTGTATGGAAACCGGTTTCCGAAATCCGATGTGCTGATAAGCGTTCCGCAAGGCGAGGCGCACAAAACTTTGCAGAGTGTAGAACAAATTTACGAACAATTGCTTGCTGCCGAGTGCGACCGTTCGGCATTTGTGTTGGCAATTGGCGGCGGCATTATTTGCGATATTGCCGGATTTGTGGCGGCTACGTTTATGCGCGGCATGGAATTTGGCTTTGTTTCAACCACGCTTTTGAGCCAAGTCGATGCGAGTGTGGGTGGTAAAAACGGCGTGAATTTCAAAGGATTTAAAAATTTTATCGGTACATTTTGTTTGCCGAAATTTGTGATTTGTGAACTTTCGATGCTTAAAACTTTGACGCAAAGCGAACTTTTGAGTGGCATGGCAGAAGTGATAAAACACGGCGCAATTGCCGACCCTGATTTGTTTACTTATATTGAAAACAATACGCAAAAAGTGTTGCGTTACGATGAAGATGCGCTTGAACGGTTTGTGTCCGATTCGGTTATTATAAAATCGCACATTGTCAATCTCGATGCTCGTGAAAGTGGCACGCGCCGGTTGTTGAATTTCGGACACACATTTGGTCATGCCATTGAAAAAATCACAAAAATGCCTCACGGACACGCAATTAGCGTAGGCATGGTACTTGCCGCCCGCCTTTCGGTACGGCACGGAAAATTGCCGCAGGCAGATGTTGATAGATTGATTGCATTACTCAACCTGCTTGGCTTGCCAACCAAAGTAGAAGTTAATGCCGGCGAATTATTTGCGGCAATGAAAGGCGACAAAAAACGGGAAGGCGGTAGCGTTCACTTTGTGTTGCTTTCTGAAATCGGCAAAGCCTACGTTGAAAAAATTTCATTTACAAAAATAGAAGATTATATTCATGATTTGTGTTAGTATAGTAGAAAACAACCCACAGCGTTGTATTGAAAAAACTGCTTGCGCCGATATGGCGGAAATTCGCATAGACTTATCGAAATTTTCTGCGGACGATGTTTGCACCGTTTTTTCGCAAGTGCGAGTGCCAACAATTGCAACCTGCCGCCCCGAATTGGTGGACGACAAAACTCGTGTAGCATTGCTCAAAACTGCCATAGAAAATGGAGCAAACTATGTTGATATTGAAGTTGAAAGTTCGTCGGAAATTAAACAAGAAATCGTTTTATTCGCAAAACAGCATAATTGTAAGGTCATAATTTCATACCATAATTACGAAAATACTCCGGCAGACGAAGAATTACATACTATTGTAAATCAATGTTTTGCCGATGGCGCAACAATTGCAAAAATTGCAACAACAGCCGTTTCGGAAACCGACAGCGCACGGATTTTGGCACTCTATGCCCGTTACGAAAATCTTGTAGCGTTGGCAATGGGCGAAATGGGGAAAATCACTCGTCTTGCAAATATTTTTGTGGGAAGTCCGTTTACGTTTGCTGCGCTTGATACGCAATCGGCAACGGCACCGGGGCAGTTGACGGTGGAGGAATGTGATTTATTTGTGGATTTGATGTTTGATTGTTTTAAGAACGCAGATGACACAGATTTTTGCAGATTTTTTTAAAGAAAAAGCCTCGTCAACTCGTCCCCTAAAAATGAAACACATAAATATCCCCATCTTCTTTCCACAACGTTCCTGTCCGCATCAATGCGTATTTTGCAATCAACATTCTATTAGCAGTCGGCGTTTTATGCCTGCCGATGCGGAAATTTTGCATACAATAGACCAACATTTGCAAACGTGCGGAAACGATGTAGAAGTGCAAATTGCCTTTTTCGGCGGCACGTTTACCGCTATGCCTTTCAATGAACAAAAGCATTATTTGCAGCTTGTGCAACCTTACGTGCAAAGCGGCAAAGTACAAAGTATTCGCATTTCAACCCGTCCCGATTATATTGACGAAAAAATTCTTGCAATGCTCAAATCGTATTCGGTGCTCGATATTGAACTTGGCGCGCAATCGACCAATGATGAGGTGTTGCAAAAATCGGGTAGGGGGCATACGTTTGCGCATATTGCCAATGCTGCGCAACTCATTCGCAATCACGGTTTTCAACTTGGTTTGCAAATGATGATTGGTTTGCCCGGCGACACAGCCGGAATTGCCTTACAAACGGCACAAACAATTTGTGATTTAGGCGCACACTCTACTCGAATTTACCCTACGCTTGTGGTGGAACACACGCCTTTGGCGGAATTATACAAAAAAGGATTATACACGCCTCTTTCGCTTGACCAAGCACTCGAATGGACTGCTCCCGTATATCAATTACTGGAAAACGCCGGCGTTCAAATTTTGCGTGTAGGTTTGCACCCAAGCAGCGACCTCGATGGCGGCGCATTGCTTGCCGGAGCATATCATCATTCGTTTAAAGAATTACTTTTGAGTCATATTTGGCGTGGAATTTTTCAGCGTGAAATTACCGGACATTGCGAACATTTACACATAGAAGTTGCGCCTTCGCAACTTAATTTTGCAATCGGACACGGTGCAAGTAACCGGAATTTTTTGGAGAAAAACGCAAAAAATGTTACTTTTGCGGGTAATTCGTTACTTTTACGGTATGAGTATAAAATTAGAAAATAGTTGCAAGGACAAACTTTTCCAAAGTTCTAAACTTTGGAAAAGTTACAGCCGAAAGAACGCAAGTCCCCCTTGTGGGGGATTTAGGGGGCTTTTTTGCATAATCGACGCTCGCACACCACAAGCAGCACTCGACCGGCTTGCACAGGAATTTACTGTCGTGCCATTTCGCACACAAGGCATTACCTACGAAGCTATTTCGTGCCACCCCGACGTGTTTATATTTCAACACGAAAATCAACTTATTGTAGCACCCAATATTCCGCAAGAATACAAGGATTTTTTTCAAAAACATACCATTGATTATAGCGAAGGAACAACAACAATTGACGAAAGTTTGCGTAATTCCGTAGCATATAATTGTGTGGCAACGTCTGAATTTTTGTTCCACAAAACCGGAATGACTGATTCTAAAATACAACAACTTTGTACCAATCATACATTTATTTCGCTTCCGCAGGCATATACTCGCTGCTCTATGATTGCGCTTAACAATCAAGCAATTATAACGTCCGACAAAGGAATTGCGCAAGTTTTGAAACAACAAAATTTTGATGTATGTTACATTGACCCGCACGAAATTCAGCTACCGCCATACCCTTACGGATTTATTGGCGGTTGCATGGGAATTGTGAATAATACCATATATATTATAGGTTCGCTTGACTATATTTCAGATGGTAAAAAATTACGTGATTTTGCTCAAAAACACGAACATGCAATTGTAGAATTGTATGACGGGAAATTATATGACGGCGGCGGATTGTTTTTTTCGCTCGCACCTGTCTCAAAAATAATTTAGAACGCAAATGACGCAAAAAACCGCAAATCAGCACAAATTTTATTTTGCGTAAATTTGCGATTTTTGCGTCATTTGCGTTCTTTTAAGACAGATTTGAGTGGAAAGCGAGTAACGATTACATACGATTTTCAACATAGTTGCGTTGTGAACTATGGTTATTACATTTTTTCATATATTTGCACAGTTTTACAACTAATATTCAACATCATGAAGTTTTTAAAAACACCATATATTATTGCCTGCGCACTCATTTTGATTGCAACTGCCTGCGCTTCGCAACAAAAACTTACCCGCAAAGCCGAAGCCGTTTATGAAGCCGGCGAATATGCCAAAGCAGTAGAATTGTTCGAAAAATTGCTTGAAAATGAAAAATCGAGAGTAAATCAAGCGCAGTATAATTACCAACTTGCCGAATGTTACCGCCACCTGAACAACACTCGCAAAGCCGAAGCTGCGTACCGCAAAGCTATTCGCCTGAAAACCCGTGAAAAAGATGCCTATTATTGGGTGGGTTATATGGCGCTGAAAAACGAAAAATATAAAGAAGCTCTGGAAGCGTTCAAAGCATTTCAAAAACTAATTCCCAAAGATGTTCGTGGGCAAATTGGCATAGAATCGGTGGCGGCAGCGCAGGAGTGGGCGGCAAATCCTACTCGCTATATTGTTGAAAATGTGAAGCAAATTAATTCTCGTGAACACGATTTTTGTCCGGCGTATATGTCCGAAGATTTTTTGTCGATTTATTTTACTTCGTCGCGTACCGAAGAAGATATGAAACAAACCGTAAATCAAGTATCGGGAATGTTTACCACACGCCTGTACGAATCGCGAATTGACCGTAAAAAAGGCGATTGGAACAAGCCGGTAATGCTCTTGGACACCACGCTTAACACTGAATTTGACAATGGTGCACTTTCCTCGTCGCCCGACGGCACAACGATATATTATACAATTTGCAAAATGGAGCCGGGCAAAAATATTGGTTGTCAAATTTACACAAGTTCGCTGCGTGGCGGTGTGTGGACAAGTCCGCAACGTGTTGATATTGTGCCCGATAGTATTTCCGTAGGGCACCCTGCAATTTCTGCCGACGGCTTGGAATTGTATTTTACATCGCGTATGAAAGGCGGTGTGGGCGGCAGCGATATTTGGAAAGTGCAGCGCATTTCGGAATCGGCAGCGTGGGGCTCGCCCATCAATTTGGGACCCGAAATAAACACCGAAAGCGATGAGGATTTTCCCTACATTCGCAAAGACGGCGTGTTGTTTTTCTCGTCCAACGGCAGAGTTGGCATGGGCGGTTTCGATATTTTTAGAGCAACGAAAGACGATGCCGGCAAATGGAGGGTGGTAAATATGCAATCGCCAATCAATTCTCCGGGCGACGATTTTGGTATTATTTTTCAAGGAAATACCGAAAAAGGATTGTTCACTTCAAACCGCAAAGGCGGGCGGGGCGAAGACGATATTTATTCCTTTGAATTGCCCGAATTGCAGCTCATAGTAACCGGAAAATTGCGCGATATGAGCACAAAAAAACCAATCGTAGATGCCGAAATTTTGCTTATAGGCAGCGATGGTTCTCGGCAGTCGGTGCGCAGCAAAATTGATGGTGCGTATTCTTTCAAACTCAATCAATATGTGGATTATATTGTATTGAGCGCATATCAAGGTTATTTGCGTCGCAAAATAAATGTTTCAACTCGTGATGTGTTCGACAACAAAACATTTAACGTTGATATTGACCTTATTACCATGGCAAAACCGGTTGAAATTCCCAATATTTTTTATGAGTCGGGACAATGGATTTTGAACGATGCAAGTAAAAAAGCGGTGGAAGAATTGGGTAAATTGCTCGACGATAACCCCAATGTTGTAATAGAAATAGGCTCTCATACCGATATGGTGGGCGATGCAATGAACAATATGAACCTCTCGAAACGCCGTGCGCAGTCGGTGGTTGATTATTTGCTGCAAAAAGGCCACGATGCCGATAGAATTGTAGCACGGGGTTTTGGCGCAAGCACTCCGGTAGTAGTTACTGAAGAAATTGCCCGTCAAATTCCGGAATTTACCGTAGGTACAGTACTTTCGCCGGATTTTGTAATTCAACTGCCGCGAGATTTACAAGATAAAGCAAATCAAATAAACCGCCGCACGGAATTGAAAATTTTGAGCAGCAATTATATTCCAAAACCGGAATTTTTTGAGAAAAGGAAGAATAAGAAGTAGGCTTCGACTCCGCTCAGCCACCGAAGAACTGGTCGTTGAGCGGAGTCGAAACGACTAATTAAACGTACTCTGTTTTTCTACCCAATTTTCAAAACTATCTAAATATTTTTGCACAAAAGGCAGTACATCTTCAATCAAACCTGTTTCGTTGAGCAATGTTTGCGCTTGCCCATAAAATTCGGGCTGGTTCATTACGTACATATTCAAAAATGAACATACCGCTCGCAAATGCCCTTGTGCAGCAAATGTGCCAAGTTTTCCAACAGAAGCGCCCATGATAGCAGCCGGTTTACCGTTCCAACTATTTTTTCCGTAAGGTCGGCTTCCCCAATCAAGCGCATTTTTCAACACTCCCGGAAACGAACGATTGTATTCGGGTGTGATTAGCAATACTGCTTGCGAATTTTCTATAAGAGTTTTAAATTCTGCAACAATAGGAAGATTATCATTTTCAATATCTTGCGAATAATAAGGCAGTTTTTCTATTGCAAATTGTGTAAAAGAAAGTTTGCCGTTGTATCGTTTTGCAATTTCATTGAACAAACGTTGATTGAGAGAATTTTTGCTGATACCGCCAATCAATACCAATGTTTTAATCGTTTTCATAACTATGTATTTTTAAGGTTGTTTTAACGGTTCAAAAATATACAATAGTTCATTCACATTATTGAAAACAGCTATGATATTCCGCATAATTTTCACTATTATTCGATAGGTTTATGCTCAATATTTTAAAATTTAAAACCTATGTACAAATTTGGTTCAAAAAGGAAATAGTTTTTCCATTTTTTGTTTATCTCCTTAAATTCTTGTGGAGTATTTGTATCTATTAGCCAATTTTGGCAATGAATTTGAGGTTCTATGAAAAAGCGGTTTTTGAACAAAGGAATATGATAGCCAATGTGATAGGAAGTATATAATTTAAAACCATTGCCGATTTTGTTTTTATCTTCGTCCACGTATGTTTTTAATTGTGGCAATACTTCTATTGCGGCAAATAACCCTTTCCACAACATTCGTTGATACGAAACTCCAAGACCGGTTTCTCGCAATCTGCCGGGGTAAAACTCACTTCCGTATAATTCACTCTCTTTGTTTATCATATCGGTAAGTCCGTCCCACCACTGTATTCCCATAGGTTGGAATAAACTCCATGTAGCGAATTTAAGCCCAATTTTGTCTTTTGACGTAAGGTCATACTTGAAATGAAGCTCATAGTGATGTGTGTTTGTTGCAGCTTCGCCAAAATTGGCAAAACTCAACCACGGTGTACTTACCGAAAATTTGCGTTCGGGAACAGAATCTTTTTGTGCAAATGTTGTTGCGCTGAAAAAGATAAAAAGCGATACAAATAAAATTCGCGTTTGCATAAAATTTTGTATTAATTGTTTATTAAAATTTTATGCAAAAGTATTTTACTATAATTTTCTTTTCATTGACTTTGGGTAAGAAATGAAATTTGTGTTATTTTTTACTTATTTTTCCACCGCTCCAAATTTTTCAAAAATATTTTTCTTGTAAACAGCCAAGCCATAAATTTGCTCATATCACCGTTTTCGGTCATTCCTTTTATTGCCATTTCACGCCATTCGTCAAACGACACATCACCACCTACAAATTCGCCGTCTTTGTAACACCAATGACAATATTTCAAACTTTTTGAGCCGTCTTTTTCTGTTCCACCACCTTGTGGGTCTTTGTTCAACGGCATTCCGCAACTTTGACAATTTTTGTTTTTTGTATTCATCGTTTTTGATTTTTATTGTTTGCGGTAAATATACACTTTTTCCTCCGCAAAACTTTTTTACAATCAAAAATTAACCCCAAAGTGTAACCCCGGTTCGCCGAAAAAGAATTTCGACCATTTGTTGTCTAATACCGCAAACGATTCGGGCATTTTTGTATGGAATGCTCTGTGGGTAATACAAACAGATGGCTCTATAAAAAATCTATTTTTGAAAAAACTCACATGATAGCCCACTCGATACGACATAAACAATTGATAGCCGGTTTTGATTTGTTTATCGTCTTCGTCTCTAAAACTTTGGTGGGCATTGAGTGCGTGAATACCGGCGTACAATCCCTTCCATAAAAAACGTTGATAGGCAACCCCAATACCATATTCTTTGATAGAACCCGGAAATTTCTCTTCGGGCGCATCGAACGATGAACCGTAAGGAATGCCCAGCGACCACGCATAACGCCACGTGATTGCTTCAAGTGAAATCACGTCTTTCGGCGTTATGCGATAGCCAAAATTGAGTTGGTAAAATTGAACTTGTTCGTCGGTTGCAAAATTTCCCACCATCATACCGCTACTCCCAATAAAGAATCTTCTGAATGTTTCGTCCTGTTTGTCAGTTTGTTTCCGTTCCTCGCAGCGGGTTTTCAAACGAGTTTCTAAATCAGCGTTTTGTGTTGTGTCTGTTTGACTAACAACATGGGTAGCTGTTAAAGCGGCAGCTACACATAACAAAGCGATTTTCTTTTGCATTGTTTTAAAATTTAAAATTATGTTGCAAAAGTAATAGCTGTTAGTGGGGCAATTTGTTCACTTAAGTTAATAAATTAATAGGAAACAAAAAGATTGTACTGACTGTCAAAAATAACGTTGCCTACCGTTTGAGCAATAACAGCGATGCAATAGAGTGGCAAAATACCAAAATCCACAAAAACAAGTTTAGGAATTAGGGGTTAGGGGACTTCTCAACCAGTCTCGCCCTCATGCGACTCAACGACTGCGGTTTGATACCCAAAAAACTCGCAATTTGATGTTGCGGTACTCGTTGCAACAAATCGGGTCTGTTTTTTTGTAAATTCAAATATCGCTGTTCGGGCGAAGAGGTTTTAAAATCATCGAACTGCATTTGACTTTTTGCCAAAAATTGTTCCGATACAATTCTGCACAGCGTTTCAAATCGTGGAAATTTCTCAAATCCGGTTGTTTCCATTTTGGTATCTGATACTACAAGAATAGAATCTTCCACACAGGAAATGTAATATTCCGACGGCGTGCGGGTAATTACACAATTCGGCGATAAACCTTCCATTTCGGTATAAAATGCCGTTGTTTTTTCTTCGCCGTCAATATTGTAAAATACGCGCAAACAGCCTTTTAATACAAAATAACTTTTGTCGGACATTTGCCCTTCTTTCAGTAAAATATCGCCTTTTTTGACAACACTAAAAAGATTCAAATCTTTAATCGTCTGTTTTTCCTCATCGGAAAGAGGCATGTATTTTTCGATAAAATTGAAAAGTATGTTTTCCATAATCAGTACATTTTTTTAAAGTCCCGTCATTCCTGCGAAGGCAGGAATCCCCTCATAATTAGCACTATTTTAAGAGATTCCTGCCTTCGCAGGAATGACGGAAAGATGTTAAACTTCACTCTTTTTACTCAACCGTTTACGAATCCTGCTCAACGATTCGGGCGTAACGCCCAAATAACTCGCCAACTGATATTGCGGCACTCGTTGAACCAAGTCGGGACGCTTTTTTTGCAAGTGCATATACCATTCTTCGGGCGAAGCCATTTTAAATTCCGCCAAAGCATCTTGTTGCTGTATCATTATTGCCTCGCCCATTACCCGCGCAATTGATTCCATTTCGGGGAATTTTTTAAACATTTCGGTTTCTTGGTCGGGCGTGCCCACGGCGGCAACGGTGTCTTCAATACATTCCAAATAATAAGCCGACGGTTTTCCCGTGCCGAATGCTGATGGATTTGCTACTTGTCCTTCGGTAAAAAAATCGGTTGTCATTTCATTGCCTTCGCGTATATAATAACTTCTGATGCAGCCTTTTAATACGAAAAAACATTCATTTGCAATTTGCCCTTCTTTGAGTAAAATAGTTCCTTTTTTGTAACTTCTGAGAAGGTTATATTCAATAATTGCCTCTTCCCATTCTTTGGAAATGGGCATGTATTTTGATAGGTATTTTATTATTTCGTTTTCCATACCGTTTTATTTCTTATACGAATAATGCCCAATTATAGTAAAATTGAACAAACAATCTTCCATAACCTGCCCACCACCAATGTTATGAATAATCAAATTTCGCTGTCCGTCTTTTGATTTTTCATTTGCCACTATTCCAATGTGTGTCAATCCTTTGCCGTTCAAATCCCAACACACAATGTCGCCGGGCAGGTAATCGCTTGCATTTTGTGTGATTTTTTTCACAGTTCCGTGTCGCTCAAAAAACACCATTAAATTGGGCACTCGCCGGTGGTCAATGTTTCTATCGGGTTTTGTCAGTCCCCACCTTTTTTGATTTGGGTATTTGTCAAAATTTGCTTTTATATCTTCGTACAACTCTTTTTGCAAATCAATTCCCATTTTCCGGTAGGCTCGAATTATAACATCGGTACACACGCCACGGTCGGCAGGCACATCGCCGTTAGGGTAGTCTAATTTTACATAGCTTGGGTCGTAAATAACTCGTTGTTTTGTCAATGTATAGGCAGAATCGGCTAATCGTGCAAAAAAATCTGCTTGACCGAATGTTACATTTGCTAATAGTAAAGCAATGATTATCAAAAATGTTTTTCTCATTGGGGTATTTTGTTTGGTTTAAAACTTGGTTAAAACTTTGCCAAAGTTCAAAACTTTGGCAAAGTTAGATTGGCAAAGTTAGAGCGTAAATTAAATATCGTTGTCGTTAGCAAACGGCAAATCAAGTAACTTATTCTCATGTAAATCTATAAAATTATTTTTATCATCAAACATTTTTAGTAATTTTTCAAACTCTACAATATCACTACGTTCATCTATAATTTCGTTGTACGAACTATACTGCCATTCGCTAAAATGCGTGCAAAAACCGTGATGAACAGGGTTACGGTGCGTATAAACAATTGAATTAAGAAAATATTGTTTATTGGTAATTGGAATTCTTTTGAATGCTTTCAAAAACAACGAACCGCGCCGATTGAAAACTTTATTGAACGATTGCGTGTAGCTACTAAATAAATTTGCAAACTGTTTCGATAAAAATAGTTCTATTGTTTTGTCGTCGATAACTTTTTCGTTGGTAACTTCATTGTTAACGACTTCATCGTCAACAACTTTGCCAAAGTTTTGAACTTTGGCAAAGTTTGAACCGTTGTTCGAAGACGAACGAACTTCAATTATTTTTTCAATTATCTCACGCTGACGAATACGAACTACAATATGAAAATGATTAGGCATCAAGCAATAGGCGTATGTTTCGGCTACCGGACTGATATGATGACGATATTTTTCAAGAAAAAAACGAAAGTTATTGTCCGAACGAAACGTGTTTTCAAATCCGTTTGCGTGGTTGAAAATATGGTAAACCATATTTGGTATAAGCGGTTGCATTGTTATTCTCTTGTTTAGCCTTGAACATTGCCAAAGTTTAAAACTTTGGCAATGTTAATTTAATTTTATGTCTATCAGTCTTATGTCTAAAAGTCTATTCCTCAGTCTGTTTTCGCACAAAAAGCATCAACCACTCCTTAATAAACTCATTCAAATCGCCATCAAGCACAGCTTGCGTGTTTGAAGTTTCGTAACCGGTGCGCACGTCTTTTACCAATTTATAGGGGTGCAACACATAATTGCGAATTTGCGACCCCCATTCGATTTTCATTTTTTCGCCATTGCGAGCGGCTTGTTCTTCTTCACGTTTGCGCAATTCCAATTCGTATAATTGCGATTTCAAAAGCGTCATTGCTTTTTCACGGTTTTGCAATTGCGAACGGGTTTCGGAGTTTTCTATCACAATGCCCGTAGGTTTGTGGCGCAGGCGCACGGCGGTTTCTACTTTGTTCACATTTTGTCCGCCTGCTCCGCTCGAACGGTAGGTGTCCCACTCCAAATCGGCAGGGTTTATGATAATTTCAATACTGTCGTCAATCATAGGCGCTACGTCAACGCTGGCAAACGATGTGTGGCGGCGTGCACCCGAATCAAACGGCGAAATACGTACCAAACGATGAACACCGCTTTCGCCTTTTAAATACCCATAGGCATAATCGCCCACAAATTCAATAGTTGCTGCCGAAATTCCTGCAACATCGCCGTCTTGTATATCAATTTCTTTTACCTGATAACCATTGTCTTCGCCCCAACGCATATACATTCGCAGCAACATCGAAGCCCAATCTTGGCTTTCCGTTCCGCCTGCGCCGCAGTTAATTTTGAGAATTGCCCCAAATTGGTCTTCCTCTTTTTGGAGCATATTTTTAAACTCTAATGTTTCAATTTTTTGCAGTGCAGCGTTGTAATGCTCGTCCAATTCTTCCATAGTAGCCTCGCCGTCTTTGTAAAAATCGGCAATCAATTCCAAATCGTCCGTCAATTGTGAAACTTCGGCAAAAGCATCAGTCCATTTTTTAATGGAAGTAACTTTTTTTAGTTGTTTTTCAGCCTCTTTGGGGTTGTCCCAAAACGTGGGGTCTTGCGTTTTTTGCTGTTCTTCTTCAATGCGCATCAGTTTGGCATCAACGTCAAAGATGCCTCCTCAACGCATGTTTTCGTTCTACCAAAGCATTTACTTGGTCTATTGTTGTCATACGTGTTAAGTTTAAAGGAACGCGGATAACGCTGATGACGCGGATTTTCGCGAATAATAAATTTATCTGCAATAAAAATCCGTGTAAATCTGCGTAATCCGTGTCATCTGCGTTCTAAATTTCCGCAAAGATAGTATAAATTGTAAAAAAACAAAAAATTACACATTTGCCGATTTGAACGATGAGTCTAAAAAAATCGTTTGCCGATGCTGATGCCGGAAAAACCTTTAAAGCAAAAAATGTGGCAGATTTAATGAAACAGTTAAAGAATGAAAATTAATATTATTTTTGCTTTTGGTTTATCTATAAAAATAAAAACCAAATGAGTGTTTCTATTATTCTGTCTATTTTTTTTCGATTGTAAATCTTGCACGTAATTCCTCAATACCTCCGTCTAAATATATAGAAAGTTTGTCATTTTCCGCGTCCTCTTGTAAGTTTTTGATTAACTTTTCTATTTCATTGACTAAATTTTTCACATAAACAATTGTACTTGTGTCTTCATTTTTGTCTTTCCATTTCCCCCTTTCCCATTGTTGTTTTCTATCAAAAATTTTTTCGCTATTTTCTTTTTCTAATAAAGTGAACTTATGTAAAGATTGCTCATCGTATTTGGAATTGTTTGGAATATTTATCAAGCCATAATTATGAGCTAATGAATTTCTTAACGCATTAACTTGATGTTTACATTCTTTTAATTTCGGAGAACCAAAAGTTTCTATTGCTTTAATAATATTCTCTTTTTGTGTAAATACATTTCCGATTAAATCAAGCAAAATCAAATAACCTATTAAGGACAAAAAGGGTATTTCTACTCTTTTTGCCAATTCTATCATTTCTTCTTGATTTGAATAGTCTGATAAATTATCAATTCTTTTCCATAAATCTTCATTTGTGTATAATCTTCTCGCATCTTCCAATGCTTTTACTAAACACGACTCTCTGCCATTACCCATATCTTTGTTTAAGACAAATTGTTTGATTATTTCTTTTTTTTCCATTATATTGATGTTTAAAATTAATACGCACTTTCTGTATATTCCCATTGTTTTAGTAAGTCATTATACTTATAATGGCCTATTTTTCTTCCTTTGGAATCATAAACGTCATAGCGTTTAAGCAAGTCATTCCATTTTTTATAACTCTCTTGGTTTCCACGATTGTTATAATTTTCTGTTTGATTAAGTACTTCGTTTTGTTTTTGATAGCCTTGTTGATTTCCACGATTGTCATAAATATCTTTTCGGTCAAGCACATTATTATACTGCTCGTATTTTACCAAACGTCCATATTCATCAAAATATTCAAGACGGTTTAAAACCTTGTTCTCTTTGGCGTACCCTATAAATCTACCGTATGAATCATAAAATTCAGTTCGTTGCATAGTAGAATTATATTTTTGTGTTGTTTGTGCATTTATGTTGATTGCTATTACCAACATAAATATGATAATTGAAATTGTTTTTTTCATAATGTTTTGATTTTTATTTGTTACAATATTTAGAAATATATTCAAAGGCATCAGCCTCACCAAGTTCGCCTACTTTGCTCCAATATTCGCAAGCCTTTTCTTTATTGCCTAAACGATATGTTGCTCTTCCTTTCAAAAAATAAGAATTGGAAATATTGGGATTTATTGACAATGCTTTATCACAATCTTCTATACAACCTTTATAATCACTGAGATTGAATTTTATCTCGGCTCGACTATCATAAGCAACATCATTTTTGTCGTCTAATTCAATAGCTTTGTTTACATCAACCAAAGCCTCTTGATATTTTTTGAGTTCAAATTTACTCCAACCTCGATTATTATAAGCCATAGAAAAATTTGGTTTTAATCTTATTGCTTCGTTATCATCATTTATTGCACCGTAGTAATCTTTTAATTTTGATTTAACTAATCCTCTATGCAAATATGCTTCTGCTGTTGGAGATAATTCGATTAACTTATTAAAATCAGACAATGCTCCCAAATAATCTTTTTCCCAATATTTAGCCCACCCCCTGTAATAATAAACCTCAGGCTCACTCCCTCCAAGTTGGAAATATTTAGAAAAATCAGATATTGCTTCCGTAGAATTTCCTTGTGCAAAATGCAAAGAACCTCTTTGTGCATAGCCGGCAGGGTCTTGTGGTTCTAATTGAATATATTTAGTGAAATTTTTCATTGCTGCACTATTATCGTTAAAACTACCATACGATAATCCTCTATAAAAATATGCAGGTGCAAAATTAGGCGATAGCTGAATTACTTTGTCGTAATTAGCTATTGCAAGCCCCCAATTTTTCCCTTTAAAAAACTCATTTGCCATTTCCCAATAACGATTGGGGTCGTTTTCTTTTCTTATTCGTTCAAGGTGTTGATTGACTTCCTCTTGAACATAATCAAATTGTTGGCGCAAACTTTCGGAATCTATTTGAGATAAATCATAATTAACAAAAATATTTAAATAATTTATTCTTCGTTGTATCAATGCTGCTTTCAACTGTGCATCGTCAGTTTGATTTATCATTTTAGTAAGCCAATTTGCGAGTTGATTAAGGAGTTCCTTATTTGTATCATAAACTGCTTGTCTCTGCTGTAAAGCTCTGTTTATTGCTTCGTATGGTGGCTTGTAAATAAAATCATCTACAAATGTAGGTTTTGATGTTTCATAACGCTGTCGCTGTGCATTGAGATTAAGTATCATTACCGATGAAAACAATAAAATTAAAACAACTTTTCTCATAATTAAAAAATTTAAGTTCGCCTCCCAATTCCCAACTCGGCAACAAACATCAAGTTTACAAAAACACGAAAGCGTGGGAACTGTTAAACTTATCTGTCTTTAATGGTATCGCCAAACACCTGTACTAATCAGATAAGTAACAGTTCCCACGCTTAGAAACTAAGACGCAGGAATTGTTACCACCTATCCCCATTAGTACAAAAAATTGGCGAATTTCTTAAAGAAGAGGATATATTTTAAACGCTCTCGTTTATCAATAAACTTCCAAAAACCCAACTTTTTTTGAGCTATTAGAATTGTTACAAAAATAAAAAAAGAAAACAATCTACAATCAAATTTCTTGAATATTAATTATGGTATTGATTTATAATTATTTAAAACTTGCCTATATTCTTGCTCTCTACTATGTTAGCAGATTTTATCTGACATTTTTTTTTAAAACTAAAAAAATTAAGAGCCTTTATGTATTTACAAAGTGCCCCTTAATAGCCACAGCCATTGACATATTGAATTTACCGAAAAGAATAAAATTTTTTGAAAATACGTTGTATATTTGCAGCGTAAACTAATTTTAATTGATACAGTTATGACAACAGCAGTAAAGAAACAAATAAAACCGGTTACTGTAAAAAAGCAAACCGATGATTTATTGAAACTGATTTTGAAAAAAACAGGCACAAAACACAGCGAAATAGTTGCGTGGGCAGAACGAAAGTATATAAAAGCTAATTTAGATGTAGTTACTGCCAACGAAAGAAAACAATTCGACCAATTAATTTTTGGCTTATGAAAGAGAAAGATGTAATACGTGTGTATGTTGATACCAACGTACTCATAAACTATTGTACCGGTCAGTCGAAAGATAAAGCGGCGGTGTTGCATTTATCGAAAAAGCGAAGTCGCGAATCGTTATTTACATCGTCGTTAGCTGTGGTGCAAACTGTTTCGGCATTGCAATCTGCCGGAAAAAACAATAGAAAAGCCTATTCGCGCGAGCAAACCATACAGAAACTCAACAAAATATTGCCCAAGTTTACACTTTTAGACCTAACCGAAAGCGATATTACAGAGAGTTTTGCGCTTGTAGATAGCAACGATATTGAAGATTGCGTTCACTACGTTATAAGTCAAAAAAGGCACTGCGATGCAATTGTAACAAACGATAAAAAAGGTTTTGATAAATTTAAAAACATAGAGGTTTACGGCACTGATATTGACATTCTAAAAACAGATATACAATAAACCTCATTACACACCAAATTCCTAAACCGGTAAAATTCAATATGAAAGTTACCGGTTTTTTTTAAGGCTATAAACTACACATTTCCCCAAAAACAAAAAATCCCATAAATCAGTGATTTACAGGATTTTTCTCCGCTTGGCGGAGAAAGAGGGATTCGAACCCCCGTTACGTTGCCGTAAAACGGTTTTCAAGACCGCCGCGTTCAACCACTCTGCCATTTCTCCGGTGCAAAAGTACATTTTTTTTTAATCATGCAATAGTTTCAATACATTATTTTTGTTTGTTTTTTCCTTATTTTTTATAATACACTCATTTACAATATGTATTTTGTATTAAATTTTCATTATTTTTGCTTGTAATTTAATAAAACTACAAATTATGTGTCTCATATCTCATATCTCACATTTCACATCTCGTATTACATTGTATAGCCTTACATTGCTCTGTATAGCCTGCAATTGCAACAACAATAAAAATCGCCAATGGACAATGGCTGACGAGCAACAATTTCGTGAAAAAAGTATTGAAGTCAATAAAGATTTGGTAAAACGTCTGCAAGATACGATTTCTGTATTTGCCCAAAAAAACGAATGGGATATGCAAAAAACAGGAAGCGGTTTGTGGTATGCCATTACTCGTAGCGGCAATTCCGACACCATACAGCGCAATGATTTGGTGCAAATAGCCTATACGGTGTCGTTGCTCAATGGCACGCTTTGTTACAGTTCCGATTCGCTCGGAGTGAAAAATATAAAAGTAGGGCAGGGTGGTATAGAATCGGGGCTTGAAGAGGCTCTGCGATTAATGACTTTGGGCGATAGCGCTCGCTTGCTTATTCCACCACATTTGGCGCACGGCTTGCTTGGCGACCAAAATAAAATTCCCGCTTTGGCTATTTTACATTATACGGTGGTGGTGAAAAGGCATTACAGAGCCCCCTAATCCCCCTCAGGGGGACTTAAAGAAAAAAGATGAAATCTTTTTTCTTAACCCCTCCCCTTGAGGGGGAGGCTGGGTGGGGGCTTGTTAATTCCTAAAAATCCCCGTTATCGACTTAGTAACATCGTCGAATTTACTGTCGTTGATTACCGCATTTTGAAAATCGCCGGTATTTTCGGCAACATCGGTTGCTTGCGTTGGGAATATGAGCATTGCCGAGTTTTGCGGGAAATATGAACGTAACGATTGTGGTACTTTTGCCATTGTTGGATTGTACGATTCTTTGTCTTTGTGGCTCATTACGAATACCAAAAAGTCGTCGTTTTTGATTTCACGGGCAAGCACCAAATAATCCGCAAAATCGTCGAACATCATAAATTCTACGTCGATTGGCATGATTGTTTGCACTTTTTGTAAATAAGCCATAGTTTCGGCGTGGCAATAAATAATTGTTTTTGTGCCGGTATTTTTTGAAAAATCCCACAGTTTGGCAATCCATGCGGCAAAACCTATTTCGTTTTCGGCGTAGCGCGGTACTACTACAATACTGCGTTTGAGCGTTATCAAGCGATTGACCGATTTGAACAATACAATGGAACAATTCGGATTGCGAGTAAGCACGGCATCAATTGTGGGACCGCAAAACGCATCGGTGTCGGTTTCGTTGTCAATCGCCATTATCATATTGTTTATGCGGTTTTCGCGTATAAAATTGCTGATTGCATCGACTTTATTGTTGCTTGTGAGCAAAATTTTGTGAATTTCGTTATCGGCTCCCGAAGCGTCAATTGCTGCGGTTTCGAGCAGTTGATTGCCCCGTTTTTCGTTAGCCAACGAATTGCCCCCGTGTATGTGCATTACATACAAATCGGTTTTTTTATTTTTACCCCGAAATGAATTAAACAAATTTATCAGTTCGGGAATATTGGTGTTTGCCGAAATTGGCATCAACACTTTTTCGGCATTGCGTTCGTCTTCGCTTGTGGCATTGAGCAGGGCAATGTTTCTGGCTCCTCGCTGGGTTACAAACGAAGAAATTGTACACGAAATTAAAATCATTAAGATACTACCGTTCAGTATAGCTTCGCTCAAAAGCCGGTCGGGTTCTGCGCCGGCTGCAACAGCTTCGGGATTCAATATAATATTGTAACCAACCATTACGGCTGCAAGTGTGGCAGCGGCTTGCGAATTGCTCAATCCCCAAATCAGGCGGCGTTCGTCCACCGTCATGCGGAATGTTTTTTGCGTAATCCATGCAGCTATAAACTTTGCACTTACCGCAACCACAGTCATTACTGCACCGGCTATAATTGTATCAACATCACTCAAAAAGGCTCTGTAATCAATGAGCATACCCACGCCAATCAAAAATATGGGAATAAACAGTGCATTGCCTACAAATTCCACTCTATTCATAAGCGACGAAGTGCGTGGAATTAATTTATTGAGCGACAAACCGGTTAAAAACGCCCCGATAATTCCTTCAATACCGGCAACTTCCGCCAGGAACGCTCCCAAAAATACCATTGCCAATACAAATATATATTGCAGGATTTTATCGTTGTATTTTTTGAAAAACCAGCGAGCAACTATTGGAAACAGAAATATAATAATTGCTGCGAAAATAATTAATGAAATGGTAAGCTGTGTCCAAAAACCGGTATCTAATTCGCCTTTGGTACTTGCCACTATAACCGCCAAAATCAAGAGCGCAAGCGTGTCGGTTATGATTGTTCCTCCGGCTGTGATGCCTACTGCCCGGTTGCGCGTAACGCCGAATTTACTCACAATAGGATAGGTTATAAGCGTGTGCGAAGCAAGCATACTTGCAAATAAAATTGAGGTTGCCAATTTATGCTCAATAAAAGGAAACAACAGATAATAACCGGCAAGAAACGCAAGTATCATAGGAATCGAAAATGTGAATATTCCAAAAACCAAACTTTTGCTGCTATTTTTTCTGAAATCAACCAAATCAATTTCCAAACCTGCCAAAAACATAATGTAAAGCAATCCCACTGTGCCATACAGTTTAATACTTTCATCGCGGAGCATAAATTCAAACCCAAACGGACCAATAAGCGCACCGGCTATAATAAGCCCAATGAGGTGCGGAATGCGCAGTTTGTTGAGCAAAATAGGGGCAAATAATATAATAAATAATATGAGCGAAAACTGCAAAACAGGGTTTTGTAGAGGTGTTTGAAATTCGGATAGAAATTCGTGTAACATGATTGTTAGTGGTTAATTTGGGTGTAAATATACGTTTTAATTGGAAAAATCAAAAAATTATAGCTGTTTAATTTTGAGTTTGGTTTGTGAAACAAAAAACATAAAATCCCTATCGCAGGGCAAATAATCAATAAAAAATCACTGTGATAGGGATTTTTTGTAAAAACGGCATGTTGTTCCGCTGTGGGCTTTTGGGTTGAATTATTAGTTTCGTTCAGCGGGTTTACAAAATGAAAATAGTAAGGTTACATTTTGCCAAAACAAACTTTTCTTCTACTTTTACACAAAACAGTCATTCCTTTTGAGTGTTTGTAACAAAATTCTTTCTATATTTGCTTTGTCGAACGGTTGTTCGGCAGACATAATGAAAGCGTTTTAGCTTTATCCTAACTTGTAAAAACGACCTATTTAGCCAAGGGATAAGCAGTGCAAACGCTCATGTGTGTTTATATACTTTGTATATATCACAGCGTGGGGTGACTGTTTATTTTGGTAAAGGTGCTTGGTCGTACCTGCAAGTTGATAAACATTATAACTTCCACGCTTTTTTATGCCTTTTTGTAAAAACTCAAAAATAAAAGAGGTATGAAAACAATAAAATTAATCTTAGGAACATTTTGCTTAGTTTATTTTTTAGGAACGGCAGTAGCGCAAGAAGAAAATGTGAAATTTTTCGGGAATGTCAAATCTGTAAAAGAAACGACATACAAGGTAAGTGAAAAATTTGGGGAAGCAATAAAAGGCGAGATTTTGAATACTGCCGTTTGGAAGTATGATGATAAAGGGCGGTTGGTGGAAGAACCGTATAAAAAATACAAATACGATGCTAACGGCAATAAAACAGAACAAGCAACACATGATTCTGTGGGTAATCTGAAAACAAGAATTACTTGGAGTTACAATGAAAAAAACAAAATAACCGAACAAAATAAGTATGATTCTGACAGAAAGCTAATTTCCAAAACTAAATGGAAATATAATGATGATGGTTATTGCATTGATAAAAGCAAGTTTGACAAAGAGGGAAAATTGCTTGAAAGAGAAATAAATGTATATGACAAAGACCGCTATTTAGAACATAGTCAATATGCTCGCTATGATAACTTTGAATATGTTGAAGGCATTGACAACTCAGTCTATCATGGACTTGGGCACGGCGAAGTAAAGTTAGTGTGGCGATGCGTGCATTCATTTGACGAAAAGGGAAAGCAGATACAAGCACTTTTATTAAGTCCAAATCAAGATACTCTCGAAATTAGAAAGAACGTGTATGACATATATGGGAATAGTATAGAAACGAATTATCATTATAGTTTTGCAAATGTACGTAGGAAATTTAATGAAAAAGGAAAAATGATTAAACATGAAACAGGTCCTCTCGATTTGAGACGGATAACTTTGTTTCATGTTGATTATTGGGAAGATTGGCGGACAATGGATTCTGTTAGACTCTCTTATTATACATTTACACAATTACATACATATAATGACAAAGGAGAAATACAATCTATTTCATACATAGATTATGATGGTTATAATTTAGAAAATTATGATAAGAAAGGTAATATAATGGAAATATTACGAATAGAGAATTATTATTGGGAATGCGAGGAAGAAGGAAGTTGGGAGTGCTTAACAAAACTCGTAACTGCCAATTTTGACATAAAAACAGAATATTCCTACACTTACGACCAACACGATAATTGGACAAAAAGAATGGAATATGAAACAGAAAGAAATACTCCGACCGTCTGCACCGAAATCGTTGAACGAGAAATAGAGTATTGGGAGTAAGTTTTTATTTTCAACCAAGCGGTTGAGTAATTTTTCAACCAATCGGTATAATACTGTCTGGTTGAAAAACAGTAGTGTTCTTCTGTTTATTTCATTGGGCTTTAAGTCCCCTTGAGGGGGATTTAGGGGGCTTTACAAAAACCGCAATTCCACCCTACGGTTATTAGCCCGCCCCGCAGCAGTTTCATTAGTATCGGTAGGTCTTGTTTCGCCATAGCCTTTTATGGTAAAAAGCGTTTCGTCGCAGCCTTGTTTTACCAAAAAATCTTTTACCGCTTCGGCGCGGCGGAGCGAAAGGCTCATGTTTGACTCGTCGTCGCCCACGCTGTCGGTGTGTCCGCTGATTTCAACAGGCATTTGCAGTTTTTGCAAAATTTTTGCAACTCGTTTCAATTCCGGTAGAGAATAGGGTAGGAGCGTACTTTTATTAGTATCGAAAAATAAATTATTCAAGCGCACCGGAATACTGTCACGTTTCATTTCTTCAAACGACACGGCTTGAATATCGTGCGAAATCGCCTGATTTTTCTTTTCTTTTGTCAAATCAATATATTCAGCCTGAGGATAATAACCTTCGGCTTCCACATAATAGCCATAGACTTTGCCCACCGGTAAACTTATGGTGTAAGTACCGTCGGTAGGGTCAGAAGTGGCTGCACCAATGCGCTCGCCGGTGCTTAAATCCTCATATACAATGGTTGCCGGTAATTTTTTATTGTTGGTTGTTGCAATTTTTCCGCTTACATACACCACCGCACCGGGTTGTAAGGCTTTGGGAATTGAAATCATCATTATATCGTTGGCGGTTTGGTTTGGCAGCCTGCCTGCAAAATAAAATGTTTCGCCATCGGGCGCAATGCGGTAGCCCCAATTTTCTTCGGAATTGTTGATTTCTTTGCCTAAATTGACGGGCGTAGTCCAGCAATCCCAGCAAGTATCAGCCAAACGGGTTGATTTATACACATCTAAATTACCCAAACCGCCATGACCGTCGGAGCTAAAATAGAGCGTTTTCATATCGCTGTGCAAATAGGGGCTGCGGTCGGTGTAAATGGTGTTGATTGTTGGACCCAAATTTATGGGCTTGCCCCACGTGCCTTGCGGCGTTTTGAGCGACACGTAAATATCGGATTGATGATGAATACTGCCGTGATACAAGCCAAGCGAGGCATTTTGTTCGGTATAAAAATTCATACCCTCATTTTTGCGCACCGATGCAAAAATAATTGCATTGCCATCGGCGGTAATCATGGCATCGGCGCTCCAAATAGCGTTATTTATATCTTTTGAAACCGACACGCCTTGCGACCAGCCTTGCGCTGTTTTTTCGGAATAGTAAATCACACCTTCACGGAAATAGAGCATTTTTGTGCCGTCAATGCTTATACTCAACGGTGCTTCGTTGGTTTTAGGGTTTGAAAGTTCACGTACCAACAGAGGTTTTTGCCATTCATCGTTCCTAAATTCCGAAACAAAAATATCTTCCAAACCAATATTGTCGAAGCGTTTATTACCGCAAAAATACAAGTATTTATTGTTTGCCGTTATTACCGGCGAATATTCCCCTCCTTCACGGGTGTTTACGTAGCCGGGCAACGGTTTTACTTCAATCGAAGTATCGTAAGGACGTTCTAAAATTTCTATCAAACTTTTTATTCTGGGGTCGTTTGCTCCAAATGCCGGTTGGAATTTTTTGACTTTTTGCAAAGCCTTGTCCCACTGTTTGTTGGCAATATCAACCGAGATTAATTTTTGCAACGCCACAAAAGCCTTTTCTTTCGGCGCAGCCAACCGAATATATTCCTCAAAATACGGCGCAGCGGTGGTATCGAAAGGTTTCATGTATTCCAAACCTTCGCCTTTGTCGGCAATTTTAAATTCTTTTGCCAGCAAAGTGTCCAAATACGAGCGAGGGTACTGTTGCACAAACATATACAAAGTTCGATACTCGCCGTCTTGCGACAAAAATTTATAATATTCGAGCAAGGCATAATTAAAATGAACATTAAAATCTTTGCTCAATTCCACCGTTCGACGGAATAAATACACGCTTTTTTTGTGTTTTGCAATGGCAATCATTTTTTCAATAGCCGCATTGGAGTAGTCGTTTTTGGGATTGGAACGAATAAATTTTTCATATTCGTCGAAATTATTTTGTTTTGCCAAAGCGTCAAACGAAAGTTTGTAAAACCGTTGGCGAGCCACATCTATATATTCGCTATTGGGGTAACGTGAAATAAAAATTTTCAACGCCTCGGGCGAAGTTGAGGTTAGAGCGGTGTTGTAGGAAATTTCGTCGCGCAGGGCAACGGCTTGGGCATATTGCTCGGCACGAGGGTAGGAAACTGCAAATGTTTGATAGGAATCAAACGTGTTTTCCTGCTGCGCTTTGGCAAATGCAAGTGCAGCTCCTTGTTGTTGCGCTTTTTCTACGGTTGCTTTGCTGCATTTTGGGCAGGAACTCAAAAAATCGTTGTATGCCGCCGGTGTGTTTTGTTTTTCGGCAATGGCAAGCATTTTGGTACACACCGTATCTAAATCTTTTTTCAAATTTGCCGAAGTTACTTTCCATTTTCGGGCTTTTTCCTGTTCGGCTTGCTTTGCTTGCGGATAGAGCGAAATAGCCTTAATTAATTGATTATATGCTTGATATAAATTTTGATTTGCATATTCATCGGCAGCCAAAAGTTTGGCATTTACATGAAGATATACAAAATTATCGGGTTGATTTTTGAGTGCACCGGCAATTTGTTTTTCTAATTTATCGTAGCTTTTTTCTGCCAAAAGTTTATACAATGCGTCCTGCGCTACACACGTAAACGACACACAAAGAAAAACGAATGTATAAAGTAGTTTTTTATTCATAATAATTATAACGCAAAAATACTACTTTTTAATGTAGAAAACAAGAAAATTGTAAATTTACAACGTAACCTAATAAATATGTAAATCGCCATTCATAAACGAACTGCGCAGCATGCGCAACGGGTGGCGTGCCGGTCCCTGCAACATATAATCGCCGTGCATGGTAAATATTGAGCCACATTTTTTGCACTCAGCCAAATCGGGAAAGGCTTTGTCGATTGTGAGAATTTGACTGCCTAAATCGTGGGGGCATGTGGCATCGAATACTCTGAAATCGTCGTAAGTGCCTTCGGTTTTGTAGCGGTAAATAATAAGTCCGTTGCAATTGTAGCCCCAGCAGAGAGTAGTGTTTTTAATGAAAACAGATTGTCCTTGAATATTCAATTTGCTTTCAAATTGCGCATCAAATTCTATATTTTGAATAGTAAAATTAACGTAAGTCAAAGGCACAGGATTTTCTTTATCTTTGCATGAAAACAGACAGATAAGGCTTAATAAAATAAAGCCCCCAACCCCCACAGGGGGCTTTCGGAAACGGAAAAAATTGATTAATGGAGTTTTATTATTTATGTTGAATTTCATTGTTTTTCGTTTTTTAGCCCCCTGAGGGGGTTGGGGGCTTCTTTAATTTTATATCTTTGCACGGTAAAATTACATTCACTTTTTGATAAACGATAAAAAATGAAAAAAAATATTTCAATTGCTATAATTTTTATGAGTATGTTGGCGTTTTCAGCCTGTGCTTCACGCCAAAAAGCAATGATACCCGATGAAGCGCCCGAAGCCGAATTGCAACGAATAGATGCAGAAGCACGAGAACTGAAACAGCAACCGCTGACCAAAGCACAAGGCAGACGAGCAATGCGAAAACGTGAAAAAGTACGCGAACGAACCTACGAAAAACACCACGACCGCATACAAACAAAGGAAGTGCGCAAACGTATGAAAAAAAATGCAAAAAAATCGGGAATGTCGAACGATAATAAAAAACCGAGTGGAGTGAAAAAACTTTTTAAGTAAATCAAATTAACCGTTTAACAAAATTTGTTATTTTTGCCAGTGGGTTAATGTGCCAATACGACAATATGCCAATGAGCAAATAAACAGATAAGCAAATAAGCAAATAAACAGATAAGCAAATAAACAAATAAGCAAACAATGAAAAAAGTACTATATATATATGTGTCTATCGCACTTCTTTTTTGTGCAAATACTGCTATAGCGCAAGACAATGAAGCACTCCGAAGTGTGGTTATAGAACAAATCGACGGTAAAAATTACTACGTTCATACCGTAAAAGCGAAAGAAACTTTGTATTCGCTTTCTCGCATTTACGACATTTCGATACGTGATATTATTATTAACAACCCCGAAGCCGAAGTGCCCAAAGTTGGTCAATTGCTACGTATTCCGGTACCCGAAAATAAACCGGTGGAAGTGAGAAAACAATACGAAAGTTACACGCAACATATTGTAGAACAGGGCGAAACACTCTATGCTTTGGCTCGTATGTACGGCGTTACGGTGCGTGATATTTTAGATATCAATTCGGGTATGGACACAAATTTGGCTATCAACCAAGTGGTGTTTATTCCCTGCAACAATTGCAAACGATTGAGCGAAATGCAAAATTCGCAGCAGCAACAGCAAACGCAACAACAACAAACGCAGCCGACTCCGCAAACGCAACAAACGCAACCTGCGCCGCAAACGCCGCAAACAGGCGGCAATAATCAGGACACGAACCCTGGTAAAGAAAAAAAAAACGCTAACACCGAACAACAAATAACGCCATACTCAACATTTGGCGGAAGCGCAGGCGGTGGCGCAATCAACACCAACCGGAATGTGCACGTGGTGCTTATGTTGCCCCTGCTTTTGAACAAAAACGCAAGCACTGCGCCGGTAAGCAATAAAATTGAAATTAATCCCGATACCTACCCGTTTTTGCAATATTACGAAGGAGCTTTGTTGGCTCTTGATTCGTTGAAACGTTTGGGAATTTCGCTTAAATTTACCGTGTTCGATACTCAAAAAGACTCCACGAACGTTCGCCGGATAGTTCAAAAATTAGACCCTGCGAGCATTGATTTGATTATTGGTCCGGTGTTTAAAGAAGAATTTTCGATAGTAAGTGGATTTGCCCGGAAAAACAATATTCCGATTGTTTCGCCGCTTTCGTCGGAAGATTTGCCTGTGAAAAACAATGCTTCGATTATACAAATGAACACGCCGCAGGTGTATCGCAATGCGAGTATTGCACAATTTGCAACCCAATACAGCAATGTTAATGTAATATTCGTATATAATTCTAAAGATTTGGAGGGAGCAAACGTAACTGCCGGCAAACGGGCGTTTAACACAAAATATGCCGCGTTTATGAAAAGCAACAATATTACGTTGAGCGAGGTGTTTTTTCCGCAAGGAGGCATGGCTGAGGTGGAAAAACAAATGAGTACGACCAAAAAAAATATAGTGATAGTGTTTTCGAGTAATCAGGCATTTGTCAATAATTTTGTAACGAAATTGTATCAACTTAACAAACGTTATGATATTCACTTGATTGGGCAACCTGTGTGGGAGCGTTACGAAAATGTGGAATTAGACTTTCTGTTCGATATGCAATTTCAATTTGCCGCCAACGGCTATGTCGATTATTCGCGCGAGGCGGTAAAATCGTTTGTGCAAAACTACCGTTCGGTATTCAAAATCGAACCTACAAAATTCTCGTTTCAAGGATTTGACCAAACCTTATATTTTATAGAGGCGTTGGCTCGCAAAGGCGATAAAACGCTGAGCGACTACGTAATCAACAATCCACGACAAGGTCTGTGCGAAAATTTTGTTCTCAAACGAGAGGAGGGGAGCTTGGGCGTAGTGAATACTTCGGTAAATATGGTGCAGTACACCAAAAATTATGAGAAAGTTTTCTTGAATGTGGAGTAACGATTTTAGAACGCAGATGACACGGATAACGCAGATTAAGAAATGAAAAATAATTGTTGTTGTATTTTAAAAAAATGGATTGCTTCGTACCTCGCAATGACGCTTTTTCGAGAGTTGGCACAAATCCTCGAAAGAGCGTCATTGCGAACGAAGTGAAGCAATCCATTTACTAACTACTTAATAAAATCTGTGTAAATCCGTGTCATCTGCGTCATCAGTGTTCAAAAATTAAGTTTATAATGTACTTCAAACACCCCCAAATATTATTTTTCCTGTTTGCACTCGCAATTCCCGTTATTGTGCATTTATTTTCGTTCCGGAAATATGTGCCGGTGTTTTTTCACAACATTCATTTGCTGAAATCTATTCGTATAGAGCAAAATAAAACCTACAACAAACTCAAACGATTGCTTATTTTGAGTATGCGTTTGCTTGCTTTTGCGGCTCTTATTGTGGCATTTGCGCAGCCACGCATTGCGCAAAAAAACGCTGAGCAACGCACTTCAAGTAACGCTCCGGTGGTGCTGTATATCGACAATTCATTCAGCATGCAAGCACAAACTGCCGAAGGAAGCGCGCTCGATAATGCAAAAAATAAAGCGCACAGTATTGTAAAATCCTACCCTGCTACGCAACAATTTCGACTGATAAGCAATAACGGCGACGTGAGCGAATACCAAAATTTGACGCAGGAGCAAATACGGCAAAAAATTACAACTATTCAGCCAAGTGCATTTCCGCTTGCGCTTTCGAGCGTGTATAAAAAAGCACAGGAAATTGCCCACGAAAGCAAAAGTACCTTACGCTTGTTTTTTATTTCCGATTTTCAAAAAATAACAAGCGATTTTGAAAATATTCCTGCCGATAGCAGCGTGCAACTGCATTGTGTGCCGGTGTTCAATACTTCGTTTGATAATATCAGCGTTGATAGCTGTTGGTTCGACAGTCCGTTTCGCCTGCACAATGCCATTGAAAAACTGCACATTACGGTCAATAACCGTTCCGATGCGCAGCGCACCAATACTGCTGTGAAATTATTTATAAACGATACGCTTAAATCACTCACGAGCGTAAATTTAGAGCCTCGCAAGCAGCAAACGGTTGATTTAGAGTTTGTAAACAATTCGCAAGGAGCAACAAGCGGGCGGGTTGAAATTGACGATTACCCTATTTTGTACGATAATACCTATTATTTTTCGTTCAACAAAGCGGCGCACATTTCTATTGCGCACATTTATAGTGGTTTACAATCGTCGAACATTGCGGCTTTATTTAAAAATGATTTTTTCAAATTTCAGTCTATTAATATTTCCGCACTCGATTATGCAAGCCTTGCGCACTACGATTGTATTATTTTAGACCAACTTCCAGAAATTCCTTCCGGTTTGTTGCAAATGCTTGTAGCGGCAAGTAATCAAGGGAAAAATATTGTAGCAATTCCGAATAAAACGAGCAACATACAGTCGTACAACACACTTTTGGCGCAATTTGGCAATCAACGAATTACCGAACAAGACACAGCAAAAATTTCAATTGCACGGGTAGATTTTCGACATCAAATTTTTGCCAATGTATTTGAAAAAACCGACAAAGAAACGCAACTGCCTTTTGTGCGCAATTATTTTAGAATAGATGCTCCGGTGCACACGCACATTCTTTCGTTGGCAAATAATTATGCCGCTTTGCTGCAATTGAAACA
>Ga0209737_10000221_pt1 | contig 52281 bp, 34 predicted proteins | sample TergutCu122P3_FD_187284 | JGI IMG/M metagenome (GOLD analysis project Ga0209737, IMG submission 187284) | Cubitermes ugandensis P3 segment gut microbial communities from Kakamega Forest, Kenya - Cu122 P3 (SPAdes) (version 2) | ecosystem: Host-associated > Arthropoda: Insects > Digestive system... | reverse complement strand
CGCAGGCTTTGTGCCCGTTTGCGAGAATGGCGCCATAAAACGGTGCGGAGAAGAGGGCATCTTTGTGCTCGACCCCTGCCCAAACGGCTGCGCCGATGGAACATGTTTGCCCGAATCGTTGTGTGAGGCGGGTTTTGTGCCCGTTTGCGAGAATGGCGCCATAAAACGGTGCGGAGAAGAGGGCATCTTTGTGCTCGACCCCTGCCCAAACGGCTGCGCCGATGGAGCATGTTTGCCCGAATCGTTGTGTGAGGCGGGCTTTGTGCCCGTTTGCGAGAATGGCGCCGTCAAACGGTGTGGAGAAGGGGGCATCTTTGTGTTCGACCCCTGCCCGAACGGCTGTGTCGATGGAATATGTTTGCTCGAATCGATGTGTGACGAGAACTTTATACCCGTTTGTGAAGAGGGGTCTTTGAAATATTGCGGACGTGGCGGGGAGATCGTTTCAGAGCCGTGTCCATTGGGTTGCGACTTCATGGGTCGAGGCTGTGCAGAATGCCTGAGCACCACCCAGCCTTCCTGCCGTGTGGAGGGTGGAAAACCGGTGAGTGTGTCATGCGGGAGTGACGGACGATTCCTCTTCCAGCCCTGCGCCACCTCATGCCGCGATGGGCGCTGCGATGAAACGCGGCTCTCGCTGCCATGCGACGAAAACACCTTCCAGGATCAGTGTCACCTCGAAATCCCCGTGTACTGTGACGCAGACGACGGCATTACGACGATTCTCAGCGAGTTGGGCTGCAACGACGGCGAGGGCTATATTTGCGGCATATCCTCCAGAGGCTATTCGGAATGCTTCGTGCCCTGCTATGAGGAAGGACGCGTGACGACTCGCTGCGATGCCACGAACTACATGGGGAAATACCTTACGGATACCTGCATGCCGATTGGGTACAACCGATTTGGCCTGGATACGAAAGTGACACAATGCCCGGGCCCCTGCGAAGGAGAAGTCTGTGCGGATTACAGCCATATTCCCGACTTGCTGACGCCATGCCAGTCGAGCCTGTATGTCGCTAACTGTCAGTCCAATGTGGCCCTGTATTGCAGCAGCGGAAGGGTGAGCATGTACCAGGACTGCAATCGTGAGGACATCTACAGCCGATGCGGCGTGACAATGATGGATGGCAAACCCCATGCCGCCTGCCACGAGCCCTGCCCGGTGTTGGGCGCCTCTCTGAAAAGATGCGCCGCCGAAGGAAGAATTCTCTTTGAATTCACATGCCAGAATATTGGCTACGGCGCTTTGGGTTACGTCGTCGAAAGCTTTGCGATTTGTCAGTGCGAAGACGGCGCCTGTGTCGATTAAGATGTGGAAGGGGGCAGTTGCCCCCTGCGCCGCTATTGGCCTGTAGGGGCGAATAATCATTCGCCCGGGCGAACACAGCCCCTACTGGCCGATACGCGGCTACCCCCTGTGCGGGGCCTCAATCGCCGGCCCCGCAACGCCCCGCTTTTTGGTTTTTTTGTGGGGGAGCATTGCTCCCCCACACCCCCTGCAATGCTGCGCATTGCTTGTGGGTGGAGTGGCGATGTGCGTTGTTTGTGGCGACATACCCCACATGACGAGGGGGGAGGCAATCTGTGAACGCTCTAATTCCCCTCCTTTGGAGGGGTGGCGCGGAGCGACGGGGTGGTTCGCGAAAGGTATCAGGACAAAAAAAAGCCGCATCCCATGGGATGTGGCTTTTTTTGCTTAGAGCCGGAGGCTCTATTTGCACCCTGCTTCGTTTTTTGTGAGATATTCCTGCGCAGCAGCGTAGCAGCTGCTGCCTGAGCGCACTTTCTTATAGACTTTGACGGCCTCACATGTTTCGCCCATTTTGTAAAGGATACCCATATTGCACAACACTTCTTGATGGTTTGGATCGACGGCAAGGACGGCTTTGCCTGCTCTGATTTTGGCTGCTCGATCCCTTGACGGTGTTTTGTTAAACTCATCCACAAGTGCACTGACATTTGGTCTGGAGGGGGGGGGCGTTGTATCACCAGCCGTTGGCGTGCTGCCTTGTCCTGTTGGCGTACGACCGCCTGGATTACGGCCGCCAGCAGGCCTTTTTCTTTGGATGGCGTCGGAGATAAGCTTGATCTGGGATGAGTTATTGTTAATTTGCCTGAGCTCCGCCAGAGCGGCCTCTGCCCCGGCAATGTCGTCGTTATCGAGTGCCGCCATGGCTTGTTTGGCATAGATGTCTTCGAGGCATTTCTGTGCGCGGAGCTTCATGCTGTTGAGCTTATGGGCTGCCTGGGTATCCGCTGGTATTTTATTAGGGTCGTTAAGGTCGCGAAGGGCTTCCTTGCAAAGGTTTTCGTTGTTCTGGTTGATGTTGGCTTCGATCTCCAGAAGGTCATTGTGTGCGTTTATTTCACGTCGCAGGGCGTCACTGGCGACGATGTAGCGCGTGTCGTTGCGATTGATATCAGCTGCCTGATCGCAGAGATGCTGGGCCTCATCGAAGTTTCCTGCCTTCGTCTCGATTTGGCACTCCAGCACGAGTGCCAGAAGTTTGGCGCTGTCATCGGCGGTTTGGATGATAACGGGTTGCGCGGCAGGGGGAGGGGGTTCGTTTTTGCCAAGAATGGCAAACATCAGGAAGACAGTGCCAACGATGGCCACAACAATGCCAAGCAGGAAGAGAATGATGAGCAGGGTATTGCTCTTCTTGGTTTCCTCGAAGCCTCCAAAATTGAAATACCACAACTCGCCCGGCGCGCAGTAGCGCATCATGACATGGCCAAGAATGACCATATCGCCGCTGACCAGTTCATGGGCATTGGAGCCAAGATCAATGCCGTTGACCTTGGTGCCGTTGGAGCTTCCCATGTCGCGAATTTCGAAATTGCCCCTGGCATTTCTGCGAACTTCGGCATGCTTGCTGCTTACGCTCTGGTGTTCGATGCAGATCTCGCAGGTAGGCTGGCGTCCGACGTTGATTTTCGTTCGGGTGATGGGGTATTCGCGGCCCGCGAAGTTTGACGAAATGACGACAAAACGGGGCTGCTGGCTTGGTGCCAAATCCGTCACGCCGCTGGAGACTTCGTCCTGTTTGACTTGTGGCCGGTTCTCGTCCTGGATGTAGAGCCGATAGTCGCCAATTTTGATTTCGTCCCCAAGCTGCAGGGGCGTGGAACCTTCGATCTTCTTGGAGTTGAGTTTTAGCCCATAGCGAGCAGCCACTGGCTCGACAAAGAGTCCTTCTGGGGTTGAGAAAATCCTGGCGTGGTTACGCGAGACGTTGCGCTCCTTGAGACGGATGACGTTGCCTTCCTTACGTCCGATCGTTATCGCCGCGTTCTCAGGATTTATGGGCGCAAGTTTGGATTTACCCTCGGAATCCTCAATTAAAAGTCTCAGCATTACTTATCCTGTGTCTGCCTAAACCAGAAAGCCGTCGGCCCTCTCTAAGTGTCACGTCACTGCTGCCACACAATAAATTTGAGCGTCGCACACGGGGTACACGCACGGTTCGGGAACATACACGCAAACGGCGATTTTGCAAAGCATTGTTGAGATTGTCGCGCTGGTTTTTTGTCTTGCCGGTGACTGGTAGGGGCGGTTCGCGAGCCGCCCCTACGGAGTCGTGTACATCCCAAAGCGGGCGTTGCGGGCCGGCGTTTGAGGCCCGCAGAGGGGGTAGACGCGTATTGGCCTGTAGGGGCTGTGTTCGCCCGGGCGCAATGATTATTCGCCCCTACAGGCCAATAGCGGCGCAGGGGGCAACTGCCCCCTACAGCAGGGGCGTAGCGGGCTACGCCCGTACAGATTGGTTCCCCCGAAGCAAAATGCTAGACCAACTGGCAGTGCGTTGAGTATAGTTGCGGATTTGGGGGGCAACGATGGTTTTTTCAGGGTGGATTTCTTCGGCGGCGGGAGGAGAGAGACATGTTGTGTGGCGGAAATGCTCAGATTTTATGATACGGCGTCGAGAAAAAAGATAGACTTTGTACCCATTGTGCCCGGGATGGTGTCAATCTACGTATGTGGATTGACGGTGTATGATTTGCCGCACATTGGGCATGCGAGAACCTTTGTCGTGTTCGATGTTTTGCGTCGCGTGCTCAGGCGTCTTGGCTATTTGGTGACTTTTGTGCGCAATCATACGGATATTGACGACAAGATCATTGGCCGTGCGCAGCGCGAAGGGGTAACGCCCCAGGCCTGGGCCGAGCAGATGATCGAGGCGCTGCGCGATGATATGGCTTCGATCGACGTCGAAGCTGCTGATATTGAACCGCGTGTCACGCAGCATATCGACGACATCATTGCCTTCATCGGCAAGCTGTTCGAAAATGGCTATGCCTATGAGGCGGGCGGCGATGTTTATTATCGCGTTTCTGCGTTTGAGGATTATGGCAAGTTCTCGAACCGGAATCTCGATGAATTGCTCAATGGCGTCCGCATTGAGGTTAATGATCTGAAAGAGGCACCGGCAGATTTTGCACTCTGGAAGGGGGCCAGGCAAGGCACGCATGGCTGGGATTCTCCCTGGGGATATGGCCGTCCCGGATGGCATATCGAATGCTCGTGCATGAGCACGAAGTATCTGGGGCCTTCTTTCGACATTCACGGCGGCGGAAGGGATCTCATTTTTCCGCATCATGAAAACGAAATTGCCCAGGCGAAAAGTGCGCAGGCAGGGGCGTTTGCCCATTGCTGGATGCATGTGGGCATGGTCGAGATCAATGGCGAAAAAATGAGCCATTCGCTCAGCAATTTCTGGACCGTCCGTGACATTGCCAGGCAGGTTCATCCCGAGGCGCTTCGCTATTTTTTTCTGACGACGCACTATCGCCACAACATTAATTTTTCCCACGAGACGATCCTGGAAGCCACACAGCGCGTGACGATGCTTTATCGTGTGCTTGAGTCGGCGGCAGAGATCTGCGAGTCGGCGGTGGCCAAAGATGCCGGGCTTTCGTCGGATGCGGCTATACGCGAAACGTTCGTGTCGTCTTTTGTGGCGTGTCTTGAGGATGATATGAACACGCCCAAGTCGCTTGCCATTCTTGCACAGGTGGCTAAGCTGGCCAACGAAATCATTGATGCGCGCGGTAAGAAAAAGCCTGAACAGATTGTTCAGCTGATGGCTTATCGCGAAGCGCTTGTCGAGATGGGGGCGTATGTCGGACTTTTTGGACGTGATCCGGCGGTTGCACTTTTGCAGCTGCGAGACCTGGCTGTAGCCCGCCTTAATCTTGATGTGTGCGAGATCGAGGCCTGTCTTGTGAGACGTGCTCAGGCACGGGCCGAGAAAAACTGGGCGGTCTCGGATCAGATTCGCGATACGCTGTCTGCCATAGGGGTTCAGATTCTCGACAGGCCCGAGGGAACCACCTGGCAGGTGACCTGATGATTCGTCAACCCAACTAAGGACTAAGGAGGCAGAGATGAGAGTATTATACAAAGCTTTGACCAGTGTAGCGATGATAGTATTGTCGACGGCGGCAGCGGTCGGTTTGCGCCAGCTTGCGCTGTCAAGGCGGCGAAAAAAAGCCCATAAGCACAGCCATGCGGATGCGGGTCAGGCGGCTCAGGCACAGCAGGCGGCAGCAGAAGCAAAAAATGTTTCGTCCCAGGAGGATGTGTGCGGCAGCGAGTCTTGTGCTGAGGTAATAGAACAGGTCATCGCAGATGATTTGGCGGATGCGTTGGCGGTGGAGTCTATTGAAGACACCTAGTGGTGCTTTGATTTGGTGTCGGGGGATGTTTCGACTTTGATGGCGACACTTGAAGGAGGGTGTATGGGTGTGCTGACAGGAAGTGAGCTGGACAGGCTTTTTTCGCAGGTGTTTGGCTATGTCCGGGATGAGCATGGACATCGGTTTGCATTCCTGGTCGATGTGCCCGCATCCCCCAAGGATGATACCGAAGACTGGCAGGCCAGGCGCAAAATGGCGGTTGCCTGGGCAGCGGCGCTCATGAAAGCTTCTCCGCATATCTGTGTCGTCTATGCCTATGAGGCGGTGGCGCGGGGCAATGCCGATTTGATCCATCCCGCCTGGTTGGTGCCGCTGGGCACAGAAATTCCTTCGACCGCAGAAGCGTTGTCGCAGCTGCCGGGTTTGCCACAGAGTTTTGAGACACTTTATCCTCATGCCGAGTACTGGGTTGCACTGACGCAGCTCTCTGCAACGGCACCGCTCAAGATCGCGGCTTCGCAACACGGTTTCCGTGCGGCGACGATGCCGGGTTTTACCCAGTCCATGCTGCCTGCCCTTGGCGTTGACATTGAGGCGATAGATGCCCGCGTCACGTCTCTGGCCCGGAGTCTGACCGAAGCCACGGGGGCGACGCTGTGGTTTTCGGTGGGCACCAGGACCTGTGAACTTTATTTGGATTTGCGCTTTCGCATGGGGTTTGCCTCTTCCGGGCGACTGGTTCAGGCGGGGCAGGCGGGCAATCTCCCCTCGGGGGAGGCCTATATTGTGCCTTACGAGGGTGAGAAATTGGGTATTGCATCGGAAACGCGCGGCACGCTTCCCATTCAGCGAGGGGCTGATGTGGTATTTTGCGACGTGTTGGAGAATCGGATCACGCGTGTCGATGGCGAAAATTCGTGGGCGGATGCGATGCGCGATTTTCTGGCTGTCGATGCGGCGCGAGCTAATATCGCAGAGCTTGGTCTGGGTGTCCTGGGGGAGTGGGGAATTCCCGCCGTTGGGCATGTTCTTCTCGACGAGAAACTCGCCGTTCACGTTGCCCTGGGCCGATCTGAGCATCTGGGGGGCGTGACCTCACCCGCCGATTTTACCTCCCCTCAGCACGTCTGCCACATCGACTACGTCTATCACCCCAGGCTTATGCCCGATGTCCGTGTTGCCAGGGGCGTGCTCCATTATGCGGATCGTGATGCCGTGTTTATGGTCGATGGGATTTATTGCTGAAGGGCGAAACATTTTCTACGGGCACTCAATACCGCATATCATCATGTTATTGCTGGGATTGCTGCGCGAATATGCCGATGGCGATGATGTGATCCCTGACTTCGGGGCGCTATAACCTGGCTCTGGACAAAAACATTCCATATTGTTTGAGTATTGCCAGGGAGGTGCTACACTTGCGTTTGGTCTGGTCGGGTCACAATGTACGCAGGAGGTGGGGCAATGAGAAGAGAATTTAGTCATTGGCGTTGGGTGGTTTGTTTGTTGGGCACGTGCCTTGTGTTTGGTTGTGATGATGACAAAGGACAGTGTGGAGACGGCATCCTGGATAAGGGTGAGGCCTGTGATGATGGCAACACGGTATCCGGTGACGGCTGTTCAGCGGATTGTTCGCAGGTTGAGTCTGAGTTTGATTGCCCAATTCCCGGGGAGCCCTGTGTGTGGATTGGGAAGGGCCGCTGTGGAGATGGCATCCTGAATGTTGGGGAAGCCTGTGATGACGGCAATACGGTGTCCGGCGATGGCTGTTCGGCGGATTGCAAGGTTGTTGAGGAAGGGTATGTTTGCCCAGTCCCGGGGAGGCCTTGTGTAGAGAGCGGCGTTCCTAATGTTCCGCCAGAGTGCAGGGTTAAAGACAGTTGCCTGTCGCTGATGCAATGCAGTGCAGGCGAGGCCCTGACATGGTGTCAGTGTGTATCGTCGGAGAGTAAGTGCCAATTAGACCCGAACTGTGAGGGTAAGTGTCTCAGGTGCAGCTATACAGCCGGGACATGCGGCCGTGAGGAATGCCTTGGTCATCCTGGCTGCTTCTCTTCCGAACATTGTCGTGGCCCTGAGCATTGTACGCTTGAGTGTGCGGCCATGTATCCTGGTGAGGATTGGGACAACGATGGCATTCCCAATGGCATTGAGATCGCAGCAGGCTGGGATCCCTGCAATGCGGATACGGACGGTGACGGCGTGCCCGATGGCATGGAAGATCTTAACCGCGACGGTAAGATCGAGACGATTCTGGGCGAGACCGATCCCAACGATCCCAGTTCGGTACCAGACGTTGCCGGAGGCGAAGCCGCTGCACGGGCGCTCGTCTGTGATTATGTCAAGATGAAGGGTATTGATACACCATTCAACAGAATGCGCGTTGCCAATTTCGACGGTCTCAACTACACCCTTCATGGCGGTCAGGTTGCCACTTTTGACGATAGTGCAACCGGTGTGCATGGGTTCTTTGTCCGCGGCCATGCGTACGAGGGCAAGATCTTGTTTGCAACTGCGTTCCCGGCAAACAATGACGTCATTCACAGTTTTATCGAAGCGTCGAATTTTACGGCGAGTGTGCCGTTGGGAGCATGGCTTGAGAATGCCGTCTATCATAAAGAATTGCAGGTGGTTCCCGATCACCGTGTACAGCGTCTGAAGTATACAGTCGAACTTAAGGCGGGCAAGAGCATAGAGGAATTCCGCGATGCGCTGGTCTGGCCGCTTTATAGTGGTGTCAAGGCGGCCACTTCAAGGACGCTCTGCAGCGGCGGTGTGGATGGTGCACAGGCAAGCGTTTATTTGTCTCGCTCTATTCACACCTCTGGCAGTGAGGCCTATGTCATCTATGGCATGGCAGTTGCGTGTGACGATAACCTCCAGGCCAGCGTTGCAGCGAACAACCGCATGGATGATGTCATCTCCGGCACGATGGTTGCTTCCTCCGATTACGTTGCATTCCGGCGATTTGTGTGTCAGTCGATGCGCTTTGGCGATGCCACGGGCATGGTTGACTTTATCTGGGTTGTTGACAACTCTGGATCGATGGCTGACGAGCTTGAGAACGTTGCCAGAACAGCGGGTCTGTTCGTTGACAGGCTGGTTGAGAGCGGCATCGACTATCGCGTAGCTGTAACTACGACAGATGCTTTTGTCGTAGAAGAGTGGCCTGCGGCTGTTGGTGGTGCCACTGGCCGAAGTCCGGCAGATTATTTCAATCCGATGGCTTTGCGCCACAGGGTTTCTCCCTGGGGCTTCCTCAGCACAAATCCCAGTGGACTCAAAACGGAATTCCCTGCAATGGTGAGTCAGTGGGGGGCCTGTACTCGCTTTGGCACGAGCGGCAAGAACATCTGCGGCTGGGGACGAGAGGATGGGTTCCGAAGTGGTGTCGTAGCGCTTCAGCGCCTGACAGATGTCTTTGACACAAAACTTGCCTACTGTGCGAATACGACAGCCACCGTAAATCAAATCAGGGGATTGTGCGACCCGGAGACGGGCTCCAATCCTTCGGATCCCAGGTGCTCGGACATGACCCTTCAGGGCTATGGCTGTTTCTATAACCACATGAGTCCTGCCTGTGCAGGCATGTCCCGCTGTTTTCTCCGCGATCAGGCCCTTAAGTACATCATCTGGGTTTCGGATGAGGAGTCCCGGCAGTTCAAAGAGCCCGTGGATATGGGCAATAATGGTTATTTCTCCATCAATGAGTACAACGGTCTGCCCGAGGCGAATGCCCCGAGGATATGCATCTGCAAAACGGGCTACCAGCTTAACGTTGAAGAGACAGTGGTCGGGGGCAGCGTAAAGTACGCCTATTCGATGTATAGGGGTGAGTTTAATGCCACGTATAATCCGGCAACTGGCGCATGTTCAATCGCCCCGGGTCTGAACGCCGAGGGTTATTGCAATCCGAAGATGGATCCTGTGTTTGCAGGTGGGCAGTTCGCCTTTGATGAGACTGCCACGCTGGAAGAAGTGTTCGCAAAAAACCCGGCCTACTACCACATGATACAGTATTACTTGCAGCAATATCGCGAGTATGCCGGCGGTGGCGGCATCGCGGCCTTTGCCATCGTGGGTGATCATAAAGCGTTAGGTGGATATTGCGAACCTCTTGATGGCAATAATCCAGCCGCGGCAGAAGGTTCTGACTATGGGTTGTCCTATATTCTGGCGGCTCGCTATTTGAGTGCCGGCGAAGATGGCACTGGCAAGGGCGGCGGCTATGCGAGTATCTGCAATCCGAAATATGATCAGATCGTCGAAAGCATTATTGAGGATGCTACCGCCCGCGTGGCTTCACACCCCCTGAAGGGCTATCCAATTTCCTCGACGATCCGCGTCGCTCTGAACACTCAGGCGGGGGCCATCGAATTGACACGCGGGGCAACAACGAACGGCTGGCGGTATGATGCTTCTGAGAATGCCATCGTATTCTCGGGTCTGAACCCAAGTCCCAGTGCCACTGACTATATTGCCATTGCCTACGTCATTTGGACGAAGGATGGGGGGTAGGATGTGTTAAATTGACGCCGTTTTTGGTGAGCGTTGCGCGTTGTGGTGCAGGGCTCGTTGTTGTGACGAACATCCACGGAGATGAAGTATGGTGCAGGAAACACTTTGGCAGAGTTATCGGCGTCAGTTGTGTGTTTGCAGGGGCATAGACCTTTCGCTCGACATCAGCCGTATGCGGTTTGAGGCCGATTATCTGGAGAGCATGGCGCCTCGCATGCAGTCTGCCTTTGATGCGATGCAGGCACTCGAAGATGGCGCCATTGCCAATCCTGATGAGAATCGCCGCGTCGGGCACTACTGGCTGCGCACACCCGAATTGGCGCCCAACGCCGAAATTCGGCAGGCCATTGTCGAAACACTCTCCGAAGTGAAAGCCTTTTCTGCCAGTGTTCATGCGGGTCAGGTTCGTGCGCCTGGCGGTGGCGTGTTTACAGACCTCCTGGTCATCGGTATCGGTGGTTCTGCCCTTGGCCCGCAATGGATTGCGTCAGCGCTTGGGCACGTCTCCGAAGACAAAATGCGCGTGCATTTCCTCGACAATACGGATCCGGAAGGCATGGAAGACACGCTCTCAAGAATTGAAGCGCTTTCGACGACGCTTGTCCTTGTGATATCAAAGTCTGGCGGAACCCCAGAGACACGAAACGGCATGATCGTGGCGCGCCGGTATTTCGAATCGTGGGATCTTGACTTTTCATCCCGGGCTGTCGCCATTACCGGCATGGGTTCAGCGCTTTATCAGCATGCTCGCCAGGAGGGCTGGCTCAAAATCTTCCCCATGTGGGACTGGGTTGGCGGCCGGACTTCCGAGCTTTCGGTCGTGGGGTTGCTCCCCGCTGCGCTTCAGGGAATCGACGTGGATGCGCTGCTGGCTGGTGCGTCAGCATGTGATGGCTACACGCGCCGGCGCCAGGTGGAACAGAACCCGGCAGCCCTCATGGCATTGATGTGGTACGCGGCGACAGACGGCAAAGGCTCGAAGGATCTCGTTGTATTGCCCTATAAAGACAAGCTCCTGCTCTTTTCGCGCTACCTTCAGCAGCTCATCATGGAGTCTCTGGGCAAGTCGCACGATCTCGACGGCAAGGCCGTGTATCAGGGGCTGACCGTCTATGGGAACAAAGGTTCAACCGATCAGCATGCCTACGTTCAGCAATTGCGCGACGGCATTCACAATTTCTTTGTGACCTTTATCGATGTTCTCGAATATGGCGCGGCACCCATGAATGTAGAACCGGACATCACCGCCGGTGATTATCTGCATGGCTTCTTTATGGGAACGCGCCAGGCGCTCTATGAGAGCGGCCGCGACAGCATGACCATCACCGTCCGTCGCATTGATGCACGTACGATTGGGGCGCTCATTGCACTCTTTGAGCGCGCTGTTGGCCTGTATGCCAGTCTCATCCATGTGAATGCTTACCACCAGCCAGGGGTCGAGGCGGGCAAGAAGGCTGCTACGCGGATTCTCGATCTCCAGCGCGACTGCCTTAGTGCCCTGTCCAAGGGCGATCGCTATACGGCAGAAGGGCTGGCTTCGGCACTGGGGGTAAATGACGAGGAAGAGACGATTTATCGCATCCTGAGCTATCTGCATGCCAACGGCCGGCTTCGCGCAACAGGCGAAGACATGGCCGATTTTGGCCGGTTTTTCTTCATATAAGGCAGAGTGGAGGGGGCCGCGCCCCCTGCGCCGCTATCGGCTGTCGGGCGACCGGGACGGTCGCCCCTACAGGCCGATACGCGGCTACCCCCTATGCGGGGCCTCAGTCGCCGGCCCCGCAACGCCCCGCTTTTTGGTTTTTTTGTGAGGGAGCATTGCTCCCCCAAACGAGAAAAGGCTTTTTTGTTGGTGGCTTTCGTTCTATGTTCGACAGTGGCGATGTGCAGGTGTGGTCGTTGCATTTTTGGCAAAGCCTGGGGGTGCGTGTGATTCGGTGTGTGGCTTGGCTGTCGGTCGTGTGTGTTGGGGTAGTGTTGGCTGGGCCTGCCTTAAGTCAGGAGGGGGGCGTGGTGGCACCAGCTCGGGAAGCAGCGGCTGATACAGCAGCTTCGCCGGCAGCAGCTTCTGGCGTGGAAACGCCGCCACCAGCAGGGGAGCCGCCAAGGCGAGCACCGCGAGAGATTAGGAACCGAGAGTTCGATGATCGGGAAAAGATCGTTTTGTTGCTGAGTGCGCACTGCGATCCGGCAACGAAAGAGGATTTGCTTGCGACGAGCATGGATGCTGAGCAGCACATCAAGAGCGTTCTTGATGACGAGGCGGTGCTTGACAGCGTTCGGATGCGGGCGCTTGAGGCATTGGCGTTTTTTTCCACGCCCGAGAATATAGCCTCTCTGCGTGACATTTTGCATGGTTCCGTGCACCTCGGCAATCCGATGATGCTTGCCGCTGCCATCCGTGCTTATGCAAAGGTCGCCGGGGAGGCTGCAGCACCAGAGATTGAGCCATTTCTTACGCATGAGAATGACCAGGTCCGACTGGTGGCTATCGCAAGTTTGAAACGTTGTCCCGGACCTGCGGCTTTAGATATTCTGAAGCGTCGCTATGGTGAAGAAACAAATCGTTTTTTCCAGACGAGGCTGCGTCAGGCGATTGATGGTCATTGCAAGGGACCGGCGGTGTGCGAGGAGTAGGGGATTGGATCGGATTTGTATTAAGAATGCCTATGAGAATAATCTGGATCATGTGACGATCGACTTGCCGAAGCGGATGCTTATCGTGATGACGGGTCCGAGTGGTTCGGGCAAGAGCACGCTGGCGTTTGACACGCTTTATATGGAAGCGCGCCGGCGCTATCTCGATACACTTTCCGTGTATGCGCGTCAGTTTGTGGGGGCGCTTAAGAAACCAAAGGTAGAGCGTATCACCGGTTTGACGCCTTCGATTGCGGTGGTTCAGGGAACGTCTGCGACGAACCCGCGCTCGACAGTCGGCACCATGACCGAAGTTTACGACTATATCCGCCTGCTTTGGGGCCGCGGCGGGTACCAAGTTTGCCCGCACTGCGATATCGCCGTGAGTGCGATGAGCATCGACGAGATGATCCGCCGTTTGTCGGCCTTTCCCCCCGGCACGAAGATGATTCTGTATGCGCCCATTGTCCGTGAGCGCAAGGGAACGTTCGAGCAGGAGCTTAAGCGGCTTCGGGCGAGCGGTTTTTCGCGGGCAAGGATTGACGGAAAAGAGGTCGAGCTTGCGGATTGTCCGCCGCTTCAGAAGACGGTTCGCCACGATATCGATTTGCGTATTGATGCGCTCAAAGCCCGTGCTGATAATACAGCGCGCCTGCGAGAAAGCCTGACGATGGCGCTTTATCATGGCAACGGGCAGTGCCTGGTCGAGCGTTTCTTTGAGAATGGCGAGCGGCAGGAATTTCGCCTCAGCGATCGCGCGGCATGTTCACGATGCGGGAAGGCTTTTGCTGAGCTTACGCCGAACCTGCTTGCCTTTAATTCGTCTCAGGGCGCCTGCGAGGCATGCAATGGCTATGGGACACAATATCGTGCCAGTGAGGATGCCTTAATTGGAAATGCCTCGCTGGGGCTGCTGGATAAAGCAGGACACACCTGTGGTTTTGCGCCCCTGATGGCGACAGACGACGAGGATTTGGTCGAGGAGCTTTTGGTTTTGGGCAAGTGGGCGGCCAAGACAGCAGGTTTTGTGTCGACAAAGGCATGGTCGGGCGTCGATGAAGCCAAACGTAAAAAATTCCTGGCAAGTATCGAGAAGAAGATCGCTGAGGGCTCTGACACCGGATTGTCTCGTCCATGTTTGGATTTGTTGTCGAATTATGTCGAGCAGGTGCCGTGTCAGGTGTGCGGAGGCTCACGTCTTAATGAAGATGCGCGCAGTGTCTGTTTTGCGGGTCTTCGTTTGGACGTTTTGCACAGGATGACGGTTTCGGAAGCCATGGATTTCTTTGCCCATGCCGAACCCGAAGAGGAAGGGGCCGGAGATGGGGCTATTGTAGCGCGCGATGTCATGAAGCCGCTCATGGCGCGATTGGAATTTATTGCGCAGGTTGGTCTCGGCTATTTGCCGCTTTGCCGTGGCGGCGATACGCTGTCGGGAGGGGAGGCACAGCGCGTACGTCTGGCGGGGCTTTTGGGCAATGGCCTGACGGCTGTCACCTATGTTCTGGATGAACCCTCTATTGGCCTTCATGCACGGGATCAGGTGCGCCTCATTGAGGTTTTAAAGCGCCTGCGCGATCACGGCAATACCGTTGTTGTCGTCGAACACGACGAAAGCACGATGCGCGCCAGTGATTATCTCGTCGACATCGGGCCCAAGGCAGGAAACCTTGGAGGGCATCTTGTTTATGCGGGACCGACGGCCGACATCGGTGCATGCCATACTTCATCTACAATCGATTATCTCCTGGGGCGCCGTCGAATAGTGGTGCCTGAAGTCAGGCGGACTGCCGATAAGGGGTGGATTCGAATTCGGGGGGCGCGAAAGAACAACCTTGAGGGTATGGATGTCGATATCCCCTTGGGTGGCATTGTCTGCGTCACGGGTGTGAGCGGATCCGGAAAGTCGACGCTCATCAACGAGGTATTGCGGCCTCAGCTCAGGGCGTTTCTCTTAAAGACACCGCTGCCCCGGCGCTTGGTCGACAGCATCGAAGGTCTTGAGGCCATCGAACGGCTTCTCGAAGTCGATCAAAAACCCATTGGGCGAACGCCTCGCTCGAATCCCGCCACCTATACAAAAGTCTTTGATCACATTCGTCAGCTTTTTGCGGTACAGCCGGAAGCCAAGATGTTTGGCTATGGGCCCGGGCGGTTCAGCTTTAACGTCAGCGGCAAAAACGCGGGACGATGCGAAACATGCTGTGGCGCAGGCGTGCGAACCATCGAGATGAAATTTCTTGCCGATACATTCGTCGAGTGCGAGTCGTGTGGCGGCAAGCGCTTCAACGATGCGACGCTGCGTGTTCGCCTGCGAGGCTACGATATCGCACAAATCCTCGACGCTTCCTTCGATGAAGCCCTCGAAATTTTTGCCGATTACCCCAAAATTGCCAAGATCCTGCGCACCGTGTGTGAAGTCGGCCTGGGTTATCTCAAGCTTGGCCAACCCAGTCCCACGCTCTCCGGCGGTGAAGCTCAGCGCATGAAGCTTTCCAAGGAAATCGCCAAATCCTCTCGCTCGAAAACGCTCTTCATTCTTGATGAGCCTTCGACAGGGCTGCATGCCGAAGACATTGAACGCCTTCTCTCCGTTCTGGCAATGCTTGCGGACATGGGGCACACAGTCATCATCATTGAGCACAACCTGGAGATCATCAAGTCGGCAGATTACGTCATCGACATTGGCCCGGAACCCGGTGCAGGCGGCGGAAAACTCGTTGCCTGCGGCACACCCGAGCAGGTTTCCCAGGTCGAAACCTCCCACACCGGCCGATTTTTACGCGAGATTCTTTTTTAGTTTTTTATGTGGGGGAACTGCTCCCCCTTTAGGGGAACGCCAGCGAAGCTGCTAGGGGGTTCCCACACCCCCTGCAATTGCCTCCCCTAAAGGGGAGGTGGCACAAAGTGCCGGAGGGGTTCGCGCATTGCTTGTGGGTGAAGTGGCAGAACATATCGTTTGTGGCCACGTGCCCAGCATTGCGAACAGAGAGCGAAGCAATGTTTTACATTGTATTCTTTGACAGCGAGGACTAGGCTTTGTGACAGGTGCTATTTATTGGTCCAACTTTAAGGGATCTGAGCACGAGGCATGGTTGGCCGAAGGCTCATGCGTTCTTGGAGGTATGTCATGAAGTTTCGTTCACTGATTTGCTTGTGCGCATTAGGTACGATGGCAATTTCCGGGTGCCAGGACTCGACATCAGATATCACGATAAACAATGCTCCCCCCTTGAAGATTTCTCCTGCTTACCTGACAGTTCACGAGGTGGGCGCAGGCGGTGAGATCCTCGTTGAGTTTTTCGAACTGCCCACGGCGCCGGTTACCATTCGGGCCACGGTGGGTGATCCCGGCGAAATTGCTTTGTCCTTTTCAGAGCAGACACTAACGCCAGACAATTGGGCCTGGTACCTTGTTTTTGATGTCACGGGCATTGACGATGGTCAGCGCGATGGCGATCAGATGACGACGGTGACGTTCACCATCCAAAGCGATGATCCCAAATACGGCGGTCTCGATCCCGTTGTTGTTGCTGTGACCTGTATGGATAATGGCAGTTCGCCGGCAACAGGTTATGTTTTTGAGTATTTGACGGAGCTCGTTACCAGCGAAGATGGCAGTTTTGTCGAATTCACGATTGCACTTGATTCAGCACCCACGGCGGACGTTGTGCTGACGATTGTTTCAAGTGATGAAACCAAAGGCATCGTTCAGACCCCAACGCTGATCTTTACACCTACAAACTATGCCTTTGCACAAACCGTCAGGATCGTTGGCATTGATGACGACGAAGCCGACGGCGATGTCATGTACACCATCAGTTTTTCTGCCGCGAGTGCCGATTCTCGCTATCATGCCAACAACCCCGCCGACATCGTCCTGGTCAACCGAGACGATGATGTGGCTGGTGTAGCAGGTTATGTTTTCGAGTATTTAACGGATCTCGTTACCACCGAAGACGACAGCAGGGCAGTCGAATTTACCATCGCACTGAGCGCAAAGCCGACGGCAGATGTTTTTCTGACGCTTGCCTCAAGCGACGAAACCGAAGGCATTGCCGAGCCCTGGACACTGATCTTTACACCCACAAATTATGCCTCTGCGCAAACTGTCAAGATCATTGGCGTCGATGATGACGAAGTCGATGGCGATGTCACATACAGCATCAGCTTTTCTGCCGCGAGTACAGATCCTCGCTATCATGCCAACAACCCTGCCGACATCGTCCTGGTCAACAGAGATGACGACGAACCATCCATTGGCACGACCTATCGCATCCGCATGATGGCGGCCAATACGAGCTCTGGCAACTACCAATCCTACGAAATGCCGGGTATCCGCATGTTCCAGGCCATGGTTCCTGATATCGTCATGATTCAGGAGTTCAACTACCGATCCGGTTCCACGCGCGACCTCGTCGATACGGCATTTGGCAAAGAATTTTACTATTATCGCGGAACGGGAAACATCCCCAATGGCATCGTTTCGCGCTATGAAATCGTCCAAAGCGGTGCCTGGCCATCAAGTGCTTACAGCGATCGCAACTGGGACTGGGCAATCGTCGACATTCCAGGCCCGCGCGACCTGCTTGTGGTCAGCGTTCACCTGCACACCGATAAAAATGCCAGCGAAATGCCCGGGCTGATGGCAAAAATCCGCACCAAGCAGGCCGAAGGCAACTACTATGTGGTTTTGGGCGGCGACCTTAATACCAGCGCCCGCAATGCGCCCATCTCAAACTTTGGCAGCATGTTCCACGTCGCAGCGCCATGGCCCGTCGATCAGAAAGGCAACGATGGCACAAACGCCGCACGCGGCAAACCCTACGACTGGATTCTCTTCAGTAAAGATCTCGAATCCTTCGAGGTTCCGGTGGTCATTGGCAAACACGCCTATCCCGATGGCCACGTCTTCGATTCACGCGTCTACTCAAGCCTTGGAGAGCTTAGCGATGTCTCGCCCGTACAATCTAACGATTCCGGCGCCAGTCAAATGCAGCACATGCCGGTGATTCGCGATATCCAGTACGTCTATTGAGAAGCAGACTGAAGGGGGCCGCGCCCCCTACGCCGCTATTGGCCGCGCCCCCTTTTAAAAGGGGGCGCGGCCAATACGCGTCTACCCCCTTTGCGGGCCTCAATCGCCGGCCCGCAACGCCCGCTCTCGGGGGAGCATCGCTCCCCCGAACCCCCTGCAATGCGCAGCATTGCTTTGAGGCAACAGCCGTAAAATCATTGCTCGCTTACGCTTTGTCTACGTACCCGGCATTGATATGCGATGCATCACAAAATGGCTTATTCCCCGACTCGCCGCAGCGGCAGAGGGCTACACGGTTGCGGACTTCGTATTCAGTTCCGTCGGCAGACTCGACAATAATTGGGCCTTTGACAAAAATTCCGGCGCTCGTTCCCTTCTCCGGATCCTGCATGATAATGATTTCCGGCTCGCTCGCTTTTTCGAGTACCTGGCCGTCATGGTTAATGGCCACAAGTCGGCCTGCCGGACAATCATGTGCAGCTTTCAGGGCTTCAGCCCTTTTTTCTGGATTACTGTCCTGCATGGTAAGTTCCCAGACACTGCCGCCTTCACGATGGCAAAATCTGGCGAAAGCACAGCGATTATCATCTAAAAGTATCATCGTCTTGCCTTTGACGACGTCTTCAATGCGGTCTGCATAGGGTTCTTTTGAAGCCGTTTCCTGCCCGCTGAATTCAACTTTGGTATGCTGACCGTCACAAAAGGGTGCATTTTTGGACTGTCCGCAGCGGCAAAGCGCATACTCTTCCTTTTGAGGCAAACTTTGTCCTTCCACGAATTCATTGCGATGCCCTTTGGGAGTGATAATCATTTCCCTGATAGGAATACCGCCTGTAATATGGTAGGGGCCGTTAGGTAAAATTTTGATGCGCAGCATTAAGTCATCTCCTTCAGCTTTTTGAGTTTTCAAAGTTTTATCAATAATATGACTTTCAAATTTAGAATTAAATATTGAAAGTTTTATTTGTTTAATTAATTTCACTCAGTTGACATGACGCTTCCTGAAAAAACAGGTCTCCAGCGGATCTGCCAAGACACCATAAAACAAAGTAAATGCCATATCGTTATCTTGTCGTCAAGAATACAGATACCGAATATCTAACATGCCACCATGGTGGGCAAGGCGCAGGCAAGCTGTTGGTCATGCTAGAACTTGACCGTCTCTGTCAAAGTCTGGAGAGCGAAGCTTTTTACGGATAATAACACGCCTGGCAAACAACAAGAGGCACTCGAAAGGTGCCTCTTGTTGTTTTGCTTCTTAAGGAAACCGATTAGCACTCGTATTTGCTTGGAATACAGGAACGGATGCCTTCATCGCAAGTGTGGATTCCGCAGCTTTCTCCATTATTGCAATTTTTAGCGCAGAATTTTTTTCCGCAATAATTAATGCAGTGGACACTGGAATTCTCTATAGGCGTAGAATAACCTTCACAGTCTGTATGAGCGTTGCACAGCTCATAGAGCTTGATTTTCCCTTCATTGTTACCTGAAGAGCTCGAAGACTCACCTACGAAGCAGAATTTGTTTTGATAGGCACCGAGATCCATGTCCTCACAGACGTCTGCACAGTCGACTTCTGCGCAGGAATTCGAGACGCACATGCCTGACGAGGCTTTGCCATCGGCACAGGTGCACTCAACTTTGCAGTTTTTGGCTTCCGTGCAGCTCTTGCCTTTGGGATTGGTCGTATCGCAGGTGTTATTATTGTCTTTGTCTTTGTTGTCGTCGTCTCCACATGCAGCGAGGACGAGGGAAAGAACGGCAACAGCAATGAAGGGAAAACGAGAAAGCATAAGCAAGTTCCTTTTGTGAGAAGAAGATGTTGTTCGTTTGGCTGTGGGCGCTCACCACAAAGCACAAATATGCCATAGCCAGACAAGGCATGTATCATACCCCGTTTGTTATATCTTTGTCAAGATCTGAACAATGCCCTTCCGGCAATCAATTAAACTTAATTTCATAAGCGAATTGGAGCTTGCGGTGGTAGTCGAGCTCCACCAAATCGGTGGGGGTGACTTTGCCGTCTGGTTTTTCAAAATATTGAATATCGGCAAGTTTCAGCATTTTATAGACAAACTGAGAGCAGAACATGATATTTGCCCTGTGGGAGTATTTAAAGATCAGGCCAAGAATATTATAGGCACTGCCCTCATTGTTGATTTCCTTTATTTTGTCTATGAGCAGCCGCTTCTGCGCCTCTGTGACTGCCAGGCTGTATACGATAATGGATGCGTCCTCTTTTTGGTTGAAAAACTCTATGGCCTCGTGATTCAGGCCAGGAGGATACACCTTTTCGCCGCCGTTGTAGCTGATGATGGTTTTCAGATCGGCATCAAAGGAAAGTGATGCATGATTGTACTGTTTGTGGGTAAAAACAGAAATAAGTTCACTGGCCGCGCTGCCGGTATTGGATATGACGATATAGACATGGCGGTCATCAAGTGTCGAATAAGCCGTTGTGAAGTATTCGTCTGTAAGCGAACCATTATTGATATAACGGAATGAATTGTGCCTGGGCAAATCACCGATGATTTCCTCCATGTTTTCGATGGATACTGTATTCCCGAGTTTCTGAACACTCTTTACTGCGGATACGACCTTTTCTTTATTATGTTTAGCCTCATTGAAGCTGAAGGTGGATATGTCCTGCAACGATGGCATGTAAAACGAAGCATACTTATTGACGATAAAGAAACGCTCAAGTGCAAAGGGGATGATAATGACAATCACGCTGAATAATTTGCTGAGATAGTATTTTAGTCCCGTGTTTTCCTGAGTGAAATATATGGCATCGTTCAGGAAAAGCAGCAGCACGAGAAAAAGGGTATACGAAACGATCATCAGCAGTTTAAGGCGCTTCTTGGAAGGTATGCAGACAGCGCGCAAGAGCACGAATATATAGACAAACACATAAGAGAGGGCAAAAAGCTTTCCGTTGCCGAATAAGAAGAATCCTGCCAAAAACAAAATCACTGTGGCTTTTAGCATCAGATGATAAGTTTTCAGATTGCGTAATTTGTAATCAGTCATAAATTTCCTTTTTTACAAACGTGAAAAACAAAAAAATTTAAAACACATACTCACCATGTTCATTTACCGACACGTCAAGCACCTTTTTCTCAGAAAAAAACTTATTATGGCCGATTTTCAGGTTTTCCCAAAATCTGACAAGTTCAGGTTTTTTGGCATATATTGTGGAATATATGCGAAATTTCGATTCCGTCATGCGGAATGGAAAAATATACACGGGTATATCGGTCTGTTTGTTGTTGCGCGCCCAGAGTGCATAGAGGTAGATTTCTTTGATCTTGTCGTCGGTCACGGGCAGGCAGCCGATGGTAAAGCATCCGCCATGGATAAGAATATTGTCTCCCGGATCCTCAGCCGTGGCCAGAATTTTGTCCGATGCGTTGGGGTAGTTGATGCCCAGCGACAAGTGGAATTGGCTTTTGGGGTTGAATCGGTTGATGCGATAGAAACCCTCCGGGATCTGTTTGTCGCCCTGCTGACGCTTGGGTCCAAGCGTTCCTGAGGTCATGCACGTTCGGTAAACGGCAATCAGTGTGTAAACCGCATCGTTGCGCTTTTTTGCGTACAATTCCAATGTCATCTCCGCCTTGAACGCGACTATCAGGATGTGCACGTCGTGCTTTTCCATACCATGATGACGCAGGTTTTCGATGAGGCTCTTCTCCTTCTCAGCGGCAGCTACTTTAACGCGATCGACCTCAACGCGTGTCTGCCCATAAACGGATCCGGTTACCCCAAAGATCAATCCTATTATCGCAAACATGTTCACAAGGATCTTTTTCAAACGCCATGACTCCCTGTTCACTACGAGCCCAATTTTCATCCGATCGTCCAATCGAGAACGTTTCTTCTTATGCCCACTAAAAGGGTGCACAGGCCCATTTTAACATAGCTCGTGATGTTTTGCATAGAGTGATAGGGCCTGTGCCATTTTTAACTTAGAGGTGGATATTCAGTTTGTGACAGGGGGGGCCTGCTTCATAAGTGTTGGTTTGTTTTGCACTAAATAGTTAAGTTTTAAAAGAAAGACTCTTTGAGGATAAGCCTTGCGCTGTTTTTTATTCAGCCCCGCTGGGGCTGTTTGGAGAGAGGCAGCGCTATACAATCAACATTGTTGTGCCTTCTACCCACAAGCGATGCGACAGCATCGCAGGGGGTGTGGGGGAACAAGTTCCCCCACAAAAAAACAAAGAAGCGGGGCGTTGCGGGGCCGGCGATTGAGGCCCCGCAAGGGGGTAGACGCGTATTGGCCAACGGCCGATAGCGGCGCAGGGGGCGCGGCCCCCACAAATAAAAACTTCAAAGAGTCAAAGCTGACTGACCGAACATCAGAGCCGGAAGTCGCGCTCTCCGGTAGAAATTTTATCGAGATGGTTTTCGACGAAGTCTCTCATTTGGGGAGAAGATATTTTGTCCAGTTCGCGTGCGATGGTAGTTTCGCCGGCGATTTGTGTGTCTGGTGTGGCGTAGTCCAGGAGGTATTCCTTAAGGGTAATGAGGGCATTGGGTTGGCAGTAGTTGGCCATTTGCGCGCTTTTGCACAGGTTCATAAAACGCTCGCCGGTGCGGCCTTTGCGATAGCATGCAGTGCAAAAGCTTGGGAGATAGCCCAAATCCATGAGCCAGCGCACAATTTCGTCGAGGGTGCGTGTGTCTGTGACATCGAACTGCTCTGAGCGTTTATTCTCCGGTTCGTTTTCAGCGTAGCCACCGACGCTCGTTTTTGAGGCGCCGCTGATTTGCGAAATGCCGAGCTCAAGCGCACGTTCCCTGACCGCCTGCGATTCCCTTGTCGAGATGATCATGCCCGTGTAGGGGACGGCGATGCGGATGCAGGCAATGATTTTGAAGAAGGTCTCATCGTCGATGCCGTGGGCAAAGGCGTAAGGATCGATGTCGCTGGCAGGCTTGATGCGCGGGACACTGATGGTGTGCGGGCCAATGCCGTGAACGGCCTCCAGATGCTCGGCATGCATGAGGAGGGCGGCGACGTCGTAGCGATAATTTTCGAGACCGAACAAAACGCCAAGTCCAACATCATCGACGCCTCCGCTTATGGCACGATCCATCGCTTCCGTATGATAGGCGTAGTCGTGTTTCGGGCCGGAGGGGTGCAGTTTCTGGTAGCTCTCTCTGTGGTACGTTTCCTGGAAAAGCGTGTAGGTGCCAATGCCTGCTTCCTTGAGCTTTTGGTAGTTCTCAACCGTTGTGGCGGCAATATTGATGTTGACGCGCCGAATGGCACCATTTTTGTGTTTGATGCGGTAGATGGTCTGAATGCTTTCAAGAATGTATTCGACAGGATTGAGCGTCGGATGCTCACCTGCTTCCAGAACCAGGCGCTTGTGTCCCATATCCTGCAAGGCAGTGACTTCCCGGACGATGTCTTCCTGGGTGAGTTTTTTTCGTGTTATGGCGCTATTCTTAAGATGGTACGGGCAATAGACGCACCCATTGACGCAATGGTTTGAAAGATAGAGCGGGGCAAACATGACGATGCGGTTGCCATAAAGCGCCTGTTTGATTTCTCTGGCAAGCTGGATGATTTGTGCGTTGAACCCGGGATCATCGCATGCCAGCAGAACAGAGGCTTCACGATGGGTGAGACCTTTCTGAAGCTTCGCTTTATTCAGAATCGACTCAAAGAGGGCGCGATTGTTTTTGTTTGCATCGGCATACTCAAGCGAATTCATGACTTCTTCATGGTGAATGAAGGATTCGGCATTGAGTGATTTGGGATCGTACATGGGTTTTTCCTTTCGGGGGAACTGGTTCCTCCGCTACCTCTGCGATGCCTGAGCATTGCCTGGGTGAGGTGGCGAAGTGCGGCGAGACTCGGCGCACGGCGTGGAACTTTAATCCTACATGTCGCCAAGTCAAGAACCGTGTTGCCAGGGACAACCAAGTTTCCCCCATATAAAAAGAAAATTGAAAATGTTTTAGTGCGAAAAACGCTCCCATGTGTCGCCGATGATGTCGAGATGGTAAATGATTTTGCCCGGGCAGACGGCATAGTGGTTTTCGGTGACAAACTGGTCTTCTCGGTTGGTGCCCTGTTGGATGTGTACGCACTCTTGCGCATCGATTGTTGTTTCGCCAGCCATCAGAAGGCTGAAATTTTCCATACCGGATTGCCTGAGGGCTTCGCTCAGGGTGTTCGCCGCCTCAAGTTGGGCAAGTTGTGCCAACATTGCCCCCAAATCTTCCTCGCCTTCTTTGATATCGGCGCCCAAAATAGCGTCGAGTTTTTTCATATCCTCAGCATACTTGGAAAAGGCATCTATGGCGGGATTCAGGACATCGTCGGGTGATGTGGCCTTGGGTTGGGCATCTGTTGTATCATCGGATTTCTTTTGACAAGAAGACGTGATCATCACGAGAAAAAGGACGAAGAGTGTTAGCAGCCATGGTTTTCGCATAAGTATTCTCCTGTTAGGCAAAAAGTTGGCATGCCAGATAGCGGCAAAGCCGCTAAATGACTTGTAAAAGATAGAATTTGATAGACGGTAAAGACGGGATAATTGCGCATCTCGGATTTTTTTACGCGGGGGAGCCAGCTCCCCCGCACCCCCTGCGATACGAAGTATCGCTTGTTCGAGACAGAGGGGGATGCAGCGTTTCAGGCTGAAAACGCTCTTTTCCAAGCGTACGTCATTCTAGCACACCACAGTGGGGGTGAAAAGTCCCCCAGATGTTATCCCGCTGCCCCATGCGTTTACCGGGTCTGAGGCATGAGCGTCATGAGCACACGTGACAACACGAAAAGTGCCGGAACTGGCTTGGACTTGAGGCTTCGATCAGCTTCATAGACGGCCGAATGAAACTGGTAGAGCTCACCCAGGGTGTAGTTAGAAGCTGCTTCGTGATATTCGCGCATGGCATAGGGGTTGCGAATATCTGCGCGCTGCATGATGTCGTCCTGCGGCAGCTTCTTGAGCAGGCCGAGTTTAACAATCAGAAGCGTTCTCGCCTGGCGGGCAAAGAAACCATTGATGGCAATGGGTTCCTGTTTTTGCTCAATGAGGATATGTAAAGCATTGAGGCAGCTGGCGATGTCTCGTTTGGCGATAGCCTGGCTGATTGCGAAGACTTTGCGTTCACGTGTGTCGAAAACGTGTTCGGTGATGTGCTGGGTGGTGATGGGGGCAGCAGAGCCAACGGCGAGACTGAGTTTTTCGAAAGCTCTGGCGATAAGGGCGCGGTTGGGGCCGATACATTCGGCGAGGGCGTCGGCTGCGCCGGCAGAAAGCATAAGCGAACGCGTCCTTGCTTCTTCCTGGATATAGGCCGATACGTGGCGTTCATTGAGAGGGGCGCAGTTTACCGAGACTGTGGCAGGCTTTAACGCTTTATAACTTTTTTTGCGTTCATCTATCTTACGTGCTGTCAGGATCAGATGGGCCTTGACTGGCGCCGCAGCATAGGCGCTCAGCCGTGCCAAATCGTCCTCGACGAGGCGTTCAATGTCGCGAAAGATGACGACCTTGCTGCCACCAAACATCGAAACAGTGCGAATGGCATCAATAACCCTTGCCGTTTCTGTTTCTCCTGCCCGATATTGCTCAAAGCTGAGGGGATCTGGGGCGGATCCTCTGAAGCGCTTTTCGATTAGGGCGTCGATGAGACGGTCGATCGTATAACTGTCTTCGCCATAAAAGAGATAGACGCGTTCGAGGGGATCATTGCCTTTGAGTTTGGCAAGCATCTGGATGGATTCGTCGGATTGAGCTTTGGCCATGATCACCTTTTCAGTTTTCTTTTTTTACGTGGGGGGGGGAATTTGTTCCCTTACACCCTCTGCGATACGAAGTACCGCTTGTGGGTAATGTGGCAAAGAGCATTGTTTGTGGTCACATACCTCGTATTGTGAGCAAAGTCGAGATAATCCAATTGGGCTGCTGCACCAGAATGGAGGGCAGGAAACGGGCTGGCTCAGGAGGAGTATTAGAACTCCCCCTGGCCAGCTCGCCCGCCCCCTCTGCATGCTGTGCATTGCTTGTGTGGGGAGTAACTCTACGTCTGCGAACCATCGCCATCAACACTTGCATTTGCGAGCATGATTTCGTTGAGAAGAGGGAGGTTTTGATTCTCGCGGATGCGGTTTTCGATGGCAAGCATGATTTTTTGATTATCCTTCAGATAGGCTTTGCATGCCTCGCGTCCATTGCCGATACGCTCACCCTCGTAGGAATACCAGCTGCCGGATTTGTCGACGATACCCAGGGCAACGCCCAAGTCGAGCAGGTCGCCCTCGGTGCTGATACCTTCGCCGTAGATGATATCCACAAACACTTCGCGGAAGGGGGGGGCAACTTTGTTTTTGACAATCTTGACGCGTGTTCGCTGCCCAACGATGTCGTTGCCAGATTTGATCTTCTCAGATGCACGCACGTCCAGCCGTACGGTGGAATAGTATTTGAGCGCATTGCCGCCGGAGGTTGTTTCCGGGCTGCCGTAGACCACGCCAACCTTTGTTCGAAGCTGGTTAATGAAGACAAGCGCCGTTTTGCCTTTGGCACTGACACTCGTGAGTTTGCGGCAAGCCTGGCTCATGAGTCTTGCCTGAAGACCGACATGGGAATCTCCCATCTCTCCGTCGACTTCTGCCTTGGGAACAAGCGCCGCCACTGAGTCGATGACAATGAGATCGACAGCATTGGTCTGGACAAGCTGAGCCGCAATCTCAAGGGCCTGTTCACCATAGTCAGGTTGGCTTACCAGAAGATTGTCAATGTTCACGCCCAGACGACGTGCATACTGAACATCGAGCGCATGCTCTGCGTCAATGAAAACTGCTGTACCGCCAAGCTTTTGACACTCTGCAATGGCATGAAGGGCAACCGTTGTCTTGCCGCTGGCTTCCGGCCCATATATCTCGATGATACGGCCACGAGGGTAGCCCCCAATCCCCAGTGCGATGTCGAGCCCAACAGAACCCGTCGGGATCGTAGCAATCTGAACCTGCTCATCACTGCCAAGACGCATGATGGAGCCTTTTCCAAACTGCTTTTCTATCGCAGATATCGCTACCTCAATCGCACGTTCCTTGTTGTCAATCTCTTTCGCTGCGCTCTTTGCCATGTTTTCAGTCTCCTTAACATCTGTCGTCGAAACCACGTTCACCGTGATGGTGGTCAAGTACTGAACAATTGATTAATTGTCAAGGTATTTTTGTCCACCTAATCCCGGCCTTTGACCTTAATCACTATAAGGCCGATTTTTAACAAAACGCCCCAAAAAATCGTCATTCCATGGCAGAATTTTATCGCTGCCAATCCAGACAATACATAAAAATATCAGCAAAAATGCCCGATAGCACAGGCATATCCTGCAAGCGCGTCTGCGCCGATGCCCCGCCTTCCAAGTCATTTGATATTCTCAGGTGCTGTGCACAAAATGAACAAAACATCTTGTTTGTACTGAGCAAATGATCCGTCTTTGCTGGGTATGGCATATCACCGGAATCTGACACAATGGCATCATGGTGCAGGCACATCGCTTTGGGAGGGTTTGGCATGGACTGCTGCATAGCTTGCCTCCAGATAGGCCAGGAGATCCTTGATCTGGAATTCGGTGAGCCGCGAACCAAAACCCGGCATCTCGATTAAGCCATGACGAATGATGGCAATATCGCTTTCGGAGTCCGGTGTTTTGTCATAATACCCAACAATCTTAGGGCCGTTTTTTCCGCTTCCATGGCATGCACTGCAATACCGGCCAAACAGATGCTCACCGACGAGGGGATTGGGACTGAGATCGCGCGGCGTATGTCCTAACTGATCAACGGCCAGGGATCCAAGCATGGCACCTTGCGTCATTGCCTGGGTCAGCCGTGCCAGAGAGACAGAGACATTGTTGGGCGTTTGAGAACGGCATGACAGGCACAGCACAGTCATAAGAATCAGGCAAAGCAACCCCTGTATTCGAAACACGGCACAAGCTCCCGGGTATTTATTGGAGATTTGCGGCTTGCTCGCGCATGGACTCAATGGTTGTCCTCATATCGATGGTGTGTCGCGTCAGGATGGTGTCCCGGCTTTTGGAAGCAATCGTCGTTGCCTCACGTCCAAGCTCCTGCAAATAGAAGTCGATCTTCTTGCCGATACAGGTGAGGGGATCCGTGTTGGTCAGAACCATGATACGAAGCGCTGAGAGGTGGGCTCCGATGCGTGTCAGCTCTTCGGTGATATCAAGTTTGTCTGCCAAAAGCGCAACTTCTCCCTCCAGCTGTCGAACGTCGAATACCGCACCTGTTTCTGTTTGCAGGGTGCCCACACGCTCCATAAGCCGTTGACGAAATTCGTTAATCCGCTCCGGGGCTCGCTCTTTTGCATTCTGCCGGCTCGTTTCCAGCGACTCAAGTGCATCAAGCATGTACTCTTTCAAAGCTTTGCCTTCCTGACGCCGAACGACCGTCACGTGCTCCAGAGCGATTCTGGCGGTTTCGATGATCGCTGCCGAAAGCTCAGGATCGAACTTCTGGCGGCGCGAATCGCGCCAGACTTCCGGCTGATTGATGCAAAACTCCATACAGCGCCTTAGTGACCAGTCTCCCCCAAAGAGCGTTTCTACCGCCTGTACGCGGCGCTCGAAGAGTTCGAGATTGAATCCGGTGGCGCTGCCTTCGCTGCGCTTAAGCACGATGGTCAGTTCAACACGTCCGCGGGCAACGAATTGCTTAATAAGTTTCGTAAACAGAACCTCGAGATTGTTCTCCATCTCGTCCATGTTGATGCGAATGTCCAGACCGCGGCTGTTGAGTGTCTTAGCCTGAACTTCCATGGCAACGCCCTGGTAGCTCCCCGTGCCTGTTCCAAATCCCGTCATGCTGTATGCCATGCCGAACTCCTAAAGTGGCTCCCCAAAATATGACCAGCATTGCTAGACACGAATGCTGATATCCAGTCGCTTGCGAAGCGCCATGTACTCTTCGCTCATAGCCCAGACGAGAAGTGAACCCAGGCGTTCCTGCGGCGATCGCGAGCTGATAACACGCGATTCTTCCTTGAGCAATCGCTCAATGATCGAAGGATCATCGCAGAACAAAAGCCCCACACGGTTCGCAAAGTCTTCAACAGACTCAAGGAAAAGCCTGAGGTTAAGGTTCGCCCCACGGTCATTGAGCTGTCGAACCTTGTCTGCCAATGAGTTCATATCGGCTGAGGAGAGGTTGCGCTCCAGTGCTTTGGAAACCTTAAGCTGCTGCTTGTCGAGCGTGATGTTGAGCTGAGGCACTGCCGTCTTGAATATGGTATAGAAAATGAGTTCCAGCGCCTCACGGCCAAGCTGCAAAAGATAAAACTCCGGGCGCATGAGCAAAAGCGCCTTGGAAGTTGTAAAGACAATATCTCGCTCGGCTCGCCCGCTCAGGTAGTCCGGGTTGACGAGAAAAGATCGCTGGCTGAAGAAGGCGTTCACAACCCCCTTGAACTGATCGCACCGATAGACGTTGGGCACTTCGGCAAATCCCAGCGGTTGGATGGCCTGCTTGAGGGCACCGACAAAAACCGTCGGATCGCTCATGTTCACGCGCGCATCCTGCTCTCTGATGCGATAGTGATCAAAGTCATTTGCAAAGCAGTTGCCGATGGCCGGGACGCTGATGCGCAGGATCTGCGCAATGGTGTTGTCGAGCGTTGCCGGACGCAAAAGCCGCCAGTCGTCTTCGGTAAAGTGGCTGCTGATGCGTGGTGTCGTGGAGGATTTAAACCGCTCGACGATGGCGCGCCCGTCATCATCGTTGAGCCCCAGAACATCAAGGACGCGGTAAGTGCAAAGCGATTCATCATATTTTTCCAGCCTGCGGTAACAACGCGCCATGGCACCTACACACTCCACTCTGTCCGGTGCAAGCCGAAGCACCTCGCGATTCTCAAAAATCGCACGCGAGAGCGTGTCTTCCGATTGCGCATAAAGCTTGGCGAGAACCGCATGAAAATTCGGATTGTCAGGATAAAGCTCGCTGACAACCTGATAGGCCTGTGCTGCGCCGGGAATGTTGTTGAGGTGTTTGAGACGAAGCTCGCCCAGATTCTTGCACAACACCGCCAACAGCTTGACGTTGAGCGGCGATATCTTGCGCTGGCGCTCGATCATGAGTTCATAGTTTGCTTCCACCGACAGATAGTCTTCCTGGCCTGTCAAGATGCCGATGAGCCCCTGGAAAACCTCCAATTGCTCAGGCTGCAGGTCGAGTACTTCATTAAAGAGCTGAATGGCGTGTTTGGTGTTGTCCAGCTTTTCCTTAAAAATCCAGGCCATCTTAAGGAGGTACTTCGCTTTCTCTTCGCTGTCATCCGTTGAATTGACCAGCGCCTCCAGCGCATTGAGCGTCCGGCCCCAGTCCTCAGCACGCTCTGCAATAATGAGGATGCGCTGCAAAGCCGCCGTACTCTGGGCACACTCCGAAAGTGCCTCCTCGTAGGTTGCCAGAGCACGCGCTTCATCCTGGAATGCATTGAGATAGTCATCGCCGATGCTTACCAGAACAGCTGCCCGGCTTTCGGGGCTCGTCAGCGTTGAGAGGAGCTTTTCGCGGGACTTGACGATGGCTTCATCGTTGCCGCTGGCCTGCGACACCTTGAGCAGGGCATGGATGAGCTCCATATCGCCGGGACGTGCTTCGAGGGCCTTTTCGTAGTACTCACGCGCCTCATCGAGATTGCCCATGGCCTGGCGATGATCGCCAAAAAGTCTGAAAATGCGAAAGATTGTAGGACTTTTCAGGGATTCGCGGTGGAACACCAGAAGCTCCATCAGAAGCTTAACGTTGGCTTCGGAGGCTTCTTTCCTGAGCTCGGCTTCGGCGAGGGTTTCGAGAACTTCAAAATGACGAGGATCGTAGCCGTATGCCTGCTCGAAAGCCATGAGCGATTCGCTGTCTTTGTCCTGATCGCGGTACATGGCTCCAAGTGTTCGGTAAATGAAGAGATTGTCGCCCGCACTCCTGCTGCGATCATCTTCCCTGAGTAACGGAACGAGTATCCCTTGCAGCTTGACCAGGTCCCCAGCCTCTAGTGCGATCCTGGAAAGACGCTGTACTTCTGAAAAAGAAATCTGTTCGCTCGCTTGCATCTGCTCTTCTCCCTCGTGTGACGGCCGTCCTGAACAGGCCGAAAACACTGTCCGCGGCCTAGTCGATAGCCACTTTTTTACGAAATATCCGCGCTGGCGTAAAGCTTAAAAAGGCGCGGCGTATCTGCCCAATGGCAGATAGCCGGGCCCGCACCGCGTATTGCCCGCACGGGCAATAGCGGGCGCACCGGATAAACGGTCAAAAAGTGTAGAGCAACCCGTGCGATCCGCATAACGGCTTTGCAATTTTCCCCGTTTTGGTCAATAATGCCTCCCCGGTGCCGGAAGCGTGCCTATGTGGAGGGGCTGTGCCGAAGTATTTAGTCAAGACAGCGAATTTTGTGGCTGAAATCGGAAGCGATGAAGAGCTGGCAAAGCTCGCCGAAGTGGATACGATCCAAAAAGACACGTTCATAAAGATGTTGCCTAACGGCGACTGGATCGAAGCCAAAAAGTGGCCGCCGCTGCGGAAGATTTGGGGGCTTGAGATTGCGTTGATGCCCATGCCGGCGGCAATTCCAAAACCCTCCGAGTCATCGCTTGGTATCCATGCCCACAACGCCGGCTCTGCGCCTTCGCTGCATACACAGGTCAAGGCCGTCAGCCATGGCGGAAGCGATGATCGCCCGCCTTCGGTGCCGCGTCCCCCACGCCTCGAAACGGTCATCGACTATGCCCCGCGTTTCCCGGTTCAGCCCGAACCAGAAGACGAAGCTGCGCCCAGTGATGAGATTCAGTCTTTGGTGCTCGAACATGTCGATCCTTCCCAAATTTCGGGAAGCCTGAATGTCGATTATCAGTCCCTTTCGTCGGAAGTTGCGATTGTCATCGACGAAGAGGCCTTCCTGGACATCGTGCCTGACCAGATGCCGCCGCCTTCGCCTTTGGGGGCGCGCCATGAATCCGCAATAACCGATTCGAGCGTTCAGGATATTGCGGCGCCTGAGGCAGAGCTGGAAGCGCCGGAAGTTACCCGTCACCTGGCCGAAGCTGCTGTCACGGTAAAGCAACAGGCCGGTGTTCAGCATACCAGCCCCGATGAAAAGGTGACCTGGCCTCTCCTGCCAGACGCTGACATGTTTGAGGAATCTTCGCCCGATGATGTCACCCATGTCATTTCCTGGCCGCCCGAGGAGAACTGGACGACAACAGGCCTTTCTTCCGAAAATCCGGCAGAGGCCGATGACGTTTCCGAAGAAGCACCCGACAAACGGGTCAGATTTGCTGAGCAGGAGGCCTTGGCCAGCATCAGTACAGAAGTCGGGATGGCGGGTTTGACCGAGGACGAGAAGACGAACGATCTCTCGCACCGTGTTGTCGAAGTGAGAACACAAAAAGCAATCGCCAGCGCTCTGGATCATGAGCAAACAAACGATCTGTCTCTGGTGCGCGAACAAATCGTTTCAGAGAGCAATGCTCAGCAAAGTCATGAGATGACGCTTCGCCGCGATATCATTGAGAGCGCCACGACTGCCGAGATTCCGGGCGATGCTGTCGAAAAGGCTCTCAAACAGTTTGACGATGTTTCTTTTGAATCCCCACAGGAAGCCAGTCCGTCTTCTGCCATCACGGCTCAGGCTGCACCAACGTCGCAGGCGTTAAAAATGACTTCCCCGGTGTCGGTGATTGAAGAAGTCCTGGCATCAGAAGCCCCCCAGCCGAATCCGGTCTTTTCGTTATCCGCTTCAGAACTGTCCGCTGTGCGCGTGGCGCTCAATACCCTGCAGCAATGTGTTCCCCTCGACGACCCGACCGACCAGGATGCCCTGCGCCGTGCCGTGTCGCTCGTTTCGGCGCTGGAAGCAAGTGCGAGCCATGAGGCTTTGCCGGCTGTCACGAAAGAAGATTCGGAGTCTGATGCCACGAACGCAGATGTCCCTGAGCAGGAAATCTCTTCAGACGATGCGGTTTTAGAAGAGGGCATTTCGGAGCGCTTTAAGGTCTTCCAGCGCGACGAATTAGAGACCATGATGCGATCAGGCTCAGATCATTCGCCGGTGTATAAAGCGCAAACGGCCGACGTGGATGAAGATGAGAGCTCAGATAAGCTCAAAATCAGAAAACAAAGTGAATTGCGCAGACTTCTGGTCACTGCCGAGTACGACTCTGTATCCATTAATCTGCCAATTGCTCGGGAGGAACCCATTTCCGGCATGCCGCCGGGAGAGGTGCGGCAGCTGTTTGAGCAGGAAAATGAACTCCATATCTATCTGGAGAACGTCATCCGCGACCGGGAATCTGAGGCCGGCACAGAGGGTAAAGAGGAATCAAGATCTCAGGGAAACGAGCAGGAACGCCGTTCTGGCTCAGGGCTTCGTTCTGCCCCCGTTTTTGCGCCTAAAGTCCGTGTCGTACCAAAGCCCGAGCCAGAACGCACCAATGTCACCCGAAAAAACAGCTTTGATATGCCCATGAGCCAGGAAAATCCTGAATTTGCTCAGCGCTTTTTCGAAGAAGACGAAACGGAACTCGCTCGCTTTTACTCGCTCTGCCTCACAAACAGACGCCTCTGGAGCATCGAAGCCCAAAAGAATCATCTGCGTACTTATGAGTCCTACAATTTGGAAAATATCCAATGGGTCGCTTTGCGGGAAGAAAAGAACTGGGCGTGGCTGATTATCAATGTTTTAGGCATTCTTGCCATGGTGATTGCCATGCTCACCATTCCAAGGACAATTTTTCTGGTGCTGCTTATCTATGCCTTCTTCATGTTGCCGATTTGCTACCTGGCGTCCTTCAGAACGATGATTCAGGTTGGTCTCAGCAATACGACCCTTCGGGGAAAACACCGCATTACGCGGGCAAACCGCGATGCCGCCATGAAGTTTCTGAATAAGCTTGAGCTTGCCCGCAGCGAACGGCAGCGAGCTATCAGCCAGGGCGATGGGTAAATATAACGATGGTAGTGTCAAGCGTGTTTCGCAAAAGGGATTTGACGCTTAGTATAATACCATTTTATACCATTTTCAAGTCAATCAAAGACTGTATGATATGTCGAAACATCATGGATGATGCAAGGCCATGGATTTCAATTCCAGCATTGACTTAGAAATGGTATTAAAACCAAGCGTAAAATTTCGCGTCACAGCAATAATGCACGCATAACGGCATGACGTGGTTGCTCCGTTGCCATTCGAAATGACCTTGCACGCCAATAGTCTACGTTTGATTTAGAAATAGTATTAGAACGCCTGGCACAACAAAAAAGGGAACAAGCTTTCGCTGTTCCCTTAATGCACTGGCAAAAATGCCCGAAATTTAGAACTCAGTCACAACTTTGACGCTTAAACCTTCGCTGTTGACGCCGAACGACATGCTGTATTTCACGCCAAGATCCATATCAGGCATGATTGAAGCAAGCGTCTTGTAGTCGAATATGAAGCTTATGAAGCTGTCTGACTGCTTTGGTTCGGTCTTGCCCAAAACCTGAATATCGATTTCTTGTCCGGCGGCCAGAAGAAGGCCGTTGTCGGTGAGCAGCGTGGAGACATTAAGTGGGATACCCGCGAGCTTTGACAGGTCTACCTTCTCAGCTTTGCCCTTCGCGAATTTGAGCTTGGAGAGTTCTTTAACGCCAAGCGCCTGAGTGCCCATCTTAAGTATGGCGCCAAGATCCTTTCCAAGAACGCTTGCGGCGATGTCAATCTGCTTGATATCATTGTTTTCGTCCAGCTCAAGTCCCTGAAGGTAAGCGGAGAAACCATTCAAAGTTTTGATGGCGGAAAACTGAGGGGCCATCGAGAGGAGCTCAGGCAAAGCAGCGGCGCCCTCTGCCATGTCGTTGAGGAAGCTGAGCGAATCACACTTGTAGGGGCTTTTCGAAATTTTCGAAGAAATGCCTGCCAGGAAATCGACTGTCTTGCCAATGTTCAGAGAGAATGACAGGCCGGCAAGGGTCTTGTCGTTGGAGAAATCAAGTACCGTCGATTTGAGTCCCTGAATGGCCGACAATGTTTCCGCAGAAGCGAGCGTCGTGGTGAAATCGTAGGAGATACTCTTCCCGTCCATGGTCATGCGTACGACGGTGCGGGGGAAAATCCCTGCCAACCCGCTGATTTCGCTGGCGCAGACTTCGGACAGAGCCTCGCCGTCGAGCAATAACTCACTCATCGCTTTGCCCAACAACCCCTGGCTCTTGAGGACTTTGTCGGTAATGCCCTTATTATCGATGAAACCGAGCCCAATGGGGCGGTTATCAAGTGAGCCCAGTGCGGACTTGTCGAGGGGTTTTGCAGCTGCGCTGAGCGTGGCGTTGACAGAATCCTGGTCGACTTTGCTCGAAAGAGGGATAGCAAGCGTCACGATGTTTTTGCTGTAGTGCACGAACACACTAAAACCATCATCATCGCCCTCATCACCCAAATCATAGCGTATCCATTGTTCGCCCTTGATATCCAGCGTCTTTATCCGAACAACCTCTTTGATATCTTCCTCGCTGCCCATTGCCTTGATGGCACTCTTTACGGTGCCTTCAAGCTTTTCCCTGAGGACGGTGGCATCAATCGCCGTCCCCTTGGCAACGAGGTACTCGTCTGTCAGGTAAATCGCCGAGTCTGAACGCCCAAGAGGATCCATGCCCCAGGAGGGTGCCACATTTTTATAGTCATCCAAAAGGGGCTTAAATTCCTTCATCCAAAGGCTATAGAAGGCCGTCATCTCGTCGTCATCGATTTTTTTGACTAACGCGTTCGTTTTATCCATCATTTCCTTGCTGCGCGCAAAGAGGCTCTTCATGACGGGATCTTCCATGTCGTATTCGCGCGTGCTGACGAAAGCCATCACCGTGTCCGAAGGAATGAACTTCAGCAATGCATTGACGTCGGCTTTGTTCCAGTTCGCCAAATCTATGCTGACGGCGGCCTGTTGCTGAGCGGCACCATCGGCGGCCTGTTGCTGAGCGGCACCATCGGGAGTCTTTTCGGTTTTCTTGTCACAGCCAAATGCGAAGAACAAACTCGACGCAGCCAAAATCAAAACAGTTTTTTTCATGCCAATCTCCGAGGATTTCACCGTGTGACAGCCTTTACCCTTCCACAATGGCTTGGCAAAGGCCACAATCATGTGGCCCGACGATTGTCCATTTTTTCGGAATGCAAGCAACGAAAAAACCGTTTGCTATTGGTCAGCCCATAACTGCTTTTCGTTGACTGGGTCCGCGCTCTATTTGCCTGTGCAAATACGAGCGCGGCGCAGGCTATCTGGCCAGAGAGGGCCAGATACGCCTGCGCACATTTGGGGGGCAAGGAGGAGAGGCTTTTGAGTTCGGGCTTGATGCCGCCAAAATCAAAACTGTCCCTTTCATGCCAGTCTCCGAGAATAAAAAACGCCTAGAGTTCAGTCACAATGCGTAAGCGCAGGCCTTTGTCGTCAACACCCAACGATGCGCCATACTTCATATCCAATCTGGGGACATCATGCCTGATCTGAGAGAAGGCACCGTAATCAAGCATGATGCTGACAAAGTTGTTTGTTTTTTTTGGCTTGGTTTTGCCCAAAACCTCGATGTCGAGCCCCTCGCCATTGGTGGTTACGATTAAACCGGTATCGGTAACCAGGGATTGGATGATGCGCAACCAATCATCAGATGTTTTTGAATTGTCTATCGTTTCGACTTTGCCCTTCTCGAAGGTGAGCTTGTTGAGTGACTCGTCATCCGCAATCTGGACAAGCGGCTGGAGTGTCGCGGTAAAATCCTTGCCGAGAAGGTTCATTGCCATGGTCATGTTCTTGATCTCATTATCCTCATCATATTCAACGTTCCAAACGTATGCAGAAAAGCTGGTCAGGTTCATGAAAAATGCATAGGCAGCGGCATACTCCTCAAGCATGGGCGAGGCCAGAATATCGGGTACGGAGGATACTAACTCTGCGAATTTGTTAAGGAAGTTGAGTGAATCACAATGAAAGGGCTTTTTCGAAATATGCTCACCGGTATCCAGCAAAAAGTTGAACAGCCTGCTGACATCGAAAGACACTGCCAGGCTGCCGATCATTTTATTGTCAGAAAAATCCATGACCGTCGACGTGAGTCCCTGAAGCGTCGACAACACTTCCTTCGAAGATGGCACCGCTGTGAAGTCGAGTGTGACGGATTGCCCGTCTGTTGCGATTTGAATGAAGGTTCGTGGAAAAATATTTGCCAAAATGCCAATTTCTTTCTCACAGACGGCGGACACGGGTGCATCGGATAGAAACATTTTACTCAAATCCTTGCCCAAAATACCCTGACGCTTAAGGGTCATGTCGACGAGGCGTTTTGTGTCGACAAAACCAAGCGACGCGGGACGGATGCCAAGCGCTCCAAACACCGATTTGTCGACAGGCACTGGCGCAGGCACAAGCGTCGCATGAAGGGCATCCAGGTTCATCTTGCGCGAATGGGGAATCACAAGCGTCACGATACTTTTGCCGTAATGCATGTATACGGTGTGTTCCACGCCCGAAAGCCCATAGCTTATCCAGGCTTCGCCCAAGACAGCCAGCGCTTCAATCGGAAGGACTTGTCCTGCCTGGGCGCCAAAATATTCTTCGATATTTATCAAAAGACTTTCAACTTTTTTTGCAAAAATAGCACTGTCATTGACCGATTGCTTGAGCACGACATAGTCGCCCGTCAGGTACATGACCGAGTCTGTACGCCCCAGAGGATCCATGCCCCACAACGGCGCTGTATTCTTATAGTCCTCGAAAGATGGCCTGATTTCCTTGTCGATGTAAAGGCCGAGGTGCTGTCCGATCTCCTTGTCTTTCGCACTGGCCCCTTCAATAAACCCCAACAGCAGCAAGTCATACAATTTTAGCGTATGTGCAAGGAGACTCTTCATTTCAGCTGCGTTCATGTCATATTCGCGCGTGCTGATAAAAACGACGGGCGCGTCCGATGGGATGAACGTTAGCAAACTGTTAATTTCGGTCTTGTGCCACTCCGCCACCGACCTTGCAACATGACTGTCAGCCTCCTGCACCGCCCTTGCTGCATCTTTGTCAGCTTCCTGCTGTGCCGACTGAACGCCGCCACCAGAGGTCGTTTTGTGGCAGCCATACGCAAAAAGCAAACTCGACGCCGCCAGAATCCATATTGTCTTTTTCATGCCAGTCTCCCGAAAATAAAATATCTAAAATTCAGCCATAAGATGTAAACGCAAACCATCGTTGTCAACACCCAATGACGCATCAAACTTCATGTCCATTCTGAAAAGCTCAGGATTGATCTGAGAGAGGGCACCATAGTCGAGCGTGAAGCGTATAAAGTTGTCTGTTTTCTTTGGCTCGGTCCTGCTCAAAACCTTAATGTCGATGCCTTTTCCACTGGTCCAGATGAGTCCTGCATCGGTGGCCAGAGATTGGACAACGTGCGGAAACTCAAATGCCTCCGACAGATCTGCCGTCTCGACTTTGCCCTTTTTGAAGGTAAGCCCGGCGAGGGATTCTTCGTCCATGGCCCGGACAAGTGTTCGGAGTGTCGAGGCTGGCTCCCTGCCAAGAAGGTTCGCTGCATAGGCAACGCGCTTGAGATCGCCGTCCTCATCCAGCACAGGGTTCCAGACGTATGCAGAAAAAGAGGTCAATGCCTTGATATAGGCAACCACAGAAGCCAACTCGTCCAACTCGGAAGAGGCTAAAAGCTTGGGCACAGAAACTGCCAGTTCCGCAAGTTCGTTAAGGACGTCGAACGAGTCACACTCGAAGGGCTTTTGCACAATGCGTGCGCCAATATCCGCAAAAAAACTGATCGACCTGCCAACATCAAAGGAGAGCGCCAGGCTGGCAAACATCTTATTGTCAGAGAAATCCATCACCGCCGTCGTGAGTGCCTGGAGGGCCAAAAGCGTTTCATGGGAAGAGAGCGCAGTGGTGATATCAAAAGCCACAGTTTTTTCGTCTATGCGGGCGCGGACGATGGTTTGGGGGAAAATGCCTGCCAGCATGGCAATCTCTGCCCTGCAAACGGCGGACGCAGGATCGGCGTTGGAGAAGAACCAGTCATGACTTAAAGCTTCCACAGCCTCGGCCAGGAAGCCCTTGGTGTTGGCGATACCCAACATAATAGGGCGATCGTCGAGCGAACCAAACACCGATTCGTCGACAGGATTTGCTGCCGGGATGATCGTTGCGCTGACAGCGTTCAAATTTGCCTTGTCTGAAAGGGGGATGGCAATCGTGACGACGTCTTTGCCGTAATGAACGAGCACACTCTCTTCCTCGTCAACCACACCATAACGTGTCCAGATCTCGCCCCTGACATTCACCATTTCAATTTGAAATACCTCTTCATCCACATCAAAATCCTTTTCTATCGCTCTCAGAGCGTTCTCAACGCCTGTCCTCAAAACGGCGCCATCCACCACCGACGTTTTGACCACAAAATGTTCGTTCGTCAGGTACATGGCAAAGTCTGTTCGCCCCAGAGGATCCATCCCCCACAACGGCGCAGTATTTTCATAATCTTCAAGGAGAGGTTTGAGTTCCCTGTCAAAGATGATCTGGATGAGTTTAAATTCCTCATCGTCAAGCTCTTCAGCGAGCACCAACAGGAGCCTTTCAGATAACTTTAGTGAATAGGCAAGGAGGGCTTTTACTTCAGGATCGTCCAGGTCGTATTCGCGGGTACTGACAAGGGCCACGCTCACATCTGACGGGATGAAGTTTAACAGGCTGTTAATATTATTAGTCTTGTTCAGTTTTGTGTTTGGTGCATGATGCTGTACCGATTGAACCACAGCCATTGCACTCGGTGCATTGCTCTCAGCCACCTGCTGTGCCGATTGAATCACACCCTCAGAAGTCGTTTTGTTGCAGCCATACGCAAAAATTAAACTTGATATGGCCAGAATTCCTATTGTCTTTTTCATGCTAAACTCCCCAAATTGTTTCCAGATACAATTCCTCTGCGAGATAAAAGGACAACAATGATACATCATGGGAGACTTACTGTGCAAGGACGTCGGACAGGTGTGGGTTTCAAAATCTTATTCCGAGGTGGGGTTTGTGCGCGAACAGGACAATCGTGCCCTTGCATGTCACCCATCCACAAGCGATACGAAGTATCGCAGGGAGTGTGGGGGAACAGGTTCCCCCACGAAAAAACCTGTAGGGGCGACCATCCCGGTCGCCCGTGCGACGCAGTCGCCAAAGCCGGGCGTTGCGGGGCCGGCGATTGAGGCCCCGCAAAGGGGGTAGACGCGTATCGGCGGCACGCCGATAGCGGCGCAGGGGGCGTGGCCCCCTCAAAAAACGCAGAGGCAAAAAATGTAGGGGCGACCGTTGATATGCTCCCCCGAGACCTCGAAAAGGTGACGCCGGGCGGGGGACGTAGTAGCCTTGCGAGACGAATATCGGGACGTTGGCCCGTCATGGAGGAAATTCGATGAGCATGGAACGCGAAGCAGAAGTACTTGGGTTGCCGACGCATGGAGAAAAAAGCCCTTCTCAGGCTAAGAGTGTGGCGCAGGGCAGGGGCGTGGTTGAGCGCTATGTGGAGCGTCTGGAAACGGGCGCCCAGCGCCTGCATTCTGAGCCCGAGGCTTCTGAGCTTTTCTGTGCGCTGGCGGAATTGCGTCAGGGGCTGATTGAGACAGATCTGCCCCAGGCTGAGCAGTTGTATTTGCAGGCTTTGAGTGCTTTTAAGCTCTGTCATGTGGCCAATGCGGGGCTGAGGCGTCTTCAGCGTGGGAGGGGCGATTTTGAAGGCGTGATTGCCATACTCCTGCGAGACCTTACGACCGCGAGTGCGAATCGGAGGCAGGCGTTGCAGCTGGAGCTGGCGCGTACGTGGCTGTATTGTGCCTGTGACCCCGAGCGAGCCATTGCTGTGCTGGAAACTTTACGGGAGGAGGGGGAGAATGGGGGTGAGGATGCTTTCGATGCGGAGCGCTTTTTTCTTTGGGAGGACGCTCTCCTGGCTTCGGGGGCATGGGATCGTTACGAAGCGCTGCTGCGAAAGGCGATGGCGCAGCAAACGAATGCCGGGCCACTGACCCAGCGCCTGGCGGCGCGGCTTTGGATGTTGTATCGCTATGTTTTGCCGGATGAATCCCAGGCAGAGGTGCTCAGGAAGCATTTGCTCGCCATGCAGGCATCAGACGATGAATTGATCCTTGAAACTCTGGCGCAGGCGGAAAAGGCAGGAAACAGGGATGGTGTTGTCGACATTCTCTGTCAGGCCATGGAACGCGATGCGGGTTCTCCCCTGGAAGTCTTCTACAGACTGCACATGGCGGATGTGGCGCATTATGAGTACGAAGACCTGGAACATGCTGTCGAGGTGATTCGGGAGGGGCTGGAGCGGCATCCCTTCGATCTGTCTCTGCTGCGAAGAAAAATCTCATTGCAGGCAGAGCGCGGCGACAAGGAAGGCCTGCTGGAAGCCCTCACACAAAGCCTGGAGGCGATGCATACGCCCAAACTCAAGGCAGAACAACTGCACATGATTGCATGCATCCTGAGGGATGACATGGATCAGGAGGAATCCGCCATGGATGTCTTCCTTGAGGCCAACCGCATTTGCCCGACTTATGGCCCGACAAACGTTGCACTCTCGGAGATTTATCTCAGGGAAGAAAACTACAGCGATCTGGCACAGATGCTCGAATATGAGCTCAGCTATGCCATTGAGCACCAGGACGCGCATTATACCGCAGAGGTACTTATCGACAAACATGCCCGTCTGGCATGGATTTATGAGGAGAAGCTCTGTTTCGGACTCAAGGCATTCCACCATTACCAGGCCATTCTAAAACATCGCGCCCCGGATATTGCCGCCCTCAAAGGCGCTTCGCGTATGGCCCAGGGTATCGGCAACTGGACAGAATTGCTTAAGCTCTATGCAGCCGCAGAGGGCTGCACGCAGGATACCCAGGAGCACATCTATTTGCTTGAGAGGATTGCGCACATTGCGGACGTTTATCTTAACGACGCCGATACGGCATGCACGGCGTTGGAGGCGCTGCGTTCCATAGAGCCCCGTCACGCAGGTGCTGTCCCTGCGCTGTCACGCCTCTATGTTAAGCTGAAAAAATGGGATTCGCTGATTGCTTTGACCGATGAAGAAGTCGACTGGGTAACGAACCCGGAATACAAAGCCTCTCTTTTGTGCCGAAACGGCGAAATCTCCGAGCAGGCGCTCTCGAACATGCCCCAGGCGATTTTGTATTACGAAAAGGCCCGTACCCTGTGGCCAGGCTCGCGCCAGGCGTATGGTGCCCTGGGGAGACTGTACCGTCAGCAGAAAGCCCATGAAAAATTGGTCGATCTCTGGAAAGCACAAGCCGGTGTGACGCAGGATCCGGCACAAAAATGTGAATACCTGCATAGAGTCGCACGCATTCTGATTACGAACCTAGATGCCGAAGAGGAGGCGCTGGAAGTGTACGAGAGTTGCCTCAAACACTGTCCGGGTGACGCCATTGCCAGAAAAATGCTGTTGGAAGCGTACGAAAAAGAAGGCCGATGGCAGGATGTTTTGCGGATACTCAAGCTCGAACTTAAAGCGGGCGGCAGTTATGGCCAGGTCTGGCTTACGCATGAATGGATGGGACGGATTCAGCAATATCTCATCGGTGATGCCAGCGCGGCGCTGGCTTCATACGCAGAAGCCTTCTCTGCCAATCCCGCCAATATTGCCCTGTTGCGCACCTGGCTTGCGCTGAGCCTTCGTTTAGGGACGGAAGATCAGACCATAGATCGTCTCAAAGCTGCGCTTGAGGTTGTCAACGACGACACTGCCCGCTACGAGATTGCCATGGCATTGGCTGATCTCACCATGAAGGCCACCCATGATCCCGCCGATATTGCGCCGCTCATTAAACCCTATGCCAAAAAAGCCCTGAAACAGGCCACTCGGTTTCTGCGTGCATTTTTACCCGCTGTCTGTGCCAGGGATGGCGAATGGATTGAGGCCATGACCATGGCCTTTGCCGATGAAGCCGTCGAAGAGGAAAAATGCCATGCACTTCTGGCGGCCATGATTCTCGACATGCCACAGGTCCTGCGAAAACGGGCGCACGCTGTCCTGTGCAGCCTCAAGGATGACGCCATGGCGGCTGACTTGTGGGCCGCACTTCCTCCGTATCAGCGGCCAGACCACAAAGCGCTCAAAAAAACTGTCCTTTCCGGCACTTCGCACGATGCCCAGGATTTGCGACGCTGGTGCGCGATTTCCAGACTCCTCGCCGGTGACGTCTCGGATCCCACCGAACGGCTTCTCCCCGAATCGCGCGATACTGCTATCTCGTATCGCGTCGATCTTGAGTTGCTGGCTGCCTATTTCGAACGCTTCGAAAAGTGGCTGAAACTCCTCGAAGTGCTGAGTGTCCAAAAGGAGAACACGCTCAATGAGCAGGAACAGATTCAGGTTACGCTTCAGCGAGCTTGGGTGCTGAGCAAAATCAAAAAACCCGACGAAGCTCTGGCTTCTGCCAGGGAGGCCTGCCGTGCCTGCTCTTATGGCAATCCCATGCGCTCCGCACTTTACGACTATCTCAGCCACGAGAAGGATTGGGATTTCCTCCTGGAGCAAATCCGCCAGCACCTCATGAATGAAGAAGATAAAGCCCAGGCAGCGATACTCTGGATGCGGCTTGCCAATATCTATGGCACCGGCATGAGCAATCCCGAGGAATCCCTGCGCTGTCTCGATCAGGCTTACCATGCCAATCCCTCAAAAGGCAGTATCCTTGTCGAAATCTCCGAAGTGGCGCATCGCCTGGGTGAGATCGATATCGCAAGGCGTGCCCTGGATGACTATATCCACTACCATGATCCTTCCCTCAATGAGCAACTCGGGCTGGCGCCAAAGCTGCTCGACCTCCATTTCAATGTTGCCGGCGGCGATGCGCCGCGCATGATCGCGTATTTCGAAACCCTCGTTCAAAAAACCGCCCAATCGAGAGATTGCCTCATTACCCTGGCCAAAGCGCATGCCAAGGCCGGAGACCCGCACATCGCGGCCGAAACCCTGCTTCGCATCGTGGCCTACCCATTTGTCGAAGAGGATCTCTCCCTGTGGCTCATTTTGGCTGACCTGTATCAAAACAGACTTGGGGAGGCGACAAAGGGAGAGGAGCTTCTGTGGAAGCTCTTTGCCACCTACCCCAAAGCAGAGGAAGTCTTCGAACGCCTGGACAGGCTCTACATCGAACCCGCCGAAAGACGCATCTTTGTCGAAAATCTTAAACACTACGTTAAAACAAGTCAGCCCATTGCCACGGATCCCATTCTGGTGCGAAAGCTCCTCAGTTTTGCCGCCCGCATCCTCAGCACCGAACTTGGCCTGTGGAGCGAAGCCCAGGAACTCTACTCCGCCGCCATCGAAGTTTCGAGCGATCCCGCCGAAGAGCTCGTCAAAAACAGAGCCTATGCAAGGTGCAGGGTTCCCGGCGAAACCAAGAGCGCTTATCTTGAGTTCTGCCAGCTCCTCGTCCATGATCCCTTCCAGACCGACATCTATCGGGCCGCACTCGATATCTGCCGGCGAAATGATGCCCATGACAGAGCACGGATCCTGCGCCAGCTGGCTTCGGTTTTTGTGCCTGAAGCCAACCTGCACCTCGAAAACGAGTCTGTCCGGCCCAAACTCATGGATGCCCGGCCTTTGGGAGAAACCATTCTTCAAACGCACTTCGTCCACAAGGATCTTCGCCCAATCCAGCCCATCCTGCACGAGGCCATGCCGATTCTCAGCGAGTGCTTTAAAGACGCTCTGCCCAAACGCACCCATCTCGGCGGGGGGCGCGTGCGTTCTCAGCTGATCAACGATCTGTTTGCGACTGTCGGAACCGCCTTTGGCAGAAGCAGCATCAAGGGCTTCTATGGGCATGATACATCACCTGTTCCTACGGTTTTTAATGGTGACTGCTGGATTTCAGCGGATACCTGGGAAACGATGAAGCAGGATTCACAGCGGCACTGGGCAGGCTACGCCGCAGGCTTATTGTGGACCGGCATTGAACGCATGGTCTTTTTCGAGCCAAATGCGGTCTGGCGAATCCTGGATGGCATTTACTATACCATCCACGGGCGAGGCATAAGCGGAACAGATGCCTACACCGTCGAAGCCGCCGAAAACGTCGGCAAGGGTTTCCTGCGTGGAACGCATCGAGAAGTTTCTCGCCTTATCGACGAAGTCGGCGCTGAAAATCTCCACCAAAGCGCTGCCGGCAAATGGGCAGATCTCCTCTACGCCACAGCGGATCGCGCAGGGCTCCTCTTCTCTGGCTCACTCACAGCTTCGATCCCGGAGCTTCTTGTCGCCGATGGCTGGAACCCGGACAAAGCCAATCCGTCCTATCTGGCTGCACGTTTCGCCAAATCAAGGCGCATCCCAGAGCTCATCGCTTTTGCCCTCAGCGAGGACTATCTCATCCTCAGGCATCAGGCAGGCCTCGCCATGCGCCCAAGCCAGATCCAGGGTTAATCTGGTAACTGGCAACTGGTAACTAACGGCCGGTGTCCAGTGTCCGGTGTCCAGACTGGAGCTAATCTGGCAACTGGTAACTGGCAACTATATAGAGGGGGCCACGCCCCCTGCGCCGCTATTGCCGCATGCGGCAATACGCGTCTACCCCCAAGAGCGGGGCCTCAGTCGCCGGCCCCGCAACGCCCCGCTCGGAGGGACCAGTCTCTGTAGGGGCGAACTGCGTTCGCCCGTTCGTCTGTTCGCCAGTCCATCAAGCATCCGTATTCGCGTTCCTGGCATCCCGCGCTTCGAACGCCTCAAACCAGCGCTCCAGAGCCGTCTCAATTTCAGCTGCCACGCGCTGGTAGACTTCATAGGGCTTGCCCATGGGGTCGACAATTTCGTGCTCGGGGGGAGAAAGCCAGCTGCCCAGCATGACAATCCGGCGCTCAATCCCGGGCGTATCCTGGCAAAGCTTCATCATCACTTCGCGATGCTCTGGAGACATAGCAAAAATGACATCCGAAGCTTCTACGAGAAGCTTCGATAAGGCCGTGCTCCTGTGCGCTTCGAGGTCGTCACCGCGTTCAGCCGCCACTCGAATCGTAAGCGGTGCTGCAGGACGACCCACCAAACGCAGTGTGCCCGCCGAACACACCAACACTTCGCGGTGATATTTTTTCGCCAGACGTTCAAAAACAACATGCGCATAGGGTGAGCGGCAAATGTTCCCGCTGCACACAAAGAGCACGCGAAGCGGAAAAGCCTCCTCACCCAATGTACCAGCCTCTGCCGCCAGCACACCAACGTTCTCCTGCTTTCGAAGTGGCATTATCTCTCGTCGGAATTCCTTCTCGCCCCGAAGCCGAGATAACAATAAAGCAAATCGCTCCCGAATACGCATAGGTTCTCCCTGCAGGCAAAACGCCTACGGCGTCGCCGCAATGACCGGTGGCTTGTCAGACGGATCCGGCACGAGGTCCAAAATCGACGGACCCGTGGTATTCGTCTTCGACTGACGCCTCAGCATTGAGTGCTGATCATTAATCCGTGTCGTTTTAAGCCAGATCTTAAAATTCTCACCCGACTGAATGTTGTAGTGGTAGTTGTTCTTGGCACAATCACCAAATGGCCGCGTGCGCAGCACCAGGCCATTGTCTGCAAACGGCAGTGCCAAAATATTGCGGCGGTATTCCGGGCCGTAGCTGAAGTAATACTCGGCATTGGAAGGATACAAAATCGTAAGTTTTAATCCCGTCTCATCAAGCACCTTCGCCAAATCCAGCATCGCACGGTTGCCCGTTAAATCGCCGCAAATTGGAAAAACTCGCTGGTTCTGCCACAGCTGCCTGATGGCTCTGTACTCATCTGCATCTGTCAGGAAAGTGGGGATGTTAAGTGCCTTGTATTGTTTGATGACACGACGAAGACGGTTATTGACGGTGCTCTGAGCCTTCTTATAGGCATCGTGAATGATCTTTGCCTCACCAGGGAAAGCAGCATCAATCGCTGTCTTCATATCCTTTGCGCCATCCTTTGTCCAAAGCGCCAGAAAAGCCTCTGGCGTCTCTGCCGCAAGGAAGGCCGCGCCATAGACAAAATGAAGGTCGCGAATCTTGCGATCAAAATCGAGCGGTACAATGACTACCGGACGGCTCCAACCCGCCAAAAGATAAATCTGATCCGTCCCCACACCCGAAAGCACTCCGCCCATATTCTGGATATACGGGCGCCAGACAAAGTGCGAATTTTCATTCGATACCCAATAATGCGTATTTCGCACAAGTTGCTCAGGCGCTGGATCCGGACGCATGGATGCAAATTTCTCCCTCGCCTGGGACGGAAACACCTTCGATGCATCCGAAACATCTGCAACCTGCACACCCGCTGACGCTGACGACGTATCCCGGGCCTGCGCCAGCGCAGCGACAGGACTCAAAAGCAGGGCCAGACCCAGGAAAAACGGAACGACATTCATCGATTTCTCCCAAACAAATAATCCAAATTGCTCCCAATTCCCGGCTGTCAAAACGCCTATGGCATCGCCGCAATGGTTGGCGGCTTGTCAGACGGATCTGGCACGATGTCTAAAACTGACAATCCCGTCGTACTCGTCTTCGATCGACGCCTCAGCATCGAATGCTGATCATTAATCCGCGTCGTCTTAAGCCAGATCTTAAAATTCTCACCCGACTGCATGTTGTAGTGGTAATCGCCCTCGGCCGCAAGACCAAGCGAACCCATCTGCCGCGTGCGCAGCACCAAACCATTGTTTGCAAACGGCAGTGCCAAAATGTTGCGGCGGTATTCCGGCCCATAGCTGAAGTAATGCTCGGCATTGGAGGGGTACAAAATCGTAAGCTTCAACCCCGTTTCCTCAAGTGCCTTAGCCAAATCCAGCATCGCACGGTTACCCGTTAAATCGCCGCAAATCGGAAAAACTCGCTGATTCTGCCACAGCTGTCTAATAGCCCTGTACTCATTTTCATCCGTCAGGAAAGTGGGAATGTCAAGTGCCTTGTATTGCTTGATGACGCGACGAAGGCGCGTATTCACAGTGCTCTGAGCCGTCTTGTAGGCATCGTGAATGATTTTTGCCTCAGCAGGGAAAGCTGCGTCAATCGCCGCTTTCATATCCTTTGCGCCATTCTTCGTCCAAAGTGCCAAAAAGGCCTCCGGCGTCTCTGCTGCAAGGAAGGCCGCACCATAGGCAAAATGAAGGTCGCGAATCTTGCGATCAAAATCGAGCGGCACAATGACCGCCGGACGGCTCCAACCTGCCAAAAGATAAATCTGGTCTGTCCCAACGCCCGAAAGTACCCCGCCCATGTTCTGGATATGCGGACGCCAGACAAAGTGCGAGTCCTCGTTCGATACCCAGTAATGCGCATTGCGCACGAGCTGCGCCGGATCCGGATCCGAACGCATGGATGCAAATTTCTCCCTCGCCTGGGACGGAAGTACCTTCGATGCATCCGAAACATCTGCAACCTGCACACTCGCTGACGCTGACGACGTATCCTGGGTCTGCGCCAGCGCAACGACAGGACTCACAAGCAGAGCCAGACCCAAGAAGAACTGAATGACATTCATCGATTTCTCCCAAACAAACGGTTTACGAAAAAATGGCCAAAACACCATGCCACACTCAATGCACAATCACAACCGCCATGCGAATGCCATGCCATCGAAATTCGCGTTTACACTGTGAAAATTCACAGTTTTGCACAAATGTGCGGCTATTCACTCTGAAGCGTGAGCACAGCATGCGAAACATCTGCGATCACGCCTGCCAAAATCAAAATCCATAATACTTAAACCCAAGCGCCAGCATCGCATTCCGATCGAGAAGATTGCGGGCATCAAAGAGGTGAGGCTGGGCAAGGCTTTCCAGAATCCTTCTCCAGTCGAGCGAACGATACTCTGCCCAATCCGTGGCTATCATGATGGCCTCGGCCCCCTCGGCCGCCTCATAGGCGGTATCGCAAAAATCAAACCCCTCTTCAGCATAGACCCGGCGAGCATTCGCCAACCCAACGGGATCATGGACGAAAACTCTGGCGCCAAGCCGGGTCAAATGGCGCGCCAAATCGACCGCCGGTGAGTGACGGACGTCATCCGTGTTGGGTTTAAATGTTATCCCCAATAACGCCACGCGCGCGCCGCGCACGACCTTCAGCGCAGACAGCACACTTTGAACGATCCGATGTTTCTGGCGTTCGTTCACCGCAATGGCCGCTTCGACGATGGGGAGTGAATAGTCATACTCGGAAGCTATCCCCAAAAGCGCAAGCGTGTCCTTCGGAAAACACGAGCCTCCCCACCCCAGGCCGCTGCGCAGAAAATAGGGCGCAATGCGATGATCCATGCCCATCCCAAGGCTGACATCAGAAATATTCGCACCCAATTTCTCGCAAAGGCCAGAAAGTTCATTGATATAACTGATCTTTGTCGCCAGAAAAGCGTTCGAAGCGTACTTGATCATTTCGGCCGAAGTCTGATCCGTTCGCAGGCATTGAGATTGAGGGCGAGGATTGGGAATGCTGATGCCGTCTGGGGGAGGGAAGGATTGGGACAGAATCGGGGCATAGAGTTCGGAGAGCATGGCATGTGCTTTGTCATCCTGCGTGCCAATCACGATGCGGTCGGGATAGAACATATCGCTCAGGGCACAGCCTTCGCGCAAAAACTCCGGGTTGGAAGCAAAATGCAGAAAATCCACACACTCACCGCGCCGGGAAATGTGTTCGCGGATTTGCCGCTCAAGCATGGTGTTGACCCCGATGGGTACAGTGGATTTGACAACGATCGTCACATCCCGGCGGGGCGAAAGGCACTCGGCAATGTTTTTTGCCGCAGCATGCACGTAGGACAGATCCGCATGGCCATTGGGCAGGGACGGCGTCCCAACGGCAATAAAAATGACGTCTACATCCTCAATGACACTGGCCAAATCCGTCGTAAACGTCAAATCCAGCGACAGTGAAAGGAGGGCATCCAGACCTGCCTCCCGGATCGGCGCCTGCTTTTGCTTTAGTTTGCTGACCTTCTCAATATCGACATCCACGCCTCTGACACTGTGTCCGAGGTAAGCCAGGGCGACGGCCGTGTTTAAGCCAACGTAACCAGTTCCCAAAGTGACGACTCGCATGTTTTCTTCCTCAGCCTTTTTTGTGTGGGGGAACGTGCTCCCCCACACCCCCTGCGATACTTCGTATCGCTTTGGATGAAGGGCAAAATATTATTGTTTGTGGCGACATACCCTGCAAAGTGTGCAGGGGAGAAGCATTCTGCTTGTGTAATCACTTAATCTGAAAACGGTCTTATGCCATTTTTCAAATCAAGGCTGAGACTATTTACATGATATCGGGTTATTTCCAAAAACATTGTGCTGCCATTCTCCTCAGGTTGCTCGCGATTTACCTTGGCCCGGCTGCATAGTGAATTTGCCGCAAATGGCTCGGGACAGGTGTTATCCCACAGGTTCCGGGCGTTGGCGGAGATAGAGGTGGGGCACCTGAAGTGTTGCCGAATCATTGCCGCATGGCAGATTTACCCGACGCTCAGGCGTCGCAGCGCCTTGAACATGATGCCAAATCGTCCTCAGGTCAAAAGTCAGACGTGGATGGCGATAGTAGGTTGAGGGCTGATCATGAGCGATGTCATGCGCACAGGCAAAAGTGACATCAAGGTGGTGGTGATTTCGCCTTGCCCAGTGAATAGGGGCTTCAACAAAGACTGTACCCGGTGGAACCTTTAAAATAAGCTGCTCAATCGCCGTGTCCGCGCTCTCTCTGGTATGCAGTGCCAGGTTCAGGCATGTGCCCTCGGATCGGGGCAAATTTCCGAGACAGCGAGATCTGTCCAGTACGAGTGTTTCAGAAGACAAAATGGGGTCAAGCCCAAGGTGCAGAGTTTCGTGCAGCAGCACAGCCGCTGCCCACGGCCCAAGAATGATGCCGGAACCGTCACAGGCTGCCTCGTTTGCTCTGGCCTGAGCCAGCTGCCTTTCGACTACGTCACTGACTCGCAGGATCAGCCTGGAGGACAAAGCCTGATTCAGATCAGCCTCGCTCTCGGCCACAAAGGCAGGCAGCCTCAAGCGGCATTGTGGTGTCTCAAGCGTTTGGGTCAGCTTAATCTCGCGCCAGAACCGGCTCTCAAAAGCATCTGCAAAATAAATGTCTGCCTGTGTACAACTATCCGTCCACACAGCTTCAAACGATGCTTCTTTGCTTATCCGTGTCAATCCCTTGCGTTCACCTTCGAGGAAGGGAGAAAGGGTGTCTTTGGCGACCGCCGCAGGCGAGCGCACCTGTGCTGGATCGGTGGTCAGGCCGTGCAGCAGAAGTGCTTTTAGCCCGGGGACTTCTTTTGGCGTCGACCATGCGGCAGACAGCCGTGCGCTGTGCGATGCATTCTGCATGGCCTGCATGATGAGGGCTTCCGGGGGATCACCTGCATCTGTGCACTCGAAGGTTTGTATGACTCGCACGCCCGAAGCAACAACATGCAGCCGGAGCCGGCGGTTTTTTTGAGGCTTTTGCCATGTACGTCCCCGATCCAGGCCCGTCGACAGGACATTTTGAGTCAGCACCTCTATGGCAGCATCATCAATGTCAAACTTGTTGGCCCGGGCCAGCAGATACTCGTACAAGACTTGTGCCCAAAGTATACAGTACGCGAGGCGGGATTCGAACCCGCGGCCTTTGGCTTCGGAGGCCAACGCTCTATCCAGCTGAGCTACCCGCGCAAAATGGCATCCCGGCAAAACCAGGAAAAACCATCGATATGGTACAAAAAAAAGCCCGCTTAACCGGGCTTCAAGCGAGAGACGGGGGTCGAACCCGCGACGTCAACCTTGGCAAGGTTGCACTCTACCACTGAGTTACTCTCGCACGATTTTTAAGGTTTCAAGCGAGAGACGGGGGTCGAACCCGCGACGTCAACCTTGGCAAGGTTGCACTCTACCACTGAGTTACTCTCGCATGTGCCCTACGGATGCCTTGATGATGGAGCGAGAGACGGGGGTCGAACCCGCGACGTCAACCTTGGCAAGGTTGCACTCTACCACTGAGTTACTCTCGCACACACCGCGTTGCCAGGTTTGGCATTGCCTCACCCTCGCAACGAGCCGGCTTTCTAGGAGAAGTTTGCATGAGTGTCAAGATTTTTTGTCTGTGGGGGCCGCGCCCCCTGCGCCGCTATCGCACTCGCCTTATCGCGGCGTCGAAATGGTGCAGATACCAGGAAGCAAGGAGGCGTGGAAGGGAGCGTACTTCGTACGTGACCGACCACAACGACGCCGCTGACGACGAAGAGGCACATTATTGCACTAGCCAAGAGCGCGGCGCCCAAATGGCGCAGATTCTAGGAAGCAAGGAGGCGTGGAAGGGAGCGTACTCTCGTACGTGACCGACCACAACGACGCCGCTGACGACGAAGATGC
>Ga0209737_10000220_pt1 | contig 52473 bp, 77 predicted proteins | sample TergutCu122P3_FD_187284 | JGI IMG/M metagenome (GOLD analysis project Ga0209737, IMG submission 187284) | Cubitermes ugandensis P3 segment gut microbial communities from Kakamega Forest, Kenya - Cu122 P3 (SPAdes) (version 2) | ecosystem: Host-associated > Arthropoda: Insects > Digestive system... | reverse complement strand
CGGCTCCGGCTCCGGCAACGGCAACGGCAACGGCTACGGCTCCGGCTCCGGCGACAGCTCCGGCTCCGGCGACGGCTCCGGCTCCTGCAACGGCTCCTGCAACGGCTCCTGCTACGGCTACGGCTACGGCGACGGCAACGGCGACGGCAACGGCAACGGCAACGGCTACGGCTACGGCTACGGCTACGGCTACGGCTCCGGCTCCGGCTACGGCTACGGCTCCGGCTACGGCTACGGCTCTGGCTCTGGCTCCGGCAACGGCGACGGCAACGGCTACGGCAACGGCGACGGCAAACTTATATTAATTATAAATCAGACGGATAATATTTAGTGTTGATGAGGGATAGTTTTGTTTTTTATAAAAGTTGGAAGGATGCAATGGGTGAGTTACCTAATGACATCAGGCTCGAAGTTTACGAAAGCATAATTAGGTATGCTTGCGGGGAAACAGTCGAGGGGTTGAAGTCGTTGGCTCAGGTTGCATTCGCTTTTATAAAACAAGACATAGACAGGATGAGGGAAAAAGAAATTGAATTTATAGAAAATCAAAGAAGTAACGGTTCGAAAGGTGGAGCAAAAAAGGGAAATCAGAATGCAAGAAAGCATAAAAAAGAAGATGAAGAAAACAACCCAAAACAACCCAAAACAACCCAAAACAACCCAAAACAACCCAAAACAACCCTTAATGATAATGTAGATGTAGATGTAAATGTAAATGATAATGATTTAAGAAAAGAAAAAGGGAAAAAGAAAAGTTCGCCTAACGGCGACCCGCCATCAAATTATTTTAAATTATTATTTGAAAAGCGCAAAAAGGAATTTTATGACGAATGTGCAAAACTTGTCAAAACATACGATCCGGAAATGATAAGAGCATTTTTCGACTACTGGACTGAACCAAACAAGTCAAAAACTAAAATGCGCTACGAACTTGAAAATACATGGGATTTACCACGTCGTTTGAAAACTTGGGAAAACAGAGATTTTAAATTTAACAATAAAAATAAGAATGAAACTAAATCAAAAGAATATCCAAAATTCAAAGACGCCGGTGATGATTAACGAATACGGAAAGTTACCACCGCAGGCTCCGGAACTGGAAGAGGCTGTTTTAGGTGCGCTTATGCTCGAAAAAGAGGCTTATGGAATCGTCTGTGATTATCTGAACACAGAAACTTTTTACAAACCTTATCACCAGATAATCTATTCGTCTATCGTTAGCCTTTCGGAAAATCAAGAACCGGTGGATATGATGTCTGTTACTGAGAAATTACGCAAAGAAGGAAAATTGGAAGATGCGGGAGGAGCTTATCACATTGCTCAATTAACCTCGAAAGTTGTTTCATCCGTGCATATCGAATACCACGCAAAGATACTGAAACAAAAATACATAGCAAGAAAAGTGATTGAAATAGCAAGTAATTCAATGAATCTTTGTTATGATGATACAAGCGATATTGATGATGTTATTTTTGAGTTGTCATCCGACGTTGAGGCTTTACAAGAATCAGCTATTGGAAAATACGAATCATTTCAACTAAGCGAAGTTTTAAGGTCTTCGTTGGTAGAAATGTATGACCGAAAAGAGAAGTACGAAAATGGATTGGCTACCGGCATTAACACCGGTCTTACAGACTTGAATAAGACTACCGGAGGTTGGCAAAAGTCAGACCTGATAATTGTAGCCGGTCGCCCCGCTATGGGTAAGACTGCCGTAGCACTGCATTTCGCAAAATCGGCAGCAAGGAGCGGGACACCGGTTGTCATCTTTGAACTCGAAATGAGCCATGTGAGGCTATCTGACAGGCTATTGATGTCCGAAGCAGACGTTTGCCCAAACGGTTACAAGGTTGGAAAGCTCACCGATGAGGACACAAAGAAAGTAGAACGCGCTGCCGGCGTGCTTTACAATCATAAAATAACGATAGATTCCAACCCAAATGTAACAATGGACTATATCCGAAACCGCAGCAGGATTTTAAAAAAACAGGGTAAATGCGGAATGGTTATTATAGATTATTTGCAGCTTGTGGAAGGATCGGGGAATAAAAACAGCATCCGCGAGCAAGAAGTAGCTCAAATGTCACGTAAGGCTAAGTTGATGGCGAAGGAGTTAGATATACCGGTGATACTATTGTCTCAATTAAGCCGAAAGGTAGAGGAAAGAGCGAATAAAAAACCGATACTTTCAGACCTTCGGGAATCCGGAGCGATAGAGCAAGACGCAGATATGGTAGTGTTTATACATCGAGACGAGTACTACAATAAAAACTCCGAAAACGGCAAAGGCAACCTAATAATTGCCAAATACCGAAACGGAAGTATTGTAGAGATAGATTTTTCATACAACAAAAGTATGACAAAAATTTTTGATGTGGATAAATGGGGTGTTTTAAATATAATTCCTCAAAACACATCAAGTACAGATGAAGAACCATTTTAATTATAGTAAAATACTTTATGTTTAACGAAAATTAATCGAAAAGGCGAAAGAATTATTAGAGCCTTATGATTCGGTAGATGGTAAAAGGATAAGAAAATAGTAGATAACCAATCAAACATCAAGTAAAATGAATAAACGAAAAAAGCAATTTTTCAATAATCAACGTCCATTTCGGCTTATTCCGAAAATGGGGAAACCGAAAAAAAAAAATCAGAAACGAAAGCATCACAGTAAAAGAGCTAATTGAAAAAAGCGGTATAGTGAAGATTGAGTATATTTCGGCTCGGTTGAATGTCTGTTATTTGTTGGCGGATATTATTGAAGGTACAATTATGGATGTTGAGCGCGATTTAAAAAAGATTGACGAAACGATAGAATTACCAATCAGACATTCAGCCGAACGAATTAAAATCCATACAAAGAATATGGTTTCACTCGTCAATAAGTGCGATTTTGATTATGCAGTCAACTTTGGCGAAGTGAGCGATAAATTGAAATTGGCAATCTTCAAAGAAATGGAAATAGTAAAAAGCAAAGAAGATTTAGATGAAGACCTTTGCAATTACTGTACACATAAAGAAAATAGACATCTGACTAATTTCTCATCCGGATGCGAAGGATTATATTGTGATGATGCGTATGAAAATTATTTAGAAGAGATTTTTTGAAACGATTAAAAAATAGTTAATTATGGAACTGCAAGAGTTTTTAAAAAAGTTTTTGCCATATTATGAGAAAAAAAGAGATATTACAATAAGTGAACTAAGAATGCAATGTTATTTATCAGAAAGTATGAAAATGCGTATTGATTATACTATGGAATGGAAGTATTTTCACGAAGCACTTCAAAGTTTCGCAGATAAGATTTGTGAAAAGCAAAAAAAGAAATTGTATGAAAAACTTTGAAACTTTCAAAGGATTAGATTTTGATACAGGAACAGATATTAATATCCTGATTTTATCAGCAGAACAACCAAAAATTGAAGAGTTATGAATAAAACAATAATAATAAAACGAGCAACAATGGATGGAATTGTTGAATGCGAAGGAATTTTTGCAGTAGAAAGGGCAGGATTTGAATTTTATTTTGTTAAAGTTGAACATGTTGTATTTTTAATTGAAAAATCTACTGGGCATTCTATTGGCAACTCCGCTACTGCTTGTAATTACAAGAAAAAACTATTATTAAGATTAGAATCACGTTCTGATGAAGAAATAATAAAAGCAATTAATAAATGTAAAAAGATATGAGTTAGTAAAAATTTAGTGTTTTAATATGGATAATTTTCTTTGAAATCTGCACTTGTAAAAATATGCTGTTTGTTTGCTTATTTTTCAAACAAGATAGTACACAAAATATATAGAATAAAATGCAACGACAAATGTATCTAATCGACATAGACCCTTTGGACATATTTTCGTGGGGGATTGATTACGGGCAACTTCTTATGGAGGAAGAACGGGATAGCGAAGATTTAGCAGACGCATTTCAAGGTGTTATCATCTCTCGTAAATTATGTATGCCGTCTCAAATAGCACCACGCAGACAACCAAACAGCGAAAAGTGGCGGAATGCAAAGCGTGATAGTTATTTAAAATTTATTAACTTTATTATACGTTTGAATGGATATAAAGAAATTAAGTAACTTCCACAAAAAGTTTGAGAAACTTTGTTATCTGCACGATGCTGGTGATGTATTAGACGCTTTACTCGAATGGATAATGTTCGGTTTTTGTGCAGATGAATCTATAACATGGGATAGTGGCAAGCGATTTTCAGAAAACGAGCAAAAACAGTTTTACCCACTATTTCAAGAATGGGTAGCCGTGATGAATGACCGGATAAAAGGTGATGGCGATTGGTTCGACTTACCGGGAATGTATTACGAGAATTATGTAGCCGGTAAGTCCAGGCGTGATAGCAGAGGACAGTTTTTCACTCCTAAACACGTATGCGACCTTAATGTCAAAATAGCGGTAGGAGAAGTTAAAACAGGACAAAGAATCAGTGACCCATGCTCCGGCAGCGGTCGCTTTTTGTTGACACTGCATGCTAACGCCCGGGAAACATCCTTTTCGCTGAGGTTATAGACCGGACTTGCTGTCTAATGACGGTTTGCAATTTTCTACTGCACGGTGCCGTTGGTGAGGTTGTATGGCATAACTCACTATTACCGGATTCATGGTATGGTGGATGGCGAGTAAATAAATACCTCAATAATCCGTTCCACAAATATCACGGTATTCCGCACGTAGAAACGCTAAAACAGGAAAATAGTTTTATTTATCAGAGCTGGAAAGCACAAAAAGAGGCTGCTGAAACCAAACAAACAGTAATACCGGAACCTGTCATTTTTAAAGTAAACAAACCTATGCAATTAACGCTATTTGACGGCTTTTGAGTTTGCAGGCTCGAATAGTTTTCGTATATTTGCATTATCGAAAAGCTGACTATTATGGTAGATATAAAAATAGAAACCGAACAAAGAAAAGCCATTGAAGATATACAAAGGAGATTCAAAGGGCAGCTATCCAACACCGTTATATTGCGAAGTACAGCGCAGGCTATTAACGGAACTATGAAGCGCTCAATCCTGAAAATAAATAAGGGCGTGAAGGAAGAATACAATATCACGCCCAAATACCTTAAACATATTGCAGACGTAAAACCTAAGGCAATAGCCAACTCGCTATATGCCGGTATCCGTTTAAAATACGCGCCTATCCCTATTATGGCATTTAAACCCAAACAGACTAAGACGGGGGTGGATGTAGCTATACGAAAGGGAAAAAGAAAGAACATACGCAGCGCGTTTATACAGACTATGCCTTCAGGACACATAGGCGTATACGCACGGGGACGCTATGAGAGAGGACAGGGCTTTGTCCCCCACGATGAAAGAAACATTACAGAACTAAAAACGGCATCTCCATTCACAGCAGGATTAAATGAAAAGGTAGCAAGCAAGGTAGTAGACTTCATGAGTGGGGAAGTGCTTCGTACTACTCATGGGATTTTGTCAAAGAAAGTATCAGGCTTAACAAATATATGATAAGAAGAATGCGCTTATAAGAAATGAGTTTAACCGTCTGATAAGTTAATATAACAGATATATCCGTTTTCTTTCGATTTCCGACACTTTTATTATTGTTGCAGTATCCTATTATAAGTTATTTTTTAACGCGAAAAATCAAACGCGAGTAGGTTCTTCCGGCGTGTTTTGACTGCGGAGAGCATCACCGCACTTTCTGCTTAGTTACAAGCTCCAAATTCACTTAACACCCCCCACTCGTTCATTTAACACCTTTGCCTGTTTAACACCCCCCTTACTTAACACCCAAATTCACGCTAAATGTGTAGGAATAATGCGGGTTTCATGGTGTTAAATAGGTAGGTGTTAAATAACGGGCGGGGCGTTAAATGGCGTCTGACAAAATGACAGGCTTCACACTTCTACCATACGACAACAGCGTAGTGTTTGAGGATGGCGCAATTTCCGTTCGCGGATTCTCCGGCGGGCGTGTGTGGTATTCGGACGAAGGAGCGACGGTATTTTTCGCGGTGGTATCCGGCGCCATGAGCGTGAACGGGTACAATGCCTTTTCCGGCATGTTCGGAACGGTTGACGCGCAAGACTTGGCTATTGCGGCTCGCGGTCATTGTCGAGCTATGATGGTTAAAGTGAAAGATTACCGGTGTATGTTTCTTTTGAGCGGCCCGGTAGAACTGAAAGGAAGACTTAGCTACATCAATGGCTCCACAAACACCGGAATCATTGCCCCATATATGCAGGGAGACCCCTGTCTGAATTATCTTCACTTCCCTATGGGTATTATTCAAGACCCACACACACATCCGTCACACCGGATAGGTGTTGTGTATGGAGGTAACGGAATTTGCCATACAGAGGAACAAGACATACCGATGCGCCCGGGCTGTATGTTTTTGATACCGGCGAACACATTACATTGGTTTGAGACCGACAACGCGGCAATGCGAATAATTACGTTCCATCCTTCATCAAGCTTTGGAGCGACAAACGAAAGCCACCAAATGCTTGATGAGACGATAATTAAAGAAATTAGTCGTTTATCTTAGATTTTTACCAGAAATATTTGTAAGTGTAAGTTATTTGACTTATATTTGCAGCGTAATAAGCAAAATATCGGCTAATTCGGGAAGCCTGAAAATACACTAAGTCCTATTTAGTAAGATGTGATGCCCGAATCATCATCTCTGAACGATAGGACTTTTTTATTAGAATATTTTGGTGGAATGAAAATAAGTAGTATATTTGCAGCGAATAACATACTGCCGGGCGGACTAATCCGCCTGTATACTACGGGCATTTTTTATGCCTTGTTGCTTGCAATATACGGCTCTGTACCCCCGTGTGGAATGTTAATACATCCGCAGCCCGGTAGTGGTGTTATTCAACGGGAAAGGCAGAGCCGTTTTTTATTTTCTGCCAGAACAAACAATTTTATAGCAATGAATAATGCTACTACCAATTGTTTGTCGGTGAATAATAGTACCCTACAAACAACGCTAACGGAGCGAAACACCGTATCCTACCTCGATTTTTTAACCGAAAAGAACGCGAAAAACAAGGCTTATGCCTTCATCTTGGCGAATGGTTGGCTTGACGACTTTGATGACTATTGCCGTTGTAGTCCGTATGAGGACTGTATAAGAGAGATATTTTTTGACACTAATACCGATGAGGCATGAAGACAAACATTGTAATGCAATCAGGAGACCGAAGCCTATTCGGAATAACAATTCGACAAGAGACTAAAACAGGATTTCTTAATGTGTCCGACCTAACAGTAGCATACGAAACAGAGAGAGCAAAGAAAGGATGGGCATACAGGAGGGCAGATGAGATTTTTGATAGCAACACAAACGCCGAAAGAATATATTATATTCTGAAAAAGCGCGGCTACTTTAAGGATGTAAAGTATGATTCAGAAGCATCCGAAAATAAGGATACTTCCATAAAAGGGAACATTCTCCCTTTTATGGAAAACTCTGATAATCAGGAATGTTTCATAAAGTGGGGAATTCCCCACTTTATGAAAGACGTTAAAGATCAAGGAATTAAGAAAGTCCTAAAATCACTCAAAGCATACAAGACCACCGGACGAGGAGATAATAAATCCGTATCGTGCGACCCGTATATATGGATGCTTATTGCAATGGAACTTCATCCTGAGATATACGCACATGCTGTATGTTGGCTTGCTGATACACTACTGACGAGCAGAATAGAAGCCGGAACAATGTATCCGGCATTATGTAAGTCTCTATCTAAATTTGAAAACGTGGATTACTCTAAAGTTGGAGAAGCATTGAACTACGTTGTCTTCGGAAAACACGAAACCGGAATAAGAAATACCGCAACGCAAGAACAGCTAAAAGAGCTTAATACTCTTGAAAGCAATCTTACATACAGTATTAGCATGGGGTATATCAACTCATTTGATCGGCTAATAGAAGAGATGAGAGTTCTCTATCATAAGAAGTGGGGTAATTTGATGTAGTTGTGTAATTAATAATTAATAAAACGGCGGAATTAAAAAGTTAAAGGACTTCATGAATGAAAACTTTTAATAGTGATTCAAATCCCCGGCGCACCTCGTCGGGGATTTCTTCTTGACTGAAACCTAACTATATGTTAAATACATCATGTTCCTAAGAATGGAATAAAATGAAAACCGAAACTGTAAACTTGTCTGACCTGCACCCGCCGACGCACAACGTCCGCGTCCACCCTGAGGCGCAAGTTAACGAGCTTGCACGTTCTATTAAAATGTTTGGTCAGACCCGCCCGATAGTTGTCGACAGCACAGGTATGGTATTAGTTGGCAATGGGCTTGTCTCAGCGCTCAAAGTGCTTGGATTAACCACTGGAATAGTGTTGCGTTTAAACGGTCTTTCCGAATCCGACAAGCGCAAAATCATGTTGGCTGATAACAAGATTTTTGAGCTTGGAATTGACCACAATGAAAACATCATGACGCTTATACGGGAGATGGATGGCGATTTCGACATACCTGGATTTGATAATGAACTATTACAGCGTATTACCGCAGAAGTTGAAGAAATAACCACACAAAACCTTTCCGATTACGGACGAATGAACGACAATGACTTTGAGCGCACCACAGACACCGATCTTCCACGCGGAAGCACGGAACCGGATGCGGGAAATATAAAAAGCGACCTTACTATTTGCCCCCGTTGTGGATTCCAATTTGAATGATGATACTTAGAGAGTTAGGAGTTGATGTTCTTTCCGCAGCACGGCAAAGAATAATTAACGTATTCGAAAACGGATTGCCTGTTTATTTATCCTTTTCAGGCGGAAAGGATAGCCTCGTGTTAGCTCATATCACATTATCATTAGGGTTACAAGGATTGATAGATTTTAACAGATTACGAATAGAGTTTATTGACGAAGAAGGAATTTTCATTTGCGTTGAACGTACAGTAATGGAATGGCGAGATAAGTTTCTTTCATTGGGATGCCGTTTCGACTGGTATTGTCTTGAAGTTCGACACTACTCTTGTTTAAATATGTTAGAAAACGATGAGTCTTTCATTTGCTGGGACAGATATAAATCTGACACCTGGATACGACAGCCACCTCCGTTTGCAATTCGCAGCCATCCCAAGCTGCACCCACGACTTGACACCTACCAACAATTTTTAGAACGCATAAACGACGGCGTACACATTACCGGCGTCCGTATCTTTGAGAGCATCCAACGAAGGCAGGCGGTGGCGCGTAAATACGGATCGTTTACCAAAGGAAAAACAGAACCGCTGTATGATTGGCGAGATGAAGACGTATGGTATTACCTTCATGCAAATAATATCGAAATACCGGAAGCGTATATGTACCTGTATCAAATAGGAGTTCCCAATAACCGGTTGCGTATATCTCAATTCTTTTCCATTGATACGGCTTTTACATTGTCCCGGATGTCTGAGTTTTACCCTGATCTTATGGAAGCCATATTGCGGCGCGAACCCTCCGCTTACATAGTAAGTCTATACTGGGATAGCGAAATGTTCAGACGCCGCACGCGAAAGCGCCACGAAATGGAGGGAGAAGATGGCGAAAACTACCGTGAGAAAGTTCTTGATTTGCTATCAAACATTCCGGCAAACTTCAAAAGCAAATCAATGATAGCGACCGCAGAGGAAATACGTCGCAAGCTAATAAGGTATCAGGGGTATCTAAACGACGCAGCTTTCCGCCGCGCATACGACATTCTCAGAACCGGCGACCCCAAAAAACGCAGCATAAGAGGGCTTATTTTTAAGATTATATGCGATGCAGCAGACAAAAACAACATCAGAACTCCCAGCAATATTACAGCCGGTAACAAACGTAAGGCTCGTGGAAAGGGAAACGGTAAAGCCGAATCAATACAACCCGAATATCGTACTGAATGATAACTTAAACCTACTCGAACGTTCTATCTTGGTGAACGGTTGGACGATGCCGATTGTTGTTACTCCGGAGCTTGACATCATAGACGGTTATCACCGCTGGCTCGTAGCTGGACGCGATCCGCTATTATCCAAACTCGAAGGGCTTGTACCGGTTGCAGTGGTGCATCATGCAGACCCCGCCCGTAATGTATACGGGACGATTACCCATAATCGCGCGAGGGGAACACATCAGCTGGGCCCGATGAAAAACATTGTCAAAAGCTTGCTTGATTCCGGCAAGACAGTTGAGGAGATCGGGCGTGAGCTTGGCATGAAGGGCGAAGAGATATTCAGGCTATCCGATTTCAGCCGTGCCGACTTTCTTGAACTTATGGCAAGGAACGTCAAAGGCTATTCTCCGGCAAAGATTGTTGTACGTGTTTGACCTAAAACCAGCTTATTTGCATAGTGTATATCGCTCGGAATATATCAAAATTTGCTTATATGGAAAATAAGTCCTATTTTTGCCACGTATATTAAGCCATGAATATATGTCAGTTTCAACCGAATGGGTTTCACTAAGAGGATACGCGAAAACATTAGGCGTTTCCCCTCCAGCAGTATCGTATGCCATAAAAACCGGACGAATACCGGACAGCGCAATACGGAGGGGTGATTCATTTGGCGACGGGCGACAAAAACAAATCCTTATAAACAAAGCCGCTGCAGATATTGCGTGGAATCAAAGCAATAACGCAACACACAACAAGGGGAAAAGCTCGTCCGGTCGAATTTCGTCAAAAGAAAACACCAGAAAACAAAATGTACCTACCGGATCGGATGATACAGATGAGCCACAGACAAGAGGTATTACACTTTCAGAGGCACAGCGTCGCGAAAAGGTTGCCAAGGCGGGCATAACACAATTAGAATTTCTGCAATTACAGGGAAAACTAATCGAAAAGGAAGTTGTTTACAAACAACTGTTCGAGGGCGGTCAGTTGCTTCGCAACACCATGATGTCAATACCCGACCGGATAACGGCAGAACTTGCATCCGTTGGTGGTAATCAAAACGAGATTCGCCGTATATTGACTGAAGCGATTGCATCGGGATTGGAATCGGTTATTGATTTATACAACGCGAAATTAGGATGATGATGTGGAATAAAATAACATGATTAGTTGGAAGATTACGAGGAAATATTACAGACCATTCGAGCCGCGAATGTGAATACCATACAAGGATTTTTGGATGGATTAAAGCCGATTGAACGTATTTCTGTCAGCGAATGGGCTGACAAATACCGTTTCCTTTCTCCTATTGCATCCTCTGAATCGGGACGATACCGTACAGACCGCACACCATATTTGCGTAAAATTATGGACTGCCTGAGCGACTTTTCTCCTTACAATGTGGTTAAGGTAATTAAAGGCGCACAGCTTGGATTCTCTGAGGCAGCTTGTAATTTTATCGGTTACATTATGCACATAGCGCCATCACCCACACTGTATGTGATGCCTACGGGCGACATGGTAGAAGTGTTATCAAAGACGAGAATAGACACATTGATTGAATCGTGTCCCGAATTGAAAACACGTGTATCGTCGCCCAAAAGCCGTGACGGAAAAAATACTATCACAATGAAATCATTCCCCGGTGGCGTTCTTCGCCTTGCCGGTGCGAATAGCGCGGCTGGGTTGCGTTCAACACCGATGCGTAACCTTATCCTTGACGAGCCTGACGCTTATCCTCTTGACCTTGACGGCGAAGGAAACCCCATTGACTTAGCCATTCAAAGAACAAATACCTTTGAAGGTAAAAAGAAGATATTTATGCTGAGCACACCTACCGTGTCGGGTTTGTCGGCAATCGAACGCGAATTTTTCGGGCAGGAAATTGACGGGAAAATTGTCGGCGGTACCGACCAAAACTATTACCACGTTCCGTGTCCATTTTGCAAAGAAAAACAAAAACTTGTTTTCACACAATTGCATTGGGATGAACATAAACCGCACACCGTTCAATATTGTTGCATCCATTGCGGTTGCCTTATTGATGAGCGGCATAAAGTTCAAATGCTAATAGAAAAGTCGGACGAAAACCCCAACGGAGCGGAATGGATTCCCGAATACCCAGACCGGGCAAACAGTAACGTAATCGGGTTCCACCTGAACGGATTATATGCTCCGTATGGGTGGTTATCGTGGTCATCTATTGCTAAGCAGTACAAGGAATCTAAAAATACCCCCAACAAGATGAAAGTTTTCGTTAATACCATTCTCGGAGAAACGTGGGCAGAATTCGGCGAAGCCCCCGAATACATGAACATATACAACCGTCGCGAGTTATACCGTTTAAACGAAGCCCCCGCCGATGTCTGTTTCCTCACTTGTGGGGTGGACGTTCAGAAGGATCGTTTAGAGTTGGAAGTAGTAGGGTGGTGCAGCGATAAGCGTTCCTACTCTATTGATTACCGCGTGTTGGATGGAGACACCGCCACTCGCTCCGTATGGGATAAGTTGGCAGGGGTGCTTAACGAAACGTTCCCGCGCGCGGGAAGCACCGAAATACCTATCCGTATGATGTGTATTGATAGCGGCTATAACACCACGCATGTTTATGATTTTTGCAGACGGTTTGCGCCTGACAGGGTTGTACCGGTAAAAGGACAGGAAAGCCTGAACATGGCTATCTCTGTTCCAAAAACGGTAGACGTAACCAGGTCGGGTAAACGCATAGGTAAGGTAAGAGTATGGAGTGTGGGCGTGTCGTTCTTGAAATCCGAGCTATATTCATGGCTTCGCTTGGAGAAAGAGAACGGCATAGCCCCGCCATGCTATTGCCATTTTCCGCAATATGATGAAAACTACTTCAAAGGGTTGACCGCAGAAAAGCAGGTTAAAAAGATTGTGCGAGGCTATCCGCGATTTGAGTGGGTAAAAGACTACGAAAGAAACGAGCCGTTAGATATTAGGATTTACAATCGTGCTGCCGCTTCTATTGTAGGATTAGACAGGTTAACACCTACGCAAATAGAAAAGATGTCTGCTAAACAAGTTAAAGTAAAAAGAACGGAAGCAATCGACACGACAAATGTAGATGCGACAGCCGCGCCAACCAAACGCCGAAGAGGTGATTTTTGGGATGATCCGCATGGAAATAACTCAGCTATTTGGTGATATAAGTTAATGATTTGAGATATTAATTCGCAACTCTTGGTAGCGTTTTCTATAATCTTTCGAATCCTGTATATTTTCAAGCCCAATTCCCCATTGTCGTATTTGATCTTCGACAATAATTATATCCCGTTTATTTAGATGTTTACTCATGTCAATACGCATCCGCCCTAACCAAACTTCAAATATCTTTGTTAAATCTTTTAATTCATGGTTTTTTATTCTAAGTTGAATTTGTAATATAAGGTCATTCTTTAAAATTCTAACATAGAATAAATATTCATTGAATGTTTCCAGGTCTAAATATATTTTTTCAAAATACTCTTCCATAAGTATAATTTTTAATTCTCATCATACACCATTACATATCATAACTGCTAACTAATCATCACTATCTTTGTCGATCAAAAAGATGTAAAAGTCAAGTTTGATGCTCAGTTTTATAAGCATCTCAAGTGAAATCCATTTACCGGATTCTATTTTTGCCATTGTTCCTTCTGATATATTGAGAGATTCGGCAAGTTCAAACTGTTTTATTCCTTTTTCCTTGCGAAATTCTTTGACTCGTGAGCCTATATGTTGGCGAAAGGAAGTAATATATTCCTGCGATATTTCTCTTTTTTTCTTAATATCCATAATCCCCTGAATTTGAAAATTCTCTATCTTTAAAAAGCTCTGCCAATCCTGTAATTTGTTTTAATCTCAATAGTTCATCGGCATCCATGCCTATATTGCGCAATATCCATGCGTCCGACATACCAGCCTTCGTGAGTTCAGAGACAATATTGCTCATCAGTTCGATATTGTGTGAACCACGTGCGCGATTATGACGAATGGTAGATGCCATTCGGTTTGACACATCCTTTTCAATAACTACTACCGGAAGCATACCATTTTCACGTTCATAAATATCTCTGTGTTTCAACATAACAGTGTACCGGTGGAATCCGTCTACTATTTCGTACCGGTCAAATTCCGGAAGGTAATAGCAAACAATAGGCATCGTGTAGCCGTCTTCTTTGATTGACTGATAGAGCAGCTTCATTTCGGGTGGAGCTACCGAATTAGGATTGTAGGAATTAGCCTGAATCTTATCTATCGGCACTGGAATAACGTTGTATACGGGTGATTTCATAAAAGTGATTTGTATTTCTCCATTATTAATTTTCTTGCTTCTAACTGTTTCTTGGTAAAACTAAATGAGAGTGATTTACATGTTACATCGTTCTTGATGATAGCCATGCACATGCGCTTCCAACTTAACATATCTGTTTTATTATCGCCTGTTATGGTGTCTGGGATTGAGCGGAATTTTACCACTAATTTATCTCCTTTCCCCCTACGACTATAATAGTCGGTTACTTCAATGTTATTATTTCCTTCTAATTCTTTTATTTTCTCGTCACTCAAAGGACTTCCTTCATTTCGCCAGTATTGAATGAATTTAAGGAATTTTCTCCTATATATTTGAGCCGTATTTTCGGGCAAAGTAGATAACAAAAATTTGCAGTAGGATTTCCATGAGTGTCCTGCCGGTAATATAATCTTTCCGTTTTCTCCTATTGCCGTTGTTTTGGCATAGATATTTCCAAAATTAGCCCCGCTAACTCTGTCAACTACTCTATGCCATGTTTCCGGTTCAATCAGTTTGAAAAGATTAAGTCCCTGGCGTTGCTCATCTCCGTATGGTTCACACACGCGCATTTTATGCAGCGGAACACCCGCCTGGTAAAACATATCGTACAGGCGATTGTATGGCTTGTTAAATCTTCCGTTATACGTCCAAATGTCGGTCACCTTCCAATCAAAAATCGGGTAAAAATTGTAGCAATTTTCCGTAATTTTTACCGAGTATTTTAAGTTTTTATACCGGCTGACATCTTCTCTCCAAATCGCTCGCCACCGGTTAAGGCTTTCCTGTGTGCGTATTCCGACTAAACACGCTGTTTTTTCATTCCGTGACTGCCACTTTGCATATTCAAGAATAAACTCCTCAAAAATCATTCCTTCGGAAAAGAAAGGAAATTTGTGATTATCCATGTTTATCACATAGTCATGTTCTGGCATCGGGCGAATCCATTTATCCTTTTTGGACGGCTGCCAAAATATCCAAAATGGCTCGTACATGCTGACTGCATTCGTCGTGAGCATCGGAAGGCATACGTAATGAATATCCGAAAATACGTCTTTGTTCCGGTTTATCATTATATCAATGTATTCAATCGTTTTCTTATACATTCCTTCCAGGTCAATGTATAACAGAGTAAATTTTTTATCTAACTCTCTTGCTACATCGCAGGTTATATTCAATAATACTCCGGAATCCTTTCCACCTGAAAAAGAAACGTATACATTATCAAATTCGTTGAAAATTCGCTTTATTCGTTGTTGTGTCGTCTCGTAAACATTCATTATAATCCGTGTATTATCCTGATCGCCATTTTACTTTTTTCAATCCATTCCGGATTGTTTTTTTTATCCTCGATAAGTTGTTGCAACTTCATTTTTTCAACAAAAGTATCATCATCGTACAACTCATCACATCCTGCACCGGAACCTATTAGATGCGAAAAGTGTTTGCTTAGTACTTTTGCCGGATACCTTGATTTCTTTATGTATTTATTTGGATTTAATATGATTCCACATTTAATTGTACCATCCGGATTTCGCACAATTGCCGGACACGGACCGGGAGCATATTTACCAAGCCGAGAGACTAACCCAAGTACATAAGAACCATTCATACATACATTCAACGAGCAGCATAATCCGCAAGATTTGCAAGGTTCACCGATTTTTGCTTTTTCAATCATAATTCTTTACTTATTTCTTCTTTTGTTTTTCCTTTAAAATATTCTACCATACCGACCTTTTTCTCAATATTCCGGTCAATAAGTGATTCCAGTCCGATATTCCCGGTCAAATCCCAATACCGGCAATCATATTCCTGACCAGTTCGGAATGTACGCCTTCCTGAATGCACCCGAAGCGCATAATCCCAATTCTTATCAAAATAGACTGTGTTACGCAGGTGTTGCATATTAAGACCAAGACTTTCGCGCTGGTAGCTTAATACAGTTGAGTTCGGGTATCTTTTCCGGCACTCTTCTTTGCTTGCGATATACTTACAAAATATGATGGTGCGGTCGGCATCTATTTTCGTAAATAATTCGTCCAAACGCTCAAACTTATCTTGCGTACAGCAATATGTATGCTGCATTTTTTGCGTCATTTCAAGAAATATATTGTTATTCTTCCATTGTAGAACTTCATCGTCTAAATACTTTTCTTTTAGGCGTTGATATTCCTCTGCGTGTTCATCACTCAAATGATACGGTATTATATTGTATATTTGTTTAATCTGCAAAGTAAGATCACATTCATACACATAATGTCGGATAAGAGAATAGAGATAATCTATGTTTTCGTAACCTGTTATAAACTCTTTGGCATACTGTTTATAACCGCCAAGTCTCTTTGTTACAGTCGTATAACAGCAAAATGTATTCTTAAATTCCGCGTCGCTCATATTAAGGATTTTTGCAGAAAGGAAATCCATTTGCGGTTTTAAGTCGAGAAGATTCCGGGTAATAGGTGTTCCGTTTAAAATCAACTTATATTGCGCCATTTCGCCAAGTTCCAACATTCGTTTTGTTCGTTTTGCGGTAGCGTTCTTTATCTTCAAACTTTCATCGACAATAATAAAACAGTTACAAGCCGTGCGTATCTTATTATATAATTGTAAATATATCCTATCACTTTGCGAAATGCTTTCTACTCCAACATATTCAACAGGAGCACGAAAACCGCCCCATTTATTTACTTCGTCAATAACTGACGGCGTACCGGATGGAGATTTGATTGTACGCAATGGAGCTACGTATACAATCAAATCAATGTCAGTAGCTTTGTTTGCGAGTTCGACAGCCACGCGGGTTTTCGCTGTTCCGGCTTCCATGAATAACGCACCTACCCGCCAATCGGACAGGTGTGTTATTGCGGATTGTTGGTTTGGTAGTAGCCGGTTCATTTGAATATTCTTTTTAAATATGATTTGCTCATTTGTGTTACATCATCATAGTAGTAATCTTCAAAATATTCATTGTTATCTGCAAATGACTTGCAATCTTCGTTTATATTTATCTCCTTCTTTTGAGATCCAAACGGACAACCGCATCTTCTTGCACACATAGAACATTGCCTGTTTATTCGTTCTACTTTAATATGTTTCTTGATGAAGTTTTCAAGTATAAAGTCTCTGTTATCATTTCGTGGCAATTTAAAGTATATTCCCTCGTCGATTATTTCATGTGTAGAATCCTCTTTCATTTCTGAATACAACTCAGTTACCGGAGCAAATCTTATTGACTTATTTTCCCAATCCCATTTGATCCATAATAACAATTGTGAATCGTCAGTTAGTGGAATAGGATATAATCCACTGTTGCTAATTTCTTTTCCCGTAGCAATAATCGTGTTTTCATTTATTGTTTTCATATTTTAATTCATTTATTTCGTTAGATACTACTTTCTCTTTTCTTTCCGGTATATGGTTAACCACCGTATATGCTGGAAGCATCTTTCTACTTTCTGTACCGAACCATGCTTCTTTTTTACCTGAATATTGCAGTTCTTTTTTTTCTAAAATCCATGCTGAAATCCACCATGCTTCAGACTTCATTACATCATAATCTTTCCCAAACACCTGACTTTTTGGTATAATGGCTATCGAACCATCAAAAGCGGTTGCCTTATATGCCTTGTCCGAAATAGAACGAAGGCACTCAAGGCGAACGGAATAGCATTTAGTTTTCATCATTGCTAATATCTTCTATGATTCGCTTTGCGTAATCTTCTAAGCTTTCAATGTCACCTCTTATCGTTTTCTCTGTGTCAAAATCAAAGTGCATAGTGCGGCTATTTAAGAAATGCGCTCCAAACTCTATATATAAAGCTATGCTTGTTACATTGTTTCTTATTTCAAAAGGCATACATGCAGACACCCGTAAATTCTTTTTCACCTTTTTAAGCTCATTCTCTATTCTCAGAAATTCAGATATGAATCTTTGTTGTCTTTCTTCGTTTAACTCGACTATATTTCCGCCGATTTCCAATCTATAAGTTCTCATGATATTCTTGCAGAGTTTTAAGACCTGCTCCGGTCGTTTTTAATTGTTTGTTTTGTTTGTCTCTCTCTGACAATACAAATATACAATATCTTTCACTACCGTGCAAGTTATTTGGTAGTTATTTTCCATAATAATGAAAGATTTAACATTTTAAGGCGTTTTTGCATTCAAATGAGCGGAATATTTGCACGCTTTCCACAGAAATTAGCAATTTGCAAGACATTTTTTCCAAAAAATTTGCATATATAAGTTATTCTGCTTATATTTGCACCGGAATAACCACAAAGATAGTACGAAACCGCATCACGGACGGTAAAAATACAAACTATCCCATTCAGTAAGGTATGTTGCCGTGATCGACATATTTGAAAGATGGGATATTTTATTTAAAGTAAGTCGCAGGCGTATACGAAACAATAATATATCTATGGAAACACAAAGTAAAGACGAAATAAATCAATTAAACAATATTATGGATGTAAAGAAGGTATACATATCCGCTCTGATTGGAGGGCTGCCGGAATATGTGGTTCAAAAGGCTTTCTCGAATGCGGAAAAAGAGTTGATAGAAGTTGGATATAAAACAATAAACCCACTAAAACTGGCTGAGGAACTCAGAGCGATATTCGAGCATAGATACCCAACTGATGCACAGTACTTGGGATTTGATATTTATCACCTGATTGATCATTCGGATGCGGTTTATTTCTGTCGCGGTTGGCACGAAAGCAAAGGGTGTAGGCTGGAGTTTGAGGCGGCTAAGATTTACGGGAAGGAGTTAATGTTTGAGTGAAAATTTAATTTAGATATAAACGTCACTTATGAATACAAAAGAATTACAGCTTGTAACATTCGAGCAGGCAAAGAGATTAAAGGAATTAGGATTTGATTTGAAGTCCAATTTATGGTATGCTACCGAAAGCGATCATCATAATCAAACAGAAGCAGGCGTAACATACTATTCAGAAGCGGACAATACACCAGATTTTTCCGCTCCCACCGTTGCTTTAGCTTTGAAGTGGCTTAGAGATGTGAAAGGATTTTTCGGGCAAATAAGATACAGCCAATCAATGTCAAATTATAAGGTATTCAATTTTAATGTATCAGCTACAAGAGATTATTGCCATGAAATTATCAGTTCTGAAAGAAAGCATGAAACATACGAACAGGCAGAAAGCGCATTGTTAGATGAGTTGTTGAAGTTATCATAAATAAAATTCGTCAATATGAATGGAATTATCGACATCGAAAAGTTAGTTGTTTAAATAATAGGAACGTTCATCGGTTATGCAATCGGGTATTTTTCGTTATTCGTGGTGAAATTTATGAAATTCTTGGTATAATATTTTGAAATGAGGGAAAACGGTAATATATTTGCAGTGCTTTTGCAAGAAGCAATATTCTCGTACTTTGTATGTGTGGCGTTTTTATTGCCACAAATACAGCGTCAAACGCTGCTAATACAGGCTATCAATCTCCGATGGTTGCTACACATCACAGTACAGCAATTGTTTCTTGCAAGGTGGAGAAAGATAGCCTTTCTTCTATTAATTACTTTAGTTTTTCATTCATGCAAGAAACAATGAAAGATTATGGTGTGGTGAATAATAGTATCCATACCGTAACGCTAACGGAGCGAAACACCGTATCCTACCTCGATTTTCTCACCGAAAAGAACGCGAAAAACAAGGCTTACGCCTTTATTCTGGCAAATGGTTGGCTTGATGACTTTGCCGACTACTGCCGTTGTAGTCCATTAGAGGACTGTATAAGAGGGATATTTTTCGGCACTAACACCGAAGACGTATGAAAACAGACTTGCAAATTTTCAATCATCCACAATTTGGAGATATACGAGTAGCAACGAACGAAAACGGCGAACCGATATTCTGCCTTTCTGATACCTGTGAGGTATTAGGATTGTCCTCAAAAGGTGTGAATCAGAGACTTTCAAAGGGGGTAATTTCAAATTACCCCGTTAAAACCAACGGAGGAATACAACAAGCCTTATTCGTCAATGAAGATGGATTATACGATGTAATCCTTGACAGCCGTAAACCAGAAGCAAAGCAATTCCGCAAGTGGATAACCTCCGATGTATTGCCCTCAATCCGCAAGCACGGTGCATACCTCACCCCTGCAACAACAGAGGAATTGCTCCAAAATCCAGACCTGATTATCCAAATGGCTACCTCTCTGAAAGCAGAACGCGCCGAAAAGGAGCGTCTGCAACTGGAACTTAAAGAACAGCAACCGGCAGTAGTATTTCACAAAAGCGTAACCGCATCCGACACCGCAATAACAATCGGAGACTTAGCGAAGCTGATATGTCAAAACGGGATCGACACAGGTGAACACAGACTTTATAGTTGGCTCGTTGAAAATAAATACCTAATCCTGCGCAAACGATGGAGCAATAAAAGTCAGACCCACAAGAATGATTATATGCCACAGCAGAGGTATACGGAAATGGGTCTGTTTTTCGTTTCTGAGCAAACGATACAAGGAGATGGCGCGCCGTGGATAAAGCATACGGTTAAAGTTACCGGCAAAGGTCAGATTTACTTTATAAACAAGTTTTTGAAAGACAAAAGCAGTCCCGGAAGCTGTTAGATGGGGAAAAATTCAAGCAACATTTAATTAATAAAGTATGAAGCCAAGCGACTTAAAGCCGTGCCCATTTTGCGGGCATGAAGTTAGAATATTCAAAACAGACAGCGGAGGAAACATTCATGATGACGATTACTTCAATGATCCATACTCCGGGACAGGATACGCCATACTACATCCATATCGTGATTTGCCGGAAGTATGCCCAATCTCGACAGATGATTACCAGATCGTTGGATCAGATATATATGGATCCGAAGAGGAATTATGTGCTATTTGGAACAAGAGAGCAAACTCTTAAACCTGAGAACCTTTTTACCTGCAAAATCCCCGGCGTATTCACGCCGGGGATTTTCATTTGCAACCAACCCGCCAACTATGCTAACATCTACAAATGTATCCAGCAATATCTACCAATATCCTTTTATACCTTAGCAATACACCTGCAACATATCCAAATTTAAGCATATTTTCTGCTAACTATTGCGTATAACTGTAAAATAGTATTATTTTACACAATGAAATTTACCATCGAACAGTATACTGCGTTAAAGGAAGCCATTGTAAAGGCTGTCATAACCGGAGTAAAGACGGTAAGTTACGGCGATAAGACGGTAACTTATCTCTCTATTGACGAAATGCGAAAAGCCCTTAAAATGATGGAGGAGGAGCTATTTCCAGAGCGTTTTGGGCGCAAACGCAGGTTTGCTGAAATCGACAGGGGTTATTTTGAAAATACTAACAGGCGTGACAGATTTGAGCCGTAATGAAGATATTCGGATACGACATAAGATTAAGCAGGAGTCTTGATAGCTACTATAAAGACTACAAAAAGGCTTTCATTAAGACTGATGAGGCTCGTAAACGCTATTATGAGGCAGCCGACAAGGGAAGACGCGGAAAATCTTTCCGCACCGCACGACCAACCGGCGCAAATACCGAAATATCCACCGCGCTTCCCGCGCTTCGCGACCGTTCCCGCAAAATGGTTCGGGACAATGGGTGGGCAAAGAGAGCTGTCGAAGCTGTCGTAAAGCACACCATAGGCGAAGGAATAAGACCGGCGCCACTCGGAAGCTCTATTGAAATAAACAAACGCATAAAAGTTCTTTGGAAAAACTGGGCGGAAACAACTGCATGTGATTTTTACGGTAAATCTAATTTTTACGGATTACAAGAACAGATGATGCGGTCTATCGTTGAGGGCGGAGATGCAATTATCATTTTACGTAGGACACAACAAAACACAGGCATTCCAATTAAACTGCAACTATGCGAAGGAGACTTAATAGACCACTCTATTAACTACGCAAACGATATGGGAATTGCCCGTTTAGGAATCCAATATTCCAAAGAAGGTGAATTGTTAGGCTATTGGCTATATGATTCTCATCCGGGAGAAACCGGATTCTTTTCAATATCAGCAAACACAAGCAGTTTCCACAGCAAGGAAGATGTACTTCACGTATTTGAAGTATTGCGTATCGGTCAGGCTCGCGGCGTCCCGTTTGGTGTAGCCGGATTTATGCGCTTATCTGATTTTGGAGACTACGAAGATGCACAACTTTTTAAGCAAAAAATGGCTGCAAACTTTTGCGCCTTCGTTTCCGGCGCAGAAACTGCGCCTGCTGCCGAATTTACCGAAGACGGCAGAACAATAAACAGAATGAACAGTTTAGCCCCCGGAGTTATCGAATATCTCGGATTAGGCGAAACCGTTGAATTTCCAAATCCTCCTACCGTTGGAGATTATGACAATTACAGCACCCGTATTTTACAGGGAGTTGCCGCCTCTTTTGGAATCACATACGAAATGCTCACAATGGACTACTCCCGTGTAAACTTTACGTCGGGACGTATGGCTAAGATTGACGTAACGGCAAATTTCAAAAGCTGGCAGTACAATATGATCCAACCGCAGCTATGCGCTCCCGTATGGGATTGGTTTATGAATGCCTGCATTATGACCGGAGCAATGACGGAATATGTCAGTTGCGACTGGACAGCTCCAAGAGTACAGCAGCTTGATCCGGTAAAGGAAACAAACGCTATTGTATTGCAAATTCAATCAGGATTAACAACATGGAGCGAAACGGTACGCGAACAGGGACGCGACCCGCAGGAATTTCTGGAAGAGGTTAAGCAGGAGCGGGAGATGTTGCTCGATGCCGGTATAAACTTTACAAGTATTGTTCTTTCACCGGACGAAAAAGACGATAACGACTCCACTATACAGAAAAACAGCAATGTGGTTGAATTAAACAAACAGATTAAATGAAGATAACCAAAATATATGGGCATGGTATTATTGTTCCAAGTACAATTAACGAGGAAACAAGAGAGGTAGATGTAGTATTTGCCACCGAAACACCCGTATTTCAGAGGTCTGTTGTTGAGGGCGGCGAAGATTTTATGGAAGTATTGCGCTGCTCGGACGAAAATGTAAGAATGGACAGAATCAATAACGGTCTTCCGGTCATTGATTCTCATAATACTAAATCCATTTTCAGCCAAATCGGTCGCTCCGCCGGTGTATGGTTCTCGGAAGAAAAAGAAGCATGGAGCCGGATTCAATTTTCACGTCAGGATAAAGTAAATGGACTATTTCAGGACATAAAAGACGGTATTATACAAAATATCAGTGTTGGGTATAATGTATTCAAGTACGAGAGACAGGATAACGGAGAAAACGAGCTCCCTACCTATTATGCCATAGATTGGATGCCAACGGAAATTTCATTTACTCCCGTACAGGCAGATATAAATTCCAGAGTGAGGAATTCATTGGAAACTAACGATTTAGAAATTATAGATAACAAGAGTATTAACGATAAAAACAGACAAAGCATGATTAAAGTAACATGTCCAAAATGTGAATATGTTTTTGAGGTTTGGAATGCCTCAGAATATACATGTCCAAATTGCCACGCGGCAGTTTCTGTTACGGATGTAAACGAAGAGACCACGGTTGAGGCAGTTGCTGAGGCTGTGGTTGACGGAGAGGTTAAAAAAACAACCACCGAGACTACTGTTACAGAAAACACTGAAACGGAAACTACTTCACAATCAGCATCGAATGATGTTTCAGAAGATGCAAAAAGAAGTCTTTCCTCTTCTACCGGGAAGCCGGCTACGAGTATTGAAGCAATACGCTCAAAAGCTACCGCTGACGAGCAAAAGCGATTTGATGCAATCCTAACCTCTTCAAGGGCTGCAAAACTTGAAGACAGTTTCGCAATTGAGTTATTCAGAGGCGGAAAATCTGTCGAAAATTGCCGTCATCAGATCATCGTGAAAGCTTCCGAAAGAAACGGCAAACCGGTTAATCCAACGCACAACGCCCGTGTTCTGGGTGATGCGCTTGAAGTTAAACGCGAGTTGGCAGTAGATGCAATCCTTGGACGCTCACTTCCTCACCGGTTCACGACAAAAGACGACAACCCATTCAGAGGATTAGGCTACGCAGGTATTGCCAGAGTATTGTTTGACGAGCGCGGAATAATCACCCGCGGAAAGTTAGACAGCGAAATCGCCACAATGGTATTCTCTCAAAGAGCATACGGAACAAGCGACCTTCCTCTTTTGATGGAAAGCGTCATCAATAAGGTGTTGCGCGGAGACTATCAGTTTACCCCTGAACAGTGGCAAAAGATTGCCCGCAAAAAACTCGTACCGGATTACCGTCCACAGCCGTTCTATCAGTTTGAAACCGAGAACGGAATGAAGGAAATCCCCGAAGGTGGAGAAATTCCGTTCACCACAATCAAAGAAGGAAAGCAAACAATCCAGATCAAGGATTACGGCGAAGGATTCAAGATGACCCGTCAGGCAATCATCAACGATGATCTTGACGTGTTTGCACAAATCCCCGATCGCTTCATGCGCGACCGTGAAGAGATGCAGGGCGATAAAATGTGGGGTATGATTATCGACAACATCAAGATGTATGACGGTAACAACCTATTCTCTTCCGAACATGCGAATTTAGTAACCGGAGCTACAAGCGCATTTGGTGAAGTAGGCTTGAAAAACGCACTTTTGATTTTCAGAGGTCAAAAAGCGCTTGGAGGAAAACGCCGGATCAATGTTGAACCTAAGTTCTTAATTGTTCCTCCTGAACTTGAAATCGCCGCACGTAAGCAGCTCACAGCAATCATGGCAAGTACAACGAGCGATGTGAATGTGTTCCAAAACGCATACGAGTTGATTGTTGAACGCCGATTGAAAGACCCGGACGCTTGGTATCTGGCTGCCGATCCGAGTTCAATTGAAGGGTTGTATTATGCTTACCTTGAAGGCGAGGAAGGCGTCCGCGCAGAAAGGGAAGAGAAATTTAATACGGACACAATCAACTACGGTGTACGTTGCAACTTTGGTAATGCTGCAATCGACTGGAGAGGGTTTGTAAAAATGACAGGCAAGTAAAACCTGAACACTTTCAAAGTAAGCATCATAACAGATGCTTGCTTTGAAGTATTTAGATAATTAGTAACCATTAAATAATATATAAAATGGCACAAAATTTAAGACAATTAGGCGAAGCTCTTCATTACTTGGTAAAAGAGGGCGATAACATCAAAAGCGGCGACTTTGTTGCTGTTGGAGACGTGGTAGGCGTAGCAATAACAGATGGAGTAGTTGGAGAATTGCTCGGAATTTCCGTAACAGGTGTTTATGAAACTACAATATCTGCTGCCATTGGAGAGGTTATACAGGGCAAACGTCTCTATTTTGACGCTGAAACGAAAGAGATAACAACCGACGCATCAAAAATATTTGTCGGGTATGCTTGGGATAACGCGGAAGCAGGTACATCTGTTCCGATTAAACTAAAGCTATAAGAGCAGGCGGCGCATAGGGTAGATCGCCTTCGGGTGGTCAACCCCCCGCGTCGTTCGGTTATAAAAGGAAATATAAGGTCAGTTAGATAGGAAACTAAGCGGTGTCGCCGGTGCGGCGTTCGCGTCGTTAGGTAAAAGCTGCTTAGTCCTATCTTTCGGTTAAAAGTAAGTTAAAACGCAATATTTTATGAAACCGGAGTTTGATAAACATGCACAAAGCGCCTTTTCTTCCATACTCAATGTTATGGGGGAAGATGCTGTATGGATTCAAGCGGACGAAACGCAGGTAGAAGGTCGAGTATTATTCCAATATCCGACACAACCAATGAAAATCGGGCAATCGGAGTCATACGAATATAAACCGGTAAATCCAACGGCTGAGTACTACAAGGACACTTTTGTAGGTCTGAAAGAAGAAACGGACGCACAACACAACCAATTTTTGTTAATACGTGGTGCAAAGTATCTTGTAATTTCGGTAGTAACAAAATGGGACGGTGACACATATATTGCAAATCTTGAATTAGTGAACGAATGAGAGGATATGGTGAATACGAAAACTTGATTGTTGAACGCTTGGATATGCCAAACGTTGATGTATCACCTTTACCGCTCACATGGATATTAAACCAAGCAAAGGCAGTATCTAATCCCCGTGTATATGTCATTTTTTCAGGAAGTTCTTTTGTGGATTCGGATCGTTTGGGTGAGTTTGCGCAAGACGAAACGCTTACTTTTAAATTGGTTATCGAAGCACGTACCCGCGAAGGTGAGAATGGTGTTTTTGCGGTGGCTGAGGAGGTAATCCAACGGCTTTTGACATGGAAGCTACCGGACACAACACGAAGAATATCATTAACGTCATTTGGATATGTGGATGGTATTCAGAATAATTGGCAATATCAATTAGTTTTTGAGTCCCTGCGTGTTAGGATTAGACCGGAACCGGAAGAAGACGGAAAGCTAATTAAGAAAATAACTATCAACGATTCAACAATATAAAATATTTTGATATGAAGAAGTATAAAGTTACATCATCAAATGTCATTTTCACAATTAATGGCAAAGAATACAATACAAAAGAGGGCGAAGTGTTAGACTTGCCTGAAACGCATATAACCGTACGGGCGTTAGTAGAACGTAGCCGTTTGGAGGAATTTGATGATGATGCTACGCCGGCAACACAGACACAGGAGAATGCAAAAGTAGCCGATTTGGAAACGGCAAAAAAACCGGAAACGGAGTTTCCTGAAACGGATGCCGGCGACCAAACAAAGAGTGAGAACAAAGTGAAAACCACTAAAAAATAAACGACAATGGCATTTTTACATGGTATTGAACATATTGATTTACCTTCCGATTTTGCGCCTGTCAATGACATTGTAACGGCTGTAATCGGTTTGGTAGGAACGGCTGATGTTTCGTACGAGGGAGACCCTAACGGATGGCAGCCTAACACGCTGTACTTGTGTACAAGTGAGAAGGATGATGCGAGGTTTGGCAAAATCGGAACTATTTCCGAATCGCTCAAGTCAATTCGTATGCAGTCAAGTAAACGCGGTAGTTCTTTGGTATTTGTCATTCCGGTTGGAAATGAAACACAAACAATAACACCATCGCAAATAGTCGGAGATATAAGTGTTACCGGGACACGTACAGGACTGAAACTATTTGAAACCGCAAAGCAAAGGTTTGGTTTTGAGCCAATGATTTACATTGCGCCTCATTTTTCAGCACTTTCAGCAGTTGCCAATGAATTACAAGCTATTGCATTCAAAAATGAAGCTATGTCTTACATTGACGCTCCTGACGGTATGACTTGGGAGCAAGCAATGTCATCACGTCAGCCAAGCGGTCAGTTTTCCAACTTGGATGAAGGTTGCAAGCTCCTTTTTCCGGCGTTTATTATTCCGAATCCGGCGTTTATAGATGAAGATACCACACCAAGTATACCGCAATTTCTAAATCAACCAATGTCTGCATTTGCAGCCGGGTTGAGAGCAAAAGTGGATTTGGAAAACGGTTGGCATTTCAGTTCGTCGAATAACCGTATTTTTGGTGTTTCCGGTATGGATGTTGATTTAACTTTCAGCCTTGGAGACCCGAACAGCGAAGTAAACCTACTCAATGCAAATGGTGTTACAACCGCCGTATCATTGCCCGGTAGAGGTATTGTAGAATGGGGTAACCGTACAACCGGATTCCCCGGAAACACCGGTTTGGATGTTTTTGAATGCGTGCGCCGTACGCGCGCTATAATGAAACGCACTATTGATGCGTCTGTTATACAGTTCCTCGATAAGCCTTTCATACAGGCTAACGTTGATGCTATCCGTAACACGGTAAATCAGTTCCTTAATCAACTTATGGCTCAGGGTAAGCTGATTTACGGGAAGTGTTACTACCGTCCAGAGAGTAACCCAATTGGTCAGCTTGCGATGGGTCACTTGACTTTTGATGTTGAGTTTACCCCTTCAATACCAATGGAGCGGTTGACTTTTACGCATAAGATTGACTTAAATCAATTAAAAAGCATAGCATAATATGGCACTAAGGATCAACAAGGTATATGACGCGAATATATACCTGAATAACGATAACAAACACGGTCTTGCTTCGGAAGTCGCGTTACCCGAATTGAATTTTATATTCAATGAATATAACAGCCTTGGTTTGGTTGGTACTCCACAGTTTGCAAGTGGAGTTGAGGCAATGGAATCTACAATCACGTGGAAATATCCGGATAACGAGGCGCAAATTGCGCTTGCTAATCCATTTCAAGCGGTTGACATTATGGTTTGTGCGTCAAAATCAGTGTTTAACGGCAGCGGATTGGAGGAGGAGCAACCTATAAGGATTTTCATGCGTGGATTTCCAAAGGGATTGCCGGGCGGAAACTTCGTAGGAAAAGATGATGTTTCTATCGCTACTACTATCGCCATTAACTACTACAAGTTAGAGGTAGATATGGAGGAAATCATTGAAATTGACACAATAAACAACCGATTCGTTGTTGATGGTGAAGATATTATGTCAACAAGACGGCTAAATTTAGGAATTTAAAAGAAATTTATTAAATGGAAAGTTTAAAGAGAAAACCATCATTGGACGTACGCAAAACAATGAATTTGACTGATGGCACAGAAATAAAAGTTATTGGGCTTACAGCTCGTAAGTCTATGCAGATAACAAACAACAAAAGTTTATCTGACGCTGACAGAGCTGTACACCAAACAGCTGCAAAGATTCTTGTGAACGGAAATCCAATTGTACCTGATGACTTACTTGATTGTTTTTCTGACTTGGAACTCATTGAAATAATCAAGTTCGCCAACGATATAACAGACGAGCAACTAAAAAACGTGTAGTCCTCCATGATGATGTGCTGTTTTTAGCGCATTACACGGGTGGGGGAATAAACGATGTACTTGATTTATGCGTAGAAGATTTTTTCCTATATCTTGACGCGGCAGCAAAGTTTTACAAATTAGAAATCGAACGCCCGATAAGAGTAGTCTTATCGGGAATTGAAAACAAACGCTAATTATGGCCTCCGAAAGTATAATGAAGCTGGGTTTTCTCTTATCCGCAACGGATAAGATGAGCCGCGTAATTGACGAGGCTGTAAAGAAATCCACAGACAAGTTAAATGCCTTTGAACGTACCACTGCTAAGGTAGGCAGCGGATTTATGAAGGTTGGCGGTGCAATGACCGGCGCAGGTCTTGCACTTGGTACGGCTATTTTTGCTGCTTCAAAGAATGTGTCCGATTACGCTCAGTCTATCTCTAATGCCTCGCAGAAAACAGGCATAGGAGTTACAGACTTACAAAAACTTGCATACGCAGCGGAACGAAATAACGTAAATTTTGATTCGTTCACCGGTGCAATGAATAAGTTTAACAAAACTATTTTTGATGTTAAAAGCGGCTCTAAATCGGCGACTACTGCATTTAAAGACTTAGGTATTAAAATGGGAAGCCCAAAAGATATGTTACTACAAGTTAGTAGCATATTTGCCCGTGTCCCGGATGGTGTAGAAAAGTCAGCCCTTGCAATGGAGTTGTTTGGAAAGTCCGGGACTGACTTAATACCACTTTTAAATCAGGGCGCAGCCGGAATTGACAAACTAATGAAGGAAGCCGAATCCCTTGGGCTTGTATTGTCTGAGGATGCAATAGCGGAAGCAAATAAGTTTGATGCTTCATTGGCAAACTTAAAGAACACAGTTACAGGCGCGAGCAGACAAATAGGCAGCATGCTCATTCCATACGTGGATAAGGCTGCAAAAAAGGTTCAAGCGATTATTGACAAGGTTGTGAATTGGGCAAAAGAGAACCCTAAGACGGTAGCAACTATTATTAAAGTAGTTACCGGATTAACCGGATTTTTGCTTATTGCCGGTCCGATTGTTACCGCAATCGGCGGCGTAATAGTTATAATCGGCAAGTTGGTAAGCGTTGTTAAGACAGTCATTGGGGTTGTCAAGGCGGTTAATGCCGTATTTATGTTGCTTGCAGCGAATCCTGTTGTACTGGTCATTGCAGCTATCGTAGCTGCTGTTGCATTATTGGTATTAGGATTCCGTTACCTATGGAATAATTGCGAGGAATTTAGGAATTTTTGGATAAATCTTTGGGACAGAATAAAGATGGCGGTTATACCCGCAATCGAGGATATTAAGATTATCTGGGAGAAGCTAAGTGTTTATGCCAAAGTAATTTTTTCGATAGTCAAGGACGTTATAAAATCTGTGTTTGGATGGATTAAGGAATTTTGGAGCAAATGGGGAGATCAGATTACAAATGTATTCTCAAAAGTATTCGGAGTTATCAAAGCGGTTTTCGTAACGGTATTTGACTGGATAATAGGTATTGTTCGTATATTCTTAAAAGCATTTCAGGGAGATTGGGCAGGAGCATGGGAGGCAGTAAAGGATTTGTTTTCAAATACGTGGGAAAATATAAAGAACATTTTTATATCCTTGTGGGATGCTATAAAGGCATATCTTGAATTAGCGTGGGATGTAATAAAGGCTATTTTTGAGAAGATTAATCCTGTACCTTGGCTATCCGGACTATGGAATGGCTTTGCTAATTGGTTTTCCGATCTAAAAAGCAACTTCTTTGATTGGGGTAAAAACATCATTCAGGGGCTTATTGACGGCGTTATGTCTATGTTTGCAAAGGTCAAAGATACCATAAGTAACATAGGTAGCGCAATCAAAGACAAGTTTACCGGATTGTTGGGTATTTCGTCCCCGTCAAAGATTTTTGCCGAATATGGTTTAAATATCACTCAGGGACTTACCGGCGGGATAGAAACCGGAGGCGTGGATGCGGCTAAAGCCACGGAAGGGTTGGCTATGCAGACCGTTCAGGCTGCAAGTAACGAAATGGCAGGAAGTACCACTAATATAAGTAATGTTGATAACAGCGCATTTGGTGGCGTTACAATCAGCTACTCACCGATTATCAATTTAACAGGTTCGGGTAATTCAAGTGATATTACGCAGGCGTTAAGCTCTCAAAAGAATGAGTTAATGAGAGTGATACGTGAATATTTTGAGAATCAAAGACGGATTTCATTTGCATAGATTATGGCATTCGCACAACTTGGAGACATACAGTTTGAGGGTTTAACATCCCCGCGTTCGTGGTCGGAGAGCCACGGGGCAACTTTCGGCGAAATTCCGCACGTAGGCAGGAAACCGGCACTTCAATATACCGGCGAAACGCTTGTAACGTTGGATTTGTCAATCCGCCTTTCTGAGGATTTTTGCGATGTATCCGAAACGCTGACAAAACTGCATCAGTACAAAACCAACGGTAATGTACTACCGCTCATTACTGGTCTGGGCGTATTGGTTGGTCGGTTCGTAATAACATCAATTGATAATAAAATAGAAAGGACATCACCGGATGGCGGACTGATAGCTATTTCGCTCGATGTGTCTTTAAAGGAATATGTACAGCCTCCGGGGTCAAAGGATGCACAGCAAGGCGAAGCAATAACCGGATTTAGGAATCCACAACGCCCGGCGAATCCAATAACCTCTCCGGCACGTGGAATTACAAACGCGCTTTCAAAGGCAAAGGGGGCTGTTAATGGGATAAAGTCAGTATTAAAAGCTATTCAGCGCGGTGCGAAAACTTTAAAGCAGGGAGTTAGGCAGGCGAGTCGGTTATCTAATACGGCAAAAATGGCTTATAATGATGCAACTTTACGAGTTTCTAAAACGAAGAAAATTGCAAAACGGGCGCAAAAGCTACCAACGTCATTAGATGAGGCTATTATGTACGCTGACAATTTAAGCAAAATAGGTGATGTAACTAACACTGCTACACTTGAACGAAGCGCAAACCAGCTATTTGCGGCTTCTGACAAGGTAGAAATGGATGCAGCTCCGGTAACAGCATTCGCGGCAACAAGGGAGGGCGGAGATTAATATTTATGTATCACTTTTCACGTCGATAGATGGCTGAAATTACTGCCCCAGACGTAAAGTATTTAGATATAAAATCCTTCCTTTAAATTAAATAGTATGTCATTCAATTATACAACAGTAGATAGAGACCGTTTAGACATTTTGGCTCAACGGTTTTACGGAAATATGCAAGGAATTAGCATACTTGCAGATGCTAACCCTTTTGTTCCTTTGGATGCAATCTTTCCGGCAGGAACTGTTTTGATAGTTCCGATAGTCAATGAAAGTCAGGTTATTAAAAACGAAAACTTACCGCCTTGGAAACAATAGCAGTAAAGCCGATATATGAGTTAACCATTGCCGGAAAGAACGTTACCGATGATGTTAGTCCGTTTGTTTCATCAGTAGAGTACATTGATAAACTCGAAGGTGAAAGTGACGAAATACAGATTGTTTTTGATGACATTGTAGGACTTTGGCAATCACAATGGTGTCCGCAGCAAGGAGACAAACTTACATTAAAAATGGGTTACTCCGGTGGTGAAATGCTTGATTGCGGATTGTTTGAGATTGACGAAATAGAATTGCGAGGAGCCCCAGACACCCTAACAGTAAAAGCCCTTGCGGCGGCTGTAATGTCCGAAATACGCACAAAAAACAGTGTAGCATACGAAAACCAAAGCCTGAATAAAATAGCGTCTCAAATAGCAAATAAGCACGGGTTGAGATTAACAGGAGACACGTCAAGATTGCAGGAAATACAAGTCGGAAGGAAAACACAAAATGATGAAACCGATTTGGCATTTTTGTCAGGTTTGGCAAAGGAGTTTGGGCTTATATTTTCCGCTCGGGGAGAACAAATTGTGTTCTTAGACCCGGAGAAATTGGAAGAAAAGGACAGTGTTTATACATTCAAGCGTTTAGACGTGTCGAATTACAGCTTCAAAGATAAAACTTCGGATACATTTGAAATGGCTTCGGTTTCAAGGCGCGATATAAAAACAAATAAGGTTCAGAATTGGAAACTTGTAAATAGCGGAGACCCTACCAAAAAAGACACGCTTGTAGTTGGTGGACGTGTGGAAAACGAATCGCAAGCAGCAGCGAAGGCAAAGGGAGCTATACGAAATGCAAATAAGGATAAGTTAACTGGTTCGTTTAGTACGGACGGAAATCCGTTAATCGTGGCTGGTGTAAATGTAGAAATGTCCGGTTTCGGTCAGTTCTCAGGAAAATGGACGGTTAAAGAGAGCAGTCACCGTATTTCGGTTGATAGCGGTTACACCACATCCGTATCAATACGGAAGGGGCCACACAAGAAAACACCGCAACCGGTTAAGCACGCATCGTCAGAACAGAAGAATTGGGCAAAGAAAATTGGATTATCGTAATAAATGGAACAAGTTATTGAGATTTTAACGGATAATATAATGAATAGTATATCGGGATTTTCATTAAGTGAACAGTCGCATATACTAAATCAATTATCTATAACGCTTTCGGAAGAAAGCATTATTATGATGAGTAAACAGTTATCCGAACCGGTATCTCCTATGGGAGTAAATGAAAGTCTGATAGGTTATTAATTTAAAAATATATTATTATGGATGTAAACAAATTCAAAGTTGCTGCCCTTATTGAGCAGAATATCGCAGGCGAGGCAAGGGCAAGGGAAGAGTATTATACATTGATGAATGTATTGAATGAAGAGGATATTCCGGTAATTGAGGAAATAATCTCGGACGAACTCAACCACAGCGAAAAACTCAAGGCTTTGGCTGAAAAGTACAGTAACATTTATACGGCGAACGATTAATGCTGAGGCTTGGGGTAATATCGGAACTTGGCACAGGCGAAAACTTGGGATTTGCCCGCGTTTCGTTTGATGAGGTTGAGATGGTGTCCGGCTGGCTACCACTACCCTCTATCAGCACTAAAACAGCAAAGAATTGGCAACCTATTGAGGTGAACAGTCAAGTTGCTTGCTTAATGGATGACGAATGCGAACAGGGATGCGTTGCCGCCGTCTTGTGGAGTGAGACGGATACGCCTCCGGATTGGGCAAACGAAAACACTATTGGTATTCAGTTTTCCGATGGAGCAAAGATTTATTATGATTCAAAAAATCATAAGTTGGAAATTGAGGCTCCGGATGCTGAGGTAAATATGACGTGCAAAACCCTTAATATAAAGGGAGAGGTAAACATTGACGGGCAAATGTCAATAAAAGGCGACACAAAGATTGACGGTGATAGTACCGTTACCGGAACCGTGCGCGGTGATACAGACGTTAGAGTTGGTATGCCGGGGATGGGTGTTTCCCTTAAAACACACATGCACCCGACAGCCGGTTCCGGTACGCCTTCACCGCCTTCACCACCTTCTTAAAAAAGTAAAAACAGATATATATGTTTATTCAAGCAAATACAGCAAATTGGCAGGTAAGTATTACAGACCCGTCTGTAATCATTGAAGATGCAAGCGATATAGCTCAGTGTATATATACGATTTTGGCAACAGCGAAAGGAACCGACCCGTTACGTCCTACCTTTGGTAGCGATGTTTTTGAATATATCGACAAACCGGCAAACATAGCGCAACCAAGTTTAATTTACGAGTGCTATAGAGCTATAGAGCAATGGGAACCCCGCGTGTATGTCCGTAGCGTGAGAATTTTAAATGCCGGAATCGAAAGAAGGGCGATACAGATAGATGCTATTATTATCGCTTCGTCCGCACAAGTTGAAATGACGTTTAATTTTTAAAAGATATGGAAATAATAAAAAAATGTGAGCTAACAAAGAAGCTGTATCGATTTTCGTGTAGAAAATGTAATACCGTGTACTATGCGAATGAGGATGAGATATTAATGGAGTCTTTCAGAAATGAGGTGACTTTTAAATGCAGCTGTCTGGTTTGTAATCAGGTAAATTATACAGATAAAGAATTTTAAAGAATTAATAATATGGCAGATATACCAAGTTTTATTGAGAGGTCTCCCGATGTGATAATGTCGGAAATTAAGACGCAAATGGAATCCATGTTAGGAAGGCAAATTCAGCCCGCACAAGTGGAGCAACTCATATTACAGGTAATCGGTTATCGTGAAGTCCTGTTATTAGAGCGATTTAATGCGGGTATGTCACAACTGTTATATCAATTCAGCAATGCGCCGTTACTGGACTACGTTGCTGCATTGGTTGCCGTTGAACGTTTACCGGCTGCTAATGCCGGCTGTATGGTTCGGTTTACACTCGTGCCCGGACACGGTTCGGTAGTAATTCCATCAGGAACTCGCGTTGCTACAAGCAATGGTATTATCTTTGAAACTAACGACGATTACACGGTAGCTCCTTCGGATAACTCGGTAGATATTTTAGTTACCGCAATAGAACCCGGAAAGGATGCAAACGGATTTGAGATAGGCAAGGTTACGGTAATTCTTGACCCACTCGCTTTTGTTTCAGAAGTTACGAATATCACACTTACCGGAGGAGGTTCGGACGAAGAAACAGACGAACAACTAAGGGAGCGCATAAAGCTCGCGCCTTCGCAGTTTTCGAGTGCCGGAAGCCGTCAATCATATATTTTCCACGCAAAAGGTGCAAATGCTTCTATTATCGACGTATCGGTAAGTTCGCCTATTCCGGGCGTTGTTTTAATTGTTCCTCTTATTTCCGGAGGTGATTATTCACAAGTAAATGCGGATGTGTTCGCAGCCTGTAACGCTGAATGGGTGAGACCGCTAACTGACACGGTAATTGTAGATGAGCCCATTTTTAGACATTATACAATTAATGTAGAATTAATCGTATTCGATGGAGCGGACATAAACGCAGTGCAAAGCGAGGTGTACGCCTCATTACAGGCGTTTGCAGACGCAAAAGCGGTTAAGTTAGGTAGTGACATAGTCCGCTCACATATCATTGCAGCAAGCGTAACAAAAGACGTGTATGATGTGACCGTTGTATCTCCGGACTTTAATGAAGTTGTTCCGTATTATGAAGTACCTGTTTGCGATAACATTAGCGTCGTCGTAACAGGGACGAATGCAGGGTGAAATGCTTAAAAGTTATGAGGCTAATATTTTAAGTAAATTTATTGCTAATTGTAAGCTAAATTGCTTATATTTATGGGCGATAAAAAATGTAGGAATTGTTATGTAAATTAGGAATATGTGTAGTATATTTGCAGCGTACAACATACAAAGAGGCGGATTGATTCGTCTGATAATAGCAGGCATTTTTTATGTCTGCACGCTGCAATTAGTTTACGGCGTTACTCCCGTGTGGAACGTTAATGCGTCCACAGCCTCTTTGGTGTTGTACAACGGGTCAGTAACGCCGTTTTTATTGTTACTGCAAATAAGTTCTTCTAAAATGTACAAAACCAAAGGAACTTGTTTGAACGTGAATAGTAGTAACGTTCTAACAACGTGCGCCCACGAAACGGGTAAAATCTTTTCATTTAATGATACGATTGACGTACAAGTAGTAATTATCAATAATGAGCCGTGGTTTGTAGCAGCTGATGTTTGTCGGGTTCTTGGATTATTTAATACTACAAAGGCACTTTATGGACTTGATAATGGAGAATGCCTAACCTTACCGGTAGTAAGGGTAGGTCAGAAACGTCCTGTAAATCTGATAAATGAAAGCGGATTATACACACTCATCTTTCAAAGCAGGAAACCAATCGCCCAACAATTCCGAAAATGGGTAACATCCGTAGTCTTACCATCTATTCGTAAAACCGGAAAGTACGAAACGAAATCAAGTGAACAGGAGGTTGAACACTACAAGGCTGAGGCTAAAGAGTGGAAAGAAAAGTGTATGCTCGTCAAGCAATCCTTTGACGTGGTTTTAAGTAATTGCGATATAATTTATCGCCAATATAACCGGCTAAATAACTTTAAGAATGCCGTATGTGTAGCGGCGGTTAAATATTAAAAAAATGAAGAGGGTTATAGCAAGTAGTATAGAAGGAATGGAACTTGCGCGGATTGCGCATGATGTTGTCGCTACCCGTTGGGACAATTGGGACTTAACTGATTTCCTTGTTTATCTTGTAGATAGTTGCGCATCGTCCATACTTCCATACCTTGCTGACCAATTCAACGTTGACGGATTACGTGGTTTCCGTGTCGCTCAAACAGAAGCAGAGCAAAGGGAGCTGATTAAATCGGCTATTGCAATCCACAAGCGTATCGGTACTCCTTGGGCTATCAAAGAAGCGTGCCGCACTGTCGGATTTCCGATAGTCATTTTAGAGGAAGGCGTACCGGAGTTTGTAGGCGGTACTATGCAGCCTGAGGATTGGGCGCGATTTGCCGTATATGTTTCAACAGATGACAGCCGACCCGTTACCGCTGAAATGATGCAGCAAATACGGGCATTTATCAATATCTATAAGCCGGAAAGGTGTCATCTGCAAAGATTCGGTTTTTATCAGTTATTAGAGGAATCGGATAGGCTTTTCAGGACACTACCCGATAGCGGTGATGATTTTATATATGACGGAACTTGGGATTATGACGGTGAAATCACTTACGGTATGCGTAAGCGTGAGATTTTAGATATTGAAATTGTAAACGTAGTACCTATTAATTATTTAGTGGTTGTTGATAATAATTACAAATTCCCGGTAGATAGCACGCCAAATGCGATAGAGTATCGGGATGTTGACGGTTTAAGCGTGATTCCGAACTCTATTCTGTTAAGTCCGCCTTCAAACTCGTCGCAAGTAAGTGCAATAACTAATAAAGATTGGAGTGCTGAATAAATATTATAAACCAATAAAATAACAAATATTATGGCAAAACCATCATGGTGTACATTAGCTCCTGACTATGGTTCGGGAAACGGAACGGTGAATGTTAACGCAAGTGAACACACCGGTAGAACTTCAAGAAGTGGCGCGATAACATTTAAAGCCACGGGCGTACTGGATGCAACGGTATCTGTTACACAGACTGCAAAAACGGAATTTGTTGAAATAAACAACGTTTCCGCTCCTAAGAGTGGAGGTACGATTACCGTAACAGGAAAATCAAACAGTGCAAAGCTCACTTTTTCGCTCGGTTTGGGTGATTTGGATATTTCGCTTCCGGCAACTTACAGTGCGGGAGGTATTGCGACAAACAACGGTGTAGCTATCGCGGGAGACCCCGGAGCGACTGCTGAGTACAATTTCTCGGTATCAATCAATGTACCGGAAAATACAACCGTTACCGCTCAAACGAAAGCAGTAACAGTAACAGCAAACGGTGGACAATCAAACAGTGCTACTATTACACAATCCGCCGGAGACCCTACGCTTTCAGTTGCTCCTACAAGCATTACGCTTGACGCTGACGGAACGCCTGATACTGTCAATGTTACATCTAATACTAATTGGACGGTAGAGTAATGGCGGTAGAGACGATATATTGGGGAGACGGTTCACCAGACGCTATTACTGTAACCTTTACAGGCACTTCCGGCAATAGCGCTATGTCTGTTGAATCAGACCCCAATATTACCGGCTCATTTCGTACAAAAGTTATATCGTTTAAAACAACGGGTGTTGAATTAGCAACGCTTACGGTGAATCAAAAATCACATATAATATACAACGGAGTTGAGTATTATAGCGGAAACGTAAATTATTAATTAATAGGATATTTAGAAATGGTAGATACAATTTATAACCCGGTACCGGTATTATACAGTGAACTTCCGGAGGCTTCTTCCATACAGTCGGGAGACCAACTTTTTGTAATCAAAAACGGTAAATTTTACCGATTTTCCGCTCACTTGATTTCACTCGAAAACGCTTACGCTTCGTTAAATGCTGCTACCGGTTCCGGTACTGATACTACAACACCGGAAGTATCTCCGATGCCGGTTGCCGACATTTTTCAATATATTTGGGAGAAAATCAGGCAAGTCGGTAATGTCGTAAGTATGAAAGAACCGTCTTTCACAAAGAATACCGCTTTTAATAAAAACTTCGGGACTGCTTCCGGTACTGTTACCGAGGGTAACGATAGCAGAGTAACCGGAGCGGTACAATCTGCTACTATCGGAGGAAATTCCGTAACTAAATCAGACACTCAATTACAATTACCTGCATACCCTACTTTATCGACGCTTAATACCTCGTTATCTGCTGAAACCGGAACCGGAACTGATATTACAACACCGGCAGTTGCATCTAATACGATTGTAACCATACTTCAATCAATATGGGCTAAGATTAGGATGGTAGCTAATGTTACAGGCACTGCCGTTCAATCAGCAACCATTGGAGGTGTCGATGTAACAAAATCCGGAACTCAGTTACAGTTTCCGGCTAATTTAGAAATGACAAACGGAACATGGAATCCAATTGGAAGCGGTATGGCAATATCTTCAGCTGTCGGAACTTACCTTAAAGTAGGAAAACTTGTTTTCTTATTTTGCAGGTTTAACGTGAGTTCTGTAACAGCAGGCGACCCTAAGTTTATAGCAGGTATACCGGAAGATTTATTTCCTGACATCGGAGCTTCTTTGTCTTTTTCTTCTACTAAAACGAATGGTTTCGCGTCAATTTCACCGGCGGATGGGGGGTTTATAGTTTTTACTCCGGACGATACTGTAACAGCTGTCAGTGTAACAATCAGCGGATGTTATAAAGTTCCATAAAATATAAGTAACCATAAAAGACTATTAAGTTATGAAGATAGCAGAAAAATTAGGAAAAATGACCGGTACGCTTAAATTTTCAATAGTTGAGGCTGCTACCGGTATGCTCATTTCCGAGCATACGGTAAAAAACCTTATCACCGATAACGGATACCATGCAGCGGCTCAAGCATTGGCGGGTGTTCCCGGAGTGGGAATAAAGAGTATAAGCGTAGGAGACAGCACGGTACCACCTGCATTGTCAGACACGATGATACAGAGCGCAGTAAACGTACCCATTAGCAGTGTTGAATATCCCGATAATGCTTCTGTTCGCTTTAATTTTCGTATCAGTTCGGGAACTGCAAACGGATTGAATATTACCGAGTTTGGACTTTTTACTCAAGATGGTAGGATGTTTTCGCGTTTGGTGCGTCCTGAGGTAATTAGCAAGACGAGCGGGATTGAGGTGATTGGAGGGTGGGTCATAAACATTTGACGTATGAATTTGAAGGAAGTTATTAACGTGTAAAATTATGAATTTATGAACTATACAGATGTTGAACAATGGGTAGATAATATAGACATTATCAATCCGGGTGAAAAGGTTTTAGGAGGATTGGACGGACCAACGAATAGACCAACAAAACAGTTGGCAAACCGAACAGCGTGGCTAAAAAAACAGGTGCGTATCCCGATATATGAGGATTTAATGCTAAACGTAAGTGCGACGGGAGACGATGCAACCGGCGATTATACCGGGAAACCATTCAGACAGCCGCAGGCAGCAATCAACTACGCTATTGCAAATTTGGATTTCCGTAATGTAAGAAGTCTGACTATTAATGTTGCTGCTGGAACTTATACAGCTTTTATAATCAATCGTCCTATCCACGGATTGCGTGTTGTGCAACTTAGAGGCGCAGGCGTAGATTTGAGCTTCATTCCATATATTACTAATGACCAGAGCAATGTCCTTTCCGTTAGCGGGTTCACACTCAACGGAAACGAGCCTGTTGGATTAACAAAAATTGACGCATTCAACAACGCATTAATTAATTTAGACGGCCCGTTAAAGTTCATAAATAGCGGTATGAATCCATTATATGCAATCCGGGCAACATTGGGCGCATCAGTTAGTGCAATTGGCGCAACGTTCACGATCGAGAACCGTTATGTTAGCTTTGTGTTTGCGTCGATTCATGGGTATATCCAAATCGTTGGTTGCACACTTAACTTCACGAATGGATGTCAACTTGACAATGGAATTGTTGAGGCAACGCGCATGTCACACATATCGGTGAATAATAACAACTGGCAGGGAGCATCCGCAGGTAAGAAGTATAATGTGGAAACCAATTCGGTAATTATAACAGGAGGTGGCGCAGTGGGCTGGCCAGCCGCACTGGATGGAACAGCAAGTACCGGCGGGATATTTATCTAAATTTTATGTTTTCAAGTTTGTAGTTTAAGGAGTTATGAAATTGATAGAAGCTTTAAAAAGACACGTGTCAGACGAAAATGTGGCGAAATTTTCTGTTCATTTGGCTGAGTTAATGCCAAAATACGGGATTGATACCCCACTTCGACAACGACATTTTTTTGCACAGTTGTTACATGAATCGGGAGGGTTCAACTTTGTTCGTGAAAATCTGAATTACAGCGCGGATGGGCTGCTTAAAACGTTTCCAAGGCATTTCCCGACACGGCAATTGGCAGAACAATACGCACGGCAACCTGAAAGGATTGCTAACCGAGTGTATGCAGACCGTATGGGTAACGGAAACGAGGCAAGCGGGGACGGCTGGAGACACATAGGTAGAGGTCTGATACAAACTACCGGGAAGAATAACTATACGGCTACCTCACAGGCGTTATTTGGCGATAACCGGCTTTTGACACAACCACACCTATTAGAAGAACCTCGACACGCTGTTGAAAGCGCGTGTTACTTTTGGAAGGCAAACAACCTGAATGCGCTTGCTGATAGGAACGATATTGAAGGACTTACCCGAAGGATAAACGGCGGTCTTAACGGTCTTGATGATAGAAGAAAATATTTTAATAATCTTGAAATTTGATTGAAATATGGAAAAAGAATTTTTACACGGCGTTGAATGGGATAACAATAATGGAAATAACCAAGGGGTAAACGGAAGTGAGTTTATCCCTAAGAGGGACTTTTCTTCTGAATCAAAAAGAAAAATTGTAAGTAATATAGACAAGTTCGGTTTTGATGCCGACAATGTATATTTACCGTATAAATCTTATAGATATGGATATGACGGGAAAATAAAACTCATATCCTTATTAAGGAGTATAGGGGCGGTATCTAACTCAAGAGCCGGTGTAATGACCGCTCAAATGTATGATGATTTTGAGGATTTAAAGCTCTCTTTATCGGATATAGAAAATATTCTAAATAGAGGAAGCTTTTTACCTATAAAAAATCCAACCCCAAGTTCAGCGGATGGTGTGATAGATGCGCACGTTGACACTCTACGCGATGATGGAGTGTATAAGGTAAATGCTACGGTAGCTAACGGTTATCCAACTTATGGCAGTTATCCGTTTTATACAGAAATTACAGCAGATTTACGAGTGACTAAACACTTGTATTGGTCATTGCAGGAATTAACGTATTATGCCGGGAATATTGCCGGGAATATAGAAGACAGTCAGCGTCATGAGAAATGGGTAAGATGGGTAGATAATTCTTCCGGTGAAATTGGAATGTGGCGAAGGGTTAGCGCAGATTTGAGCTACCAGAAGTTTTTAAACACAAATGACAAAAGTCTTGTCGGCGCAATTAATGAAATGCTACAAAAAATAAACTCAGTATATGGTGGAGGGGATGTATTAGAGCCCTGGGATATTAACAGATGTAGTACTAAGGTGGCTTTTAACGCAATTGGTGGAAATGGATATGGTACTGCATTTCGAATCTATTTGCACAAAGCTTCAAAGTTTTCAAAATTACGGCTTTCTGTTCCAAGTTCCGGGTATAGCCCTCCACAGATACGTATAGCTATATTTAACGGAACACTTGGCACCGTTGGAAATTTACGTTTTGAAAGTGAGAAAATCCAATTAACCAATGGACTGAATACCATAGATATTGGAAATCTTGAACTGAATGAAGGTATCTATAATATTCGCATTATATCCTCAAGCAATAATACTATCTTCAATGGGATAACCGAAAGTTTTTTATTTGCTACCGGTGCAAATGGCGCATATTCTTATAACACTGCATTGGCAAGCGTGTTGGATTTGCCAGCACACAATGATAGATGGTCTACGAATTGGACTACTACATCTGGCGACGGCACTCCTACGGCAGTTGGTCGTATATGGTTTAGATTATTTTAAATTAAGAACATAAGTCATGGAAATAGTAAAAAATAAGAGCACAAAGCGATTTATCGCGAGTGAAGGTCATATTATAACAGATATTCATAAGGCTGTTATGTATGGGAAGGAAGTTACGTTTATGGAAAGCGTAAATGACGAATTATTTATAGAGATTACAGAAAGCGAGGCGGAAGTAATATTTAACCATACGAATAACTTTATTGATGAGGTAGAATATGAAGAGAGCGAAAAGGACAGAAAGATAAACGAAATAAATTAGTTATATTGTGAAGGCGTATAATATTCTAACATTCGGAAAGACCGAACAGCTCGCTGTATTTGTAACTTCGATACTAAGTATTTTTGCGCCATTAACGGCGTTGGCTATTGTAGTCTTTGCATTCATATTCATAGACTTTATACTTGGTCTAATCGTCTCCATAAGAGTAAAGAAAGAGGGTTTTATTACCGAAAAGGCATGGCATACGGTTTGGAAGTTAGTCGGCGCTGAGGTATGTATATTGCTCGCTTGGGTGTTAGACACACATGTACTTACATTCGCTCCATCTCTCGCGTTGCCAAATGTTTTCGCCGGGTTCGTTTGCGGCGCCGACCTTTGGAGTATCTTAACAAACTTCGGCATATTGAGCAATCACCCTGTTTTCAGGCTGATAAAGAAGTGGGGAAAAGACGAAATTAAAAGCAAAATTGGAATGGATTTAAGCGAGTTAGATGATAATGATAAAAATAAAATAGAATGAGTAAGTACCTTCTTTTTATAACCGCAGGTCTCTGTATCTCCCTATTCGCATCGGTGAAGTCTTGTGTTTCCATACGTGAAGAAAAAAACCGTCTCGAAGCAAACCAAACATCACTACTTGAAAAATCCGAATACTACCGGACGCGAGACAACCTAAGTGCTGCGTCTGTTCAACAACTAACCCTTACAAATTCAGAATTTAAGAGGCACAATACCAAACTCGTCAAAGAGGCTGAGGCTTTAAAGTTAAAGATTAAGCGTTTGGAATCCGCGAGCCGCACAGTTACAGAATCAGTTTATCAATTTGAAACTCAATGGAGGGATAGCATTATATACGTAGATGGTAGAGTGGATACGATACAATGCGCCACGTATGTTGACGATTGGTTGAATTTCGACATTTGCGGGAACGATGCAAACATAGCAGTTAGGGACACCATTATACAGTTCGTCCATCGTGTGCCAAAACAGTTTTTGTTTATAAAGTACGGAACAAAGGCAATCAGGCAGGAAGTTTTAAGCAAAAACCCATATACAAAAATCACTTATACGGAGTATATTAAACTGAAAAGATAAGCACTTGCATAAGGTTGCACAATGTTTGCCTTATACTCCGTTTTTACGGATATTGCAGTTTATTTAATGTTTTAACTAATTTATTGCTAAATATAAGCTAAATTGCTTATATTTGTCCCAGATAAAAAAATGCAAGAAAAGTTTTGCAGCTATGGAAATGTATTATATATTTGCAGCGACTTTTATACCTAATAGCGGTTAATCCGCTCGTATGATACGGGCATTTTTTATGCCCTGTCGCTTGCAATAATACGGTTTTGTACCCCCGTGTGGAGCGTTAATGCGCCCACTGCTGTTAGGTGAAAGTCAACGGGAAAGGCAGAACCGTTTTTATTTCTCTGCCTAATTAAACATTTTTCCCACAGAAATGACTTTTACCGGAAAAAATTGTTTGAGCGTGAAAAACAGTACCGTTCTCACAGCGTCCACCCACGAAACGGGTAAAATCTTTTCTTTTAATGGCACGATTGACGTGCAAGTAGTAATCATCAATGATGAGCCTTGGTTTGTAGCCGTAGATGTGTGCAACGCTCTTGGTTTGCAAAATCCAACAGCGAGGCTGAAAGAGCATCTTTGCAAAGATGAATACATGACCTATATAGTATATAGGACAGATATTAATCACCCTACGAAATCCGTAGGTGTAGGAAGCCAACGCACTGTAAACGTGGTAAATGAAAGCGGCTTATACACGCTAATTTTTCAAAGTCGCAAACTCATTGCCAAAACCTTCCGTAAATGGATAACATCCGAAGTCCTTCCGTCTATCCGCAAAACCGGAAAGTACGAACTCAAACCAGACACAAAAGAAATCGAACACTACAAAGCTGAGGCTGAAAGGTGGAAAGACAACTGCAAGCTCATTAAGGAGTGTTATGATACGGAATTAAGTTCTGCTAACTTGCTTTACGAACAATACAAGCGGTTAGAGACATTCAAGCATGTTGTGCAGGATGCCATTTACAGGTATTAATCTCATTCAAAGCCCCGGTATTATTATCGGGGCTTTTCCATGCTCATCGCTGTGGCTGCGATTTCTACCGGCGATATAGCGTTATCCGGTATTAAATGAAGATACCTTTCTGTGGTACGCAGCTGGCGGTGTCCTAATAGCGTTGCAATTTCGCGCTGTGACAGTCCCGCCCTGTGCGCCTTGCTTCCGTATGTATGCCTGAGATCATGAATCCGCACGCCCTGTAATCCACAGACCTTGCATAGCTTTTTCCACGACACATACGGCTGTTTTAGCGGGTAATCAGCCCACGGCTCCATGATGACATACTTACGGGTATGGCATCCTCTTAGAAGCTCGCAGGCTGCAACAGGCAAGTGTATAATCCGCGCACCCGCCTTGCTGTGTGTTCTGGGAAGGGAAAGTGTTTGCATCTCTAAATTCACCCACGCCGTTTCCACGCTCATAATTTCCCGAAGCCGTCCCCCGGTAAGAACCAGCAGACGGATCAGCAGCGCGAACCAGTCAGTAAACGTGTCTAATTCCGTATCTATCCGCCGCAATTCCTCAATAGTGAGAACCCGGAAAGGTCTTTCAATCGGATATGGCTTTACGTCCGTACAGGGATTCGGAACTACCTTTGCGAAATTCAGCAGCTTGCGAAGTACGGACAAGGAGTTGTTTGCGGTCGGCTTCCGTCCTGCATAGTCGATCATGAAATCACGAATCATTCCCGGCATTATTGCTCTTACGTTGAGGCGTCCAAAACGAGGATTAAGATGCTTCCATTGCGCCGCGTTAAATTCAACCGTCTTTGGTTTGCGAAATGCCGCCGTTTCCCTTTGATAATTATCAAACACGTCAGAAAGGCGTTCTGAGGCTCGTACAGCCCTTCTTTCCTCTGAAGGGTCTCTACCCTTGCGGGATGCCTCAAAGAGGCTCACAGCTTCAAATTTGGCGGCTTCAATGGGCATGTCGGTAGTGCGTGCGATCGTCTGCAATCGCTCCACGCCTGCCAACGTCCGGTAACGCGCTATATAGACCATTCTGCCTGATGTAAGCACACGGACGCCAAATCCGGGCAGGGAAGGGCAGTAGGCGATGTATGGCTTATCACCTGGCTTTAGGTTGTCCACAATTGACTTGGTGAGTTTGCGAATATTTGTCCGATCCGTTGTCCGCATTTTCCCCTCAATGGTCGTGTTCAGGAGTGAATCATAGTGAATCTCCCGACACATAACCTGTTGAAATGGCTATGAATCGTGAGACACCGTGAATGCTCGTGAGAGGACTTTACTGATGTGGCAGATAAATGTCTATCAGTTATTTATCGTGATTTTTCAATGGCTTAACGATAGGCAAAATGTTGAGAGTCCGCACATTGTCCGCAGTTTGCTTGTTTGGGAATATTTACCTATATTTGCAGGAAATAAGTCTGATAATTTAATTATGAGAGGATGTGATTTAACTGGTCAAAAATTTAGTAGACTTACTGTTATATGTAGAAGCAAAACAAAGAAGAAAAGTTGGCTATGTCGATGCGATTGCGGAGTAGAAAGTTGTGTGTTAACTTCAAATCTTATTGGCGGAACTACAAAGTCTTGCGGATGTTTGCATAAAGAGGTTATGAGAGATATTTTCATTAAAAAATTTACAACACACGGACACCGACCAACCGGAAGATTTACTCCTGAATATAATGCGTGGAAGCATATTAAAGATAGATGCTGCAATACAAATAACAAGTGTTATCATATTTACGGCGGAAGGGGAATATCCATTTGCGAGCGGTGGAGATTATCGTTTGATAATTTTTTTTCTGATATGGGATACCGACCTGCAAAGGGATACTCTATTGAACGAATAGATAATAATGGGAATTACGAGCCAAAAAATTGTCGATGGGCAACGCAGAAAGAACAATTAAATAACACTCGAAAAAACGTTTGTTTTGAGTATTGCGGGGAAATGAAAACTATTGCACAACTGTCAGAAATTTCTGGAGTTAATTACCATACGTTAAGATATAGGTTGGGGAATATGAGTGTCGAAAGCGCTATGATTCTATAAACATACATAGTCCGCAAACCGCCCTCACGGCGGCGTGAAAAATGAGCGGTTTGACTTGCATATTTCAAAATAATGTTGTATCTTTGCAGCGCAAATTGTTTGGAGTGGAAGCCAAGCAGATAAAAATAATAAAAGGCTTTGATTGCTTGAACCCGACTTCCACAGTAAGGGGATAGCGATTGAAGCCTTAACTTTTAAATATAACTGATATGGAATTGAAGGTTGGCAAAACAGTCGAAATAGACGGATTTATAGTTGAGTGTTTCGAAAGAGAAAAAGAGCACAATGAGATGTGCGATGTGCGATGTGATTTGAAATACGGATATAAACCCTGCTGCAACTTAAAGTGTTTGTCTGGCGCGAGAAGCGATGGGAAGAATGTTTACTATAAACTACTTAGTAATAAGGCGTTTTTTGGCGTAAGTGTCGCGGTCACTAAAAATTGCAAGAATTTGGAGGAATCGTACGGGGAAATATGTGTAAGATGCAAAAAGTGCAACGAATAAATAGATTCAAGAATGAAAACTTTACGCAAAGAGATTACGAATGTACAAATGTTGTGTTTTGTCAAGCGGAAAGCGCACCAAACGAAAACTGGATTGAGTGCGACGAAAAAGAACTTGTCAATTCAAGATGCGGACAATTGTACATTCAAGCGGACGTAAGGTATTTCGGATATTTATAAACTTTAACCCTTTATGGTTTATGAAAGAAGACTATCAACTAAACCTATTCGATAAGACTAAGCCTATCGAAACAGTCGTAATACAACCGACAAAGGATATGCCGTTAGATGTATTTAAGCAATGTTGGCACTTAGCATATTTTATGGAACTTATGGAGCGGCTACCTGATGGACGTGTTCTGTGGAATGAAGAACGGTCTGATGTTATAGATGCATCTCAGGCTGATATAGAATATACCGCTTTACAGAATGATTGGTTTGTGATGTCTATGGAGTTACCAAAAGATTTTGTAGATAGATTTTTAGCATAAACTTATTCGTTTCATCCGTTAGTCGCCTCACAGTCATTCACACTATATATAGTGGTCTCCTTTTGTTCTATTTGCACATACATTCCCGTGTACGGCAGTATGTACATACCGCATCCTCGCTGAAACCACCTATCTACACGAAATCAGCACATCTATTTTCCTTTGTCCGCAAACCGACCTCGCGGCGGCGTGAGCGGTCAAACTACCAAACGGCAGGCGTATAAATAAAAATAACCGTTTAACTTGCATAATTCAAAAATAGTTGTATCTTTGTACCGTAATTATATCAGAGTGAAGGATGATATAAACAAATGATTTAGAGGCTTCTTTTGTTCAAACCCGACCTTCACAGCAGGGGCAGAGCGATTGAAGCCTTTTAATTTTAAATAAGATAATTGTTATGGATATGATGGAAGAAATTCAAGTTGCAATCGTCTGGGCAAGTCAAAAGCGTCATATTGCTGTCAATCGACAACTTCTATGTCAGAAATCACATAAAAGCAAAGCCGGTGGTTACATAAATGGGCATTATTGCTCTTATTCATTAGACCCAACAGTTTTTGAAAGGAAGAAATCTGAAAATGATGTCGATTATCCTTCAGGGGGAGGACATCACACAGACGGTATTATCCCGTTTGTAGAACTCTCAAACGCCGGTATAATTGAAAGTTCTGTCTGTGAAAAATGTAAAAAGGAATATAATAAGTTACTAATTAAAACCAAACAGATATGACAATCAGTGAAATCCTACGCCATTAAACACTAAAACTGTTGCGCTGTTCATAAAATCAGATTTCGCGCAGCAGATATTGCGAGTACAGAAATGTTTAACAATGCTATTAAAACGCATTGCGATGTATGTTGGGATAAGCAGAACAAAAATTGCAGTGGAGAAAAAGCCGATTGCTTATCACGACAAGATCTTATCACGACACTTGGAAGGAATGCGGGTATTTAACGATGATACTTGTTCGTTCCATTGCAGGTATGATTTTCTTCCCATTTTTCTAATTCGCCAATATCGTACAAAATCCTGCCACCGCATTTTAAGTATGGTGGAGATATGCCGGCTGTCCTCCAATTAGCGAGGGTTCCGACGCTTAAAGTGTTATTATATCTCTCGCAAACTTCCTTTGGCGTAAGGAACTTTCGATTGTCCTTCTGCATTCACTTTCCCCGGATTATATTTCGCATCCCCCAGTGTCTTATTCACCTCAGATGCGATAACGGAGGAATTCCCGCGTTTCACAACATCAAAATCGTCATCCTTTATGTCTTCAACCTCGTCAGTTGTTTTAATGCCCATGCTTAATTCAGGAGCATAAGTGCGCGCCCAAAAAGTAGCCGCCCGGTATTGGAGCATAAGCTGAGGAATAGTTTTCCATTTCGAGCCTGTTTTATCGTACCATCCCTCCTTTTTAGCCATATCAATAGTTACCCATGCTCCGGTCAGTGGCTCTGACCTGCTAACGTCTGCTCTGTGGAAGGAACGACATCTGCAACCAAACGTATCCTCTCCCTCTTTTCCACAGTACTCATAAGTTAGTGATGAAAATTTTCCACAGCTGTTGATAGTTGATATGAGATACTTACTACTCCAGGATGGTATACCATGAACGATATACAAGTTTTGCATCACCATGAGAACGTTTGTTCCGGCTCGGTGCGCCAGTTCAAAGGCAATCATGCAGTTGGCTATTGCGGTCTTTGGATTATATGATAATTGATAATTTCTTGGCACCAAGTCGCTGCTTGCAAGCATCTGACAAACACGCTGTACGGCTTCAAAACTTTGCAATGAAGTAAAGGGGGAAAGCGACACATCTCTTTTGAGTACTTCGCTCACCGGATCGCCCATGCCGGAAATTGCAAGGGTGTTACCGTCTCGTCATATCCTTTCCATGCGCCCGTGCTGAGGCTATCAACGTACTTTCTTAAATCTGCGGCGTTTTCTCGGCTTCCCATATATAAAACTTCGTCTGGAGTGTAATATAACGCACAAGCATACGGAGGCTCTCTTTCGACGGCTATAAATACATGAAGAGGCTTTTTACCGAAGACAATATTATAGCCATCCACATAAAAAGCTGCCTGATTGTGGTATCCCAAATTGAACGCCGACCTTCCGAACGCTTCCGGTGATGCGTTTTCGCAGGTCTTTAATTCGAGAATGATAGGCGTTTCGATGCTTGTTGTGTTAATTCCGTCCGGTCGAGCCTTGCACATAGCGCCGGTTTCCGGATCGGTGAAAAATATGGATTTTTCGGCTTCTATCCCGTCAAGAAGCTTGGAAGCGTAGGAATGCGAGAATACGGCATTACTAATGGCAACTGCCTTGTTGTAATCATCTAACGGGACAATCTCTTTATCTACGTTATCCTGCTTAAATTCCTCGAGCCAAATCCTGTATCCTTTAGTCGAACGCGGGTTCTTTACCCCTCCATTTAATAGCTCTTCGCAAATTCCAACGTCGTCGATACGGATGTATTTTGAATAAAACACATTAGATTCCAGAATACAACAATGAACCATTCTTCCGAATTTCATTGCCGGTGTTGGTTCCCGTATAATTCTTTCGGCAGAGAGAAATTGTGTATAAAAATGAAGCGGGCTGCGATGTAACGCTCGTAGCCCACTTGCTGATATACGGGACGTATCTCCATGATATTTGTTAATATCCATTTCGATTAGCGATACATCTTGGAGTGCCATAGGCAGGAATCTGTAAATTTTCCCCTGTTGATGCAAGTGAGATGCGGGGACTTTGGATGAGCGTTCATTATGCGAAGTGATGCCGGATGAGTTTTACACAATTTTAGCGGATTAACTATTATTTTTCCAAATATTTTGTCTATTTTTGCACAAATATTTTGCTGATATGAATAAAATATCCATACAGATACAGAAAAGAGCCAATAAATTAGGGGTTTCAATTAACTCATTGTGCCGCGAAGCCGGCGTGTCCCGATCGTGGTTTGAAAACCTTAAAGAACGGGTTCCAAAGCCGGTTGAGGCTTATTTGAAAATTGAAAAATTCCTAAGCGATTTGGAAAACAAATAAACCTGATATATGAAGTATGACTATATCATAGCTATTGACCCAGACACCGATAAATCAGGTGTCGCGTTTCTCGAAACTGCTACACGAAAGATTGAGGTTTCAAGCCTTACTTTCCCTCTTTTAATGGATTACCTGCAATTTGCAAAATCAGAAGAAGAAAAAGTAAAATTTCTTGAGGGATTTACACATAAAGGAAACAAAAAAGTAGTGGTAGTTGTTGAGGCAGGATGGCTTAATAGCATATCAAACTACCATACATCGGCAGACAGACGTGGACAGAGAATAGCCAAGAATGTAGGGTCAAATCACGAAACCGGACGGAAAATAGTCGAAATGGCTAAGCATTACGGTTTTGAAGTAATAGAACAGGCTCCTTTTAAAAAATGCTGGAAAGGGAAAAATGGCAAAATAACGTCAGGCGAGATACGTCAAATTACAGGATTAATTGAAAGTACTAATCAAGATATGAGAGATGCTGTGTTATTAGCATGGTTATTTGCCGATTTTCCAATAAGATTAAAGGTATGTTGATTAGACCTGAGCGATTAAAAAATAAAAATTAGCAAAATTATTGCTTGAAAATTTGGATATGTGAGATAAGTTGCTTATTTTTGTGTGTGATTTAATCGGAGTGACAACCGAGATAATAAAAATATTAGGCTTCTTTTACTCGAACCTGTTTGTCACATTAGGGGGAGAGTAAAGGAAGTCTTAATTTTTAAATATATAAACCAAATGAATAATAGAATTAAGGAGTTCTGCAATAGATATGATTTGACAGAAGAACAGTTTCTTGGAAAAGAAGAAATTAAAGGTAATTTGAATCTTGAAAGCGTCACCAGCATCCCGGATGGCTTCAACCCGACAGTGGGCGGTTCTTTGAATCTTAAAAGCGTCACCAGCATCCCGGATGGCTTCAACCCGACAGTGGGCGGTTCTTTGAATCTTGAAAGCGTCACCAGCATCCCGGATGGCTTCAACCCGACAGC
>Ga0209737_10000219_pt1 | contig 52524 bp, 46 predicted proteins | sample TergutCu122P3_FD_187284 | JGI IMG/M metagenome (GOLD analysis project Ga0209737, IMG submission 187284) | Cubitermes ugandensis P3 segment gut microbial communities from Kakamega Forest, Kenya - Cu122 P3 (SPAdes) (version 2) | ecosystem: Host-associated > Arthropoda: Insects > Digestive system... | reverse complement strand
ATCATTATCATTTTTTTCGTAATTTTGCAAAATCACTCGGTAAATCCCAATCAGGACTATTTTTTTTCATCTATATGATAACTTATTTATTTACAAACTTGGTCAACCTATTTTAGGACGGGACAAACACAGACCTTTAAATCTGTGTTTCTAAAATTTATACGAGAAGTAAAATTTATTGCAAAAGCACAATCAAATAACCACATTGATGCGGTGGTGATGGCACTGGTATTAAAAATTTTATCTGTTGCTCTGAAATTTCTAATACAGGACAAGTAACACCGTCAATTATAAGTTGTTGATATTCTTCGTTGTATTCATAGTCCATTAATTCTTTTCCAAACCAACTACAATTTTTTTCGCCGTAAAACATTTGCAGTTCTCCATTAGATTTAAACAGAAATCTATCGTCGCAATCTGCTGAATAAAGAAAAGGAGGGATACAATAAGACACTGGATTTGTTGAGGGATTTCTATCATCACTCCACTTTGCAAACCGCCAAGGTTTTGACGTTAGAATTTCAATAGGTGTTGTTGGTGTTGTTGGCTGCTTTTCACACGAGAAAAGCCCTATTGCTACAAGAGTAACTAATAAGATTTTTACAGGTTTAATCATAATGTTTTTTATTCAAATGTTTATAAAAATAGGTTTTAATCTATGCAACGATTACAAATCGGCACTAGCAGGGTTTTCTTTAACTCTCTATCTCTTACCTCCTTATCTTTTTCGCTTGTTTGCGACATTCTCGCATAAAGAGAATAAAACCCCGCACGTCCCTCTGTTCCCAATGACGGAGTATGGGTTATTCAAAATTTCTCGTTTCTTTCAATTTTCCTGCTTCGTCATAATACCTCCATTCGCCGTATTCAGTACCGTCAAATATTGGGTTGTCCTCGAACGTTAAATAACCTTCTTCTTTAATAGTTCCATTAGGATAATATGACTTTTGTAGACATTTAACTTTTGTGTTATTAATGTCTACAAAATCTTGTAAGGTGTAATCTAAGCCACCATCACTTTCTCTAAAATAATACCAAATGCCCGTAAAATTCCCATTTGAAAATTGACCAAACACTCTTAACATATTGTTGTTTGGATTAATCTCATAATAAACTCCATTTGGAACATCATTTATAAAATTCATTACAAATTTTGTTGCTTTGGTATTTTCAATAACAATACCATTGCGTTTTTCCTTGTTGTTTTTAGATTGAGCATAACTACAAGAACAAAAAAAACAACCAGTAAAAATAAATAATAATAACTTTTGCATAATAAATTAAATGTATTTTAAATTAAACTTATATTTTAAGGATTCAAAATTATAATATTTGGATTATTTCTTGTTGCAGGTCTAAATCCTGTCTGAAATATTGTTGTTGTATTAATTGGACTTGATAAAGTTCTTGATGTGGTAATGCTTACAACATTATTTTTTTGTGTAGAACTGTTAAATATTGGCATAAATTCGTTATAGAATCTATTTACATCTATTAAAAAACACGCCTCTGAAACTCCTGCAATTCTTCCTAATCTCTTACTCCAAAATTCCCCTGTAAAGTTTTTTTTACCTGCATAATGAATGTCTGCTCTTGTAATATATGTCCTACCGTCTGAATAAGCAGGATTTAATACCCCTGTTTCTATTGTAAATCTTGTTATGCCTATATCTCTCATTAATAAAGACGATACTCCAAAGTGAAGTCCTACCACTGCTTCATATAAACCTTCGGGAACAGTTGCGTATTTATCTAAATTACTTGGGTATGTACAAGCATCAAAAGTTGTTGTGTTGCCATCAGCCAAATATACTGTTGCGGTTGATGAACCCATATTTTTTCCACTATTAGGGTCAAATGTTCCATTATCAGAAAAGAAAACCGCTTGATGATATAACCCTGCCAACAAATTTCCGTTTTCGTCATACGATTGGTCTTCTGGTATCCATTCATAACCATTGTATGTTCTATTTCCTTCTCTGTCTTGGTTATAAGTTGGTCGCCAAGCCATTCCTGTCGGATCAATAAATCTCACAAAATTATTAGCACACCACGCATAAGGACTTGTTGAATAATATATTTCTGCCAATGGGTCTGGTGTAGTTGTTCGTGCTATTGCAGGGTAATAATATCTTGCTTGGCTGTCATATTCGTCTAACCCATACATCTCTATAAACTCTTTTCCGTTGTATTTGTATGGTTGTACAGCAGGTGTGTGTTCGTCTTCATAAACCCAAACCAGCCCCGATGGGTAGTAGTTTGTTACTTGTACTGTTTGATTTTGCGTTGCGTTCCAAACTTCTCTATTATTTCCCAAATGGTCTTTTCTGTAATAATACAAACTTCCATTTTGATAATAACCCTCTGCGTTGTGTATCCTTAAATCATTAAAAACCTGATTGTCAAATAAATATTCAAAGTTTCCTACATAAAAGGTGCCATTTACATCTTCTAAGCCCGCAGGGTTGTACAGAATATCATTCAATGTTAGTTGCATTGGGTTGATATTACCAGCCATTTGCGTTACATAAATACTTGCAAGTTTTCTGCTGTCTGCTGCATAAACATTGGCAATAACGTGTCCGTTTTCAAATACTATTTTAATCGGCAAATTTAGTATATTATATTCAATTAACGAAATTTTTCTGTCTAAATCTTTTGTTAAATTTCCATTATCATCATAATACATTTCAACATTTTCGTTTGCTTTGTCTTGATATTCTTTCCTGTCATAAAGATTTGCTCCTCCTGCTGCATCTTTAACTTTTTGCAGTTGATTTCCGTCATACTCTAAAACTAAATCGTCAATAAGCGTACCATTTGAATATCTTTTAAGTTTTTTGATATTTCCGTGCTTGTCTCCTTGATAGCCAAAAAACTCATCAAAGCCATTACTGCTAATACCGTCTGTCAGTCGGTTAAGACCGTCATATATAAAATCATAAGTATGATTTTGAAAAGCAATTTTAGAAATATTGCCATTATAGTTTGGATTATTGCCTGTGTTATAAAAAAGTTCCTGCACAAAACTTCCGCTTTGAATTTTCGTTAGCCAGTTTTTTATATTGTACTCAAATTCTTCTATGTCGGTGTTGCTGTGTCGTTTTTTCTCAATCAATCTGCCTAAATCATCATAGGTATTTTCGGCAATAACAATTGGCGTGCTTCCATTTAGAGAATATTCTGTTTTAGTAAGCCGTTGTGCGTGGTCGTACTCATTTGTGTAATGTTCACTTACCAAGTCCCCTTGCGGGGGATTTAGGGGGCTTGTGCTGTGTTCTTTTAAAGTACTAGTAACCGCACCCACAAAGTTATACTTATTATACACAATATCAAAACCGCTCAAATAGTTTGTTGCGCGTTGCTGCACAACTCTACCTTTGGCATCATAATAAAAAGCAGTTGCAAGGAATTCGTCTGTGCCGTCAAAAATATAAGCACGAGTACCTGTAAGTAATGTTTTTGCATTTGCATATCGCGCACCGTAATCGGAATTTTCTTCATAAGTTAAAGCAGTTGCAACATTGCTATTAAGCAAATTCAAAAAATTATAGCTGTCATAATAATTTATAATCAGCATTTTATCGTAGTTCGGAAAATGGTTTGTAGTATAACCAAAGGGCTGCGCATCATTAAAACTCTCTACTACAAGTCGTGTCTTATAATAGGATAACAATTCGTTATGGTCTGAGTTATTGATTATCTCACAGGAATATAAAACTCTGCCGAATATGTCATAAGTGCTTGCAGTCCAATATTTATTTGTATTTGTAGGGTCATTTTTTCTTTGGTTTCCGTTTTGTGAAAGCACAAGTCGGTTTGCTTTGTCATAAACCATAAAAATTGGCTTACACCCTGGCAGTTTTTTAGAAATTTGGTTTCCACGCTCATCATACTCATAAATATAAGCGTATTCGTGAAGTTTAGAGTTGTCATCAACAGCCATTGGCGGCAGCACATAACGTAACAAACCGAAATCGTCATAAACATAACAGGTTTTATGGTTGTATGCTTGCGAGGTCATTACTACACGTCCGAGTTTATCCTTGTACTCGGTTGCAATTTTACCATCTTCATCAATAGAAACAGTTTTGTACAAAGTATTTACATTATAAAAACCGTTGCGTCTTAGCTGGTTATTAACCACCTCAAAATATGGGACTTCACTTGCAGTATTTGCCAGATATTGTATTTCTGTCGGATTGCTTGCCCAATCTGTACCTGCTCCTGTTTGTCCTAAAATTCTGCTTAATGGCGATTTTTCCAAATCATTCTCTATATAAGGTCGGCTATCGCTATAAAAAGAATTTGCTCCTGACTCAAAACTGTTAAAATCAACAAAATAGCCATTGTTTTGGTTAATTTTTGCAGGCAACCACTGCTGAAATTTTCTGCCTAAAACATCATATTTTATAAATGAAACCAAGTCCTTTGGGTCAGGGTCTGGTGTAATTTTACGCATTACAAGTGCGTTAGGTCTGCCCAAGCCGTCAAAATATTGAATTTGGTCAAGGTACTGCGAGACATCAGCACTTGTATAAGTCCGCGTTTTGATATAGTTATAATTATTTTCTTCGCTTACTCTACTCGGACTCCAAGTTAAAAACTCATCAATCCGCCCTAAAACAATATCTTTTATACCTCGCAAATTTGCATAAATACCTCTCAAATTTGCCAGTGTGTGAGGTATATTATAAAAATTGGTTTCAATACTTTTTAGCGACACCGCAACATCTTCCATTTTAAATTTTTCACCATAAAGGTCTAAATCTGTATGAATTTCCTTTGTGATGATTTCTATTTGCTGCAAAGTATTCAAAATATTTTCCTTTTCGTTAATATTTTGATTCTCAATGTCTTCCTTTGACTGATTTACCTTTATCTCAATCTTTTGAATTGACTCTATGGCAATTAGTTTTGGCGTGGTTTGTGCAAAAATATTAAGGCAAAAACCAACTAAAATTCCGATTAATAATACTCTGTTTTTCATATCTATTTAGTTTTTAATGATTTATAATACTATTGATTAAAATAATGATAATCATACTCTTGCAACAATTTCAAATCGTTGTCTTTGGTGTTTTTTAAACGTCCAAAATTGTCATATTCAAAAGTTGTTTTAACACCGTGCGGGTCAATTATTGAGGTAAGTCCAACAAATGGTTTGTGAGTGTAAGTCCATACCCACGCCTCTGGCAACGCAGCACGCAAAGTTTCACCCAAAGTTGCAATATTATTGTCTTCTATTGTTGCACCGTCAAACAATACACCACCGAATAACTTTATGTCAAAACAAGCAATAGAGCCTATAACAATACGGTCATTTAACCAATTTAAACCATTAAACGACAAATAAATAGACATAGAATTATCGTCTGGTTTTTCTTCGTTAGTGCTTGCAAGGTTTGCAATAGGCAAATACACAAGGTTTTCCGCATATTTACTAAATTCTTCTGCGCTTTTAATTTCTTGAAGCCCCTCAAATTTTACCGCAATATTAACAGGTGTATTTTTAGGTGCCTCATCAATTTTTAACTGATATATATACATATCTTTGAGCAATTCTAAACGAGCATAAATTCGTTCATTGTATTTGTAAATTGCATAATCGCTTATATTAAATGTTTTATTTGCCTCTTTCCAATACGATTCATCAACCAAATCTTTAACTTGATTAAGAGTTGCATTCTCAATTTTTATAATCGGATATTGATTGTTGTATCCCCAAAGATATACCGTTGAAAAATTGCTTTCATTGTCCAATGTTGTGAGAATTTTTCCAAAATCGTTGTAGGTAAATGTCATTTTTTGTTTCCAAAACTGACTATAATTGGTTGTTGTTGCGCTGTTATCATTCAGCAAATAACTGATACTTTGCGGTTTATATATCTTCCCCGAAGATGTGGTGTATTCTCTAAAATTTATATTTTCGCCTGAAACTATCCTATTTGACCCTTCCAAATAAGTGATTTTCTGAACCACAGGACTTAAAATATTTTTAGATACCATAGTTGGATATGGCGCATTATATATATTGGCACTAAAATCTGTTGGATATTTGTTGAGAGTGGTAAATTTTTGTCCGTTGCTGTTGGTATTGGTAATGGTTTTTAAAAGATTGTTGTTGTCGTAAGTGTATTCTTCAACAGATTTTTGTGTTTCGCTTCCGTTTAAACTATTATAATAAGTTTCTGTTTTTTTATTTATCAACCAACTATAAGTGTAAATTTTATAGGCAGAACCCTCATCATAAGAAACAGCGGAACCGAGACAAACATTTTTCCGTATTCCCGTCATAGCACGAACAAATGTATTAGTGTCTTTTTCATACGACAATGTTTTCGATTTCACTTTTATACCATTTGTATTATAATCTTCAACAGCCAATAACCTGCCCCTATCCATCGATTTCGATGCGTATGGCTCGTATGGGGTTCTGGAATGTTGAATAACAGCGTCAGCCGCCTCGTCCATAAAACCATTGTCAAAATTTGTAAATAAATGTCTTGTAAAACTGTTGTCGGCATTTTTTTCTATGACTTCCGAATAGCCGATATGACTGCTAGAATTGTTGCAAGATGGCAACGCCGAATGAGAAGAAAAAATACTCAATTCCTTTCTAACATTATTTTCACTAAAAGCATAAACAATATACTTAAAAGAATATTGAATTTGTCCACCCATAATTCCGCTTGATTGTTGAGCGTTTGTTTTGTTCTGCAAATAATCGGAAACATAATAATACTCTTTAACAATATCAGGGATTGTACTTGATGTACTGTAATGTTTAATTTTTTTTATTCTTACTCCACCAGCCAATTTATTAGCAGAAAAAGTTATTAAGGGGGAGACCCAACGATTTTCATTCAGTTGTTTCCTGTAATAATGCGGCTCAAACTCAAAATCGGTATAACCTCCAGTCGGATAGGTTATCTTGGTTAATACACCATATTTTGTATATTCAGCACTTGGGTTTCTTAAATTGTAATAATTTGAATTATATACATCTGCATAAGTATTGTTATAATACCCCCAATGGTCAGATTTATTTGCCAAATAATCAGGTAAATCATTGATTTTATAATACTGAAAAGAGTAAGGTGTTTTACCTGATTCTTTTACCCGTAGTAAAACAAGTCTTTTGCCAAGAGATACAGGTATAGAATCGCTATAATGCAATGATATGGATTTTATAACCTCATTGTTGGATTTATTTTCTATCGTAATCTTATCAAGTTTGTAACATTTAAGATTATTCAAACAAGCGGGATAATTATCTTCACGTGATTTTAGAAATGGAAGAAAATCATATTGCATAGTTTGTCCTGAACTAATCCATTTGCTATATTTAGAATTATATATGGACTGACTATATCGTAATTCTCGCGATAAACTTTTATGAAACTGAATTTTGACATTAGCAGTATAGATTTCTTTTAAATAAACAGAGGATATTAAATTTCCAGTGTAACTTTCGCTTATAGGACTAATACTCATAGATTGGCAGTTGGATTGAGGATTAAATATCCCACTACTGGATTCTGATTTCGCGCCTAAATCATTATAAACAGAAATGTACATTTGATTGTCATATTCTTTTCTTTCGTAGTTAAAATTAATTGTTTCGTTATTTGGTAATGTGATTCTTGTCAAATACCAAGCAGTAGCAATCCAACCTTTGTTACTATGACCACGAGAATGAAAAAATTCACTTTGACCAAAAAAATCAATTGAAAAATCAACAGCATTTGGAGTATTGCCAAAAACATATTTTATTCCATTTTCTGTTGTAATTGTAAAACCACCAAAATAAGGCGAACTCCCCTTACTATTCACTTGCAATGGAACATTAGGAAATTGTCCATTAAACTCCACTTTCAATGGTTTATTGCTTTGAACAACCCAATTACCATTGTGGTCTAAATAAAATTTGCCCACATAACCTGCAAAATTAAAGGTAAATTCGTCAGGCGCATAGTCTTTTTGAATATTTTCTTGTGCTTTGGAGCGAAGATAATTTCTGTTATTCCAATTAGTTATATTCAATGCGTTATGATTAAAATAATAACCAACCTTTGTGCCATAATCATAAAATTTTGTATTATTGTATTCATCAATGTAATTTCCATTTTGTTTACGAGTAATAACTCCTCCTGCAAACAAACTCCAACCCATTCCAACCCAACTTGGACGCTGGTCTACCTGAACGCCCGCTGCGTGGTAATTTAAGGAAATTGGCAATGTAAAATCATATATTTGCAATTCATACAATGGTATTGAAATTTCGGGCGTACCTGTATAAAGAGATACAGGAATATCGCCATACAACCCTAAATTTGCAGCATTTGGACTTAATGCAGATGTTGGGTTTTGTGGTATCTGCGCTTGTAAAGCACAAATAATCAAGAAGTTAATTGTAATTATTATAAACTTTTTCATATCTGTATTATTTTAATGATTTTTATCTTTTAATTATTGTTTGCATTAGCACCATATCATCAACGTGAACATATACAGAATATGTGCCTGTCGGCAAACTCGACATTGGTATAATTGTTTGATTATAACCCGCTTGCAAGTTTTGCTGCGGGGTTTGGCAAAGCGGAATGCTTGCATTTGAATGTACCGAAAACCACACCCTTGCGTTGCGGGTAAGTTTGTATGAAATATACAGATTTTCAACAACAGGGTTTGGCTGCCAATCGGCTTCGGTAAAAACTGCATTTATACCTGTTATTACCTCATTTTCAGAGTTTTGCCCGTTATTATAGATGTTTGTTTGCTGTGCTGGTGGATAGTAAAACGAGGTTTGAAAAATCGTTGTATCATTTGCCTGTTCCGAGCCGTTTTGAAATGTTGTGATGCGCACAACATTCGTTTGCACACTCTCAAAAACAGGATAGCGCGTTCCCGCAACATACCACGAGTAAGTATCAATTTTCATTTGCAAACTATCGCGTGTTGCTTGCGTGTAATATCGCCGCGTATGTGTGCGATAAGCAGGTACGCCATTAGGAAAATCTGGAACTTTCAGTGTGCCGTCAGCATCATAAATCACTCGCGTGTAGCCCTTTACATACATCGGAACGCGGCGACCATATTGCCCTCTGCCCTCAAAGTTTGAGCGCAAAGTATCACCATAACTCAATGGGAATTTCAGTTTCAATTCGGGCTTTTCGTACCGCATAATTGAGGTGTTGTTTTCAAAACCGATTGCAAAAAGCGAATCATTGCGCAAGGTAAAATAATACCTCGCGTCTGGCTCTTGTCCGCAAATCAGTGAAAAATCGGTAGAATCGGGGTAAAAATAATTTACCTCGTATTCTTCGTTAATCGGCTGTAAAAACGAGAAGTCCCAAGTTTTGCCACGTCCATAAGTTCCCGCGTCTTTGTATTCAACTTGTTGTTTTACAACCAAATCGCCCGCAGTATAGGCGTTGTTTTCATTTGTCAGCCGAAAAATTTGGCTGTGAATTGGCAACGCAAAACTTGTTGCCAGAAGTAAAAGTAGAAATTTGTTTTTCATATTAATTAGATTTAATTATTTTTTAGTGTTTAGAAAAAGATTTTTTGCAAAAATAAACAAAGTTTTTGATTAATTTATCATATTTAAAAAAAACAAATTTTGTTTAAAAATAAAATATTGCAAAGATAGGATTAAAAATTTGTAAATTGAGTATAAAAATAAGGGCAAATAGTGTCCTTATTTTTACCATTTTGGTAAAAATTTCCACAAATTATGTGAAATATAAAAAAAATCACTACCTTTGCAGTTCAAAAAATATTTTAGTTATGAATTTTATTGGAGACAAACTTCGTAAATTAAGGTCAGAACGCAATATTTCTCAACAATCCGTTGCAGACCAACTTGAAATAGACCGCAAAACGTATGCAAATTGGGAAGCCAATCTTGTAGATGTAAAGGGTAGTTTAGTGCCTAAACTTGCTGAAATTTTTGGTGTGGAAATTTCAGAGTTATTTACACAAAGCAGTAATTTTCATATAGAACAAAAATTTGAAAATAGCACAATAAATACTGCTATTTTGATTTTAACAGACAAAGATTCCGTTAATAAAGTTTTAGATGCTTTAAAATTTATAAATAAATAAATCTTAAAAAAACAGAAAAAAGAGTTGAAAATTTAATTTCAACTCTTTTTCTTTTCCGCCAAGCGATTTTTGTGCATTGTTGCTTCATATCTGCAACTTCTATAACGCTGTCGGCGTTGTGTTCAAATTCCTATGAGCCGCGATATTTGCCGTCTTTTACTCATTGGAGATATAGATGTATGCCTTTTTTATAAGGAATTTCGGAAGTTTATCGGCAAAAATTTTGTTGGTCAATTTTAGATAGATTATTTTATATGATGGTGATTATGCTGGTGGCTTTTTCATATCAATTAGCCGAATACCGATTGGAAATATTTTTTCAACCTGTTCGCATACTTCAATAAGCCGTGATAAAGGAACATTACAAAAATAACGATTCCATAATTCTATCAATTCATTAAGGTTAAAATCATCTTCAGCATTGAGTTCTATAAATTTTACTAAATCTTCTTGTTTTAGTTTTTCCAGCAACTGATTAAAACACGAGGAGCCAGGCAAAGGTATAAGCGGTGTTGCCATCATTGTCCTTGTGTTATCTATTCTTTTGATTTCATTGATAAAATCCATTGTTTCCGAAAGTGTTGTTTCATCTTCACCCTCAACTCCCAATACCAAACCGCCTGCAATTACTTCAATGCCATAATCTTTTAATAGTAGTGTTGCCTGAATATTGTCATCTCTTGTAATATGTTTGTTCATAGATTTTAACATTCTGTCGCTTCCTGCCTCGTAGCCAACCATCAAAGAAACAGCGTTTAAGCGTTGTAGAGTACTTACTGTTTGGTGGTTGATTTCGTCTGCACGAGAAAAACAATGAAAAACAGGACGAATGCCCGTTTTGTCAAAAACACGATTTGCTGCATCTGCAATTCTATTCGTATGTTTTGCGTTTATGGTAAAATCGGCATCTGAAATTCTAACGTGGTCAATATTATATTTGGTAATCAAAGAAGTTAAATCTTGTTCAAATAATTCTGCCGAACGCCACAAATTCAAATGTTCGACAGAACAAAAAGTACATTTTTTATTCCCTGTGTAAGAACAACCTCGTTGTGTATAGGTAGAGCCAACCATTTTTACATTGCTCAAATTGCCTTGCGGTTTGAAATACGAACTGTATTTCGTAAAATCAATTTTACTATAATCCAATGGTTTATCTAATGGGTCTGCGCCAATTTTTCTGTTATCTAAATGGTTTATAACAATTTGTCCATCTTTTATATAACTCAAATTTGGAATTGTATCAAAAGACAAACCATTTATTAACGAGGTAATCAATTTTGTAAAAGCGGGTTCGCCATATCCTGTAACCAAGAAATCTATTGCTCTTTCGCCCTTTTGCATCTTTTTTAAGATTGCATCTCTACGGTGAGTTATATGAATACCACCACAGACAACAAACGCTCCGTTTGTTTTTGCGATTTCTGCAATTCGGAGCGCATTTGAATAATTATAAGTTGTACAACTCAATGCAATAATACCTGCTTTTCGTTCTTCTATGGCTTTTTCAATTTCCGTTTGGGACATAATTGTAGCATCAAGAAAACGGACGTTTTTACGATAGTTTTCAGGTAAAGAGGAAAACAATGCAACAATTCCCAATGGTGGTTCGCTGGAATAGTTACCACTTCCTGTGTTAGACGCGGGATAAACAATGTCAATAAGCATAAGTAATGTTGTTCTATTGTTTTAACTTCCAGAAATTTGATTATACAATGTCTTAAGCATTTCAATTATATTATGATCTGCTGTTGCAAAACCCAATGTGTGAACCTTAGCTTCCTCAGACCTAACTTGAGCAGGACTTAGGTATTTATCTATGTTTTTATCAGTATCTTTATCTTCAATAATGACGTTATAATTGTCATTGTTTTCATCCTTTTTAATAAAATCACTTATTCTTTTATTTGGGTTTGGAAGTCCTATAGGAGTAATAATAATCGCACGCTTATTAGAAACAAAAAAGAAATAATGAGGCATTTCTAAATATGATAATCTTTTTTTGTTTTCATCATTTATTTGGTCTAAAAGTCCTTCACATTGTTTCTGAAAACTAATGATTTCTTTTTTAGTCATAGGTTTTATAAAAGCAGGCGGAATACCTCTATTTGCCATATCAATTAATATACTTAAATGCTCTTCACGAGTAATGCAAGTAATTTTTATTTTTTCTGTATGGGTTTTAAAGGCAGAATAAAAATTGTTTCTTTTAGTAGTATCTGCTACTTGCCAAAATCCTGGCAAAATAAAATGTGATACAATTCTTATTTCTCCTGAATTTTTGTCATTTAGAAGTTCAGTCAAATTATCCATCAATTGAGAATAAGTTGTGATTATAGACTTTTGTTCTTTAATTTGCATATAAGCGATATAAATACCAAGCATAGTTGCTAATCCTATAAGAATGGTAAAAATTCCTCCTGTATTATTTGCGAAAAAATCAAAATGCCATCTTGAACGTACAAAGTTCCCAAATCCAATTGATTGTTCAATAGAATGAGAATGGTAGACACTATATTGATGCAAGACTATTGATAAAAAGAAAAAAATGATTAATACAAATAAAATTAAAAAAAATTTTTTATGTTGTCGCCAAAAATGTTTACATCGTTGCCAAATCGAAATTTCCCCCATTATTTTTCCTCCCTCATTTTTATTTTATCAATTTTACTACCTGATTTACGAATTTTCTCTGTTGCCTGTTTCGCCAACTCAAAATTTACTCGTTCTGCAAAATTGACTTTTCTCGGAAGTAAATCGCTTGCAAACATATAATCAGCAACTTGTTGGGACACTGCAATATCTTCGGGCGAAATAGTAACTGAAATATCCTCAATACTTTGTGCGTTGAGATTTGGCTCTATAATGCGAATTTTCTTCAATAAATCCAAATCAAAGTTTGAACGCTGGGCAAACCATTCATCTGTTTGTTGTCTGTTTTGAGCGACATACCAATTTGCCTCTATCAAACTTTTAATCAACGCAACCACTGCTTCGGGATTATTTTCAACTAAACTTTTTCTTACGGTAACATAACCTGTATATCGTTTTTCATCTATCACTTTACCCAATCCTTTACTTTCAATAGTGGTAGAATTCGGCTCCCAAGTTCCCAGTGCATCAATGCCGCCTTGTTGAAGTACCACTATCGCTTCGGCAGGACTGACGTTAATTAATGTAGTATTGTTCGTTGTCATTCCGTTTTCTTCCATTCGTAGTAGAATATACGGATAAGCACCAGAAGCACCAAAAGGAACTCCAAGTCTTCTACCTTTAATATCCGCAAAAGTTTCAATTCCGCTTCCCTCTCTTGCAATTGTCATTACACTAAAATCAATAAGTCGGCATACAACAGTCCAGTCGTCATTAATTGCCAGCATACTGATAACAGGAACAATTCCTAATGTGGTGGCATCAATATTGCCACCTAAAGCCGCTTCAATCATATCAGGTCCGAAAAGAAAATTCCTGAATGTTGCATTTGAGCCATACAATGTTGTAATATTTGTATGGTCAAGTGTTTCAATAATCTGACCTGCCGTTGCCCACGCAGTTTGCCAACCAACAACTAATCGGGTGTCAGATTTCTCTTTACATCCATTTAACGAAAAAATGGATAAAGTCAATATCATCAAACCCACATACAGAGGTTTAATAAAAAATTGTTTTTTTGATTTGTAGTGTGTCATAATTACAAAATATTTAAATTAATTAATAATTGAGTTGTTGCCATAAAGTATCTGCCAATTCACGAAATTCTTTTGAATTTCTAAATTCTCGTCCGCGCGGACGAGTAGCGGTTATTGCATATTCATTAGAAAATTTGCCGTCTGTCATAATAGCAACTCGGTCTGCCATAAAAATGGCTTCTGATATATCGTGAGTTACCATTATAGCCGTAATACCTGAACGTCTAAATATTTCGGATATTTCTTCTTGCAAGGTTTCGCGCGTAAAAATATCAAGAGAACTAAACGGTTCATCAAGCAACATTAGACGTGGTTTAGATGCTAATGCTCTCGCAAAAGCCACTCTTTGCATCTGCCCGCCCGATAACAAATGAGGGTAATCGTTTATCTTATGTTGAAGTCCTACAAGTTGAAGCATTTGTTGTATTTCTGTTTTACAATCATTTTTAGTTGGTGTGTCAATGCGCTGTTCAATTGCAAATTGAACATTTCCGCCAACTTTTCGCCAAGGGAATAATGAAAAGTCCTGAAAAACCATAGTCGTATCATCACGATGCCTATTCAGTTTTTCGTTATCTATTATTATTTCTCCGTTATAATTGTTTTCTAATCCTGCTAACAATCGCAAAAGTGTTGATTTGCCACAACCGCTAACGCCCAAAATACAAAATATTTCACCTGATTTTATGTGTAAATTTGTGCCATTAAGCACTAATTCCTTTCTGTTTGGATAATGAAACTGAATATTTTTAGCATCAACAGAAACACCCGATATTGTTTGCCAATCTATAAGCGACATTTTTGATTCATCAGTTTGCTTAACAATTTTATCGCCGTGCAAATTGGGTATTTGTTTGTTTATTTTTGCTGTGTTTTCGTAATAATCTTTTGCAATATAATCTTGTCGCCAAGGGACACAATATTTTTCCAAAAATGAAATCAGGCGAGCCATTAGATAGCCGACAATGGCAATGACAATCATATAAGCAACAACGCGGTCTAATCTGAAAAGTTGCCGATTTAGTTGTATTGCATAACCTAATCCAGACCTTGCTGCAAACATTTCGGCTGCAACAACACACATCCACGCAAACCCTAAACCTACTCGTACTCCTGCAAATATACTCGGTAATGTTGAGGGTAAAATAACTCCTGTTAAAGAACGAAATTTGGAAGCACCCAAAACTTTTGCGGCTTCCAAATGCACCTTTTCTACATTACTGACACCCAACAATGTATTTGTTAGAATAGGAAAAAATGCACCCATAAAAATGACAAACCACGCAGAAGCGTTGCCAATTCCCAATAAAGCAACCGCTATCGGAATCCAAGCAATAGGCGGAATTGGTCGCAATAATTCCAATACTCCCATAACTGCCTGTTTAAGAGTTGGCATCAATCCGAGAATAAATCCAAGTAAAGTGCCTATCGCCAACGCAATGAAAAATCCTACAAATACCCTACCTAAACTCGCCATTAAATCAGTAACTAAAATGCCACCTACAAAAAGTTCGTATAATGCCGTTACGCTCTTTGAGGGACTTGGAATGAGAGTATTTGCACTAAATCTTACAAAAGATTCCCAAATCAACAATAATACAACAATAATGACTATTTGAATTGCCGTTTTTTTACTTATATATTTGCTTATTTGCATATTAATTTAAGCGTTTTTTCCACAGAGCGCAAAATTACAATTTTTTTTTAACTTTTTAGTTATTTTCAGACAACTTTTTTTCAGTGGTACAATTTTCAAAAAAATTGCTTAAAATACAAGCCGCTTGTTATAGATATTTTTTTTTGTTACCACTCAACTTGTACCGAATACTGCAAAAAATAGGAACAAGTTTTATGAGTGTAAGAACAATAATATAAAAATATTTATTGATATTGAAAAAAATTGTACCTTTGCAAAAAATATAATGTATGCAAAATAAATCCAATATAGAAGTAATTGATTTGTTCTGCGGAATTGGTGGATTAAGTTACGGTATGCTGAAAAGTGGAATGAATATCGTAGCAGGTTTTGATATTGATGAAACCTGTAAGTTTGCTTATGAAAAAAATAATAAAGCAAAATTTTTCTCGGAAGACGTAAAAAATGTAACGGGAAACTTTGTGAATAGTTTGTATAAAAACAAATCATCTTTGCGAGTTTTAGCAGGTTGCGCACCCTGTCAGCCGTTTTCTTCTTATGCTTTTAAACACAAAAATAAAGATGAACATAAATACGACTTATTGTATGAATTTGGCAGAATTATAAGTGAAAGCGAAGTTAAGCCCGATATAATAACAATGGAAAATGTTGCACAAATTTTTAATTTTAAAGATAAACCTGTGTTGCAAGATTTCGTTGATACATTGCAAGAAAACGGGTATAAAGTTAGTGTGAATAAAGTTTTTTGTCCCGATTATGGTATTCCACAAAGAAGAAAACGATTAGTTTTATTGGCTTCTAAATTGGGCGAAATATCACTAATTCCAAAAACACATACACCTGAAAATTATGTTACGGTAAAAGACACTATCGGCAAATTACCGCCTCTTGAAGCAGGGCAAGTTTGTAAAAAAGATAAATTGCATATTGCAAAATCTTTGTCAGACAAAAATTTAAAACGTATAAAATCAACGCCTTATGGTGGAGGTTGGAAAGATTGGAGTGAAGATTTAAAATTAGATTGCCACAAAAAAGATACAGGAAAATCCTTTGGAAGTGTTTATGGCAGAATGGTTTGGGAAGAGCCAGCACCAACAATGACAACATTATGCACAGGTTTGGGCAATGGTCGATTTGGACACCCCGAACAAAACAGAGCAATTTCTTTGCGAGAAGCCGCATTGTTTCAAACATTTCCTTTTGAATACGAATTTTTTGCCCCAGACGAAAATATTGGAATGACAAAAGCGTCAAGATATATAGGCAATGCCGTTCCTGTTAAATTAGGATATATTATCGGACTAAGTATTTTGAAACACATAGAAAATTATAAAAAATGAAAGAATATAGTTTAAATGTTGACCCTCGAATTTTGGAATTATTAGGTCCAAATTTATATACAAATATTTATTATGTGTTGGCGGAATTGATAGCAAATGCTTATGATGCCGATGCAAAAAATGTTTATATTATATCAAACAGAGATGATATTCGTGTAGAAGATGACGGACACGGAATGTCTTACAACAATGGAGATATTGGAAAATTTCTAAATGTTGCAGGAGTTTCACGCAGTAGTGAAGATGATTCATTTTCTCGTTCAGGTCAAAGGCGAAAAATGGGACGTAAAGGTGTTGGAAAATTGGCGGCACTTTCAGTTTCCGAATCTGTTGATATTATGACAATAAGCAATAGCGAAAAATCAGGTTTTGTTCTTGCTCGCCGTCCGTTAGAAGGAAATAAATTACAACCTATTGACGATAACGATATAAATTTCGAGAAGGTAACACAAGGAACTGCTATTGTAATGAAAAATCCACAATATCGATTACACAAAACCTTAACGGCAGTAAAAAGAAATTTGCTCAAAATTTTCCCTTTGGTTAATAAAGATTTTAAAATCCACATTATAAGAGGAACAGAAACGGAATGTATTGATAGTTTTGATGATAATATAATGAAAGAGTTATGTACTTTAATAACCTTTGGTGATGATTATTCAAATTTATCAAGTTTAGTTCCTGATTATTTTCCAACAAAGAGAGCAGAATTGATTGAAAACAGAGCCGTTTATACAGAACCTTTAACAATGAAAGATAATAATGGCGAAGAACACGAGTATTCATTAAACATTGCGGGTTGGATAGGAACATACAAATCTACACGAGGAAGAAAAGCAGAATTAACCGACTTCCCAGACAATTTTATCTCATTGTACGCTAACAAAAAAATGGGAGAATTTAATATTCTTCCAATAGTTGGTCAGAATAAATTGAATGAAGTTTATGTTGTGGGCGAACTTCATATTGACCTATTTGAATTGTCTGAATTGCCCGATATGGCATTGAGCAATAGACAGGGCTATAAATCTGATGACCCACGATATGAAAAAGTAATTGCTTATGTACGAAATACATTACTACCTGAAATTTTGAGAAAAAGAGATTTGTATGCAGATTTGACAAAAGCACAGAAAAAACAAGAAATTACAAATCAGCAAAGGAAAAATGAAGCAGAATTAAAGAAACAAATTGACACATTTCGTCAAAATGCAAGTAGAATTGCCTCTGAAAGTATAAATAGAATTGGAGCAAATGCCCCAAAAGATGTAATACAGCAGGTTATTTTTGATTCTATCAATAGTAGCACGCTTGATTTAGGTATAAAATCTATTATTGATTCTCAAAAGAAAAAGATATTAATTAGCCAAACATATTCCGACAAAGCATTATCAGATATTGTTTATAAAATGTTGGTGTTCAATAATGTTCCCGAAGAAGATATTTTATACACAAACTGCGATGACGAAGTTTGTAGAGTTCCAGAGGGGTATTCTGTATATGGCTATTTACGAGATTTCTTTGTTGAAAGTTATTCTACTCAAAAAATATTTGTTCTTTTTATAACAAGCGAGAACACACAAAAATCTTGGGGGGCAATTACAGAAGTAGGAGCGTCTTGGATTACTCAAATTGACCACAAAATTTTTAATATTAAACCATTTAGACCAGAACACCCATTAGATGATGAATCGCAATGGCACACTACCGACAAAGATGCTTCAACCAATGAACTTTCAATGTCCCCTTTAAGTGCAGACATTTTTTGTCAAAAGATAGAAGCCGTTTGTGATAAAATTGGTTATGCAAAGAAAAGTCGTGCAGATAATAAAGCACATTTGCAAACATTAATACCAATTATATAAGATTTTGCATTGATAAATAAAACTCAAAATGCTATGCCCGAACAACAAAACATAGAATACAAATCCATTTGGAAAGACGAATATCTAAAATGGATATGCGGCTTTGCAAATGCTCAAGGCGGTACGCTTTTTATTGGTAAAGACGATAATGGCAATGTGGTAGGTGTAAAAAATGCAGCCAAATTGTTGGAAGACCTGCCAAACAAGATAACCACCATTTTAGGCATTGTTGCCGATGTAAATTTGCACGAAACTGAACAGGGAGATTATATCGAAATAGTTGTTGAGCCACAGCCAAACCCTGTGAATTATAAAGGCGAATATCACTATCGCAGCGGTGCGACAAAACAGGAATTGAAAGGTGCAGCATTAGATAAATTCTTATTGCAAAAATACGGCAGAAAATGGGATAGCGTAACAATTCCAAATGTTTCTATTTCAGAACTGAAACAGGAAACTTTTGAATTTTTCAAAACAAAAGGTATAGAAAGTAAGCGTTTGAATGAAAGCAGTCGCAACGACACACCCGAACAAGTGCTTAATAATCTGAAACTTATTGAAAACGGAAATCTGAAAAGAGCGGCATTATTGCTTTTCCACCCTGACCCCGAAAAGTTTGTAACAGGCGCATTTATTAAAATTGGTTTTTTTAGAACAAATACTGATTTGCTGTTTCAAGACACCATTCACGGCAATTTGTTTGAGCAAGTCGAAAAAACGATGGAATTGCTTTTAACGAAATACACAAAAGCGTTCATAAGTTACAAAGGGTTATCGCGTATCGAAACCTACGAATATCCCGAAGATGCCTTGCGTGAGGCACTTCTGAATGCCGTTGCACACAAAGATTATGCGGGTTGTACCCCAATTCAAATTCGTGTTTATGCCGACAGAATAAAAATTTGGAACGAAGGACAATTGCCCGAAAATTGGACGGTCGAAGATTTGTTGCAAGAGCATTTTTCGCGCCCATATAACCCCGATATTGCTAACGCTTTTTTCCGTAGCGGTTATGTGGAATCGTGGGGACGAGGCATTGAAAAAATGACCGAGCAATGTACAAAAGCAAAATTACCACCACCGATAATCACAAACAAAGGCAGCGATTTTTGGATTACTTTCCGCAAAGATATTTACAATGCAGTTGATTTAGGTTTGTTGGGTTTGAGCGATAGACAGGTAAAAGCCGTTATGTATGTCAAAGAACACGGAAAAATTACAAACTTAGAATATGTAGAAATCAATAAGGGAATTACAAACCGAACTGCTTTGCGAGATTTGGATTCTATAATTGAAAAAGGTGTTTTTCAACGAGTTGGCGAAAAGAAAGCCACCCACTACGAATTATCAAATGTCGTAAATGTCGGATAAATGTCCGATAAAAATTTGAATTACAAATCGCGCAATAATCACGCAAATCACGCAAAAAAAATGTACAAATTGCACTTTAAAATTTGTAAATGTATGTTTTCCAATGAGTTGGATAAATCACAATAGATTCTTACGAACTTGAATTGGGTAATAATAACGCCAAACAAATAGATTTCCGACATTTCCTATATTATTGAAAACGTTTTCAATAAACTTATTATAATTTTCTGCTTATCTTAAAAATATACAATATGTTAATATATTGTATATTCAACTGAATAGTTATTGCTTTTTTTGTAATTTTCTTGTGCTTTTATTTTATCGTCTAAAATATGGTAAATGTACCCAAGATAGTAATAATCTTCATCTGTCTGCGGAATTAAAAATGGTATTTCTTTTGTATAGATTTGAAATTCATTAAAGTATCCTAAACATTGATAACATTTCAACAAAGCAAATAATGTTCGTAGAGTTCTTTCAAATTGATATGCTTTTGAGTAACATTTTACTGCTTTATTTATATCATTATTATCAACATAATAATTACCTTCTCGTATTCTTAACTCTGCATCATTAAAAAACAACCCGATTCCTTCGTTGATTATTGATATTCTTTCTTTATCTTTTTTAAAAAATTGACAACACAATTCTAATTTCAAAAATATTTCAGAATTGAGAACGTTTTTACTTTTCATAATATCGAAAGCATCTTTATATTTTTCAAGAGCCATCGTATAGTTATTAAGAATTAAATATATTAGTCCTTGATTTTGAAGTATATCAGGCAACGACTCACTATGTTTAAATTTTTCCTTTTTATCAATTAATAATAATGTCTTTTCATAAAGAGATAAAGCGTGTGCAATATTATCTAAATAAAACTCTGTTGCTGCTAATCCCCTATATCCACGAGGGTCATTAGGAAAACGCTTTGTGATTTCAAGATAAGTTTCATTACATTTTTTCCAACGATTTTTATCTATTTCATTATTATTCGTGCATTTTGCTCCATTTGCAACCCATTCTATATTTTCAAGGTTTGAAGATTGTATAATACCCAATATCAAATATGGGAAAATAGCATTGACTTGCAACATTTCGCAATCTGCAATCAAATTTTCAATTCTTGATTCTATATTTTGCGCTCTTTGCAACCATCTTTGTCTTATTATTTCATAATCTTTTAATAATGTATCTCTGTCTATGTCGTCTATTTTATTTTTATATTGTGCCAACTCTTCTTCAAAATCTTTTTCGTATGGTAATACATTCCAAGACGTATAACTTGCTCCTAAAAATTTACAAATATCATTGATTGATTTGTTATAAACTTTTTCATTATCATATAAACCTTTTTGAAAAAAATCAAAATATTTTTTATTATTTACCTTATGGAATAAATCTTGTTTTTCTGTATCTTGTCGCCATTCGCCATTTTCATCAATCAAGCAAACTATAAGTTCTTTATTTGGATTTGTTTTTTGGCATTCAAAGAAATATTCAATTTCCATAGAACACCATTTAGAATGTATTCTATAATTCTTGCTGTCCAGCAACATAAAAATATCACACTCTTTTATTTTTTTTAGAAATTCCTCTTGAAAATCAACATTAGGACAACCATTTATTTGGTCACGCCATACACTTAAATTTGAACGTATTAAATCGTTATAAATACGCATTGCAACAGCACTATCTGCCCACGCATAACTAAAAAATATCTGTTTATTCATCTTTTTTAGGTAATATTACTTTTATTGGTGTTTGCACCTTTGGGGCAGTATCTTTTAGATTTTTAACGTTTGTAACAAATGTATTCCAATTTTTAGGATAATGTGCTTTCATATATCTAAAAAACGCACTCCATTTTGCAGTGTTATAAGCAGCATCATAAACTACGGGATTGGTATTATATACTAATTCATATTGCTGCTTTAATTCATTGGTTAGTTCATCTAACATTATAACTTTTGGCGCAGTGTAATTATTATATAGCAACCTTGAATATATTACTATAAGAATTTCCATATCGTCTTTATACTCTTTTATTGCAGCGTATAATTTATTCATTGCATTTGATGTTTTATTGTTCTCATATATAGCATCAATATAGCATACAAGATTATAATTCTCTAAAAAATTTCCACTTGCATATCTATCTGTTATCAAAGTTGCAATATATTCAATATCTTTTGTTTTGGGATTGTTTATAAAATGATTTTTGTTAGTGATTAAAATATCCTCTGCAATTTTATTCAATCTCTCCAAAAATAACTCTTGTTGCTTATAAAAAGATGAAACTTTTTCATCTAAATCTGTATTCCAAATAATCGTTTTTATTTGTTGTCCTTTTGCATCATCATCAAGGTTTTTATTTTGATTAATTCCTTTTATTTCTTTAAAAATTTTACTTTCTTTCAGTAATAATGTTTTAGATGAGCAACTATAAAGAGAATTGTCCAAAAAAATTTTATATTGCTCTTCAATATCACGTTGATAGTCAGCGAGTATTTTCAAAAAGTCCTCATAATTAGTAGTATTGTCCCTGCGTACAAACTTATAATATGGACGCCCATTTATAACAAACTTATTATCTTCAATACCAAATACAAACGGCTCTTTGTAATCAGTAAATATATAAGAATCGTAATGATTGTTTTCTACATTATAAATTAATGAATGCAGTTTTAAAATATCAGAAAATTTTGTATTATTTTCATTATACAAAGACTTTTCACTATTTGCCAATATTGGAACACCATTAATATCGGGTATTTTGCCTGCGTCAAAACTATCCAAATAATTACCTGCAAGCATTAAGTCAGTTTGCAATAACCTCAACCCCAATAATTTATCTAAAAATGCCTCGTGAATGCGAACAGGGCAAACAGAGTCGCCATAAATAGTAACAACCGAATTATTGGTGTCATTAGCAAAAATTACTATCGGTTGTAACTGCCAAATAGGTAAATCAATAGAATACTTTTTTTGATTTATCTCAACAAATGCTTTATTTGCTGTGATATCGCAAGACAATGACATAGAATGAATATTAAGCGAGGGACTTGCTATCGCAGTGTCGCCAAAAACAATTCCGCCCATTCCCATCCAAGTGCTTGCCTTTTTTAAATTAGCAACAGAAGAAAGAGTTCGTTGACTCTTAGTAACTTTTGGACTCGTAATAAGTTGCGTATTGCCTAAATTCATTACTTCCTGTCCAAAAATAATTTGTACACAAAGCATAAGAACGATAATCATTCTTGCTTTCATTGAAAAATTACTTTCCAATTTATTTGATTTTGTAAAAATTGTGTTCTTCATAATATTTTATTTTAAATGTTAATTTTAAAACCTATTTTTTGTATCACTTTTAGCGTTTCCACAGATGTATTCCTATCATACTCTTTTTCGTTTTCGGACAAATCTTCGTATGAAACAAGGCAAGGGTGTTCTTTGTTTTCATCATTGCGTGTTGCACCATATTTCCACCCCTCTGCAATACGTTGCGCAGCCCAAATATCGTGAGTGTTTTTTGCCAAAAGTTCGGTTAGTTGCAGCAAGTCAGCAGAGAGTTTTATCGCACTTGTGTCTAATGGATTTGGTGTGTAATTAATATTCATTTGTTTTGATTGTTTATAAAATTTATCATTAGATTTATTGCGTCTTCATCTTTTCTTTTATCTGTTTCTGATATTTGTTCCCAATGATGCAGAGCGTTATGCCTTTTAAAATTATTATCTCGTTTTTTATCATATACCCAACCATTATCGTACTTTTCAATCATCCATCTGCGATGTTCCATCATAGCCAATGTTTCCTTTTCATTATCTGAAAATGAAGTCAAACTATTTTTTAAATCTTCAAATTTTTTACCACGAGCAATGTACGCTCTCAAATAATTGTCTAAAATTTGGTTTCGGTTCGATTGTTTAAAATGCCCCGATTGCTCATCCCATTCTGTATTCATTTTGTAAATTTCATTCCAAAAATAGTGCGCTTTTTTTGCTTTATCTTCAATTTTTATTCCATCTTCGCTATCTAAATCAAAAACATAGTCGGCTATTTGTCCAAAAAGATTTATTGTAAAGATTTTTTTTATTTCCAATTCATTTTTTAATACTGAGTTAAAATCTGTGTCATCATAAAACAAAATAATATTCGGTGCGTTTTTACCCAAAACATAATGAATCTCAACGGCTTGTTTAACTGCATCTATCTGATTTTCAGTGCAAACAAAAATTGAATCAAAAGTTTTTTCTGCACAAATTTTCTCCAAGTTGTTATTGCTAATTTTTATTTCAGCAAAATCTGTTAAATGTAATTTTTTACATTGTTTTTCAAAAAAACGTATTTTCTCTGTATCATTTTCGTTTATGGTAAATTTGAATGTTGCACGTTGCATAGTAAGGCAATGCGCCAAATTGAGCAACACAACTTCGGTTTTCTCCGTTAAACCTACAAGCAGAATTTCGGGCGCGGTTTCCATTTTTGCAGGCAATATCTTATCAATATTCATACATATACCATATTTTATTCCCATTTCATTGATATTGAAAAGAATACCATCAAAATTTTTAGTTTTATGTTTGAATAAAGTTGTTTCTTCCAACAAAGGTTTCAATTCGCGGTCAGTAATAGAGATAAAACAACGCAAAGCGTCTTTTCTGCTTTGATTTTCCAATACAGAAGAAATGACTTGTGCAATATCAACGTTTTTCTTGTCATTGGCGGTAAAAACAAAGACCTCTTTTGCTTTATGTATATTTACAAGTTTTAAAATTGACCTACTGCTTGGATTTCCGATTATAAGTTTGGCATTTGAATCACGCAAAGAGCGATGTAAAGGATTATCTGTATCATTATCAATAAATATCCTTTGTTTATTGGGGTATCTGTTGGCTAACTGCAATGATTGTTCTGTTAAACCGCAAAAAATAATGTGATTTTTATAAAAAAATTTTATTTTCAGAAATTTCAATTGTTCTCGAAACAAGATAGATAAGGCATCTTTCGAAAGTAAGATTATAACTATTAATATACTCCATCGAGAAATTAGTAGAAGCCAACCAGCAGGTTCTTTAAAAGAATGATGTAGCACGAATAGTTGAATAGTAGTATAAATACTACTTCCACAAGTGTATTTTTCTTCTACAAATCCAAAATATCCTGTTATAATTCCGATAACAGAGAACAATAAAATAAGTATCAGAGAATTTTGCCAAAAAGGTTTGTTAATAGAATTTGTGTGTTTCATAGTTTTACGACTTTTAATATAAATTTGACATAAAAAAACGTGGCAAATTTACAAAAATATTTTTAATAAACAAAAAACTTTAAAAAATTAAATTAATAATTTTAAGGATAATAATCAGCATTAGTGGGGTGCGACATTCGTTCTAACATTTTTTTTTAACTTTTTAATTGCCTATTTCCTTACACAAAAATTTATGTGTAAGGTGTGTAAGGAATGTGTAAGGTCTTGTAAAATTTTGAAAATCAATATATTATATATACCATTTTTAATAATTCTTACACATTACACATTTTTCCCCGAAAAATAGGTAATTATAAAAAAGGAGTGATTTTTGAATATAAAAAAGCCCTTTTAGCGCATTAATACTGCGTAAAAGGGCTTTTTTTACAAGTTATTTCTTATCAAAAAGATAACTTGCTGCATCTGCCTCTATTTCGGCATTGGTCTTTACTCGGTGCTGCAACTGCCAAGCAGTTAGTTCCTGCTTGTCAAAATAGGTCAGTTTGCCGCCGTCTGACTTGTAATATGGTATCATTTTTCGGAATACCATTTTGTACAAGTGGCTTTTTGATAACCCCGTCAGCAACGAGGCGTCAGTCATTGTAAGGGCTTGTTTTACCCCTAAAAGCGTCAGGTTTTTGATTTCCTGCAACTCGTTTAAAATTTTCTGTTCCATTTTTATAAATGAATTAATGATTTAAAAATGGACTTTTGCAAAAGTCAAATTAACTTTGTTATAACGAGTGCAAAATTAGAATACAATGTAAAAATAAAACCCCTACATAGTAACTACATAGGGGTAATATGGGGTGATAAGTTATTTTATTTCAACGATTTAGAATAATTTATCTATATCTTTATACCCGATTGGCAAGTCGCCTATTTTCTTATAATCATTAATTGCAGAGGTTAAACACGACACATTAAACAGAGTTTCAAAGGGTCTGATTTGGCGTTTTTCGCCATATTTTAAATTCAATTTATCATTTGCAACATCTACAAAGTATGCCAGCAACGCTTTTTTCTTTAACCATTTCAAAGGTAATTCTTGTGAAGTTTCAATAAAACCCTGCTTTTGTAATTTATTCAGAAGATTATCGGGTATGATTTGTTCGTATTTATCGGTTGAATTTTCCTGTTCTATTGCCTGTTTTGCCTGCTGTTCGATTTCCCGCCACCATTCCAAAGTATAGGAATTATCTTTTTCCTGCTCTTTTACCAAATTTGCGTAATAACGTTCAATAACATTGCTCTCATCAACCCAATATGGCGTTGATGTAGTCTCTTTTTTCTCAAAATCGCTTTTTATTAAATGATACAAGAGACAATAAGTTTTGTCTTGTTCCAAAATTTTTAACAACTCCAACTGAATTTTCTCGCGTTTTTCCAAATCTAAACACATCAGGTTTTTATGGCAATATTCTAATATTGTGCCTAAATTATCTCTATGGTCTCTCAAATCGTCAATTATTTGTTTAACCTCGTTGTAATGAATAATGTTGTTCCTGTTTTTTGCCAAATAGTCCGCTGCCTTCATATTGTTAGATTTTTCTATAATTTTTGATTTTTAGTTATTGATTTTTACGGCTGCAAAGATACAAAAAAAATGGGTATTGATAGTACCAAAATTTTTTGTACCTTTGCATTTGTAATATTTTTATTAGTAATAGAAAATGTTTGTTTTGTTGCCAATTTGTTACTAACATAAGTAACAAACATATATTACTCGCTAATAATCAATACGTTATAAAAATAACTTTACTTTGTGGTAAAAAATAGAAAGTTTATGGGAAAAATTATTGCAATAGCAAATCAAAAAGGCGGCGTAGGAAAGACAACTACAAGCATTAATCTTGCCGCTTCGTTAGCATCTTTGGGTAAAAAAGTGCTTTTGGTTGATGCCGACCCGCAGGCAAACGCATCGTCCGGCTTGGGCATTGACGTTGCTACGGTAAAAAACACGATTTATGAGTGCCTTGTTGGCGCAATCGAGGCGCAGCAAGCCGTTATGAGCACCGAAGTGGAAAATCTCAAACTTATTCCTTCGCACATAAATCTTGTGGGCGCAGAGGTGGAAATGGTTGATATCGACAACCGCGAAAACCGCCTGCGTATCGCTCTGCAACCGCTCAAAGACGATTTTGACTATATCTTGATTGACTGCGCGCCATCTTTGGGGCTGATTGTGGTAAATTGCCTTACCGCCGCCGATTCGGTAATGATACCTGTGCAGTGCGAATATTTTGCGCTTGAGGGAATAGGTAAGTTGTTGAATACCATTAAGATAATCAAAAGCAAACTCAATCCAAATCTTGCTATTGAGGGCTTTTTGCTCACGATGTACGATGCACGTCTCAAATACGCAAACCAAGTAGCAACCGAAGTTCGCAGCCATTTCAACGAACTCGTTTTTGAAACAACGATACAGCGCAACGTCAAACTTTCCGAAGCATCATCTTACGGGCAGCCCGTTTTGACCTACGACCGTGAATCAAAAGGCGCACAAAACTATTTGGACTTGGCAAAAGAATTAGTTTTGAGAACGGAAAAAGAGAATAAATAAAATAAATTATGGCTTTATATAAAATTGATAAAAAACTTGAACATATAAAAGATGTTCCGTTTAAATTAGAAAAAGATATTCAAAAACTCACAGAGGAAAATTTGAATACGCTTTTGGGTTTGGACTTTATTAAAACTGAGTTTTCACTTAATAATTTACGCATTGATACTTTGGCTTTTAATAATGAAACAAATTCTTTTGTAATTATTGAATTTAAAAATAAAGAAAATTTTAGCGTTATAGACCAAGGTTATGCTTATTTAGCTTTGATGTTGAACAATAAAGCCGATTTTATTTTGGAATACAACGAAAGTAAAAATAAAACTTTGAAACGCAACGATGTAGATTGGTCACAATCGAAAGTAGTTTTTATTTCGCCAAAATTTTCTAACTATCAACGTGAGGCAATTAATTTTAAGGACTTACCTATTGAACTTTGGGAAATAAAAAGGTTTGAAAATAATACGCTTTCTTTTGAACAATTACAAAAAACAACTGCAAAAGAGAGTATTAAAACCATTTCAAAATCAGACGAAATTGTTGAAAAAGTTAGTAAAGAAGTTGTTGTTTATACAGAACAGGAACATATAAACAAAGGAAATGATGAAATTCAAGAAATATATTATGAATTAAAAAATAGATTACAAAATTTAGATAATTCAATAGAAATTCAACCAAAAAAATTATATATTTCTTTTAAAGTAAATAAATCAAATTTTTGTGATATTGAAATTCAAAATAGACAAATAAAAATGACTATTAATCTAAAAAAGGGCGAATTACAAGACATAAATAATTTTGCAAGAGATGTTTCTAATGTTGGAAAGTGGGGGAATGGTGATTATCAAGTAAAAATTGATAATTCTGACGATATTGATTATGTTGTAGGACTTATCAAACAATCTTTAAAGAAAAATAAACAATAAATATGAAACCAACAAGCAGATTAGGACGTGGTTTGGGTGCGTTGATTGAGACAAGCGACATCAAAACGGACGGCGGAAGCGTGATAAACGAAATTGACATCAACTTTATTTCGCCGAACCCAAATCAGCCGCGCTCGCATTTTGATGAAGAAGCGTTGCAGGAATTGGCTGATTCTATCAAGGAAAACGGCATTATTTCGCCTGTTACGCTGCGCCAAATTGACGAGGAAAATTATCAGATTATTGCGGGCGAAAGGCGTTTTCGTGCGTCAAAACTTGCGGGACTGACGAAAATTCCCGCCTATATTCGTCCCGCAAACGATGAGCAAATGCAAGTTATGGCGTTGATTGAGAACATTCAGCGCGCCGATTTGAACGCCATTGAAACCGCGCTTGGTTATTCCAAAATTATAAGCGATTTTGGTTTTACACAAGAGCAGTTGGGCGAAAAGTTGGGCAAAAAACGCGCTACAATCGCCAATTATTTACGCCTTTTGAATTTACCTGCAAAAATTCAAATCGCTATCAAAGACAGAAAAATTGATATGGGACACGCAAGGGCGTTGGCAGGAATGGAAAGTGAAGTTGAGCAGTTGAAAATTTACGAACAGGTTGTTAATCAAGGACTTTCAGTAAGAAAAACCGAAGAGTTGGTTAAAAATCTGCAAGAGAAAAAAGCAGGAAATTTACCAACGCAGCGCGAAAAAAAGCCAATTTCCGAAGAATTTTTGCAATACAAAAAAGAGATACAAAATATTTTTAACACAAATATTTCTATTTCGTCAGAGGACAACGGCAAGGGAAAAATCACGATTTCGTTTGCTGACGATGAGGAATTAAGCAGAATTATGTCAATTTTTGATATTTTGAATGAAAAATTGAAATAAAAATGGAAAATTCAATTTTAAGAACCGAACATCTTTTTAAAAATTACGGCAAAAGATGCGTTGTAAATGACGTTTCTATTGAGGTGCATCAGGGTGAGATTGTCGGGTTGTTGGGACCAAACGGCGCAGGCAAAACGACAACTTTTTATATGACCACAGGGCTTGTTACGCCAAATGCGGGCAAAATTTTCCTCAATGACAAAGAGATTACAAAATTGCCTGTCTATCAGCGTGCGCGGCTCGGAATTGGTTATTTGGCGCAGGAGGCATCGGTTTTTAGAAAAATGTCGGTTGAAGATAATATTCTTGCGGTGCTGCAAATGACAAAATTTTCCAAAGAGAAACAGTTGCAAAAACTTGAGTCCTTGATTGCCGAATTCCACCTCGAACAAGTCCGTAAAAACATCGGCGACCGACTTTCCGGCGGTGAACGGCGCAGAACGGAAATTGCCCGCTGCCTTGCCATTGAGCCCGATTTTATTATGCTTGACGAGCCATTCGCAGGCGTTGACCCAATTGCCGTACAGGACATTCAAGACATCGTTTGGCATCTCAAAGAGAAAAACATCGGCATTCTGATAACCGACCACAACGTTGATGAAACACTCAGCATTACCGACCGCGCATATCTGCTTTTTGAGGGCAAAATTCTTTTTCAAGGCACTTCCGAAGAGTTGGCAGACAATCCGATTGTGCGCGAAAAATATCTCGGCAGGGACTTTGAGTTGAAAAAGAAAACGAGAATATAGAACCAAGAACCAAGAATAAAGATTTTAGAGATGCATAATTTTAAAAATTTGATTATTTGGCAAAGGTCTATGAGTTTAGTAGATAAAATCTACACTTTTACTGAACACTTTCCAAATACGGAAAAATACGGAATAATTTCCCAAATACAAAGAGCAGGTGTTTCTGTTCCTTCAAATATTGCGGAAGGTTCGGCAAAGACGAGTAATAAAGATTTTGCTCGTTTTTTAGAAATTGCATTAGGTTCTTTGTTTGAAACAGAAACATTATTAATATTGTCATATAGACGAAAATATTTAGATGAGAAAATATTTAATGAAACTCAAAACGAAATAACAGAACTTGAAAAAATGATGTCTAAATTTCTAAATAATCTAAAATGAAACGTCTAAAATCTTGGCTCTTGGCTCTTGGTTCTTGGTTCTCTACTTGGCTTGATAACTCTCGCCCAACGGCACTACCGCAAAGCATTTTGCCCGCTTTGACGGCTGTTTTTTTATCAATTCATTCAGAGGGTTTTGTTTGGTGGCTTGCTGTGCTGGCGATTTTTGGCGTGGCTTTTGCGCATTTGGGCGTAAATCTTTTTGACGACTATTTTGATGCAAAAAAGAAAAAACAGGACTACCGCGAGGACATTGTGCATAAGGGAATGCGTGCGCGTATCGGTAAAACGCCTTACTTGACATCGGGCAAAGCGACCGAAAATCAACTGCTTGCGGCGTGTTTTGTTTTTTGCGGAATTGCGGTGCTTATCGGCAGCATTATTCTTTGGCAACGTGGCATTAACATTCTCTATGTCACTGCAATAACCGCTGTAATCGGCATTCAATATTCTGCGCCGCCGCTGCGGTTGAGTTATCACGGCTTGGGCGAAGTGGTGATTTGCCTTGTTTTTGGTTGCCTTAATATGATTGGCGTAGGTTTTGCGGCGAGTGGCGAATTTTCAAAGGAACTTTTTCTGCTTTCGCTGCCTGTCGGGCTGCTGGTGATGAACATTGTTTATATTCACTCAATTCTTGATTTTGTGCCTGATAAAGAGGTTGGGAAGCGCACTTTGGCGGTGCTTTTGAACAATCAAAAAGCGATGTTGGTTTTGCTGTTTTTTGTGATTTTTGTTCCGTTTTTGTCAATTTTAATTGGAATAATTTTTAAAATTTGCGGAATAAAATATCTGTTTGTGTTCCTGCTTTTGCCAATGGCGATTATGCTGTTTTATATGATGCTCGAATTTGTGCGCCGTCCCGAAAGGCAATTTACACCTAAATTTTGGCTCGGACCATTCAACCAATGGAAAGCAATTAAGGAACACAACCTCGAATGGTTTATGATACGCTGGCTCACAGCACGCAATTTGATTTCGTTTTTCTGTTTGATAATAATTATTTTGCAATTTGTAAATTTTTAAAAATATGAAAAAAATATTTGTATTTATTTGTTTAATAATTGGAAGTTTAAACCTAAATGCCCAAAACGATATTTGCATTGACGCAGAGTTTAGAGGAATATGTTTTGACAATGATACATTGGTTTTAAATCTAAATTCTTTGGGTTATGCCTCTGTTCGTATTCGACCTAAAAAAGATACTTTGTTTGTAGATTCTTTGGGCTTTATTCCTTATCATCTTTTTCGCCAATCTGAATTTGGTCATTACAATAAACAGATTTTTGATTATCGCAATGAAAAAATTACATTTAAAGATGAAAATACCATTATTTATAAATACAAAACAGGTAAATATAACTATGATAATTCATATATTTATTTTGACAGCATAGTTTTAAACAGAGTTATTCCCGATAAAAATACTGAATTTAAAAAAGTGAAAATAACAGAAACTATTTATAGTTATAGTAATAATAACTTAGATTCTGTTATATCAAAACAATGTGAAGTGCAGTTTAGAAGTGGCGAAAACAAACGTATTGACAATATAAATTTAATCGAACATTTGAATATATTAAGTATTTATTTGCCAAAAGTTGATTTTTTGCTACCAATAAACCCATTAGAAATTTGTTGTAATGCTTGCGACCAACCAAGAGGAATGAGACCAAGTTATATAAAATTAAAGAAAAATGAAAATGAAGATTATATATCAATAAGTGGTTGTTTATTTGAACCTGATTACTTTTTAAATAGCGTTGTTTTTAATTATAATAATTCAAATCAATTAACGGAAATAGTTAGATATTATATGAGTGGGCAAATAGCAAAAATATATAATATAGAATGGAAATAAAAAAAACAAATAATATGAAATATCTCTATCTCCCCTTTTGGTTTTTTAAAACGAGAATTTTGGGCAAAAAAATTCCAATGGTTTCGGTGGTTTTTATTACCGATAAATGTAATTTAAAATGCAAACATTGCTGCATTTATGCTCAAAATGCCTCTGCCGTTATTACAAAAAGTTACGAGCAAATCGAAGACGACTTGAAATATTGCTACAAACAGGGTGCGCGTTTTGTAGATTTTGAGGGCGGCGAGCCGACTTTGTGGCGCGAGGACGACAAAAACCTCAACGATTTGATTGTTTTGGCAAAGAAAATCGGCTTTTTTTCTACCACAATTACCACCAATGCGTTGCGCGATTTTTCCGACACCAAAGCCGACAGCGTTTGGGTTTCGCTTGACGGCTTGGGCAAATTTCACGATGAAATTCGCGGCGAGGGCAGTTTTGAAAAACTTGTTGCAAATATCGAAAAGGCGGCACACCCGCATTTAAGCGTTAATATGGTGGTTAATACGCTGAATTACACAAGCGTAGATGAAACGATTGAATTTGCGAAAAAACACCCGAACATCGAAAAAATTTCAATAAATTTTCATACGCCATACGAGAACACAGAGCATTTAATGCTTGATTGGGACAAGCGCATTGAAGTTATCGATAAGGTAATTGCTTATAAAAGAAAGGGTTATCCGATTATGAATTCTGTTTCGGGATTGAAAAATATGAAAGATATGAGTTTCAAAAAATATTGTTTTATTTCAAATTTTGTTCATATCAACGGCATAAAAACTGACGATTGCGGCGGAACTGCGCTCGGTCTTTGCGACCGTTGCGGCTTCTCTATGGCGGGCGAAATGAACGCCGTGATGTCGCTAAAACCCGATACCATTTTTGCAGGACTACGTTTGAGAATGTAATTTGTAGTAGATTATTAAATAATATATTATATTAATGTGTATTGTTTTTTCTAAATGACTTTGTCAAGTCAAAAAAAGTTGTATCTTTGCAGTGAAATTTTATGAATTATGTCTTTTGGCACGATATTTGTTATATTACACGAACATACTATATTTCTTTTTAATAAAAGTATGCTGATTTATAGAGACTTATGTTTATAAAAACAATGTATTTTCTCTGAAAAATTAAATAAAATTATATTAAACAAATAAAATAATTAACTAATTAATAACTAAAAAAATACTTTAATTGTATGAAAAAAATCTTTTTATTTTTTATGGCAGCCGCTTTATACGGAGGTAGTGTATTTGCACAAAATACTGCAAGCACTGTTACTTTCGTTAATACCGGCAAAATGTACATCGGCGGCAGTAGCACGTCTTATGGAGCCAGTTCGCAAATTGCTTTGTACGTACCCGATGCTGTTAGAATGTTAGACAACAATGGCAATGTGCCTCAAATAGCTTTTGCTAATTATGTGTCTGGTACTAATTCAGGAGGAGCGTGGAGAATTGATGGAAACTTTTATCAAGATTCTCAGGGTAATGTATTTACATACCCTTATGGTTCTGGTGAGAGATATGGCGCGGTATTCTTTATGGGTAATCGTGGAGTGGAACGTTATATTGAGCCTTCTTCTACATTTCCAACATTCAACAGAAGTGTGAGTTACGTTGCATTCCCTGCTATTTTTATTGAATCAAATGACACTATTTTAGTGCCTCCACGTATGGGAATAGATGCTGCTGTAGCAACTACTCTATCAGGTAACGGGCGTTTATTGCTTCAATCTTATGATGTTGATAACACAAATTATGACGCTTCGCTTCGTGTTGTTAATACCAGTCAGCAGAACACAGCTGTTTATACCCGCCCTGATTTTGACTTTGCTGGCGGTTCAATTATTGTAGAGAAAGAGGTGGGAAACTATCGCGACCTTGTGGCAAACAATACTGTTGCCGGTAGTGCTTCTCCGCTTTTCGGTTTCGCAACTCCGTTTAAAAATACTCAACAGGCAGGTTACTTTGCAGGAAACTGGGTAAGACAGCCAGAACGAAATGCAAACTTTCATACTCAATATGTTTTGGGTAACAAGCCATCGGCAGCAGGTTCAAATACCATTCATAGGGACCAATATTTGGTTAATGCAACCGATATAATGGAGCCGGGTCGCGCTTATCTTATAAAACCAAGACCTAATGGCTTTTCTTATAATCAGCTTATTGCTGACGGAGGACTTGGAGTTACAGGAGCAAATTATCTTGATTATGACCAAGCTAAATTTACTTTTGACGGAAAAGTATATACTATGACTCCTGTTGTAGAACGGTTGTTTGCAGATGACAACTTGCCTGCTTACAGTCTGAACTCTACTACCACAGGTACTACAAACTGGTTGTTTGGCAACTCTTATACCAGCGCAATTTCAATACCAAAATTGGTAACTCAAATTAGTAACAGTACTTACTCTTTCTATTCTGTAATGTTTTATTTCCCAGCAGGTTCTACATCGTATCTGCCATACACTTTGAATGGAGGAGGAATTGTACTGCAAGACCTCACAGAAATCCCTGCGATGAGCGTATTTATGTTGCGTTTGCTCCCACAAGGAAATCAGGGCGACTTTACAATTGGTAAAGACCTACTTGTTCACTCAATCATAGACTCTGGACAAAGTGATTTGAACCCAAATCCTGCTCCAGGAAGAGCACCGGGTTCAAGATTGAACAATCAGGTAATATTCCGTGTTACTCCTATTGAGAACGATAACATTTATGACTTGGCAGCAATTGGACTTCGCGAAAACGCTTCTCTTGGCAGCGACAACAATGATATAGCAAAAATTTATATGGCAGATGCTGCTTTCCAACTCTATACATTGACTGCTCCTGATGCAAACAACAACCAATCTCGCCTCTCTGCAAACGGTGTGCCTTTGACAGTAGAGCAAGTTTCAATGAACTTTAAGCCAGTTCCTTATGAAAGCAGAACAATGGTGTTGAGCGTAAAAGGTGTTGAAACTCTTTCATCTGAAGACTTTTGGATTGAGGACTTGCAAGCAGAAACAACACACCATTTCATTAACGGTGAGCCGTATATCTTCACAACAAATCCAGACGATGCACAAAACAGATTTATCGTTCATTTCAAAGCGCCTAAGCAAGACAACGGAGAAACAGGTTTAGACAATATTCTTGACTCTAAATTGAGTATGTATGCTATTGGTAAAGAAATCTTTGTTGAGAATCTTTTGACAAGCGACATTGGCGCAGATGCAGCAATCTACGACATAGCAGGCAAATTGATTGACACATTCAAAGTAACTAACGCTCCAAAAATGAGCTATATCACAAAAGGTTTGGTTAGTGGAACTTATGTAGTGCGCTTGAACAGAACCAACAGTGTATCAACAATGAAACTTATAATTCGTTAAATTTAAAAAAAGGAGGAGTTTATAATGAAAAAAAGTATATTTTTAACATCAGTACTTTTAATTTTTATTGGATTATCAGTTTCGGCGAACCCATACGCCATTGAATATAAAGGAACATTGCCAAGCGAGCAAGCAGTAATTGATGCAGGTATTTTTGGCAGCACAACCCAAAATAACGAAATGTTCGGCAGCGGACCACAAAGAACTTTTGGCGACCTAGGCGACGGTGGCGGTTTTGATGACGGTGGTATTGAAGATTGTGTAGATTGTTATAACGATGCGTCTATCGGCGGTGGAATATCTATCTTAGCACTTTTGGCTGGCGCGTATGGATTCTTCCTTACACGCAGAAGAAAAGAGCAAGTATAAAAATACATTTTTAAAATAAATAAGGTTGTCTAAAATGACAACCTTTTTATTTTGTGTGAATTGTCCTTTCGACTGAAAGGAGAAGTCCCTTGTAAATTATTTTTAGTTTTTGAAAATAAAATTGTATCTTTGCAAAAAATATTCCTGATATGAAAAAATTTATCTTTTCTACAATTTTAGCAATATCTGCGCTTAATTTATCTGCGCAACTGCCTTCTGTTTCTCTAAAAACCATTGGAGGCAAAACCATAAACACCGCCGAGCTGAACAACGAGGGCAAGCCCTTTATTATCAGTTTTTTTGCGCTTTGGTGCAAGCCGTGCCTGCGCGAACTCAAAGCCATTCACGAAGTTTATGATGAGTGGCAAGCGGAAACAGGCGTAAAAGTCATTGCCGTCTCCATAGACGAGGCGCAAAACATTCAAAAAGTCAAACCGCTTGTCGACCAAAACGAGTGGGAATTTGAGGTTTTGCTTGACCCCAACAGCAATTTTAAACGCGCTATGGGCGTAAATATGATTCCTGCCGTATTTGTAATAGACGGCAATGGAAAAATTGTCGATAGTCGCAATGGCTACACAGATGGTTCGGAAGAGCATTTAATCGAAAAAGTGAGAGAGTTGATAAAATAAGTTTGCATAATACAAGTATTGTATATCTACTCTCAAAAATAATTCATAATTTATCATTCATAATTAATAATTATTTTGTACCTTTGCCGTCCAAAAATAACATTATAATACAATGGATAAATTAAGTTACGCATTGGGCGTGAATTTAGGCGGACAAGTTCTGCAAACAAAAATTCAAATTGCTGACTATCAGTCGTTTGCGAAAGGCATTCAGGCAGTTCTGGAAGGTAAAGAGCCCGAAGTTACTTATACTGAATGTCAAAAAGTTTTGAGCGATTATTTCACAAAACTCCAAGAAGAAGAGACGAAAAAATTCGCTGAGGTAAAAAAATCTGGTGAAGAATTTTTGGCATCAAACGCAAAACGCACTGAGGTGAAAACAACAGTAAGCGGTTTGCAGTATGAAATCTTAACAGAGGGTAAAGGTGCAAAACCGAAAGCCGAAGACGTTGTGCGTGTGCATTATCACGGCACTTTGGCAGACGGTACCGTGTTTGACTCTTCTGTAAAACGCGGACAACCTGCCGAATTTGGTGTTAATCAGGTAATTCAAGGTTGGGTTGAGGCATTGCAACTGATGCCTGTCGGCTCAAAATGGAAACTTTTTATTCCATCTGAATTGGCTTATGGTCAGCACGGCGCAGGCGATATTATCAAACCGCACTCTGCTTTGGTGTTTGAGGTGGAGTTACTTGATATTGTTTCATAATTTATATTCATAATTCATAATTCATAATTTTTTATAACGTAATGAAAAAATTATCATTCTTTTTGGCAACTGCTGTTTTGACAATGGCACTTGCATCTTGCGGAGGAAATAATATCAAAACCACTGCAACTTTGAACGACGAACTTGACTCTATAAACTACGCTTTTGGCGTGGCAAGCGGCAGTCAGTTTAGACAGCAGGTATTTTACGGAGAAAAAGATACCGCAAAATTAGAAAGCTTTCACAAAGCATTTTTGAGCGGTTTTAACGCCAATTTCAAAAAAATGTCTGAAAGTAAAATGCAAGAACTCAGCGGAACTTCTGCTGGTATGAACTTGACAATGGAAATCAAAGACGGCTTTATTTTCGGCGATAGCACTTGGACTGCGAAAAAAGAGTTAATCAACAAATCTGCTCTTGAAATTATCAACGGAAAAGAGGAAGTTGGCGGTTTCACAGCGCAAACAGCGCAGGAGTTCTATTTCAGAATCAATCGCGAAAGACGCGACGCCGTTCCTTTTGAAATGACACCTGAAAAATTGGATTCGCTCAATGTGGCATTCGCAATTATGATGGCAAGTCGCCACACACGCGATTTGAACGATGAAAAAAGAGCTGGTTTTGTAAAGGGTTTTAAATCTGGGTTGTCAATCACCGATGCAGCAAAAAGATATAAAGTTACTGGTTCGTATATTGCAGCGCAGGGTTTTGAGATTTTGTCGAAAAGCGGTTTGATGGGTGACAGTACGCTTACTTTGCGTCCAGAACAAATGGTTGCAGGTATTAACGCGGGCATTTTATCTGACGAAACAATTATGACGCAAGAAGCGGCTTTTCAATATATTAGACAAGTTTCTGAAGCAAGACGTCAAGCGCAAATCATAAAACTTTACGGCAAAAATATTGAAGAAGGCGCGCAATTCTTAGCTGAAAACGCAAAACGCGAAGGTGTAAAAGTTACCGAAAGCGGCTTGCAATACGAAGTTATCAAAGAGGGCAAAGGTGCAAAACCAGCCGCAACAGATATAGTAAAAGTGCATTATCACGGCACTTTGATAGACGGCACAGTGTTTGACTCTTCTGTTGAGCGCGGAGAATCTATTAGTTTTCCATTAAATGGCGTTATTGCCGGCTGGACAGAAGGCGTACAACTTATGCCTGTTGGTTCAAAATATAGATTTTTCATTCCTTATCCACTCGCTTACGGCGAACAGGGCGCAGGCGGTGCTATCGAACCATATTCAACATTGATTTTCGATGTAGAACTTTTGGGAATAGAAAAACCAGAACCACCGAAAGCAAACATATCTAATATGGACTTAAGAATTCAATAAAAAAAAGAGGCTAATGCCTCTTTTTTTTATTGAAATTATTAAAGTTGCGGTCCGCTTGCCAACAAATCCTTTCCTTCAGGCAGATATTGTTCAAAGTTTTTGATGTATTTTGCAGCGAGCGATTTTGCTTTTTCTTCCCATTCTGCTTTGTTTGAATAAGTATCGCGCGGGTCTAAAATGCCTTCGCTCACGTTATTCAATTTTTTTGGAGCAATCAAATTCAACACAGGAATATTTATCTTTTCCGCTTTATCAATCGAGCCGTCTATGATAGCGTCAATGATAGCACGTGTGTCTTTTATAGAGATACGTTTGCCTGTGCCGTTCCAACCAGTATTCACCAAATATGCTTTTGCGTTGTGTTCTTTCATTTTTTTAGCAAGCACGTTTGCATACATTGTTGGGTGAAGTGTCAAAAACGCTTCACCGAATGCTGGTGAAAATGATGGTTCGGGTTCGATAATGCCGCGCTCTGTTCCTGCCAACTTTGAGGTATATCCGCAAAGAAAGTGATATTGCGCCGATTTTTCGTCCAAAATAGAAACGGGAGGCAACACGCCGAATGCGTCAGCCGAAAGGTAAATAATTTTGCTTGCGTGTCCTGCTTTTGACGGAAGAACAATTTTGCTTATATTATAAATCGGGTATGAAACACGTGTATTTTCTGTTTTTGATACTGCTTTTGAATAATCTGGCGTGCCGTCTTCTTTTATCGTTACGTTTTCGAGCAAAGCGTTGCGACAAATAGCGCGCCAAATGTCCGGTTCATTCTCTTTGCTTAAATCAATAACTTTGGCATAGCAGCCACCTTCGTAGTTAAAAACACCGTGTTCGTCCCAGCCGTGTTCGTCATCACCGATAAGATAACGTTTTGGGTCGGCAGACAGAGTGGTTTTCCCTGTTCCCGAAAGTCCGAAAAATATTGCTACATCGCCTTTTTCACCTACGTTAGCCGAGCAGTGCATAGAGGCAATCCCTCTTTGCGGCATATAGAAATTCTGCATAGAGAACATACCTTTTTTCATCTCGCCGCCGTACCAAGTGCCGCCAATAATTTGTACCTTTTCTTCCAAGTTGAACATAACAAATACCTCAGAGTTCAACCCTTGCTCCTGCCACTTGTCGTTGGTTGTTTTGGAGCCGTTGAACACCACAAAATCGGGTTCGCCGAAGTTTGCCAACTCGTAGTGTGATGGGCGAATAAACATATTGGTAACAAAATGTGCCTGCCAAGCCACCTCTGCGATGAAGCGAATTTTCATACGAGTGTTTTCGTTTGTTCCGCTGTAGGCATCTACTACATAGAGTTTTTTTGCCGTATTAAGTTGATTGATTGTCAGTGTTTTACAGTGCGTCCAAACGTCTTCATTTATCGGCTTGTTGATTGTGCCGTCCCACCAAACTTTTTCAGATGCGGCATTTTTTACAATGTATCGGTCTTTTGGCGAGCGACCTGTGAATTTACCAGTATCAACAGATACCGCGCCAGTGTTGGTTAATATGCCTTTTTCAAAACCCTGATTTTCAGGATTCATTTCTGCTTGAAAAAGTTCTTCGTACGATGGATTATGAACAACAGGAATATCGTTGCTAATGCCGTACTTTGACAAATCTAATGCCATAAACATTAATTTAAGGTTAATTATAAAAAAAGTAAAAAATGTAGTAGTATGATTATCAATGGTTTAAATAACAAACTAACATTTAATCTGCGATACAAAGTTACTAATAAAAAATGAAATAAATCAATAATTTTAACATATAATCTATGTTAAAATTTGTTATATTTTTATATAATTATAATTTTTTTGTAAATTCGTTATTTTTGTATTAATTTTGCAGAAAAATTAAGATAACTTATTAACTAAAAAATAATGAAAAAAGTAATATTCTCTTTTTTGGTTGCGGCAACGTTTTTTAGTTGCAATATGAATGTGATTTCAAGTGAATTTCGTGAAATTTCAGGAGCGGGCTGGAACAAAGACAGCATTTTTTCGTTTGAATTTAATATAGCCGACACGCTTGCAACTTACGAAATTATCTTTATGGTGCGCAACACAGACGATTTTCCGCGTCAAAATCTTTGGCTCGGCATTGAGTTGGAAAAAGATGGCAGGATACTTTCTACCGACACTGCAAATATTTTTCTTTCAGACGATTACGGCAAATGGCGCGGTAGAGGCGTTGGTTCGTATTTTGACAATGAATTTATCTACAAACAAAACGTAACTTTTTATAAATCAGGCGAATATACTTACAATTTGCGTCATATTATGCGTTTTGATGACTTAAAAGGGTTAAAATATGTCGGTTTGAAAGTTTTGAAAGAAAAGTAATGTTAAATTTGTCTATTTTGAAAAAATAATGACTTTCTTGTTACAAAATAAATTACACAAAATAAAAATAGTGTGCAAAAAGTTATTGGTAATATTAACAAATAATCGAATAAAAACACACATATTTATCTGAATATTAAGTATTTAATAATATTTATCAAAAAAATAACGATATTTTTTTGATAAAAAAAAATATTACTATCTTTGCAATAGATTTAATTAAGTAATTTTTTCATAGTTTTATTTTGAATTTGGTTGTTTTTAAGGTTATTTTTTTAAATAACCTAATGAATGAGAGTTAAAAAATAAGGTTTTGAGATTAATCAAAAAGATTTTTTCACAAAACCTTAAAAAAACGCAAAATTTGTTCATAATGAAATACCTTGCTTGCGAAAGCAGGGTATTTATTTTTATCTAATAGTACAAAATTCCAAAAACTCCGACTATCAAAATCATTAATATTGGGTTAATTTTTAAAAACTTAACCGCTGCAAAAGTTACTGCAAAAAGCACCCACGAAACAATATCAACATAATTTTTTCCGAAACTTTCCTCTGTTACCAAAAACAGCGCAGCAGCGGCAATCAAACCTATAATTGCAAGACGCAAAGATGACATTGCAGCAGCAACATTGCTGTTGGTTTTAAACTTTGCAACCATTTTTGCAAGAATAAGCATAAGGATAAAAGAGGGCAAAACCACAGCAAAAGTAGCTAAAGCAGAGCCGAAAACATTGCCTGTGGCAGTGTAACCAACAAAAGTAGCGCAGTTTATGCCAATCGGTCCGGGTGTGATTTGCGAAATTGCTACAATGTTTGTAAATTGCTCAATATCAAGAAAATTTCCTTTCTCTACAATCTCAAATTGTATCAGCGACAGCATTCCGTAACCGCCGCCGAAACCAAAAAGTCCGATTTTGAAAAATATATAGAAAAGTTGAAGATAAAGCATTTTTCAATTGAAAATTAAAAGTTGAAAATTGAAAATTTTTTCGCAAAGGTACAAAAAAATTACGAACTACATTTTTTGCAGTTCGTAATTATTAATTGTTAATTGATTAATCTTCCTCTTTCTTCTGTGCCTCGTATTCTTTAATCAACTTGTCTTGAACATCTGTTGGGCAAAGTTCGTAGGCGTTGAACTTCATAGAGAATGATGCGCGACCGCCAGAGAGCGAACTCAAAGCAGTTGAATACGATGCAACCTCTTTCAAAGGCACTTTGGCTTTGAGGTGTTCAAAACCACGCTCTGAATTCATACCCAAAACCATACCTCTGCGACCTTGCAAATCGCTCATCACATCACCCATTCTGTCGCCCGGAACAAATACGTCAAGGTCATAAATTGGCTCTAAAATTTTCGGACCTGCATTTTTGAACGCCTCTGAAAAAGCGTTACGTCCCGCAAGCATAAACGAAATTTCGTTTGAATCAACTGGGTGCATTTTGCCGTCATAAACAATTACACGAACATCACGAGCATAAGAGCCAGTAAGTGGTCCTTGCTCCAATCTTTGCATAATACCTTTGAGAATTGCAGGCAAGAAGCGAGCATCAATCGAGCCGCCAACAATAGAGTTGATGAAAACGAGTTTTCCGCCCCATTCAAGTGGAATTTCCTGTGTATCACGAACAGAAATTTTATATTCTTGGTTGCCAAATTTATACATTTCCTTTGCTGGAACATCTTCCAAATACGGCTCAACAATCAAATGCACTTCGCCAAATTGACCTGCACCGCCCGATTGTTTTTTGTGGCGATAGTCAGCGCGAGCCGCTTTTGTTATAGTTTCACGATACGGAATTCTCGGCTCGTCAAACTGAATCATAATTTTATCATTATTTTCAACGCGCCATTTGAGAGTTCTCAAATGGAATTCGCCCTGTCCCGAAAGAATTGTTTGACGCAACTCTTTTGAACGCTCAATAACCCAAGTCGGGTCTTCTGCGTGCAATTTATTGAGAATTTCACCCAATTTTTCGTCTTCGCCGTCACTTACAGCACGAACTGCTCTGCGATATTTTGGTGCAGGGTATTGAATTGCAGGGAAAAGCCAATCGCAATCTTTTGTGTTGAGCGTGTTGCCTGTGCGCACGTCTTTGAGTTTTACCATTGCGCCGATGTCGCCTGCAACAACTTCTTCTACCTCTGTGCGCGTTTGTCCTGCCACGCAAAAAAGTTGGCTGATGCGCTCTTTGCTGCCGTTGCGGCTTACGTTGGTCATATCATCGCCTTTGCGAATTTTTCCAGACATCACTTTGAAATAATATACTTCGCCAATATGCGGCTCAATGCTTGTTTTGAAAACAAACAAACTTGTTGGTCCATTAACATCGGGCTTAACTTCAACGCCTTGTTCAGTAACAGGGTTTGGCATTTCGTTAGCAGCAGGCGCAACATTACCCAAAAATTCCATTAATCTTCTAACTCCCATTGAACGAGCCGAGCAAATGCAAACAACAGGGTACATTCCGCAGGCAATCAACCCTTTATGTATTCCTTCAAAAAGTTCTTCTTGCGAAAGCGAACCCTCTTCAAAGAATTTTTCCATCAATTTCTCGTCATTTTCGGCAGCCGCTTCAATCAATGCAGCGTGCAACTCTTCGGCTTTTGCCTGCTCTTCTGCGGGAATGTCCAACTCTTCGGGCTGTCCGCCTTCGGCTTTCCATTTGTACATCTTCATTTTCAGTACGTCAATCACCGCATTGAAATTCAAACCAGCATTCACAGGATATTGAATTATCGCAACTTTTGAACCGAAACTCTCTTTCAACTGCTCAAAAGTTTTGTCGAAATCAGCCATTTCTCTGTCAAGTTGATTAACAGCAAAAATAATCGGCTTTTTCATATTTTCGGCATTGCGGAAATGGTTTTGCGTACCGACTTCAACGCCGTACTGACCATTAACCAAAAGCACCGCTTGGTCTGTAACCGCCAGCGAAGTGATTGCTCCGCCAACAAAATCGTCCGCACCTGGACAATCAATAATATTCAATTTTTTGCCAGCAAATTCAACGTGAATAACCGTTGGCAGAACCGAATAGCCGTATTCCTGTTCCACAGGAAAATAGTCGGAAACGGTGTTTTTTCCCTCAACCGTTCCCCTGCGTTTTATAGCACCACTCTCATAAAGCATCGCCTCTACAAGAGTGGTTTTTCCAGAGCCAGAACCGCCCAATAACGAGATATTTCTTACCTCATTTGTTTGATAAATTTTCATAAAAATATTAGATTATTATAATTATTTTTTCTTAAATTATAAAAAGTTTGCAAAATTAATAAAAAATATTCGTTTTGAATTAAAAAATGCTATTTTTTTTCATTTGTAATTTTATTACGGCTTAAACTTCCAAATTTGTTCGTGTTTAATTCCATTTTTTTGTGGAAACTGAATGTCATCAAGCGAAACAACAACTTTTTCGTAATTGTCCGAAATTAATTCAAGCGGCGAATATTCTCGCTCAATTGTTTTTTCGTCAATCATCAAATAAGTTGCTTGGACATATAAAACTTTATCGTCTTTCAATGCCACAAAATCAACTTCTTTATCTCGAAAAATACCTGCATAAACCTTAAAACCTGCTCGTTTCAAGGTTAAATACACAATATTTTCCAATTTATAACCAATGCCATAACCAAAACCTGTATAGAGATAATTTTTGTATGCTAAATCGTTTATATAATATTTAGCATTTCCCGAAACAGTGTCTTTTCCTCGAATATCGTAACGCTCTGACTTATGCACTAAAAATGCATCTTCCATATATCCAATGTAGGCGGAAATAGTGTCGTAAGTGGTCTTTCTGCCCATATTTTTGAAATAATTTACAACATTGGTAATTGACACTAAATTAGCGGCATTATTTACCAAAAAAACAAAAATATCTTCCAACAATTTCGGCTCTTTTATGCTGTAACGCTGAATAATATCACGCAAAAATACGGTATCTTTTATTGCAGAAACATAGTTTCGCTTTATTTCATCGTTTTGCAGGTTGAAAAGTTCGGGCAAGCCGCCGCTTTCCATATATTCGATAAAATTTTGTTTTGTGTTTTCTTTCTGCAAAATGCCCAAATATTCCGAAAAACTAAACGGAAAAATTTCAAATTCCACATAACGCCCCGAAAGTAATGTTGCCAATTCACCCGAAAGCATCTTTGAATTTGAGCCTGAAATAAAAATTTCATATTCATCAACAAAATCTTGCGAATAAGAATTTACAAAATGTTCCCAGCCTGTAATGTTTTGAATTTCGTCTATAAAAAGACAAATTTTCCCCGAAACTCTGAGTTGTTTTTTATAAAATTTTACAAAATTATCAAGGTCGATATAGTTGGCAATAAAGTCAAAATCGGTATATTCCTTATTAATATATAGAATATTTTTTCGGTTAATTCCGTTGTTTATCAATTTGTTAGCCAATTGTCGCAAGATATAACTTTTGCCTGTACGTCTTTGACCAATCAACACTTTTACAAGACGATTGCCTGTGTATGCAAAAATTTTATCGGCATAATCAGAGCGATAATAGCCAAGTTCGGGCGTTTTTTCGTCCCAAAAATTATATTTTCTGATAATATTAAATTTTTCCTCCATACTCGAAAATTTTTCTGCAAAGATACAAAAATTCTTTTACATTCGAAAATTTTTAAAAAAATGATTTTTGTGCTGTATTCTCAATAACAAAATCTGCCTGCATAAATTTATACAGGCAGATTTGTTAATAGTAGTATTTACTTTTTTTTATCAAATTTATTACAAATTCCATATATGAAAACAGATATTGCAAAAGCAATGCTAAAATGTAAAATAGTATTGGCAAAAGCAACATTAGTTTCAAATATTTTTAAAGTGACACCTGTAAGACCTAAAACTACAGTAATAACACCCATAACTTTTGTTGATAATGATGCAGTATTTTTCATATTGAATAAAATTTAATTATTTCTGCAAAGATAATATATTTATTTGAATTACACAAGATTACCAAGATAAGGCAGTTGCACCAGAAGCGCAAGAACCTCCTGCAATTGCTCCGGCAGCAGTACCTACGCCCGGTATTACAGAGCCAGCCGCTCCACCTGCTAATCCACCACCAACATCTGCTGCTACAAATTCACCTACTTTTTCCCATTTGCTTTTATCTTTTTTCTCTTTCTTCTCTTTTTTATCTTTTTTTGCATATTTTACTGCCTCTTCCCACCTTTCCATATTTACATCATCAGCCCAATAAATGAAAGAGTATAAGCAAATCTCTGTCATTGTCTTTAAAGAAAATTTTTCTAATTCTGTTTTGCATTCAGATAAATATTTTTCTCTAATCTCTTGACACATATTATCAATAATTTCTACTTGATTGTAAACCCCATCTGAATAAAACAAAGGATTTTTACTTAATTCATTTAGATTAGTTATAAGTTCATTGTACATTTTGCCAACAAGACCAGCATTTAAAATCAAATCATTCTGCATTTCTTCAATATAAGTTTCAACCTCTCCTGCTGATTTTAAATTAGAGTAAATTTCTTTTAATTGAGGAAAATCATACACATTCCCGTCATAGAGAGCCGTTAGTTCGTCCATCTTCTCTGCAAGAACTTGCATATAATTAGCAAAAACAGAATCTTTGTTTAGATAAAGAGGTGTTATCGCCTCTAATAAAATATCCAAACCTTGATTGTGTAAAACACCGACATTAATCTCATTAGGAGAGATTTTTTGCACATTGTGGCTATTATTAGTCGCCTCTTCGCTCTTGTTGCAAGAGCCCAATCCGATTGCGGCTACTGCCGCGAATAAAAATACTTTCTTCATTTTTAAAAAGGTATTAGTTAATAAATTAAAAATTCGCTGCAAAGGTAAAGTTTATTTTTTTACCAATCATTAATTTAATGTAATGAACTTTGCTACAAAAATGTAGTGAATATCGCTACATTTTTGTAGCAGAAAACGCTACACTTTTGTTTCATCTTTTACTGATTGCGAGAATTTTCGAGATAAATCAAGAAAAAAATCGTGATTTACAACAGCGGCAATTTGCCATAAATCATCGCTGTAAATATCTGAGTTAGCAAAAATTCGGTAAAGTTTTGCACGGTCGCAATCAAGTTGCTCTTTAAGCCAAACAACCGTATGTCCGTTTTTACGCAGATATTCGCGTAGAAGTTTGCCAATGTGTGGTTTTTTAGGAATTTTCATAATAAAAAAACAAGACCTGTTCGTTAATTGCTTACTTTCACAAACAGGCTCTCGTAAATACCTTTCCCGTAAATAAGCACGAACAGTTCCCGCTTTTACACGAGAACCTTCACGCTTTATTCTCACGGAAATTTACGAGATTTCGTTTGTGAGAGAATTAAACGCTATAAGTTTTCAAATTCTTATAAACTTTTCAAGTGCAAAGGTATAACATTTTTTTTATTAAATAACTATTTTTGCAAAAATATTAACAAATCAATTTATCAACTTTTTTGTATCTTTGCAATTCAATTTTTTAACAAAGTAATTATAAGGTTTTAATGAAAAATGTAGAATAAAAAAACACTAAATAAATAAAATGCACCAATACAAAGAACTTTTAAATAAAATTTTGGCTGACGGCGTTGAAAAAACCGACCGCACAGGCACAGGCACAATCAGCATTTTCGGATATCAAATGCGGTTTGATTTGCAAAAGGGCTTTCCGCTTTTGACAACCAAAAAACTGCATTTGAAGTCAATAATCTACGAACTGCTGTGGTTTTTGAACGGCGACACCAACATAAAATATTTGCAGGATAACGGCGTACGCATTTGGAACGAATGGGCAGACCAAAACGGTGATTTGGGGCATATCTACGGACACCAATGGCGCAGTTGGCAGGGCTACAAAGGTGAAGTAATCGACCAAATTACCGAAGCGGTAGAAACTATAAAACACAACCCCGACAGTCGCCGAATTATCGTCAGCGCGTGGAACGTGGGCGATTTGGAAAATATGAATTTGCCGCCTTGCCACGCATTTTTTCAGTTCTATGTTGCAAGTGGAAAGTTGTGTTTGCAACTCTATCAGCGCAGTGCTGACGTGTTTCTTGGCGTGCCTTTCAACATTGCATCTTACGCTCTTTTGCTGCAAATGATGGCACAGGTTACGGACTTGCAGGCGGGCGACTTTGTGCATACTTTGGGCGATGCGCATATCTACACAAACCATTTAGAGCAAGTAAAAGAGCAACTTTCGCGCGATTGCCGTCAGTTGCCCACAATAAAAATAAATCCGAATGTAAAATCTATTTTTGAATTCAAATTTGAGGATTTTGTACTTGAAAATTACAACCCGCATCCACACATAAAGGGCGTGGTGGCGGTGTAAAATTATTCCTCATTCAAATCATTTTCCGCTTCGCTTTCTTCGTCATCAGAAATGGCGTCAAAAGTGGAAATTTGGCGTCTGAAAATTTCTTCGAGTGAAATCTGCATTGTTTCAGTGCCTGTAACGCCTTTGATAGTAACGATTTTGTCCAAAATCAAACTACCCAACTCGTAGTTGTTATGTGCATAAACCTTGATTAACAGTGCGTTTCTACCTGTGGTGGTGTGGCATTCCACAATTTCTGGAATGTTGCGCAAAGCAGCCACAACACTCTTGTAGTACGTCATATCGGAAACAGAAATGCCGATAAAAGCGCAGGTCTCAAAGCCGATTTTATTGGTATCAACAATAAATTCCGACCCTTTTATCACGCCGATATTTATCAATTTTTGCACACGCTGGTGTATTGCCGCACCCGAAACACCACATTCGCGAGCAACTTCCAAAAACGGCGTACGCGCATTTTTAGAAACAGCGTTAAGAATTTTCTTATCTAAATTGTCTAAATGCTTCTTCATTTTTGCTATTGTTTTTAATGGTTTTAGTTAAAGAAAGGTAAAATAAAAAATATTATTAATTTTTTCGGCAAAATTATATAAAATTTTTCAAATTTCAAACAATTTCTAAAAGTTTGTTGATTTTTTATTTTTTTTAACTTTAAATTTTAACTACTAATTCCTATTTTTTTGCCCAACTATCTTTTAATGTTACAGTTCTATTGAAAATTAACTTTTCATCGGTTGAATCCAAATCTACATTAAAATATCCATTTTTCAAGAACTGATAGTTTTCAAGCGGTTTTGCACCTTTAAGACACCGTTCAATTTTGCAATTTGTAAAAACTTTTTTGCTGTCAGGGTTAAGTAAATCGCGAAAATCGCGCTCATCTTCGGCAGGATTTTCCACAGAAAAAAGTCGGTCGTACAAACGAACTTCCGCAGTCAAAGCAGCATTACATTCCACCCAGTTGATAGTGCTTTTTACTTTGCGATTGCCGCCTTCTGTTCCGCTTTTGGTGTCCGCATCATATTCGCAAATAACCTCTGTAACTTCGCCTTGTTCATTCTTTTTAAAATCAATACATTTTATAATATATGCACCTTTCAAACGAACTTCTCTGTCTTTGGACAAACGATAAAAATCTTTTGGCGCATCTTCCATAAAATCATCACGCTCAATGTACAACTCCCTGCCAAACGGCATCTCGCGCGTTCCTGCGCTTTCGTTATCGGGATTATTTTCGATAACGAGCATTTCTGTTTTTTCTTGGGGATAGTTGTTGATAATCAACTTTACAGGATTTAATATAGCACAAACGCGATTAGCGCGCGGTTTTAATTCCTCACGCACAGATGCTTCAAGCAGCGAAACATCAATCATTGCCTCAAACTTTGTATAACCTATTTTATCAATAAAATTTCTGATACTTTCGGGCGTGTAGCCGCGTCTGCGCAAGCCACAAAGGGTCGGCATTCGCGGGTCGTCCCAACCGCTTACAAGTTCATCTTGCACAAGTTGCAGCATTTTTCGTTTGCTCATAACGGTATAGGTTATGTTCAGGCGGTTAAATTCGCGCTGTTTTGGGCGATAATCTGGGGTAACAAACTGGTCTAAATACCAATCATATAATGGTCTATGAACTTCAAATTCGAGTGTACAAATTGAGTGCGTAACACCCTCAAAATAGTCGCTTTGTCCGTGTGCAAAATCATACATTGGGTAGATTTTCCAATGGTTTCCTGTGCGATGATGCGGGTGCGACGTGATAATGCGGTACATTATCGGGTCACGGAAGTGCATATTCGGGTGTGCCATATCAATTTTTGCACGCAAAACCATTTTTCCTTCTTCAATTTCGCCTTTTGCCATTTTCTCAAACAATGCCAAATTTTCCTCAACAGAGCGGTTTCTATACGGACTTTCCGTGCCTGCCGTTGTCGGCGTACCTTTCTGCTGCGCAATTTGTTCCGATGTCTGCTCATCAATATACGCCTTCCCCTCTTTTATAAATTTTATTGCCAAATCATAAAGTTGCGGAAAATAATCTGACGCATAATATAGATTTGCCCACTCAAAACCGAGCCATTTTATGTCTTCCATAATCGCATCAACATACTCAACATCCTCTTTTACAGGGTTTGTGTCATCAAATCTGAGATTGCAAACACCGTTATAATTATGCGCAATGCCAAAGTCCAAACAAATCGCCTTTGCGTGTCCGATATGCAGATAGCCATTCGGTTCTGGCGGAAAACGCGTCTGTATTCTACCATTATTCAACCCTTCACGCAAGTCGTTTTCCACAATTTGTTCAATAAAATTGAGATTTTTTTCCATAAAAGAAACTATTTTTTTTATATAAATTTGAGTGGCAAAATTAATAAAAATATATGATTTTTTATTTGTTTATCTAAAAAAAAGTTACTATCTTTGCAGCCGAAATTTCTAACTTATTCTATAACTTTAAAAAATTAAGAAAATTTATGAGAAAATCGTTATTATCTATCGGTTTGTTTGCTATGATTTTTGCTTTTGCAGCTTGCTGTGGCGGAAGCAAGGAGAAGCAAGAAGAAGGCGCAGAAGGTTGTGCTATGTCTGAAGAGTGCAAAGTAAAAGCAGAAAATGCTGAAAAATGGGCACAATTCGAAACTTTGGAAGTTGAAGAGCAAGAAGCTCTTATCGCAAAACGTGTAGAATGCTACACAGCGAAACTCGAAAAATGCGCTGAGAAAAAAGAATGCGCTGCAAAAGAAGAGTTAAGCGAAGAACTTGCTGAAAAGAAAGCCGAGTTGAAAGAAACTTGGGAAAGATTTGAAACCTTGACTTTGACTGAGAAAAAAGAATTTTTCGACAAAGTTGATTGCTTTATGGCAAAAATGAAAGGTTGCGACAAAAAAGATGGCGAAGGTTGCGCTAAAAAAGACGGTGAAAAATGCTGTAAGGAAGGTGGCGACCCAGCAAAATGCTGCAAAAAAGAAGGTAAAGATTGCAGTAAAAAATGCGGCAAATAATTGTCAGTAAATTTTTTAAAAATCGGTTGTCAGATTTGGCAGCCGTTTTTTAAATAATGATTAATGATTAAAGTTTAAAAGAAAAATGCTTGATTTTAAGGACTTTACAATAAAAGATAAAGAGAGAATTCAGAAATATACTTTTGCGGCAAATTTCTGTGGTTGCGATTTGGCGTTTGCAAATTTGTATATTTGGAAATTCTACTTTTGTACGCAAATTGCTGAAAATGAGGATTTTTTGTTTGTCAGATATTGGTATGACAATAAACTATATTTTATGCTGCCGTTCGGCAACGGTGATTTAAAAAAGGCGGTAAATCTTATAGAACAAAACGCAGAACAAGAGGGCAAACCATTTCGCATACAGGGACTTACGCCACCAATGCGTGATGCACTTGAGCTCATTTTTCCTGAAAAATTTGAATTTTTTTCAAAAAGAGATTATTGCGATTATGTATATTTGCGTGAAGACTTGGTAACGCTATCGGGTAAAAAATTTCAGCCGAAGCGCAATCATATCAACCAATTTTTGCGTGCCTTTCCCGATTATGAGTTTTTGAAAATTACACCCGAAATTGTATCGCAATGTATTGATTTAGAGAGCGTTTGGGAAAAACGCCACAACAACGACAACGAGTCGCCGACACGCAAGGCAGAACGCAGAGCAATCACTACTGCGTTGGAAAATTTTGATGCGCTCGGTTTGCAGGGTGGTGCGCTCAAAGTGAATGGAAAAATTGTTGCTTT
>Ga0209737_10000218_pt1 | contig 52564 bp, 45 predicted proteins | sample TergutCu122P3_FD_187284 | JGI IMG/M metagenome (GOLD analysis project Ga0209737, IMG submission 187284) | Cubitermes ugandensis P3 segment gut microbial communities from Kakamega Forest, Kenya - Cu122 P3 (SPAdes) (version 2) | ecosystem: Host-associated > Arthropoda: Insects > Digestive system... | reverse complement strand
GGCAACATCTCGTAAAGAGGCACGAGAGGCGCTCGGGCTTTCTGATGACGAGGTATTCATGCTCGTGTTTGGCGGAAGCAGGGGAGCGCGTAATCTGAATAATGCGGTGGCCGGACTTGCCTCTGAGATTCTAAAAAGCTCCAAGGTACGTCTTATGCATGCAACGGGCGAGAGGGATTATGAGGCAATAGCCGCGATCTCCACTCTGCCTTCTTCGTCTTATCACATTGTCCCCTACATTGAGAACATGGAGGAGGTCATGCCGGCAGCCGATGTGATAATCGCACGGGCGGGCTCTACGACTATTGCCGAGATCAGCGAATTGGGAATCCCTGCGATTCTCGTACCGTTTCCCCATGCGACCGAAGATCATCAGACAAAAAATGCTCAGCTACTGGTTGATGCGGGTGCGGCGTTGCTCGTTCATGATGATGAGCTTGACACTTCACTTTTTGCTGACACAATATATGAGCTTATAGAAAAGCCTGATAAGCGTATGTCAATGCACGAGGCCTCCAAAACATTGCCGATTCGCAATGCGTTAGAGACGCTTTCGAAACTCGTGAAAGATCAGGGAACGAGGAGATGACCGTCTTGAATCAACAGTCTTTATCACAGATACACTTCGTTGGTATTGGGGGTGCGGGAATGAGCGCACTTGCTCGTGTTCTCGCGCAACGCGGTGTCTCGGTCAGTGGAAGTGACATGAAGGAATCACGGTACTCCCGTTCGCTTCGTGATTTAGGGGTAACCGTTTTCATTGGACATGATGCGGAAAATATCGGCGACGCTGATGTCATTGTATATTCGACTGCAATCTCTGAGGACAACCCTGAACTCACATCGGCACGTGAGCGCGGTATCGAGCTTTGGCATCGCGCCCAGATGCTCGGCTATCTTGCGGGCAATCAGAAAACCATCGCAATTGCCGGCACCCACGGAAAGACTTCGACTTCATCTATGGTGACGGCTATGCTTCGCGCAATGGGGGAGGACCCCACCTTTTGCGTGGGGGGAGAGATTGACGGAATCAATACCAATGCGAATCATGGGACCGGCGAACACTATGTTGTCGAGGCCGATGAAAGCGACGGATCCTTCCTGCATCTCAATCCCTTTATCGCGGTTGTTACCAATATCGAGGCGGATCATCTTGATCACTATGCGGATCTCGATGAGATCGAGTGCGTGTTCTCTCAGTTTATGAAAGGCGTGGACGATGGAGGGTGTGTCATAGTGTATGGTGATAATCCTCATCTGGTTGAGTTTGCCCGAAAGGCAGAAAAAAGACTTCTCACGTATGGCGCGACTGACGCGTGTGATGTTCAGTACAGGATTTTGGGACGCGTGGGAGTGGGGACGCGTTTCGAATATCTTGTTGACGGTAAAGTGCGCGGAACCGCTGTGATGAATACTCCGGGAGAGCATATGGTTGCCAATGCGACTGCCGCGCTGGCGGTCGCCTATTGCGCAGGTCTTGATATGAGGAAGGCGGGCGAGAGCCTTTCTTCGTTTACCGGAGTCCGCAGACGTTTCGATGTTGTCGGAGTGGTCGATGATATTACAGTCGTGGATGATTATGCTCATCATCCTACCGAGGTCGCGGCTACGTTGGATGCCGCCGCAGCACTTGATTTCAAACGCGTGATCGCGCTCTTCCAGCCCCATCGATACTCACGGACACTTGCCTTCGAGCGCGAGTTCGGTGAATCATTCAATGGGGCATACAAAACCGTACTGCTTGATGTGTACAGCGCAGGCGAAATGCCCATCCCTGGAGTTACCGGTCGTACGATCTGTGATGCGATACTCGATCATGACGAGCGCGCTCAAGTCGCGTATCTTCCGCACCGCAAAGATGTGGTGCGCTACATCGTGTCCCAGGCTCGCCCTGGAGATCTCATAATGACTCTCGGTGCCGGTGATGTTACCTCGATCGGACCTGAGCTCGTCAAAGAGCTTGAGAGGAACGCGCAATGACAGTAGCGCATTCGACCCGTGATTTTCATGCGCTTGGAGGACTTCTCGCGTCACTTCCGGGTGTCGGGGTGAGCTACGATGTCCCTCTTGCTGATCGTACGACATGGCGTATTGGAGGGCCGGCCGCGCTGTGGGTGGACCTTACGGCAATACGTCCCGATTATGCAAACGTCGTAAAAGTGGTCGAGATACTTCAGTCGAGCGACATTCCCTTCACCGTTATCGGAGGCGGAAGCAATATCCTTGGTGCCGATAAGGGGTATCAGGGTGCGGTTGTCAGGCTTGCGGGAGACGACTCCCTGTGTGTTTTTACCGATGACAGCGTTCATGTATCAGCCGAAGTAACCCTGAGTAACCTAGTGAGGGAATCGGCGCGACAGGGTTGGTCCGATCTGGAATTTTTGACGGGAATACCGGGCTCGGTCGGAGGAGCGCTTGCGATGAATGCCGGCACGGGAGAACAATGGATAGGATCGATTGTCGATTCAGTCACCGCATTGGTTTTTCACGGGGATGAAAGCGACGTCGACCCACAGATAAAGGTTTTTGAAGGAAGCGAATTGAAATGGGATTACCGAGACGGATCGCTTCGTGATAAGGCGATTATTTTGGATGCGACCTTGAGACTGAAGAGTCGAGAAGAGCCCGATGTCGTTTACGGACGCATCAGTGAAAGGCTTGAGAAACGAAGAGCGGGACAGCCACTTGACTATCCGAGCGCAGGAAGTGTGTTCAGGAATCCTGATGGAGATAATGCATGGCGCCTGGTCGACGCGGTAGGATTGAAGGGGAAGGTTCAAGGCGGAGCGCAAATCAGCACCTTGCATACCAATTTTATCGTTAATAAAGGTGGTGCGACGGCAAGCGACGTTATGGCATTGATAGAGGAAGCGCAACGACGAGTATTCGAGGAATATGACGTTAGATTACAAAAAGAAGTCAGACTACTGGGATCAGAAACATAAGGATCAGGTTGCTCCGCGCAGAAGAACCGAGCGCAAGAAAGTAGAAGTTTCAACCTCAGTATCGAAGAAAGTGCTTACCTCAGATGACGGCGAGCCGATTACTCTGCGCGCAAGATCCAAATATCCTGAGCTGACCCGAAAACCGGTGCATGAACGGATTCAAATTAAGAAGCGGGGGAGTCGACCGCAGGTTGCAAGACGACGAAAAGAGTTCGAAGTTGTCCCCGACGCTCCTCCCGTAGAGCATCATTCCGATCCCATTCGCGCCCAAGAACGACGAAAGGTGTCCCAGAAAAGAGTCGAACGTCAGCGGCGTGTCCAGCGCACGAATATCAGAACCGTGATTATTATCATAGTCGTGGGAATCATCATGGCGTTTGCGCTGGGAAGTCTCGTGATGTTTTTGAGATCTCCCTATTTCACTATCACGAACTACACGGTGAAAGGGACTTCCTACCTTACCTCGACCAATGTACTATCTCATGTTGAGACCGATGAGAACACTTCACTTCTGCCACTTAACACCAAAGCGGTAGAGGAGGCATTGCTTGTCAACCCTTGGATAGCCGAAGTATCGATAAAGAAGAGACTCCCGTCTTCGCTTGAGATCACAATTACGGAGCGGGCTCCGATTGCCATCGTATCGATGGTCAATGGGGAGAGCTGGGTCATTGCCTCAGATGGCATTTGGTTAGGAAAAGTGTCGGCGACTGAAAATGAGATGCGCGCAATAGACCCGAGCGGGGAGCAGACTGCTGTTTCTATAAACAAAGAAAAATTGGTTACGATCGAGGATATCTCACCTGTTGAGAATTTCTATGGATCATTGGCCCAATCGGATGAGGTAACCAATGCGATCGAGGTCCTCAATGGTCTTGATGCACAGTTACGCGATCAAGTGCAGACAATCAGTGCTCCCGAGATCTCGCTCACCAAGATCACCACGAACGAACACGTGGAGATTCTTATCGGTTCATCCAAAGATATCAAAGAGAAATCCAGGATCGCCCTAGAGCTTCTCAATGAGAAGAAGGGCAAGGTTACGCTTATTGATGTGAGGAGTGTCGCTAAGCCTGTGTACCGCGGGCTCGATACTGAATGAGGCAAGTATTTTTGTATGGCTGTGACCAAACTGTAATATAAGAAAAAGCCTGGTTTATAGTGTCTGAACTGGTATTATGATAAACCCTCAACTATTCCTTGAAAGATTCAACCAAAAATGTACGCAGACCAATCCCAACAATGCGAGTATAGAGTGTTACTTAATTGCGTTCGAGTGATGCTTGAACGTTGAACCATGGACCTGATTATGTAGTTCAAGTTGTAGTAGAGGGACGAGGAGAACGATATGTTGGAAACCGGTGCAAATTACCTTGCGGTGATTAAGGTCATTGGCGTTGGTGGCGGTGGAACCAATGCAATCAATCGTATGATCGAGGCAGGCGTAAAAGGTGTCGAGTTCATTGCGGTGAATACCGATGCGCAGGCGCTCTTGATGAGTGATGCGGATTATAAGGTTCACATTGGTGTTAACCTGACCAAAGGTCTGGGAGCAGGTGCCAATCCTCAGGTGGGCGCAGAAGCTGCCGAAGAGAATCGTGATGAATTACGTGAAGCACTACAAGGTGCTGACATGGTATTTATCGCAGCGGGTGAGGGTGGCGGTACCGGTACCGGTGCGGCACCTGTCATTGCTCGTATCGCCAAGGAAGAAATCGGCGCGCTGACCGTCGGAATCGTAACCCGCCCCTTCTCGTTTGAAGGACGCAAGCGTCACCAGCAAGCTGAAGAAGGCATCAAAGAGCTCAGGGATTCAGTAGATACCCTTATCGTTATTCCTAACGATCGTCTCCTGCAGGTTGCTGAGAAGAAAACCTCGATGTTGGATGCCTTCCGTTATGCGGATGATGTTCTTCGTCAGGGTACTCAAGGTATCACCGATCTTATTACTATTCCTGGCCTCATCAACCTCGACTTTGCGGACGTTCGCACCATCATGGAAGATGCGGGATCCGCGCTTATGGGTATCGGCGTTTCAGCTGGTGATGACCGTGCGGTTGAGGCGGCGACATCCGCTATCTCCAGCCCATTGCTCGAGTCATCGATCCAAGGTGCCAACGGCATCTTGCTCTCGATTGCCGGCGGCAGTGATCTGGGAATCCTTGAAGCAAATCAAGCGGCAGAGATTGTTGCCAATGCAGCCTCTCCCGACGCCAATATCATTTTCGGTACCGTCATCGATGATGCGCTGGGCGATGCGGTTCGCGTAACAGTAGTCGCAACTGGATTCAGCGGGTCGAAGCCTGGCAATGGTCGTGGTGGAGCGACTGGCGGTGTTGGGGACACCATCGGATTCACTCCGCTTACTCTTGACAGTGGAGCTGATGAGGGCGACGGACTCGAGTTGCCTGACTTTCTCAAGACTCGGTAAGTTTTCGGGTGATGACACCCTCATTGACTTTAGCAAGTACAGACGGCGTGACGTTCTTAACGGATGTCGCGCTGTTTGCTGAAACAGGTATCAGGGTCGCATTTTCCCAGCGGCATGGAGGCTCGAGTAATGCGCCTTATGCGTCATTGAATCTTGGCGCATATGTCGAAGATGACCCGAGCGCAGTCCGAGCAAACCGTCAAATATTCTGTGAATCACTTGGGCTTGGCGATGAGGCGTGTGGACGGATAAACTCAGCATGCCAGATACATGGTGCGCATATCGAAGAAGCACAATTTTTCATGCATGAATTTCCCGATACGGATGCACTCATTACGAACAATGAAGATATACCGTTGCTGCTCTGCTTTGCGGATTGCGTTCCTGTAGTCATAGTCGCTCCTGATGTCCGTGCTATAAGTGTGGTCCATGCCGGTTGGCGCGGTGCACTTGCAGGGATTGCCGGCAAAACCGCTCAGCACCTTCATGACTCATATGATGCCGATCCCGCCAAGATGTTCGCCTACATCGGTCCCCATATCGGTTTACAAAGTTTTACAATTGCACATGAGATCGCCACTCAATTTTTGAACAAATCTGATACCTTTAGTCAAGATAGTTATTATGCCAATGAGGACGGAAGCGTCAATCTTGATCTGGGGGTATTTGTTCAAGAGACGCTCATGAGGACGGGAGTGCTTGCGTGCAACATTGCCAACTCGCATATCGATACCGTATCGAATGTGAGCGATTACTATTCTTACCGAGGAGAGCGCAAGGTGACCGGAAGACACGGGGCACTCGGCTGTATCTGCTCACCATCTTGATTCTGCTGATAGCGACTCTCTGTCTGACTGGCTGCGCTACTGATCATGCGGAAGACACCGTGACGGTTGCCGGCTCGACAACGATTTTGCCGATTGCCGAGGTGGCCGGAGAGAATTTCATGAAACAGAATGAGGGTATCAGTGTTTTGGTATCCGGCATGGGGTCGAGCGCGGGGATCGAAGCGGTCACATCGGGAACCGCAGACATAGGAACCTCTTCTCGAAATCTTAAGGATAACGAAAGCAAGGATTTAGTCGATACCCCTATTGCGCATGATGGAATCGCGGTCATCGTCAACCCCAATAATCCTATAAGCGAAATCACCTCAGAGCAACTGAGGGATATCTATGCGGGCGAGATCACGAATTGGAGTGAGATAGGTGGAGAGGATCTTCCTATTGACAAGATCAATCGCGACGAGGCGAGTGGCACGCGCGATGCATTTACGAGCGTCATTATGAAGGATACGCGTTTCGATGTGGGTGCCGTCATTTTGCCGGGAACCGGGCAGGTTCGCGAAGTTGTTTCTCGTAGTCGCGGAGCCATCGGATATATCTCAGTCGGATTCGTTGAGCCAAGGTTTGGCACCAGACCGGTGAAGGCCCTTGTGCTTGATGGGGTCGAGCCGAGCGATATCAACGTTGCGAGCGGCAAGTATCCTATCTCACGTGTACTTCACTTCTTCACCCTTGGTGAACCTGAGGGGCTCACGAAGCAATACATCGATTACGTACTTTCTGATGAAGTTCAGCAGGGAGCGGTTGTTGAGGCGGGATATCTGCCCGTCAAGAGCAAGAAGGGGGGCGACCTGTGATAGACGAGAATCCTGACCTTCCGGATCTTCCGATAGATGTCATTACTGAGGAGCCACTCGGTAACCCTGTCATCAATCCGCTTGACCTCACCAGTATCGATCGACCTATTGGCATCGATGTGGACGAGATTTCCCCTGTTATTGACGGGGCAAAGGACAAACCGGTCGACTCGAAGGTCGCTGATATTCTTGCTCGTCGTGCTGAGGCGGAGCGCGATAAACCAGTCGATGCTATCAAGAATGCAAGTGAGCGCAAGGCGAAGCAGCTTCAACTTGTTACGAGAGAGACCCAGGTAAAAGAATTCGCGCTTGCGGCGCTCTTCTTCGCCTGTGCGATTGTCGCGGTATTGGCAGTTGCGTTCATTTTCGCATTCGTCGCATGGAGAGCGCTTCCGATTTTTACTGAAGTCGGGTTTATGGATTTCATTACGGGGACGCAGTGGTCGGCAACCGAAGGAAGGTTCGGTATCGTGCCGTTTATCATGGGATCTTTCGTTGTCACATTAGGATCCCTTGCTATTGGTGCACCGCTTGCGGTTATGACAGCGGTGTTCCTGTCAGAACTCGCGACTCCACGGATGCGTAGCTTGGTTCGTCCCGCTGTAGAGCTTCTTGAGGGTATTCCCTCGGTTGTGTACGGTTTTTTCGGCGTGGTTGTCTTTGCTCCGATAATTGCACGCCTCTTTGGCGGTGTCGGCTTCGGCCCGTTAACCGCTTGGACTATCCTTGCTATTATGATTGTTCCCACGATTGCGACGTTGACAGAAGATGCCCTTAATTCGATTCCAATGGGGATCCGCGAGGCATCCTTTGCCATGGGTGCGAACCAATGGCAGACGATATATAAGGTTGTGTTGCCGGCTGCCAAGCATGGCATTATCGATGCGGTCATCCTTGGGATGGGTCGTGCAATCGGTGAGACGATGGCAGTCATCATGGTCATCGGAAATGCGCCACAGCTGTTCGCGGGCATCACTCAGCCCATGGCGACGCTAACCAGCCAAATCGTCCTTGATATGGGTTATGCGACCGGCACACAACGAACGGCACTATTTGGTATGGCAGCGATCTTATTTTTGATATCGATGTCGCTGGTACTCACCGTAAGACTCCTTTCTCGATTCGGAAAGGAGATGAGATAAATGTCCACACCTCCCACTCTGAAGCGTGGAGAATTCAAGGCCGAGAATCTCAGGAAAGAGCGCGCTATCAATCGTGTCGCACTCAGTTTCTTTTATGTGGCGGCAGGTATCACCGTCGCGGTGCTCTTCGCCATTATCGCCTATGTCATCATACGTGGCATCGGCGTGGTTACTCCGCAATTTATCTTCACCTGGCCACACGGCGTCAATGCGGAAGGCGGAGTATTCCCGACTATTATAAGTACGATCTACGTGACCTCTCTTGCAATGCTGATTTCAACTCCGATTGCGGTTCTTGCAGCTGTGTATTTAGCCGAGTATGCCAAGCAGGGTAAGATTGTTAAAATTATCCGCTTTGCGGCCGACTCACTTGCTAGTGTGCCTTCGATCGTTATGGGTCTTTTTGGTTTTGCGTTCTTTATCGACACACTCGGACTTCCACTCTCGATGCTGTCCGCATCTCTCGCGCTCGGTCTTTTGATGCTTCCGATTATCATGCGAACAACCGAAGAGGCTATCCGCGGTGTTGCTAAGTACATTCGCTGGGGTAGCTATGGAATGGGAGCGACGAAGTGGCAGACGGTATCACGTGTTGTCATTCCTGCCGCTATGCCACGTATCATTACCGGGCTTATCCTGGCATTGGGACGCGCTATCGGAGAGACCGCCGTTGTCTTCTACACGATGGGCCAAGCGATCAATCTGCCGGTCGTACCGACTGATTCAGGGCGCTCGATGGCGATTCATCTCTACCTATTGGCAGTTGAGGGTATCAATATGCCCGCAGCGTACGGCACCGCATTTCTCTTGATGATAATCATTTTGGTATTCAATCTTGTCGCACGTTATATTGCAAAACGTTATTCGCATAAGGAACGGTAAGGAAAGGGCAATGCTTTGAATGAATTGAAGATAGAGAAAACATCGTATAGTGAGCCGTTGGTCACAGACCCGGCTCAGGCGACATTCTTCGTGCGCGATATGAATTTCTGGTACAGCCAGTTCAACGCATTGACGAACGTTTCGTTGGATGTGCGCAAGAATGCGATTACCGCGTTTATCGGACCTTCCGGATGCGGAAAGTCAACGTTCCTGCGGTGCCTGAATCGGATGAACGATTTGATTCCGGGGACGAAGGTCGAAGGAACGATTCTATTCGATCAGGCTAACATCTATGGACCCGGTGTCGATCCGGTTGATCTTCGTCGACGTGTCGGGATGATCTTTCAGCAACCCAATCCGTTTCCTCAGTCGATCTATGACAACGTGGCATACGGTCCGCGTCTCCAAGGCGTCAAGAAAAAGGCCGAGCTTGACGAGATCGTCGAATATTCGCTTGAGAAGGCGAATCTGTGGCGTGAAGTCAAGAGTATCTTGGGTCAAAACGGCCTGTCTCTTTCCGGTGGTCAGCAGCAGCGCCTTTGTATTGCTCGCGTACTTGCAGTCCAGCCCGAGGTCATCCTTATGGATGAGCCCTGCTCTGCGATCGATCCCACATCAGTCCAAAAAATCGAGGATCTGATGCATGAGATCAAGGACCAGGTGACGATTATCATCGTTACCCACAATATGCAGCAGGCGGCGCGTGTGAGCGACTACACGTCATTCTTCCTCCAGGAAATCGCAGGAGAGCCTGCGGTGCTTGTTGAGAGTGGGCCGACTACTGATATATTTACTAACCCTATAGACAAACGGACCGAAGACTATATCACGGGTCGATTCGGCTAGAAGAGGAGTGCACCATGCGCGCGATGTTCAGACAAGATTTGCACGATGTATATGATGAGACCATCGAGGTGTTCGAGGATGTCGCGGCAACTGTTCGCAGAGCGGTGCCGGCACTCGTTCAAGGAGATGCTGTCGTTGCTCAAGAGATAATCGACGGTGACGCCGACTTCAACGCGCGCACTATCGCGATCGAGGAAAAGATTCTTCAGATTACCGCGACCCAATCACCGGTGGCGCGTGACGTGCGTCTTCTTCAAACGCTTGTCTCGATCACCATGCATCTTGAGCGTATCGGCGATCTATGCGTCAGTATCGCAAAGACCGCGGTTCGCATCTCGGATCGAACCGGCAATCAAACGATTCTCGATCTACTACAGGCGCAAGGCAACCTTGTGTACCGTGTCGTCGATACGACAATCGAGGCCATGAAGACAGAGGATCTCGAGCTTGCAGCAAAGCTTCCGGAGCTCGATGAACCTATCGACGATCTTTACAAGCAGTTCTTCCGTGAGCTTGCGCGTATCAAAGATAAGAAAGAACTCAAATGGGCCTCGAAAATGGTGCTTGCATCCCGCTATCTCGAGCGTATCGCTGATCACTCGATCGATATCGGCGAGAGGTTGGTCTTCTTGATTACGGGCGAGCGCGCATCACTTGAAGAACTTGCGGAAGAGATTGCGGCCGAGCGAACACTCGACTGGTCTGATGGTCGTGGTTCAGATGATGATGAGGATGACGACGAGTAACCTCACAGCCAATTTTGTCGACGTGCATCAACGCATTGCGGATGCGTGTGCGCGTAGTGGACGAAATCCTGAAGGGGTCACCCTTATTGCAGTCTCGAAAACAGTGGACTGCGATGTGGTGGAGGCGGCAGCGCATCTTCCTGATGGGCTTGCGTGCCATATCTTCGGTGAAAACCGTGTCCAAGAGCTTCAGCGAAAACTCGAGGGATGCCCCGATCAGATCTTCCATTTCATAGGCACTCTCCAGCGCAACAAAGTACGTCATGTGGTGGGCAATGTCGCACTCATTCATTCGGTTGACTCGCAACGATTACTGGATGCGATCGATAAGCAGGCGCAATCAATTAGTGTCGTGCAGGACGTACTCTTGCAGGTCAATGTGAGTGGCGAGGAGAGTAAGCAGGGGCTGGAGCCGGATAAGGCAGGTCCGCTACTCGACTACTCACGAACTCTTGAAGGTGTCCAGGTGGTTGGACTTATGACTATGGCACCGTTTGGCGAGCCGGAGGAATCAAGACCGTTCTTTCGTGAACTCCGAGCACTCTCCGAGTCATTCGATCTGCCCGAACTTTCGATGGGTATGAGTAATGACTATGAGGTCGCCATCGAGGAGGGAGCGACACTCATTCGCGTCGGTTCCGCATTGTTTGAGAATGCGTAATCTTTCCATACCCTTCGTGCCATCTCGACCCTCATACCGAAGATTGCTTCTGATACACTGGATTGCGGGGAAGCGAGGTGCTAGATTGGACATGAGGATGAGGAATGGAACAGATCATACAGTTCGCAAAGGACAGTCGCTTGCCCACAACCGCGTTTCTTTGTGCGGCATTTACCCTATCAGTTATTCAATTCTTTAGCGTTCGACTTTTTGAACATCTAGACAACCTAGCTTACGTCAGGATTGCCCTCTCGTCGCTTGCATGCGCGACACTAGTATGTGTCGCTGTTATCGTATGGACGTTTATCAAATGGGCGAATCCTGACTCGAAGCCTCTCTTTATAAGAAGGCTTCTATTGGTTGCACTTGTCGGGGTAGGCGCATTCGCACTATTGGGAATCATGCTGGGACTTCTGTCATTATTCGGAAGCAATGCCTCAGGATACAGAACCATCATTCATCTGCTGGGAAACATTCTGGGCATAATTCCCACTGCATATCTTATCTGTTTGATAGGATCACTTATCCGCACCGGCGAGTTGCGTCTGAAGATCGACGCATCATTCTATATATCAGTCCTCGCATTGACTGCCGGACTATTCGTTGTCCAGTATGCCGCCTCCTACTTGCCTGAGGCACTTTTTGCAACGATTGCGCAAGCGCTACTGACAGCAGTCAGTTTGTTTATTCTTATGGCGTATGCCATGTCATTCGAATCAAGAACACCCATCGATATAGAGCAAGAGATTGAAGAGACTTTTGGGGAAGGGTCGCAGTTAGATGAGGCGCTCATTGAAGAGCTCCCACTGGAAGGAAAGCAGATATCCTCATGATTAGTCCTCGCATCAAGTCATCGGTCGCCCTATTCCTTGTATCGATTTTCATATTCTCGATCATTCCCGCTCCTGTCTTTGCGGTTTTGCAGACAGAGATGCTTCAGTCCGGTGATTCCCAATTCGATTACCCCGAAGAGGTCGAGGTACCCGATATCGAATATGAGACCTATGAGCACGAGTTGCGCACGCCGATACCTGATGAATGCGAAGAGCCTGCAGAAGAGCTTTACGGGCAACCTGTCGAGATCAATATGTATGAGAAGATATATCGGACAGGACCACGTTCGTTCCGATCGGTCTTTTCCGAAGTTCCCAATACCTACATCGATGAGTATGGATCAGAGCAGCTCATCGACAATACCTTGGAAGAGGTAAATACTCTTTTTCAGGGGTCATATTTCGAGAACTCGGCCAACGACTTCAACTTTAGGATTCCCAAAACCATTGATAAAGATAACCCCATTCGATATGAGAAGGATGGGATCTCCTTTACCATAGCTCCGCTTACCGGTGACTATTCACGTCCAGCAGTCGAGGGCAATGCGGTGCTCTACAACGATGTGTACGAAGGTATCGATGTGCAATACAAGATACGTGAGACATACGTCAAGGAAGACATCATCCTCAATCACTATGTTGAGAACAACCGATTCGAGTATCTCCTCTCGTTGGATAAGGGCACCTATGCCGAATTGAAGAACAATCAGATTGAGATATACAAAAAGGGCATAGAAGATTCAGTCTTCACGCTCAGTGCACCCTGCATGACGGATTCGAATGCAGTTGTCAGCGGTGACATCACGCTTTCCCTAGAAGAACAAGACGGTGACTATCTGGTCACGGTAACCGCTGATGAGCAGTGGCTGGCAGATCCAGCACGCGTATTCCCGATTTATATCGACCCCAATGTCACGACCGTTGCATTTGCGACCGCATCATTGGTGATAGCTTCGCCAAGTGGCAGGTACGCTGATCAGGCGTATGGGTACGTAGGCAATGTCAATGAGACGGTTACCGGTGTGCCTGGGGGCATCTTAGGTTATTCTCGCATGATGATTCAGGTAAATACCGCCTCATACGTCTTTATTCCTGAGGAGGCGGTAATCGATAGTGCATTTTTGCGTATGTATCAATACGGTCATCACGACGCATCCACCCAATTTATTTGCACGGGTCCCACAAGCTGGTGGGATCCCTCAACCATCAGTTGGACGCAGGCCGCAGGACTCAATTCGACGGTCACCGGTCAAAATGCAATCCTGACCTCAGGAAACGGTTTCAAGAACTTCGATATCAGGGAAGCCGTAGTGGGTTGGCATCAGGGGATTTTGCTCAATCATGGATTGATGGTATCCCCGGTTGATGAGAACTCGACCGGAGGGGCATTCTTTACCGTCTATTCCGACGCGAGTAAGCCTGGGCAAGGCGGTTTTTCTGCTGATCGTGCGCCTCACATCGTGGTCGACTGGTCGATACCTGATCCTGTGCCAACGGACTGGCCACTGAATGGCACGACTGTCGTACTTCGTCCTTATGTCACCTCAAGTATAAGCGGGCAGCTTAATCTTCGTGGCGTATCGGCTGATGGTGTGGCAACTCCTGGGTCACAGGTATCTTATAGCCTGAGTGATGCAAGCAAGAATTACAACGGACTTGTGCCCGCGAGCTTTTCTTATCGATACCCTAGCAGCAAGACGTTCGAGAACAGTATGCCTGCAGGTACCACCAAATACCGCGACAAGCTTTCGAACTGGCAGACCATCGTGCCATTTTCCAACTTTACTTTCAATGATCTCTACCAGATTCGAGGTAGAGCAACGATTAATAACGGTGTCACCTACGGCACCCAGCAGTCGAGTGACAGGTTCACCGTCTATCAGGTCAAGCAGTACGATACGCTCCAAAAGATTGCCAATCACTACGGCATTCCCATAAACCAGATCTCATTCGATAACCGCATCCGCGATATGTTGATGGTACAAAACAACACCCTCTTCATTCGCAATCCGACGCAAAATGCGAACATCCCTTATAATCCCGCGCCGCTGACTGATGAAGAGAAGCGCAGAATAGACGGACTTTTGATGGGAAGAGGTCTTCACTGTGAGTTCGGATTCGAGCCCATCAACCTAAACAACGGAAACTTCTTCATGGAATCCATGGATATCGAACTCGATAACGGACATGATTTCAGTTTGAGTCGTACGTATAACTCGAAGCGAAGCCAGCTCAACTCGGTATTCGGTAGAGGGTGGGAGTTCGAGTATTCGGAAAGCCTGTCTCGTCTAGCAAACGGCAATCTCAGCTACATGCGTGGTGATGGCTCCATCATCGAATTCAAGCGCATTACCGATACCACCTATGAAGGGCCGGAAGGCTACTATCTCTCGATTCGCCCGATACGGGTAGCAACCGGTCGATTTGAATATACTGACTACAATGCTAACGATGAGCCCATCGAGCGCGTCGAGACCTATCCAATATACGAGTGGGAAATCACAGATGGGCAAAAGACAGTCAAACGTTTCGATCGTTTCGGTTCACTTATCTCGATTACCGATGTCTTGGGCGAGGTGACTACTCTTACCTATGATAATAACTACAACCTGACGGGTATAACTACGCCCACGAATCTGACCTATCAGATCAGAACGCGCGCGGATGGAAAAATCGATCGCATCACGCTTCCCAATGGTGGAAGGCTTCGTTATACCTATGACAGTCAGGGCAGGCTGACCTCTTTTATCGATGCCGAAGGCAATCAGACCGAATATGCCTATGACTCCAGACACCGCATGACCTCATGGGATGACCCCAATGGAGATAGACAGATCGTCAACAGATATGACAGCGAGGATCGCGTCACCAGACAGATCGATGCCAACGGCGGGTACTCCTATCTGGAATACGGTGATAATCAAACCATCACGACCGATGCGTTGGGCAACAGGACTGTCTATCTCTACGATGATCAGTATCGGACCCTGAAGATCATCTACCCTGACGGCGAAGAGGAAACCAATACCTATTTTGAGAACACACGGGTCTCCTCGACCGATCGGGCTGGAAACACCACTACCTATACGTATGACAGTAATGGTAATGTCACTTCAGAGACACGCTTCGATGGTGCGGTGCGCACCTATGAATACAATGCAAGTTCGCAGATGACAAAGAGCGTGGACTGGGACGGATATACTCAGGACTTTGTCTATGATGCCAGTGGCAACCTCATAGAGATGTATGTTGGCGGCGAACTTGAGGCGACCTATACCTATGACAGTCGTCATCGTGTGCGCAGTGTGACTAACGCATTGGGTCAACAGACTACGTTCACCTACGTTGGACGCGCGAAACTACCGGTGACCTCGACGAATGCACTAGGCGATACCACAGAATACTTCCACGATTCACTGCAACAGATAAGTGCGATAACCGATCCCTTGGGTATTACGGAGCGTTATTTCTATGACTTGATGGGAGACCGCATCAAGACTCAAAACGGTGAGGGTGCTATCGAGGAATTTGTGTTTTCTCCTGCAGGTGATGTGATTGCACTCATTGATGCGCAAGGTCATGCGATGAACTTTGACTACGATGCCATGGGCAATATGACCTCTGGCTATGATTCGCAAGGTACCCGACTTGTGATGACTTATGACGCCATCAACCGAAAGCTCACGCAGACCGACGGTGATGGTAGCACTTTGGAATACACCTATGATCTGCGTGATAACGTAATCGAAGAACTGCAACCCGATGGGAAAACGATAAAACGCACGTTCGACGTGTTGGGCAACATGCTCACCTTGCGGGATTCACGTGAGGCAACTACGACATATACGTATGACCTTAGAACCAATCAGGTCGCCACGATTACCGATGCGCTTGGCGCGACCACTCGATTCGAATACAACGAGGTAGGACTTCTTCTTCGCAAGTTCGATAGCTTGGAAGCGACCACCACCTATGAATACGATTACAAGCGTCAATTGACCAAAACCATTGAGCCTGATGGGTTGGAGACCCAGTACTTCTATGACGATGCGGGCAATCTGACCGCGACCTTTGACAACGCCAATCGAGTGCTGAGTTATCAATATGATGACGCGGGGCAAATGATCACCTTCATCGATGCGTTGGGCAATCGCACCGAATACGTCTACGACGCGTCAGGCAGATTAATCACAACCATAGATGCTCATGGCAATGAGACTCATATGACCTATGACGATGCGCATCAAGTCCTCAGCATCACCGATCCCACAGGAGCTGTGACCGCATTTGAATACGACTTGATAGGCAACGTCACCGCACAGATCGATCCGCGTGGCGCAATTGCTCGATTCGAGTATGACCCGATGCAAAACGTTACGGCTATGACCAACCCCTACGGGGCGCGCACTGCATATGAATACAGCCTTGGCGAACAGATGACGAGTGAGACCGACCCGTTCGGCGCAACCACATCATATTCCTATAACGCACTTCGCATGATGGACGGCATCATCGATGCGCATGGCAATGAGTATCATTTTGAATATGACGCAATGGGCAATGAGACGAAAACGACGCTGCCCAATGGTGCCGTGACCCAGCGTACGTTCGATGCTCTTAACAGGCTTGTCGAGGAGATCGGTCCCGAAGGCTTGGTTACGACTTTCGAATACGACAGCGAAAGCCGACTTATCCGTACCTCGAATAACATCGGGGCGCAGGTCTCGTATAGCTATGATGCGATAGGTCAGATTACTCGCGTAACAGACGGGTTAGGTAGAACAGAGTCATACACCTATGACCGTGCGCGCAACATCATCGAAGTCGACGCTTTCGACGGAAATATCACCACCTACGAATACGACCTGTCCGGAAACCTCATCAAGGCAGTCGATGCCGAAGGTAAAGTGACGACTTATGAGTACGATGGTCTCTCACGCCTGATTACCACCATCGATGATGCATATCGCACATGGCAGTATGTCTATGACAATGTGGGACGCATCACGCAAATCACCGATCCGCTTGAGCAAGTCGAAAGTTACGAATATGATGCGGGTGGCAACGTTACCGCGCATATCGATCAAAAAGATCAAAGACAGACTTTTGAATACGATATAGCCTCAAACCTTACGGCACGAACCGACAGAAGAGGGCAGACCTCGACCATCGGATATGACGTGATAGGCAGACCCATCGCACGTACTGAACCTGACGGGGGAGTACAAGAGCTACTCTATGACGCGTTAGGCAACCTCATCCGACACAAGGATGAGCTGGATAACATTACCGAATTCGAATATGATGCGATGGGCAATACGATACTGGTTACAAATCCTACAGGAGCGCAGACCAGCTTTGAATATGATCTTGCCTCAAATGTCACAAAAGAGATCGATGCACTCGGTGGTGAGACAACGTATGCCTATGATGCGGCAGGCAGACTCATATCAAGAATTGCTCCCAATGGTGGAATTTATACCTATTCCTATGACGTACTCGACCGCATAACGGATCTGACTGCTCCGGGCAATATGGGCAAGTCATATACCTATGATGTGCGCGGCGATCTGGTCCGCGAGACCGATCAGTCGGATCGAACTGTCCGATACTCCTATGACATCATGCATCGGGTCACCTCGATCACCAATCCTGAGAAGAAGACTACCGTCTTTGATTATGATGAGCACGGCAATCTGGCAAGTGTGCTCACACCCATGGGTGCTAAGACTACCTATACGTATGATCCGCTCGATCGCATCAAGCAGACGACTGAGGCGACCGGTCTTATCACCAACCTTGAGTACGACGGACTCGGAAACATCGAGACCATCAAGCAAAACGGTGGGCGTGTGACATCGTATGCCTATGATGAGAACTCGAATGTGACCGCAGCTATAAACGCTCTTGGAAATCAAAGCTCGTACGTATACGATGAGGTCGGACGTCTTGTTGCGCAAACAAACGCATCGGGCAGGATACGCGCCTACTCCTATGACCTCAAGGGTCAGCTGATAGGTGCCATCAACGAGCGTGGAGGACAAGAACTCTACACTTATGATGCGGCAGGTAACATCACACAGACGATGGATGCGACCGGTCGCGAGATCAACTATTCCTATGATGCGCTTGACCGTTTGAGTAGCGTCAAGGAGGGTGATATCGAGACCTCATATGCCTACGACAGCGTCGGCAATATGACCAGTCGCAAAGACGGCGCAGGAAAAACTACCGAATACACCTATGATAGGGCGTCGAGACTCACTTCGATCACCGATCCTGCCAAACGCATGCAGAAATATTCCTATGATGATGCGGGACGGCTCTCGAGACTTACGCAAGCAGACGGCTCACGTATCACCTATGACTACGATAAGCTTGACCAACTAGTCTCACGTGAGGCGAAAGACGAGTCAGGTGCACTGTATGCCTACGATGCCGATGGGCGACGTACCTCCATGATTGATGCGTATGGCGTGACCGATTATGTCTATGATGATGCGGGACGCATCACGCAAGTCACCACAGAAGACGGCGAGATCGTCAAATACACGTACGATGTATTCTCAAACATCACAAGGCTTACGTATCCAGACAATACCTCTGTAAGGTATACCTATGACAGGCTCAATCGTCTGACCAAAGTCATCGATAGGGATAAGAAAGAGACCGTCTATACCTATGACGTTGATGACAACATGGTGGGCATCAAGCGTCCAAACGGAACCTCGACCGAACTTTCCTATGACGATATGGGCGCGGTCACCGAACTTATCAACTACGGCAAAGGTAAAGAGCAGATATCACGGTTCACCTATCTTTATGACCTCTCAGGTCGCATCATAAGTGAGAACACCTATCAAAAAGGACTGCGCATACTCCGCACCATCGAATATGACGTTCGCGGACAGATCGTCAAGGTCGAGGAGACGGAAAATCTCACTCACAGAGAAATCACCTATACCTACGATGGTGCGGGTAATCGTTTGACCCAGACGATCAAAGAGGGCAACAAGACCACAGATAAGATCGAATACACCTATAGCAGGTCCAACCAGCTTATGAGGGTTGATTCCACCAAAGACGGAGTCACGACCTTTTCCTATGATGAGCGTGGCAACCGGATCACCAAGGCATCGGGTGATACCACCTTCGATTATGACTGGGATCTCCAAAACCGTCTTGAAGCGGTAGAGCGAAACGGAACACTTTTATTCGCGGCACTTTACGATGGTGATTCCAATCGCATATTCACCGCTCAACGCAACCGTAACATCACTACAACCGAGCATACTTCGCAAGAGGATTACGATTACAACTATACGCGTAACTTCGATGTGAGCTTTGGCTACAAGAGCTCGATACCTACGACTTCGACCGAGACGACGGTGACGGCTCGCACCTCAGACAAAGTCCGCAGCATGCGTGATACGCTCATCTCGTACCTGTCTGACTTCTGGTACGGGTTCAACCAAGGATTCACTTCGCGTATGTGTGTGAACTCCGCACAAGCCTCAAGATGGCTCTATGTCAACTGGGATCTTATTGCTATGCGTGAAAGCTCGATCGAGCGTTACGTGACAGATAAGGGAGAGCCCTCATCTATTGAGAAGAAGGGCAAAAGGACGACCAAGCTTGTCGATGCGGTCGGCATAAAAGGTGCCTCCAGGTCGTTTGCGGGCAGTGTGTTCATCCCTGAGTCCAACACCTCTACCACGCGCAAGGACTACGAGCTTACCTTCTATGTCAACGACATCAACACCGCATATACGCGCACTTTGGTCGAATACGATGCGAATGGTCAGATGACAAACACCTTCGAGTATGGCGATACCCTTCTCGCGCGTGAGACAACACACGGACGCGAGAGCTATCTCTATGACGGCAGAGGTTCTGTGGCAAACATCACTGACAGCTCAGGTGCGATGGTCGCTTCATACACCTACGACACTTTCGGTACACCGAAACTTTCAGGCATGTCTACCAATCCGTACTCGTATAATGCAGAACGTATAGATAGAACCACAGGACTTCAGTACCTGCGTGCGAGATATCTGGATACCTCGGTAGGAGGATTCATCTCACAGGATACGTATCTGGGAGAACTTCTCAAACCACTGACCCAGAACCAATACATCTATACGGTAAACGACCCGATGAATCATATCGATCCGAGCGGACATTGGGGAGTGTTCAAAAGTGTGGGCTCTGCGATCTCAGGTGCCGCATCCAGTGCGTGGAGTGCCACCAAATCTGTTGCCTCGAGTGCATGGAACGCCACGAAGTCGTTTGCATCGAATACGTGGAACAGTGTCACGAGCTTCTTCTCACCGACAGTTGCCGGTGCATCAACTGGCTCAGGTGGGGGAGCATCCGGTTCAGGCGGAGGTTTCTTAAGCTTCCACTCCGGAGGCGGAGGAGGAAGCAGTGGCGGTGGATACTGTCAGCCACCGACATTGCTGCAAAAGGCGCAGTTCGCACTTGCCGAGCAGAAACGCAAGTTCTGTACGACGGCTGACAGGATAGCCACTCAAACTAAAGATGTGCTTAAAAATGCTGATTGGAAGCAGGTTGCTGCCGGAGCTGCACAAGTTGGTGCGATGTGGTTGCTCTCAGCTGCTGTGGGTGCTGTTGGAACACCTATTGCTGGTAAAATCATGTTTGCAGCAACAGTTGCAATTCAGGCTGATGGGGTAGATAGAATTCAAAAAGGCTTGAGGGGCAATACGGATCCAACTTTGATACCAGCAGTATACCAAAAAGGAAAAGAAGGAGATTGGGTTGGAGTTGGAATTGACGCTATCAATACATATGGACCAGCCATTGCTGAAGAGGTGGAAAAAGGTCGGGCGGGTGCAGGAGGAAGCTGGTAAATGATACATTCAGAACATCGAGATTGCTCAGGAGTCATCTATGACTAACTCAATTTCAATAAAGCTAAAGCTGACTACCGATGAAATAGCCCACTATTTATCTCCCCTAATGGGGAGACCGATATATAAACAACAAGCTCAGAAATCGGCAATAATAATCGCCTCGATAGGCATAGTGCTCTTTGTCTACGGCGCTTCGGGGATGGATGACTTTGCAGGTGCGATAATCTTTTTTGTTTTGTTTGGAATCCCTCTAGGAGTACTTCCATCATTATACATGTACCGTCTTTACGCCAACCCCAAGCCGCAGAATATCGCAAATGGCACATTTTACACAAGGCAAACTGGCACATCAGAAGTAGTACTGAATTCTGCGGGTCTTATCTGGCTAAAAGAGTATGGGAGCAACAGCAAAACAGTACCGTGGGCAGAAATAAAGCATATACATCGATTGGAAGAGGCGTGGTACTTTGTTGTGGGAGGCACTTACGTGAAAGCATTCATTCTGCCGATTGAATTTTTTGAATCAGTGCAGCAAGATGACGAAATCCGAGACCTTTGTCGCACATACTGGTATGGCGAAGTTGATTTTGATTCCCAGCATGCTGAATGAATCTTCCATTTTGCGATAAAGGCGGAGCCTTTTGTGACCTAAGTCGAAAGTTTTGTAACTTGAAAAATTAATAACCACCTGTAGATACTCGGCATACTCGAAGTATCCTCAAGCGATAAGAGGACGACCAAGCTTGTCGATGCGGTCGGTATCGAAGGGGCATCAAGGTCGTTTGCGGGCAGTGTGTTCATCCCTGAGTCCAACACGTCTACCACGCGCAAAGACTACGAGCTTACCTTCTATGTCAACGACATCAACACGGCATATACGCGCACTTTGGTCGAATACGACGCGAACGGCTCTATGGTAAACACCTTCGAGTATGGCGATACCCTTCTTGCGCGTGAGACGACAGGCGGACGCGAGAGCTATCTCTATGACGGTAGAGGATCGGTGGCAAACATCACTGACAGCTCAGGTGCCATGGTCGCTTCATACACCTACGATACCTTCGGTACACCAAAGCTCTCGGGTATGAGCACCAATCCGTACTCTTATAATGCAGAGCGTATAGACAGAACCACAGGGCTCCAGTATCTGCGTGCAAGATATCTGGATACCTCGGTAGGAGGATTCATCAGCCAGGATACCTATCTGGGAGAGCTTCTCAAGCCACTGACCCAGAACCAATATATCTACACCATGAACGATCCGATGAACCACATCGATCCGAGTGGACATTGGGGGATACTAAAAAGCATCGGTTCTGCGGTGGTAAGCGGTGCCAAGACGGTGTACAATGCGACGGTCTCCGGCATAAAGGCGGTAGGTAGTGCCATCTCCAGTGGCTGGAATGCCGTGACATCCTTTGTGTCAGGTGCCATCAGTACGGTCGGCAGTTGGTTCGGATCGACAGCGACTACGATAGCTACCGGACTGGCATATGGCGGCGCGATTGTCGGAGCCGGTCTTATCGGTGTCGGTGCTGCTATTGGCGCATACGTCGCACCGATGACAGTCACCCAAAAAGCGCAAGCAGCACTTGCCGAGGTGAAACGCAAGTTCTGCACTGGTGATATGAAGAAGGCTGACAAGAGAGGTGTTGCTGGAATAGCGGTATTCCTTGATCCGGGCCATGGAGGAATAAATCCTCTCACAGGTGTGCGGGATACGGGGGCCACAAATGAACGTAAAGGTATCACGTACTACGAAAGCGAGTTGAATCTTAAGACCGCTCTCTATGTGAAGGAGGAACTTGAGTCAAAAGGCGTAAAGGTATACATGTCTCGAAGCGATGATGTATTCCTTTTTCAAGATACCAGAGCTAAAATTGCCAATGTTGTAAATGCAGATGTATTTGCTAGCATTCACTATAACAGCAATCGCGGATTTCCCTTTACCGCAGTACAAAAAGGCACAACGGTCTACTATCCAAGCGGACGGGATGACGGGAGCGCAGCAGTTGCCTCTTCCGTTAGCAATTCGATTCAGACAGGAACATCGCTAAAGAGCAAAGGGACACAATCAAGTGACAGGATTCATGTTCTGAATGAAACAGCAATGCCTGCGATACTGATTGAGGGAGGCTATATGGGAGGCGACATAAAGTATCTTTCCGATGATGCTAATATTAAGGCGATTGCTAGTGGGATTGTACAAGGAATTGTACAGTCATCTCGGTGAGCAAAGGAAAGTGGGGAAATAGTATCGTTGGCCTAATGGAAGATAGTCAAAAAGGAGTGTGGTCATCCGTGTTTACGTGCAAGGTACTTGGAGCATTATTTTTCCTGCTTTTACTTTTCTCTACACTTGGATATTTATGGTATTTACCTAATAATACTACTCGTATTCTCAAAAATGATGAATATAGCAGCGAGCTAAATGGAGCGATAATCGAGCTGATAGATAAAGCTTTGGGAGTGCACTTTGGGCGTTACGACAAAGAGATTGCAGAAGATATATTTACTGAAGAATTCTTGCGAAAGATCAATGATTCCTGGCCGAGGTTTTATGGCAGTGAGCTGTATTATTGGGCAGATAGGAGTTATATGCAAGGATTGGTTCAGCTTAATGCAGGGCGCACAAAAAACAATCTTCAGGAATATGGAAGCGGTACTGAGGACGGCAACGTTTTTTACGTGAGGGTTACCGTAAATGTGATAACGGGCGTAAGGTTTACTGACCTCAGGGACTATTACTATGAGTTCTTTATTGTCCAAGATAGTGATGGCAGATATGTCATATCCCGCATTATGATTGACACCTAAAATTAGAAAAATACATTATCGTATATACATGACTAGCGGAAAATGCCTTGAGGAAAAAGGGGATACGCACTAACCAAGGCAAGGGGTTGCGGTTTATTTGGGATTGCCTTCAGGAGAGATTTACCGTTACATTCCTGGAAGTTTTACAGAAACTAAACTACGCTGATTATAGGGGTGTCGCATGAAAAAGACAGATCGAAAGAGAGTGCCAAAGAAATGTGCATTGTTAATCTTGATGCTGACCTTATTGTTGAGTATCGCTTTCGCAATTTGGCAATTTTCACGTGTTGATTCCCAGAAGAACGTAATAGAAAATACAGTAAAATACGCATCTAATCCTGAAGAAGGTGACAACGTGGATAGTTTTTCTCTTGCGGAATACAATTACTATATTGAAAATTTTCCTCTTGATCGAATAGTTGGTTTTATTGATTCTTCCGAAGATGCGATAAGGGAGGCAGAATCAATTTGGATTGAACTGTTTGGAGAAAAAGTTAAGAAGCAAAGACCCTACAAAGTATCATTTGATGAGGAAAACCAAGTTTGGCTTGTGGAGGGTACTTTGCATCAGCCCGATGCTTACCCTAACGTAGTTGTGTTGGGGGGAGTAGCATACCTATTAATTCAGAAATCGGATGGGAGGGTATTGGCGGTTTGGCATGAAGGATGACAAAGAAATCATCTGTGTCGAATCACTCGCATCTTTATACCATTGCGGAAATGATATCAAACGGCAGATATTGTGCACTGCGGTGAAAATGCATGAGAGGTTGTGGCTGGCATTGAGTCTTGACGGCTATACACCTCATCAAATCGAAACCTATCTAGCAGCAGCCGGTCCCGCAGAATTCACAAAGACACACGGGCGCAAATCAGTTGCTGGATTAAACAAAGCAGTAGACATGCTGTACTGGACGTATGATTATGTGGACAGAAGCGAATTATTTCAGCCAAAACTGTCACGGAGGATAAATAAGGATCTTTGCCATGCTGCAGGCTTTCCAGATGAGGGTTATGGATATCCTCAGGAGTTCTTCCGTCGCGATATGCGGCGCATAATGCCATGCATTGAGGACATTGAACAATAAAGTATAGCCAATATATTAGTCAGATATTGACATACTGCTATGAAATAGATAATATATTGTCTATGAATACTATCTTTTCTTTGCATAACACTCCTGAGGAAACCCGAATGGGGATTGTTGAGCGTATGCGTAAACGTCGAAAAGAGAAGGGCTTTTCTCAGCAGAAACTTGCCTCAAAGGCAGGGGTAAGCCTCGGTTCTCTTAAGCGATTTGAGCAAACGGGCGAGATATCCCTCAGCTCGCTTATCAGAATTGCATTTGCTCTGGGATACGAGGACGATTTTGAGCAGCTGTTTTCTCGCCAACATTTTAATTCCATTCAGGAGATTATCGATGCGCAGCATTAAGCAGCTTGCAGTAAAAATGGGGTGCGGGTCGGTTGGCACACTCGCGCTTCTTGATGATCGAATTGTCACTTTTGAGTACAGTGCGGAATGGCTAAGCGACGGCTTTTCGATAAGTCCGTTTAGTTTGCCTCTGGAAAAGAAGGTATTCATTCCAAAATACGATTCTTTCAAGGGCGTATTCGGAATCTTTGCCGATAGTCTTCCGGATGGGTGGGGCCGCCTTCTGCTGGACAGATATTTGGCGCAACAACGAATTGATCCTGCGATCGTCAGTGAAATCACTCGTCTTGCGATAGTGGGTGATAGCGGCTTGGGCGCGTTGAGGTATGAGCCGTCCCTTAATCTTGACACGCCACTTCCTCCTTTCACCCTGGATGAGTTGGCGCAAGATGCGCTTGGAATACTTCGCAATGATGAGACGACGAATTTAGATGTTCTTTTTGAATTGGGGGGGTCTTCCGGTGGCGCACGCCCCAAAATAATGCTCGATATTGACGGCGAGGACTGGATCATTAAGTTTTCATCGCATCTTGATGCGCCCAATATCGGTGAGCAGGAATTCGCCTATTCACAGTGTGCTCGTGCCTGTGGAATTGCTATGAGTGCCACACGTCTATTTCCCTCCAAGCGACACGCAGGATACTTTGGTACAAAACGGTTTGACCGCGTGAGAGGGGCTGACGGATCTACAAAACGTATCCATATGGCCTCAGTGAGCGCGCTACTGGAAACCTCGCATCGGTATCCCACTCTCGATTATCGGACATTGATGAAGCTGACGCTGGAACTTACACGTGATTTTGAACAGGTCAAGCAGATGTATCGACTCATGTGTTTCAATGTGTTTGCGCATAATCGCGATGACCATGCGAAGAACTTCTCGTTCCTTTACGAAGACAATAGGTGGAATCTTTCTCCTGCATACGACTTGACCTATAGTGTTTCTGTGGGAGGGGAGCATGCCACTACTATCGATGGCAATGGCAAAGACCCTGACAGGGAGGATTTGCTAGCAGTCGCGCAAAGCATTGGACTGAGCAGAAGATGGAGCGATGTCGTTGCGAGTGAGATAGAGGGTATCGTTGATGCGATGCTGGGGCAACGCAAGCTAGGATAGTGTTTGATCGATTTCGATTTTCTGTATGATTTCTGCCTTAAAAAGCCCCAAATCGGGTACAAATTGCCCCGCACAGGCGTTGCTAAAATGTTATATTGAAATTCAGGTATTGGTGTGCTTAATTGTGCGGGGGTTTTGATGAGTTTTCTCGGCGATCTCAAAGACAAATTGAAGCTTGATTCGCTTGATGATGAAGTGTATGAAGAGATTGAAATTGCCGAAGAGGATTCCGGGGATGAGCTTGAAGTAGCATCCGCTGCACCATATGAATCTCCCTACGAGACTGACTCGACTTCTGTAGTGCGTCGCAGCCGCACTCCTGATGTAAAACGTGCGAGTCAGGCGGCTGGTGCTCAGGTCCGTGCAGTACCGCGCACCAAGGCACGCGTCGCACCTATGACGCCGGAGCAAACACTGGTTCACAATGCTCGACCCACATCGTTCAGCGATTGTGGGCTCATTGCAGATAGATTCAAGGGGCGCCAACCGGTCATTATTGATTTGACCGCTATGCCCTCGCTTGAGCAGCAACGCTTCCTTGATTTCATTGCAGGTCTTATCTACGGACTCAATGGCGAGATAAGCAAAGTGTCTGCGGGAATATATCTACTCACACCACATGGAGCGCAGGTATCCGATGCCGATCGCGCTCGTTTTTCTTCTCGTAATCGATAAAAGGAGTATCAATGCAAGACATGGATTTATGGGATGCGTCTGTTGTTGACGAATCATCTTTGAGTGACAATCGGGTTCTTATCGTGGGCGGGGGCAAGATGGGCGCCGCCATTCTTGATGGTCTTGCGAATGTGTTCGAGCCGGGGCGCATTACGGTGAGTGAGCCCGATGATATGCGCCGCGCAGAGCTTCAGCACAGATATGCTGAAATCAATACTATTTCCGGACTGGATCAGATCGAGGATCATTCGTATCTGGCAGAGGACTGGATTATCCTTGCGGTCAAACCACAGATCATGGGTGAGGTGCTTGACGACATCAACCGGATCGGCTGCCAATCAGTAGTAATCTCAGTCGCAGTAGGTATTGCGATAGAGCAACTTCAAGAATCACTACCCCTTGCCAGTATCATTCGAATCATGCCCAATCTTCCGGTGATGATCGGGGAGGGCATGGTTTTACTTGCCGCGGGCGATCGGGCGACAAGTGAACAGATCGATGCGGTTGCCGATGCGTGCTATGAGCTAGGCGATGTGTCGTTTATCGATGAGGCCGATATCGATATATGCGCGGCGATCAGCGGATCGGGTCCCGCGTACTTCGCGCTGGTCATCGATGCGCTCGAGCAGGCGGGAGTTGCCGCAGGTTTGTCCTCCTCTCTGGCGCGTGAGCTCGCAATAACCACCATGATGGGAACAGCCGATATGCTTGATATGACAGGAGAGGATCCGCTTGATTTAGCGAAGGCGGTTCAGAGTCCCGGGGGCACGACAGAACGCGCTGTCGCTACGCTTGAAGAGCACGGTTTGAGCAATATGTTCGCATCTGCGATCGATGCGGCAATCGAGCGCGCGCGTGAGCTCAAAGACGGCGCATAAAACGAGGATTTGTAGTACTATACAGCATAAGACTTTTACGAAAAAGGGAGAATCACATGGCTATCACCGCACGAGACATTCACGAGAAGGAATTTGCCCACGGAATGCGTGGGTATAAGGAGAACGAAGTCGATGACTTTCTCGATCTATGTGCCGCCGAGGTCGATCGCCTTGAGCGTGAAAATGAGGCCTTGAGGGCTCAACTGGAGCAAACCAAGCGGGCAGCGGCGTCCGCTGTCGCAAAAGCAGCACCGGTTGCAGAAGTCATGGTGACAGAAGGTCCTCGTGCAAGCAGTACTGAGATCGGTGATGTGCTTCTTCTTGCGCAAAATACTGCGGATGACTTAGTGAAAAAAGCACACTCCCAAGCAGACAAGATCGTCAATGCGGCTGAAGGGCGTGCGTCTGAGATCGTCGGTGAAGCGGCGACTCGCAAACGCGAGATTCTCGAAACCGCGAAGGTGTTGAAGCAGGCCGAGGTTGATTTCCGCAATGAATACCGTTCATTGCTCGAGCAATCTTTGGTGAGCATCAAGGAGATAAAGCTGGATATCGATCTCAACGGTGATGCTCCTGAGGCACCTGTTGCCGAGCCCGCACCTGCACCTGAGGTACCATCGGCATCTGAGCCCGATGTTCCCGAGTTCACGCCTGTCGCTGAGCCTGTCTCGGCTCCCGTTGCAGAAGAAGTAGTCGAAGTGGTACAGGAAGAGCCTCCGGTAATGGATCCGGGCATTCTCGAGTCCACTTCATTTATTGAGCAGGTCGAGTTCGACGACGATTTTGATATTGAGGAAATCGACTAGTCGAGGTACTCGATTAAAAGCAAGGAGTACCTAGTGTCTAGCAACTACAAAGATACGATGAATTTGCCACGCACGAATTTTCCGATGCGTGCGAATCTTTCTGAGCGTGAGCCTCAATGGCGCACATTTTGGGACGAGAATGACATCTATGAGAAATCCGTTGCGCGTCGTGCGGGAAACAGAGAGACAAAGCGATTCATTTTGCATGATGGTCCTCCGTACGCGAACGGCCACATCCATATGGGCACCGCATACAATAAAATTCTGAAGGACCTCATCAATAAATATAAAACAATGACCGGTCACTACGCGCCATATGTTCCCGGCTGGGATTGTCATGGTCAACCTATCGAACATCAGGTCGAGAAAAACCTCGGACCTGAGCGTATGGCGGAGATCTCGGTCGCCGATCTTCGCACCAAGTGTCGCTACTTCGCAATCAAGTGGATCGATACTCAGCGCGAAGAATTCAAGCGCCTTGGAGTTCTGGGTGATTGGGAGAATCCCTATCTGACATTCAGCCCTCAATATGAGGCGGGTAACATCAAGGTATTTCGTGATATGTATCTGGACGGTTCGATCTATCGCGGTCGCAAAGCCATCCATTGGTGCACACGTTGCGAGACGGCACTTGCCGAAGCGGAGATCGAGCACAGTGATGAAACGTCGCATTCGATCTATGTGGCGTATCGCTTGATTGATGCGAGTCCTTGGGATGCGCTGTCCGGAGATGACGAGGTTTCGGTTCTTATCTGGACAACGACGCCTTGGACACTTCCTGCTAACGCGTTTGTCGTGCTTAACGGTGAAGCCGAATATGTCGCGGTTCGCGTGAATGGACACGTGCTGATACTCGCAAAGGAGTTACTCGAGCAAGTCGCTGAGGAACTCGGCTGGAAAGAGGCGGGATACGAGGTTCTTGAAGGTACTGCAAAAGGTGAAGAGATCTCGAAGCTTACCTATGTGCAGCCGATTCATCATGAGCGCGTCTGCCGCATCATCACCGATCCCTATGTCGATCTCACAACGGGTACGGGTGCGGTACATGCCGCAGGCGGTCATGGTGCCGAAGACAATATGCTCGCAATAAAATATGATCTCCCCATCTATATGCCGGTGCTTGATGATGGCACCTTTGATGCAGGCGGCGGTCCCTTCGAGGGCAACAAGGTTCGCGTCGATGATGCGAAAATCGTCGAGTGGCTTCGTGAGCAGGGCTCCCTTGTCGGTGAGACCAAAATCACCCACAGCTACCCGCATTGCTGGCGTTGTAAAGAGCCGGTGATTTTCCGTGCGACCGAACAATGGTTCGTCAGTATGAGCAAGACCGGACTACGTGATGAAGCGATGGCGAAGCTGGACTCTTTCAAGTGGATTCCGGCAATCAGTTCGAAACGCATGAGCGCGATGATTGCCGATCGTCCCGATTGGTGTATCTCACGTCAACGAAACTGGGGTGTACCTATCCCAGTTTTTCGATGCGCAAAGTGCGGTGAGGTAGTTGCCAACGAGGCATCCTTCGATGCCGTCATCGACCTTTTCGAGGCTGAGGGCGCTGATGCGTGGTACACAAAGGATCCAAGCGAGTATCTTTCTGAAGGTATCGTGTGCGCATGTGGGTGCGACGACCTTGTTCCCGATACCGACATCCTCGATGTCTGGTGGGAGAGCGGCGTTTCACACACGAGTGTGCTGAAGGCTCGTCCAGAGCTGGACTACCCCGCACAGATGTATCTGGAGGGAAGCGATCAGCATCGTGGTTGGTTCCAAAGCAGTTATCTTACGAGCATCGGGGCATATGACACCTCGCCGTTCGAGAACCTTCTGACACACGAATTCACGGTTGACGGAGAAGGTCGCAAGATGTCGAAATCTGTCGGCAACGTCATCTCTCCGATCGATGTCGTCAACAAATTGGGTGCCGATATAGTACGCCTTTGGGTGGCATCATCCGATTTCGCCCATAGTGTGGCTATCAGTGATGAGATTCTTGATCGCACGAGTGAATCGTATCGAAAGATTCGCAACACCTTCAGGTTTCTTCTCTCAAATCTGGATGATTTTACTCCTGATAATGCAGTTCCTTTTGGGGAGCTGCATGAAATGGATCAGGCTGAACTCGTACGCCTTTCTGATCTTGTCGATCGCGTCACCGAATACAACGAGGCATGGCGGTTCTATCTTGCGCAACGTGAGATTATCGACTATATGGGAAATCTCTCCAATGTTTATTTGGACATTTTGAAGGACCGTCTCTACTCCGATGCGCCCGATTGGAAGACGCGTAGGAGCGCCCAGACGGTCATTAACGTGCTTCATCAGACGTTATTGCGACTCCTCGCACCTGTTCTTGCATACACCACTGAGGAAGTGTGGGAGTTCACACCGGAAGTTCTGCGCGACGCGGAGTCGATTCATCTGACAGATTGGCCTACACTTGATTTGTCCGCATTGGACGTCGATAGACTCAGAGGCGATTATGGCATTGTGCGCGAGGTTCGCGATGCGGTGACAAAGGCACTTGAGGATGCGCGTACGGCTGAAGATAAAGTGGTGGGGAAGAGCCAGGAGGCAGTTGTTGCTCTGACAGTCGATCCTAAGACCGTACGCGTGCTCGAGGAGCGCGGCATTGAAGCACTCCGTGAGTTCTTTATTGTCTCCGATGTGCTGATCGAAACAAAAGAGGGGATCGAAGAGCCCGAGGTAGTTGTTTCGGCATCGTCGCTCGAAAAATGCCCGCGGTGCTGGAATTATCGCACTCTTGCGACCGAGTCCGCATATCCGGACGTGTGCAACAGGTGCGCATCAGCCTTGGCTGAGATTGGACATAAATCCGAGTGAGGCGTCCGTCGGTACTCTTCTGCGTGATCTTTCTCCTTGGAGTGGCTGCGGACCGATGGGTCAAGTGGCGCGAGATGGCCGAAATGACGGTCGGACAATCCATTGAAGTGATTCCGTATATTTTGAATTTTACCTATGTCCGCAATACGGGTGTGGGGTTCGGGTTGTTCGCAGGTGTGACCTGGCTGCCGATTACGGTAACGGTAATCGTGTTGGGCTCTGTTGCATACGCATGGTATCGGCTGAGACCAATGCCGACTTTGCTTGCGATTGCGATGGCGCTATTGAGCGCAGGTGCGGTTGGCAATCTCATCGATCGCCTTTCCTATGGTTATGTTGTCGATCTCTTCGACCTCGCATTCATTGATTTTCCTGTATTTAATGTGGCGGATCTCATGGTCAATATCGGATGCGGGATGATTATTATCTGGTTATTATTCAAAAGCGGAGCGTATTTTGAAGAGCATCAATAAACAGTTCGAGTATGTCGTCGACGATGAGTTCATCGGGCTACGTCTTGATGCCTTTGTGGCTACATGCGAAGGCGTCGTATCTCGCTCGGCCGCATCAAAATTGATTGAACATGGCGATGTTCTGGTCAATGGGCGCTCGTATCCCAAGCGCTATATGGTTAAGGCAGGAGATGTGGTATCTATCGAGATTCCGGCATCACCATCAAGCGAGTTGATTGCTGAAGAGATTCCCCTCGATATTCGATATGAAGACGATGACCTTATTGTGCTGTCGAAACAGGCCGGTCTTGTGGTGCATCCTGCACACGGGCATTGGTCGGGCACACTCGTCAATGCGCTGTTGGCTCACCAAAAAGAGTGGGGAACCCAGCAGGGCGAAGATCGGCTGGGACTTGTGCACCGCCTGGATAAGGATACGAGCGGACTTATGGTAGTCGCGAAGACCGATGAGGCGCAGATAGACCTTCAAGAGCAGATTCGTGTGCGAGAGATGGACCGCAGGTATCTCGCGTTGGTTCATGGATGGATTGCGCCGGATTCGGGCACCATCGATGCTCCTATCGGTCGCGATCCGCGTGATCGATTGTTGATGCGAGTTACGGATGCGAAAAATTCGCGTGGAGCGATTACAACGTTTCGGGTGCTTGAGCGCTTCGAAGCGGGCAGATACGATAATGGATTTACGCTGGTAGAGTGTAAGCTCTATACGGGACGAACCCATCAGATACGCGTGCATATGGATTATATCCACCATCCTGTCGTGGGTGATCCCGTGTATGGCAGGGGTAATGACCGCGCTAATCACAATCTCAAACGACAGTTTTTACACAGCTACTATCTCTCGTTCGAGCACCCATCAATGGGGGAGATCATGACTTTCAAGGATGGATTGCCTTCTGATTTGCAAGCAATATATGATGCGATCGAGATAGATTCGACAGGACGTACCGAAGCGGGCGAGGAAGTGCTGGGATAAGGGTCGTCGCTTGGCATTTTTGCCAGATGGCACTTTTCGTTTCTTTGCGCGTGCGCTATTTGCACGAAACAGCTCAAACGTGTATAGTGAGGTCGTTGCATTCGCGACACGCATTAAATCCCATTTGGTAGTAATTGAGCGATATATATTTGCAAACATATATGTACTTATTGGTTGGAATACGCTCCATCAGGGCGTTGAATAGAACAGAAAGGTAAAAACAGTGAAGTTTTTCTTGGACACGGCCGACTTGGCTGAGATCGAAGAGGCGGCAAGTTGGGGAGTAGTTAGTGGCGTTACCACTAACCCGACTTTGTATTCACGTATCGGCGGAAAGCTCGCAGATTTCGAGAGCCACATTCAGCGTATTTGTGCGCTTGTTGACGGTCCGGTTTCCGCAGAGGCGGTCGGGCAGTCTCGCGAAGAGATTATCGAGGAGGGAAAACGTCTGAGTGCTCTGGCACCCAACGTTGTCGTGAAGGTGCCCACAACTATCGAGGGACTTGCTGCGACAAAAGTATTGTCCGATCTTGGGATTGATACCAACCTCACTCTTTGCTTTACCGTCCCGCAAGCGATTATGGCAGCGCGTGCCGGCGCACGTTACATCTCGCCATTCGTTGGCAGATTCGATGACATCAGCGATGATGGTATCGCAAAGCTCCAAGAAGTTGTTATTGCGATAACCAATTATGATTTTGGGCACGATGTGGAAATCATCGCCGCCTCAATTCGAAGCGCCAATCACGTTACGCAATCCGCACTCATGGGTGCCGATATCGCGACCGTGCCGTTCGGTGTCTTAAAGAATCTCGTGAACCATCCTCTGACCGACCGTGGTCTGAAATCGTTCGAGGAGGACTGGAAAAAGGTGATTGACGCATGAGTCCCCGTAAACGACCTCGCAGATCCGTTCCCAATGCCCCTCAAAAGCCACGCGAGGAGCAAAAGCCACTTATAAAGAAGGAGGATCTTGAGAAACTTAAAGTCGCCGATATCCGTGGTGTCGCAGAAGGCATGAAAGTGGAAAGCAAAGGGCTCAAAAAAGCCGAGCTTGTCGATGCGATTCTCGCGGCCCAAGAGACTGCCGTTCAATCCAAGCCAAAATCTCAGGGCAAGGAGCAGGACCACGAGCCTGAACCTCCTGTTGATGTCAACGGCATTCTTGAGATCATGAAAGAAGGCTATGGATTTCTTCGCACGAAGGGGTATCTCTCCGGTCCCGATGATGTCTACGTTGCAACTTCAATGATTCGCAAGAATGGATTGCGCAGAGGCGATGCGGTTTCCGGCAAGATGCGCAAGGCGCGCAACAATGAGAAATTCGGAGCACTTCAGGGTATAGAGACCGTAAACGGAATCGAGCTTGAGAAGGCAAAGGATCGCCCTAAATTCGCTAACCTGACCCCTGTATTTCCTGAAGCGGACTGGTCGGCGTCAGGAAAAGGCGAGGGGCGCCTGATGATGGAGCACGGGAAGGTGTATCATACCGCTCGTACCATCGATCTTGTGGCCCCTATCGGAAAAGGTCAGCGTGGCCTTATTGTTTCTCCGCCGAAGGCCGGAAAGACTATCATCTTGAAAGATATCGCCGCATCCATTGCTGCGAACAATCCTGAAGTTCATTTGATGTGTCTACTTGTTGACGAGCGTCCTGAAGAAGTGACCGATATGGAACGCTCGATTCGCGGCGAGGTCATCAGCTCGACATTCGATATGCCGTCTGAGAATCATATTGCCGCAGCAGAACTTGTTATCGAGCGCGCAAAGCGTCTGGTAGAGCTGGGGCAAGATGTCGTCATCCTGCTGGACTCGGTCACGCGTTTGGCACGTGCCTATAACCTCGCGTCACCTGCTTCAGGACGTATTCTTTCCGGTGGAGTCGACTCGACTGCCCTGTACCCGCCCAAGAAATTCTTCGGTGCAGCGCGCAATATCGAACATGGCGGATCACTCACCATACTCGCAACCGCATTGGTGGATACCGGCTCGAAGATGGACGAGGTGATCTTTGAGGAGTTCAAAGGTACCGGTAACATGGAACTTCGCCTCGACCGTTCGTTGGCCGATAGAAGAATCTTCCCTGCAATCGATATCATCACGTCAGGCACACGTCGCGAGGACCTGCTGCTTGAGCCCGAGTGGGAGAATTTTATTTACGGAGTTCGTGACATTTTGCATCCTCTTGAGCCGGACCGCGCAATGCAGCAGTTACTTGTTGGATTCAAGCAGACCGATGACAATAAGGAGCTCTTGCGCAAGATGGCCAAGAAACTCGCTCAAAACGGGGGCGACCTCGGTAAGATGTAGTACAATGGCAAGGCTGTAATTTCGCGCATGGCCAGAAATCATGCGTACGTAGGAGGTTGAAATGAAAGACAATTTACATCCCGGTTATGAGAAAACGACATACGAGTGCTCATGCGGGAACACATTCGACTCAATGTCGACAAAAGGTGGAAGTCTGCACATCGAGTTGTGCGACAAATGCCATCCGTTCTATACCGGACAACAGAAGCTCATCGACACCGGAGGACGTGTTCAGCGGTTCGCTGATAAATTCGGTGCTGCTGCTACGGCAACGCTTGAGAAAGACGCCGCGAAACAAGAGGCTCGCCGTAAGGCAGCCGAGGAGGCCGAGGCTGCTAAGAGAGCAGACCGTGAAGCAAAGGCTGCGGCAAAAGCCGCAAAAGCTGCTGAGTTCGCATCAACGACTCCTGTCGAGGCAGAGATCGAGCGTGAGGTTGAGGCTGCGGTAGAGGCCGAGGATATCAAGGCAGAGACAGCTGATGCAGAAGAGCCTGCAGCGCAAGCTGTTGGGGAGGTTCCAGAGGCTGCAGTAGAGGCGGCAGATGTCGTTGAGGCTGAGGTAGCGGCAGAGGAAGTTACCGCCGAGTAACTCACACTACAAAGTTAATTGCTTGAGGGCGCACTTCGACTTCGAATGTGCGCTCTTTTAGTAACTCGCCATCGATTTGAGCTGTAATGAGCTTGTCGCTTACATCTGATATGGTGCACGCCGTGATCTCACGGGATTGATATTCGGGGATCGTGGTGTGGGTCGCGCGCAAAAGGCGGGGGATGTAGCTGAGTACTCGCAGTCGGGGCATCCAGTCGATATGCGAAAGCGTCAGCGTTCCGTCGTGAGGTTTTGCCATGGGGTTGATCCGAAATCCTGAGCCGTATGTTTGACCGTTTGTTATTGCGTTGAGCAGTACGCGATGTCTGTGAGTATTCCCATCTATCGTGACATCAAGAACAGTTGGGCGCATCTCATTTAAGATGATGCCCAGCAATGCTTGCCCGTAAAGTAGCATTCCGGATCTGCCGGTCTCTTCTTTCAGTCTTCTTGTGCGCTCGACCGTGAGAGCGTCGATGCCAAGGGAGAAGCTGTTCACGAAATAGGTATCGTTGCACAGTCCGACATCGAAGGAGCGTTGGTTGTTTCGAGCAATCGTATGAATTGCCGCACCGACATCCAAAGGTGAGCCGATCATTCGGCAGGTATCGTTTCCTGAACCGCACGGTATGATGCCCAGGGCAGGTCTCTTATCAGCATCAAGACGCATGAGCCCGTTAACAATCTCATGAACCGTCCCATCGCCCCCGATTGCAATGACGACGCTATAGCCTTCAGCCTCAGCCGCAAGCTCTATGGCATGACGAGGATACTCGGTTTCCAGATAGGTGACATCGAGTGATGATAGTCCCTGCCTGATCCCATCGATGGCACGCGCGGCGGCACCACTTTTTGCGACTGGATTGATGATGGCGAGATATTGCGGTGAGTCTGCGTGTGTTATCTTTTCGTATCCCAAATCGCCTGTGCCCTCCGTGATAGAATGATACGGTTATCTGATAGGAGAATTGTACATGGACGTCCGCTTGCTGAACAGTACCCCCAATCCTGAGCGTGCCATCGCGGCAGCTGCACGGGTATGTTATGCACCGATTGGTGCGGCAGAGCTCATGGAAACCATGGGTGACGAAGAGGTTCGCAAGATATTACGAATCATCATGACAAGCGGGCATCTCTCGGCTCTCGAGCATGCCAGTTATACGTTTGCAATCGATGGTGTATCGCGTGCGATGACGCATCAATTGGTCCGGCATCGGATCGCAAGCTTTAATCAGCAGTCACAGCGGTATGTGAGTTATGAGAGTGACCCTACGTTTATCGTGCCTCCCGTAATTGAGGAGAATCCCGAAGCGCTTGAGAAATATCTTACAGCGTGTGCCGATGCGTTCTTGGCGTATCGCACACAGATCGACGCAGGTATTCCTGCCGAAGACGCACGTTATCTCCTGCCCAATGCGATGGAAACCAAAATTGTTGTGACAATGAATATCCGCGAGCTTCTGCACTTCTTTGGTTTGCGGAGCTGTCGTCGTGCACAGTGGGAGATTCGCGATGTGAGCGACAAGATGCTTGAGCTTGTGACCCCGACGGCTCCTTATATCTTCATGGATGCCGGGGCTGCTTGTCGCAGAGGTACTTGCCCAGAAGGCAAGATGTCATGCGGAAAGCCTTTTGAGAGGATTACCCGTGACTGAGCAGGATAGGCTGACCTGCACGCATATCGGTGGCCAAGCGGTTATCGAAGGTGTCATGATGCGGGGCAAATATAACTGGGCGGTATCTGCGCGGGATCCGCAAGGTGAGATTCACAGCGAAGAACACGATTTGATCAGCGCTGCGTCTAAGAACACATGGATGAAATGGCCTTTGGTGCGCGGAGTTGTCGCATTGGTTGAGTCGCTTGCGCTTGGCACCAAAGCACTTACTGCGAGCGCGCGGTTGGCGGGACAAGATGAAGAAGGGGAGGAAGAGCTCACCGGGGGCATGATGGCCGGTGCGCTGGCAATGGGCATTCTTCTCGCCATAGCTATCTTCATGGTTTTTCCGGCGCTTGCAACCAACTTTGCCGTCGGTCTTATTACCGAGAATCCGATTCTTTGGAACATGGTCAACGGATTGTTCAGCGTATTCGCGTTCTTGATTTACGTATGGGCTATAGGATTGATGCCTGACATGAAACGTGTCTTTCGATATCATGGGGCGGAACATAGGGTTATCCATGCGGTTGAGGCCGGCGATGAGTTGACGCCTGAGAATTGCATGAGGTATCCGAATATGCATGTCAGGTGCGGCACCTCATTTCTGCTGATGGTTATGGTTCTCTCCATTATCATCTTCTCTCTCATCCCTATCAGGGCGATAGTTGCGGGTATGGGAATCGATAATCGTATCCTCGTCACTCTCATCGCGATGATCAGTCGCCTATCGCTGATGCCCGTGATTGCAGGGCTCGCCTATGAGGTGACCGTTAAATGGGCGGGACCGCGTGCCGATAATTGGCTCGTGAAAATCCTGCTTTGGCCCGGACTTCAGATGCAGCGCTTGACGACGGCTGAACCTACGCTTGATATGATCGAGGTCGCTATCGCAAGCACCAATAGGGTGATTGCTCGCGAGGAGCGCGAGGCTAGGGGGGAGACCGGTGACATCAAGGAAGAGGATGCCGGTGAACAGATTCCCGCAGAGTTCGATCTTTTGGATGACGTGATCTGATACATCATTATTAGTCCGCTTTTTATGGATGGCATAATACCATACATTGAAACGGAAACCAGATTTTCTTGGTGACAAAATGGGTACGGTTTAGTGACAAAAGCCAACTAAAGCAATAAACTCTCGTTTTTCGGTTGACGCAATATATTGGGTGTCGTACTATCGCATAACGCTATATATTGTGGTTTAAAGAAAAAGAGGGTAAAAATGAATCAAACGTACGATACAAGCATCAATGAGCATCTCGCTCCTAACGCGCTCACTGTTTTGGAGCGTCGCTATCTCAAAAAGGACGAGGATGGTAATCCGGTAGAGAAGGCCAGTGACATGTTCATTCGTGTGGCTGAAAATATCGCAAGCGCGGAAAAGGTCTGGGGCGCAAGCGACGAAGAGGTCGCTGACGTAGCTCAGGACTTCTATTCATTGATGACCGATCTCGAGTTCCTCCCGAACTCACCCACATTGATGAACGCCGGTCGAGACCTCCAGCAGCTCTCAGCGTGCTTTGTGCTTCCTGTAGGCGACAGCATGGAGGAGATATTCAATTCCGTGCGCGATACTGCCCTGATCCATAAATCAGGAGGTGGTACAGGTTTCTCCTTCTCGCGTCTTCGTCCTAGTGGAGATAATGTTAAATCGACTCAAGGTGTCAGTAGCGGCCCTATCACTTTTATGAGCGTTTTCAACCAAGCGACCGAAGCGGTCAAGCAAGGAGGCACGCGTCGCGGTGCCAATATGGGTGTGCTTCGCATCGATCACCCCGATATCATCAATTTTATCGAGTGCAAGAAAGACGGGGACTTCTCAAACTTCAATATCAGTGTCGCATTGACCGAGGAATTCATGGATGCTGTCAAGAACGGCGAGAAGTATCACCTTTATAATCCGCGCTCCAAAGTGATTGCCGGTGAGCTCGACGCACGTGAGGTATATGACCTTATCGTAAATCTTGCGTGGGAAACGGGAGATCCCGGCATATTGTTCATTGACCGCATCAATGCGGGAAATCCGACTCCAAAGGCGGGAGAGTTTGAGGCGACCAATCCCTGTGGCGAACAACCCTTGCTTCCTTATGAGGCTTGTAACCTAGGGTCGATCAACCTCTCCCGCATGCTTGCTGTCACCGATGATGGCATGGATGTCGATTGGGATAAGCTACGCGATGTCACTCATCGTTCGATTCACTTTCTTGACAATGTGATTGAGGTCAACAGATACCCGCTCGATAAAATCGATGAGATGGTTCGTGCGAATCGCAAGGTGGGACTGGGTGTTATGGCATGGGCGGATATGCTCGTCATGTTGGGCATCCCTTATAACAGCGATAAGGCCGTAGAGCTTGGCGCGAAAGTCATGAAGTTCATCGATGATGAGGCAAAGGCAGCGTCGCGTAATCTCGCAAAAACACGCGGAGCATTCCCAAGCTTTGACGATTCCATCTTTGCCGAACGCGGTGAGGAGCCTATCCGCAATGCGACGGTAACGACCATTGCGCCGACAGGCACACTCTCAATCATCGCAGCATGCTCCAGTGGAGTTGAGCCGCTCTTCGCTATCAGTTATGTACGTACTGTCATGGATAACGATCGTCTTATTGAAGTGAACCCTCTTTTTGAGAGCGTCGCGAAGGATCGCGGATTCTACAATCCGGAACTGATGGGTATGATTGCGGATAACGGAACACTTCATGGGATCGGTGATGTTCCCGAAGATGTTCAAAACGTGTTTGTGACCGCACATGATATCGAGCCTATTTGGCACGTTAAGATGCAGGCTGCATATCAGGATTACGTTGATAACGCTGTGTCAAAGACCGTGAATTTCTCCAGCGATGCAACTCCTGAGGATGTTCGGCTGGTCTATGACCTTGCCAATGAGCTGGGAGTCAAGGGTGTGACCATCTATCGTGATGGCTCGAAAGACATGCAGGTTCTCTCAACGGGAAAGACTGCTCAAAAGCAAGATCCCACACCTGCGGTGGTTACCACTGACGCGGGCATGCTCGCGCCCCGCGATCGTGCTGCGGTGACACATGGGCGTACTGAAAAGGTTATGACTGGTTGCGGCAATCTCTACGTCACCATCAATTGGGATGAGCATGGTATGTGCGAGGTATTCTCTCAGATGGGCAAAAGCGGTGGCTGCGCGTCATCGATGTGTGAGGCGCTGTCCCGTATGATTTCCACCAGTCTTCGCGCAGGAGTCGATCCCGATTCGCTCATCAAACAGCTGCGCGGTATTCGTTGCCCGTCCCCGGCTTGGGCAGAGGGCGGCAAAGTGCTCTCCTGTGCTGATGCGGTTGCAATTGCGATGGAGCATGCGCATGAGTTTATTGCGACCGGCAATGCGGTAAGCTCGGTCAGCAAACATGTCAACACACTCGATAACCTCAACGGCGCATGTCCTGACTGCGGAAGCGCGCTCGAGCACGAGAGCGGTTGTGCGGTGTGTCGTGCCTGCGGTTACAGCAAGTGCGCGTAAGGATACGTAAGATTTCCACTTAGCTTTACCAAGATGTCGGCAGTCGTTCGAAAGCGCGCTTCAAGCACGCCTCCGAACGACTGTTTTGCTTTCCCTGCGTTTCGACATTTTGCGTAGCTTATTTGTTCAATTCTTACAATATGGTATCGCTTCGGACAATTAATCGCCAGCCCTCTCTATGCTTGAGGTGTGGCAATCTGAGAATGGGTCGGAGGGAGATACGTGCCCACCCTACCAAAAAACTCATAGTCAGAAGCGAGGGAGATGAAGATTATGGCAAAGGCAGATGCACTGATAACAACGAGAGGTGTCAAGCGCACGCACGCACTTGTGCTCGCCTGTGCGATGATTCTATCGCTTACATTCTCTTTTGTGAGTCCGACGAGCGCAAGGGCAGCAGAGCTCTATCCAGGATCTCTTGCCAACTTTACCTGGAGCTTGTTCAGGGCCAATGGTACTGAGCCAACTCGTGACCAAGGACTTGATCCAGGGGATTACATCGATGGGATCAGTAGTGGCACTAACATATATACTGTTCTCAATTTCAATCTTGTGGCTCCACCAGGCGGTTTTTTCGCAAACGACACGATCACCATTCCTTTCATGCGAGGCGGCAATATCACCTCTTTTTTATCCGCCCCCGAGCCTCTTCTTGCAGCCGATGGCACAGCCATAGGTACCTGGGAGATAGTTTCTGGACCCAATCTTATCATTAGATTGAATACGGTTGCAGAGGCCCATTCGGTTTTTTACAATGTCAATATACAGACTGCGCCGAATATGAGCGTGGCAGTCCCTGTTGGCTCGCCGGCTCAGGTTCAGACTTGGACCACCGGAGGCGTTGCGCATCTTTACAGAATCAATGCGAGAGTCGCAAATCTTGTTACGGTGCCCAGTCAAACTAAGACTACCCAAGTCATTTCCAACAATCAGATCACTTGGTATATTAGGGACAGCAGAGATTTACTGAATCGTCTCACTACGAGCAGAGGCACCGCGTTTCCTGATATCACCTCGATAATCATAGAGGACGATTTTCCCGCATCATCGGGAGTCACCGGAGTCTCTCTCACGAGAGCTGATGTGCGGGTACCCTATATCATGTCGGATACGGACTGGCGTGCTGCTTATATAGCCAATAATGGACCGGTTACCAACACCGCTCAGCTGAGCCGCTTTACCCAGGTGATGCAAAACCCTGGTGAGCCCTATACTGACTTCAGGGCGAGGTTGAATACCTTTCAATACGGTATCTATCAAACAGGAGACGGCAGTTTTAGATTCGTTCTTAACCTGGGCAATCCCCAGGACCCGGCATATCCTTTGAGGTACAGCATGCTTTGGCCAGACTTAAGACAGTCTCTCATAAACTCTACCGAGAATGGGTATTCCATGTCTGAGGCAGAGGCAGATATTATCGCTGATGCGCTTGGGGACTCGAATGTCGTTCACGGAAATGTGGTCAGTTGGGCATTCTCCTTGCGTGCAGACTACACGCAGGTCGTCGTTCCCACCCTAAAGACCAACACAGTAAGCACAGAACGTATAGAAAACGGAGTTCCCTCAACCTCGACAGCCACAGGTAGCGGGACTATGAATCCCGGCTCTTCCATCACGACGCCAGACCCAGAATCAGCAACGTTGATAAAATATGATAGTGTCAGCGGAGCGGCAATTGCAGGCGTTACGTTTCGACTGGAGCGTTCCACAGGCACTAATGCTGGTCCTTGGATATCCACTGCATACGGACCGAATGGGAACGGCACATTTACTACTGCCGCGGATGGTACGGTAAATACCGGAGCGCTTGCGTTGGGATGGTATCGATTCGTAGAGATTACCCCTCCTGCGGGACACATCATGCCCAACAATGCATTCACCTCTGATCCGATAGGAGCAGTAGGTGCCAATACTGGAGTATTTGAGATCGTGGGATTGGGAGGCGGCATCATCGCCTATGTGGCAAACGAGCCTGTTGGGTACACGGTAAACTACGACCTTGACGGCGGAACAATAAATAGGAGCACCACCTATCCGCCTCGCACCGATGTCAGCTGGAATACCACGGGTAATCTTCCCAGTGACTCACCGACAAAAGATGGATATGAGTTTATCGGCTGGGCAGTGCTGGACTCAGGTGAGCAAAACACCAAAGAGGGCAGGGCAGTCACTAATTCCACAAGTTATGCTGATATGGCAGATGCCACGCAGGCAAACGAGGCAGATGCCAGTAGAAGGCAGGTCACCATTGTGACCCAGTGGAGAGGGACAGCCATACCCGAGCTACACAAAGAGGTTATAAATCTGGATTCGACAGATGGATTGACACGGGTGGGCGATCGTCTTCGCTACACCATAAGCGTATCGAATACGGGAACTGCTGTCTGGACACCTGGAGTCATCACGGACGTACTGCCTTCAGGCGTTGACTTCATTTCGGTTGAAACAGCAGGCTTCGGTATCTCTGCCCAAGAAGTGTCACATATAGTCACTATCGCCACAGACGATATACCGCAAGGGACCCTTTCCGCTGCTATTGCACACATCACTGTAGTGGTAAACGAAAGTGCTAAAGGCGCCACTATATCCAATACGGTAACAGCTGAAGATGAGGAGGCAGGTGAAGATAGTGCTGATATCGATGTGGAAGACGAAGGTGCCGCTCCGATTATTCCGCCACCGCCTCCACCTGTGTATCCAATAAATCCTCAAGACCCGACATTGCCCGGTCCGGGCGAGGGTGGCGGCAGTGGATCTGGTGGCAAAGGCTTGCCAAAAGTGGGAGATGGCACGAGTGGCATGTTTACCCTCCTTCCACTTATCATGTCTGTGGCTTTGACCCAGCTGGGTCTGAGAGCTGCAAGACGCAGGCAAAGGAGTGAGCGGTAAAGGACATGCGTCACGGGCATCTTTGTTTTGTGAGTATGATCACCGCCCCATGTACATGGGGCGGTTTCTATAAGTAATGGGTTGCTTTGCTGATGAGTGATTGAGGCACATATCCCATAAACGTCTTGCCCCAACGGGTATTCATGATGGGAAACGCCCAAAGACGACGCCTGATGTCGTTGCGCAAGTGTTTCACATCTACGGTATAGGTGGCAAGAGTCGCATCGCCGAGGTCTTGCGCAATCGCGCGACCTGCCGCACGACCACTATCGAGCGCCCAGCTGATTCCCTCGCCCGATGTAGGGGAGATGTAGCCACCTGCTTCACCGGCAAGCAGGACACGGCCAACGCCAGGACAAATGTCGTTGATGCTTTTGTGTTTTGGCGCAATCCACGCTTCGCGCTTGATGGATTCTCCAATGGGGAGACGTTCACGTAGTATCTCCAGTCCGCGGTCTTGAAGCTCGTGTGCTCGTTTGGTCCCCGGATAATAGACAAGCCCCACGAGAACGCGTTCTGATTTAGGAATGATGTAGCCGATTGCAAGTTCGGGTATTTCGGCAAACCAGAAGCAATCGAATGCGGGTGCGATGTCACCCCCAAGGACGCAGAAATCCTGAAGTGTGATGTATTTATCAAACTCGCCCAGTCCAAGGTTCTTGCGTACCTTGCTTCGCGCACCATCCGCACCCACAAGGAAATCGCAAAGGATAGTCATCTCCTCGTTATCCGCTGTCTTTACGGCTTTCACTTCGAGGCGTCCATCTTCACGTTGAGTATGCGAGATATAGCGAGTTGCGTCCATGACCTGCACGCTTTCGGGGAGTTGCCTCATAATCCACTCGTCAAAGGGAGCACGATCAAGATTCCAGAACTCAAGGTCGGTATCCACGATAAGATCCTTGTCCCAATCGTTGTAGCGGAAATACACACGTGGAGGGTCAAGGAGCATCTCCTCAGGGATGTCAGCGATGTCTTTGAGTATATTCATTGCGAGCGGGTGGATCATGCCCCCGCAACTTTTATCGCGAGGAAGCGTGAACGAATCGATTATCAGCACGTCACCGGCTGGTTGCGCATAATACGCAGTCGCGAATCCCGAGGGACCGGCTCCAACAATCAGAGTCTTTACGTCATAAGTCATGAGAGCAATTATAGCGCACGGGTATGCCTGCATGATAGACTGATACGACGATTGATTTGAGAGGTGATCGGTATGGCTGCATGCTGGAGAACAAGAAATTGCGAAATGGATATGCAAACACATTGCTCGCACGCGCTTTCGGATTACGATATGTGTCCGGCTCGTTGTTCATATGCGATATGCGATCGTCCCACATATGAATTCACTTCTGATCCCGACCTTGTGTTCTCGGCTGACCTCGATCGCGCCCAAGTGCTCAAACAAGGATGTCTGTGGTGCAAGTTCTTTCTCACGAATGGACCGAAGAAAAAGATTGCTGCAAAATCAGCTGAAGAGTAGCTTAGTGCCCCAATAAAAAACGCATAACGACATAGATCGCCATACCGGCAAGTGAAGAGATCATAAAACTCCTAGTAAGACGAAATGCGATCATTGCTCCGATGCCACCGAAAATACCAGGATTGAGGTAGAGGGGAATAGTGTCAACCGCATCGAATGCCGGAAGCAGTATCTCTTTGGCGAATAGTGCGCCCATCACACTAATAGGAATAAACCCGAGCCATCGCATGACAGGGTCCGGGAGCTTTATCTTCGAGAGGACCGACATCGGAATGAAGCGAAACGCGAAGTTCGTCAATGCCATACCGATGATGACCGTCCAGATCAACGACTGAGAAAGCGCGCTACTCATGTGGTCCGCCTCCCGCGATAAGCATCTCATCTTCGGTCGCAACAGCCTCAAGGGATACATCCCCGTCCTTGAAAATGATCATCGCGATAGTGGCGCCCGCAAGAGATGCGATAGTGATGAACCAGTTCGAATCAAGAGGGATTCCCAGGCCGGAGGCAAGCCAAAGGCCACATACGAGCAATCCTGCTAAAGCCCCACAGATTACTTGACGTCGGTTTTCCGCAAGTGCGACGAATAATGCGCTGAACATCGCAGCCATAGCAAAATCGATGCCGAATCGCGTTGGGTCGCCTATCCAACCTCCGCTCACCCAGCCGATTCCGGTACCCAGCACCCATCCGATCCATGCGATGAGTCCGACTCCTGCCATAGATCTGACCGTTCCGTTTCCTGCCCGAAGGTCTGCGACATTGATGGCAAACGATTCATCGGTAAGCGTGTACCCGAGCCACGCCATGATGCGTGCGGGCACATGACGTAGATAAGGGGAGAGCGTTGCGCTGAACAGGACGTAGCGCAGATTCACAACCGCGCAGGCGAAAAGAACCGTCACGGCATTTCCTCCGGCGATCATCGTTGCAAGTGCGATGAACTGACCTGCACCTGCGAGAGCCGTTGCGCTACAGACAAGTGCCGCTAAAAGAGTGAATCCGTATTGACGTGCGAGAATCCCAAAGGCAATCCCAATGGGCATATATCCCAAAAAGATGGGAAACCCCAAGGAGAGGCCGCGCCTGAATTCTGATATTCGATTTGACATGAAGCATATAGTAGCACTTCAGCGCTATAATCGTTGCATGTCAGAACTGCTTACAACGATAGTGAAGCTGGATCCCGTTGCTTTACGGATGGGATCGCTCGAGATACATTGGTATGGCCTTGCTTACATCTTTGGAATCATACTGGGAGTATGGCTGAGCTGCATATTCGCGAAGCGATGGAAGTTGGAGCTCACCTTCGATGACGTTCTCACCGCGGCTTTATGTGTGACCGTAGGAATCATCGTGGGTGGCAGGCTTGGTTACTGCCTATTCTACGGAGGCTCATACTATTGGCTGAATCCCCTTCAGATATTTGCGACCTATGATGGGGGCATGTCATTTCATGGAGGATTTCTCGGTTGTGTGGCGGGAGGGCTGGTCGCATCACGATTCATAAAGATTCCTGCGTTGACGCTTATCGATCTAGGTTCAATCAGTGCACCGATAGGATTGTTTCTGGGTCGCTTGACCAATTTCATCAATGAGGAGGTGTGGGGACGAGTAACGTCCGTGCCGTGGGGAGTTGTTTTCTCAACAGGCGGCCCAATGCCTCGACATCCCTCTCAGCTATACGAGGCGTTTCTCGAAGGTATCGTCCTTCTTGCGATTATGGTGTTTTTGGCTCTGCGGGTTCCGCCACCACCGAAAGGCATGCTTTTCGGTGTCTTCCTGATCCTTTATGGGGTATTTCGGACTTTCGTCGAATTTTTCCGAGAGCCCGACAGTTCTCTGGGATTCTTGATGGGAGGGTGGCTTACGATGGGAATGCTTCTCTCGTTGCCTATGGTTATTGCAGGAATTGCTCTCACAATATGGAGCAAAAGGCAGGCCATCTGATTACTTTTTGAAACTCTTAACGGCGGAGTCATTTCAGGCGAGAAGAGTGTTAGAATGAGGAAACATTTTGTGAAAGGAATATGACATGCTAGACACTCAGACCGAAGTCATGCGTTTAAACGTTGATCCGCTGCCCGAAAAACTCAAGGGCGGTGTCATTATGGACGTAGTTACTCCTGAGCAAGCAAAGATTGCGCAAGATGCGGGTGCTGTCGCAGTTATGGCTCTCGAACGCGTTCCGGCTGATATTCGGGCACATGGGGGTGTTTCTCGGATGAGTGATCCGGATATGGTGCGCGGAGTCATCGAAGCCGTTGACATTCCGGTTATGGCGAAGGTTCGCATCGGTCATTTCGTCGAGGCTCAGATAATTCAGGCATTAGGTGTCGACTTTATCGACGAGTCGGAAGTCCTGACTCCCGCAGATGATGAGTATCATATCGATAAATGGGAATTCACTACGCCTTTTGTGTGCGGATGTCGCAATTTGGGTGAGGCAATGCGTCGTATCAACGAAGGCGCGACAATGCTTCGCACGAAAGGCGAACCGGGCACCGGGGACATTATCGAGGCAGTCCGTCACATTCGTACGGTTACCGAAGAAATCGAATGCCTCCAATATCTGGATGGGGAGGCGATGGATTTTGTCGCTGAGGCAGAGGATGTGCCCCTTGAGCTTGTTGAGTGGATTCGCGATAACCAAAAACTACCGGTGATTAACTTTAGTGCCGGTGGTATCGCAACTCCTGCTGATGCCGCGCTTATGATGCAGTTGGGGTGCGACGGCGTGTTCGTTGGATCCGGCATCTTCAAGAGCGGAAATCCTGAGCAGCGTGCACGGGCAATTGTCGAGGCGGTTCGCCACTACAATGACCCCGAGGCCCTCGCAAAAGTTTCCGCTGGTTTGGGCGAGGCAATGGTTGGTATCAATATCAGCGAGCTTCCTGAAAATGAGCTGATGGCCCCACGCGGCTGGTAGGATTTACACGTGGCAGGCCATTCCAAATGGGCGACGACTAAACATCGCAAGGCAGCCCAGGACAAGAAACGCAGCGCGCTTTTTTCAAAGCTGTCTCGCCAAGTGTTTGTTGCGGCCAAAGAAGGCGATGCTAATCCGGATAATAACGCGGCCCTTGCTGCAGCCATCGCAAAAGCAAAATCATACAGTCTTCCTAAAGACAAGATTGATGCAGCGATTGCCAAAGCGCATACCTCGGGTACAGACGGCTCTGCTTGGTCAGAGGTCGTCTATGAGGGGTATGGTCCTGACGGTGTTGCTCTGTATGTTGAGACGCTGACCGATAATCGCAATCGGACAGCAAGTGATGTCCGATCGGCATTTACCAAAGCAGGAGGCAATCTGGGCACGAGCGGATCCGTTGCGTTCCAGTTCGAGCGAAAAGGCGAAGTCGTCATTGATAAGGGTGCCGGTTTCGATGAAGATGAACTCATGCTTTTGGTCGCGGATGCTGATGGCGAGGATATGGAGGTAGGCGGGGACGAGGTGGTAGTCACCACTTCTCCGACCTCGGTTATGGCGGTCAAGCGCGCACTTGAGGAAAGCGGTGTCGCAGTAAGGGGTGCCGAGCAGGTAATGGAGCCGATAAACCCTCAAGAGGTAGGATTTGATACCGCTCGTAAGGTTATTCGGCTTATTGATAATTTAGAAGAGCTCGATGACGTTCAAAACGTGTATCATACTATGGGTTTAACAGAAGAGCAGATTGCGGCTCTCGACGAATAACGCAGTACGAATAAGGTGGGATCAATGGATTTAAAAGAGAAACTGCAAGAGTTGTCACGTGGACAAATAATAGCGATCGTGGTGGCGGTAGCGTGCTTTGTGGCATTACTCGCTTTCTTGTTCATGACATTTGGCAGCAATGAGACCGAAGAGCTCGACTTCAAGGGAGCAGAAAAGAAGACTCCCGAGGTCAAATCATTTTATTGGCCGTTGACAAATGTCAAGGCTCCCGATGGGGACGCGGTAAAGCGTCGCCCGATTTCGATGAAGATCGAGAATTCAGACAATGCGCGCCCTCAATCAGGCCTCATCGATGCTGATATCGTGTATGAGACCGAGGTTGAGGGAGGAATCACGCGTTTTCATGTGTTGTTCCAAAAAGATCTTCCCGAAATAGCCGGTCCGCTTCGCAGCGCGCGCACAAATGACGTATGGGTCGTCTCTCAATGGGATTCATATCTCCTCTATAGTGGCGCTGCTGATAATGTGTATGCAGAACTTGCTGCCACTGGCATCGATATGATCAGCGAAGGTCGGGATGATCGCGTATGGGAGCGTGTCAGCTGGCGTTTTGCGCCTCATAATCTATATGTCAGGATCGTGAATGTTCCTGATGTCGTTCCCGAATACGATGTCGATCTCAATTCTTGGGAAGAGCGCGGACTTGTCTTCGAGAAGGACAGCGCTATGCCTCCGGCACCGACGGTTTCTTTTGTCACGGTACCCTTTCAGGCTCAAACAGCAGGGTGGGAATGGAGCAGTGCGAGTCGGAAATTCCTTCGCTATCAAAATGGCGAGCAGCATACCGACTATGTATCGGGAGAGCAGCTTTTTGCTGACAACGTGGTGATCCTTTGGGCAAACTATGCTGATTTCAATGCAGGGGGACTCGCCACGATATTCAAGCATGGCACCCAGCAGGAGGGGACATGGACAACAGCCCCTGGTCAACCGCCACTCCTTAAGGATGTGAACGGTAAGGCTATTGAATTCACCGCAGGCAAGACTTGGTTCGAGGTCGTCCCGCTTGATACGCAGATCGACGTAGTATTACTTGATGGAGAAATGTAGTAGAATAGAACACAAGTTCGCTTAGTAAGGAGCGCTTGTGGTCATAATCGGAATCGATCCGGGGCTTGCTCATACAGGATGGGGCATCATTGAATTGCATGATGATTCGTGGCGCGCGAGCGCATATGGGTGCATTGACACCTCGTCCAAACAATCAATGGCGGAGCGTCTCAGCACCATACATGAAGGTATCCTTGAGGCGATCACCCAATATCAGGCGATGCATGCTGCAATCGAAGAAGTGTTTTTCGGCACCAATGCAAAGAGCGCATTCTCTTTGGGGCAGGCACGCGGGAGCGCTCTTCTAGCTTGTGCGGTCTGCGAGGGTGGGGTTGGCGAATACAGCCCGAATATAATAAAGAAATATGTGGTGGGCCACGGTCATGCGGATAAGGATCAGGTTGCCTATATGGTTCAAATGCTTTTGGGCCTCGACCATCTTCCCCGTCCTGATCACTGTAGCGATGCGCTTGCGATAGCACTGACCCATGGATTTGCACTGAGGCAAGATCCTCGTATGAGAGAAGGATATCGATCATGATTGGTTTTTTGAGAGGGCATATCGCATCTTGTGATGAGGGGATCGTCACGTTGGATGTGGGTGGAGTAGGCTATGAGGTGTTTGTTCCCGCATCGAGTGCCCCTGACCTAAATGCTGCCTCAGGAGAGATTATCATCTTTACCTATCAACATGTGCGCGAAAACGAGATATCGCTTTATGGCTTTGAGGATGCACGCCAACGCTCACTCTTCAAGGTGCTTCTTGAGGTTAGTGGTGTAGGTCCGAAAGTGGCACTCGCTGCACTTTCCTCCTATACTCCCGATGCACTTGCCTTGGCAATATCGTCCGATGATATTGCGATGCTGAGCAATATTCCCGGTGTGGGGAAGAAGACGGCCCAGCGTATCGCCATCGATCTCAAGGGGAAAGTCGCACCTTCATTGGACCTTGATTCCGCAAGTACCGGTGGCGTCACCGTTCCAGTATTGAGCGATGCGCATGCGGCTCTCGATGCGATGGGCTTTACCTCATCGGAGATTCAGGGCGCGCTCAAAGATGTCGATATGATCCAAGAGACTCCCTCTGTTATTGCCGAGGCACTTCGCAGAATGGGAGGTGTGCGCGCATGAGCGTGAGATGGGAAGCAGCTGATCTGGAGTCGGCAGAGCCGCAAGACGGCAAGGAGCGACTGGTCGAGACTCGAACAGTTCAAGAGGACAAGGATGTCGAAGTGACGTTACGTCCTCAATCACTCGATGAGTATCTGGGGCAAAGACGGATCAAGGACAACCTGAGTGTGCTGATCGAGGCTACTCGTATGCGTGATGAGCCGCTTGACCACCTGCTGTTCGCCGGCCCTCCGGGTCTCGGAAAGACGACACTTGCTACAGTTGTTGCTAATGAACTGGATGTCACGATCAAGACGACGAGCGGCCCGGCGATCGAGCGCTCCGGCGATCTGGCGGCAATACTTACTAATTTGCAGGAAAATGACGTACTGTTCATCGATGAGATTCATCGACTCAACCGTGCCGTAGAGGAGATACTTTATCCGGCGCTTGAGGATTATAAACTTGATATCATCATCGGCAAAGGACCGGCAGCGCGCTCGATACAACTGGAGCTCCCCCCGTTCACGCTTGTCGGCGCTACGACACGAACGGGGCTTTTGAGCTCTCCGCTGCGTGATCGTTTCGGTATGATAGCGCGACTTGACTATTATGCGCCCGAGGAGCTGAGCGAAATTGTGATTCGTAGCGCCAATATACTGGGACTTGAAATCGATACATCCGCGGCTGCAGAAATCGGGCGACGGAGTCGAGGGACACCCCGACTTGCGAATCGTCTTCTCAAACGTGTGCGTGATTATGCACAGGTGAAGGGCTTGGCGCACATAACTGAAGATGTGGCTGCCGAAGCGCTCGGATTCTTCGAGGTCGACCATCTGGGGCTTGACTGGATGGATGTCAAGATACTTTCTTTACTGTGCGATACATTCAGGGGAAGACCGGTCGGGCTTACGACACTTGCCAGCGCATGCGGGGAGGAGCCTGATGCACTTGAGGATGTGTACGAGCCGTTCTTGCTGCAGCAGGGGCTTATCGTGCGCACTCCGCAAGGTCGACAAGCGACTGCTGCGGCGTACGAGCATTTGGGGTCAGTTGCTCCGCAGGATCCGACAGCTCAAGGGACACTTCTTTAGCCCGTATTATTTCGATAGCAATGAGAGATGCATCCAACGCGGCTTCTCAGGGTTAATGCAGATTCGGATGGCTTGATCACCTGATTGAAGTAATTGCACTTTTGTGCAGATAAAAGATGATATAAAACCGATCGAGAGCAACATATCT
>Ga0209737_10000217_pt1 | contig 52589 bp, 89 predicted proteins | sample TergutCu122P3_FD_187284 | JGI IMG/M metagenome (GOLD analysis project Ga0209737, IMG submission 187284) | Cubitermes ugandensis P3 segment gut microbial communities from Kakamega Forest, Kenya - Cu122 P3 (SPAdes) (version 2) | ecosystem: Host-associated > Arthropoda: Insects > Digestive system... | reverse complement strand
GGCCTTCCGAAAGCTGGATTGCGGGACAATGCCAACAACGCTTGATTTATTGTGCGATTGCTTGCGGAAGGCCATATATTAGCCTCCGTTGTGTCGTCCATTAAATTTGCCTTGTTTAATGCCGTTCCAGCCGTAATAGGCATATCAGCTCTTTGAGATATTGCATAATAAGAGGGACTCCCATCTTCGGGAATTATTAATACCCTGCCTGGAAATTGCGATACCCTATCTTGCATTTATTGCCACAACTCCCCGCCATATATTTCTCCGCTATAGATAAACATTTCTTCTATGCCTTTCAATATTCTATTTGCAATGAATAATATTTCTTCAACATCATTTAATTTATAATACGATAAATAGGGTAAATCGGGAGTTGGTGGCGCTGATATTTGCAAAGCGCTAAAAGCTGTTTTTAATTTGTTTAAATCATTTTTAATTTGCAGAATATCGTTGTATGTTGGTACTTCGCCTAAAACCCAATTTAGCTTGGAAGTTAATGCTGCCGGTGAAATTCCATGCTGGTTCATCAAATCCCGTATATAATAAATGTTTCCTGTTATTCTAACTAAATCAGTATAATTCCTTGCGCCTTTTTGCGGTAAAGTGGATTCCCTGTTATTTTGTGCAGTTGCAACATCCATTATCGTACGATCAAAAATTGGCTCAACCCACGGCATTACCTATCACCTCCATATCTACCATATCACCCCTTAAGTTGAAATTTGCTTTTGTAATTAAACCATTAATTGTTCTGCCCTGTGTTTTGACGTTTGCAATGTATCCAACTTCAAAATCATTTCTTCGCGCTGCTACTTCTGCTTTAATTCTTTTTGACAAAATATTTAACCTGCGATTTGCGACAGATAAAGCTATTTGCGGGGTTATCAGCGTATAGCCATCATATATTTTTATATTTTCTATTTGGCCTAACTCGACCTGGTTTCTAACAGAGTAAACTCTTGCATTGTCGATATATCGCAAACCTGAAATTAAAATATTTAAATTTGATGCAACATTTATTCTAACATAATTAGCGCCTGAGCTTAATATAGTTGCGTTTGTCGCCGTATATGAATGCAAAGGTTCGGATGTTTTAATTGTATGTTGCCCTGGACTTAATAAACCATTAAATACCTCTGCTGTTTCTGTTCCTGGCACGTAATTGTACGAGGTAATATCAACGCCAGAAAAATATTCCGTAAAACCAAATTTACCGCGCCTGTATTGCTGATTTAATTCGATATTGTAAGTTGTCGCTATTTCTGTGGGATAAATCCACACATTGCCGTTTTTTTCTGTGTCTACTGTTGCATTAATTGCAAAACAAATTAATTGTAAAGCAAGCCCGCATGTTCCGTGCGGTATCCAACCCGTAACTGTTGAATTTACGTAATAACTATCTAAATTATATTTTATTAATTCTGTAGGAAATGTAATATTGAATATTTCGTCTAACAATTCAACAACTTTTTTGTTTGTGTATATCCCGCCTACAAAAGGATAAATATCTAATATTCCAAGCGCATCATCAGCTGAAATATTAAATTCAATGCCTGATTGAAATACATCCTCCCAATTGGATAAAAAGAACGTGCCAAACTGATGACCATCGACTATTATTTGCAAAGGTTGGTAGCTTACGGTATCGCTTGGATTATCGCCTATTATTGGAGAAAATATTCCCGATTTAGAACGAATTACTGCATCAAGGACATTTACGGACATAGATTCATTTGTTGGATCAACTTCTTCAATTACGCGACAGGTTGAAACTTCGCTATCGTTTAAAATTCTAATTAAACCAAAATCTATGGCATATAGTTTAATGTAGCGATAAGGAATATTTGTTGAAAGAAATTTAATTACAATACGATCATAGCCTTCTACATATTGAGGTATACTAACTATATTGCTATCGCCTTGGAAAATGCCCGATGCTAAAACATTATCTGCCGTATCATACCAAGTAACTAATATTTCTTTTGCATAATCGTCCGTATGCGGATAAAAATAAAGAGTCAAACCGTTTGATTTGTGTATATTGTGAAATACAATATCTAAATAAGGAGGAGTAGTGAATATCCCATTTTGGTTAGAAAAAACACTACTCCACAAACCCCATAATTTACCGCTTGTATTATCCGGGAATTCTTCCATTAAGCCATCCAATATAGAATAATTCCATTCGCACGTTGCTGCATTCATAGGATATTCTACACTGTCAAACCTTAAATCGTTTAAATTAGACCAAGGTTTTAAAACAGAAGAAGAGAGCGTATTGATATCTTGCTTTGCCGCAGGATCGATTTGGCTAAAGCGTATTTGTAAACTAGGCAATTACTACTCCCTTCTTTGCTATAAATTTTGCTGTAACAGGATCGAGCCTTATTTCTCCACTGTGTTTATCGATTCTAGTGTATTTTATTCCGCTTAATGTAAAGTACATATCTTGCTGAATTACGTTTTTTAATGGATCAACAAATCTAACCGGGACAAAATCTTTATTTCCCAAAGATAAAAATGTTTTATACATATGATCCCAGTCTGGATTTTTTGAGGTATAAAAATCTGCCGTTATGCTAAAATTGACAATATATCCTTGCGGCTCGCGAATCATTTCCCAACCGGCAGCTTTTGACCGAGCTGTAGCCTCGCCGTCCAAGAGCTGCACATCAGGCGTATAATCGGTGATTTTTGTTTGGGTATATACGTGCCCGTTGATTGTCAACAGAGCGCCTATGCCACCGCCTACATTAGCCATTGCGATACTCACACCAACACCCCCTGAGCCTTGATTCTCATACCCCTGCGCTGCCGCTGCTTGTCGCCTAAGTCAACTACCGCCTCCCCGAACATGCGCCCATCTACGTAAAGCTGGATGGGCTGTAACTCGTTCTGTTGGGCACCACCAGCGCCAAAAAACTCTATCAATGCATTTGCCACTTCTTCACGGATCGTGGATCGTGGGGACACTATCTCTTCCTCGCGTTTGTTATCTCCAACTACTACCAGTTGAGGATTGTTGGGCTGAATAAGCCCGCCTTGCGCCAAACGAGGCCAATTTTGCAACGGTATTTCTGGGATTGCCGGTATGCCAACTACTCCGGTTACTCTATTTATTCCTGCCGTTAAATTATTTATTGTCTTAATTAAACCATTCACAAGACCTTCTAATAAACCGATTAGAGCATTCCATATGCCCTTGCCGATATTGACTATGCCTTCCCAAGCTTTTTCCCAATTGCCTGTAAATACACCGATTAAAAAATCCATAACTCCGCCTAAAATATCCAATAAACCGCTAAACACATCTCCAATTACTTTGAATATATGGCCGAATAATCCTACAATAATTGGCCCAAATGTATCAACAATCCAATTGAAAACGGGTTTTAAATAATCGTTGAACATTTTGGCGATCCACGTTGCTATAGCGGATATTAATTCCCCAAGCTTCTGCAAAACAGGTTTAATGTGGTTTTCCCACAGAGGAGTTATTGTTGCAATCAATTTATCAAAAATTGGTTTTATTATTTCATTCCACGCTTTAGAGAACATATCTCCTATTGCTGTTATTATAGATTTTACTGCTGTTTTAATCGATTCTCCGTGAGTAAACCAAAAATCTTTTATTAAATTAAGGGTATCTAATACAATTTTTTTAACCAATTGCATTGCCGGATCAACTGCATCTTTCCAAATCTTCATAAATATATCCGCAGCTACCGTAAACAGTGTATCTAATATATCGGCTACATCCGCACCAAATCGAGTAAACAATTCGAGGCCATCAGTCATAAACCAACCAAGAATAGGTGCTAATACGCTGATTATTGTTTCTCCTACTGCTTGCAGGGGTTTTGATAAGGTCATTAAAATATTTGTTAGAGAATCTTGTATCTTCATAAAATTCTGCGTTACTGCTGATAATGTATTTGCAAAGAATTTATCAAGATACGGTTTCATCAATTCCCAACCAAGAGAGAAAAAACCTCTAAAAACTTGGCTGTATCTTTCAACCAAACGAGTTGCATTTCTAATGCTATTGCCGACTGCGTCGAGAAAATCTGTTTGCAAATATTTTTTGAAATTTTCCATCATGGGTTTGCTATCTTCGCCTATACGAGAAAATAAAGCGCCCCACGCTGCACCCTCGCGTTTAAACATATCTGTAAATGCTGTTATTTCCGGCTCAAAACGTGCTTTGAGAAAATCAATAAATTTTGTAAATGGCGAAGTATCTATTTCTGGGAGCTCGGTAGCTATAATATCGGATAACGCCATTTCGCCTCCACCGGCACCGCCCATTGCCCCCGCTGTATCTGCTGTTTGTTGGTTTATATCATCGAATTTTGCTAATTGTTTGCTTGCATCTTTGGCAGCGCCACCAGCGCCTTTTATTGCCTCAGATTGCTTATTCATTGCTACCGCTGCCTCTTGTGATTGCTTAACGGTTTTCCCAAATAACATATTGATAAATGCAGCAATGTAAGTCATGGCCACCGCAAGCGCTGAAACTAGTTTTGTTATTATAGGTATCACTATTTCAATTATGGGTTGGAAGGCTGTAGCGGATGCAGCCTTTAATTGATTCATAGAGCGGACATACTCTTGATTTGTACTCAACAATCCGGTAATATAATCTTTTAAACCTTTTAAAGCTGCCCTTAAAACATTAAAAATAAAAATGGCTTTAACCATATTATATATCTTTTTTAACATTCCGTCAAGGGCGCTCGTGCTCTTTTTAACATGCTTTGGGGTTTCTTTTATTTCTTTATTTAACCTTTGAACTGGTTGTGGAGAAATATTGTTTATTGTCGTACTAAATTGCTGTACTGGGATAGAGCTAAATGCTTGGTTTGAAGCATAATTTATTCGCGTTAATGTTTGCAAGAATAAGCCTAAGACAAAAACTAATCTATCTATTTCTTGTGTTAATGCAGGCGGAATATCTATCGCTTCCATGGTTTGATCTACTTGTGCGGTGTTTTCATTTAAATCAACAATTTCATCATTAATTTCTTGTACCGCTTCCGCTGATGCCTTGCCTCGACCTTCAATGATATTAAATAACTCATCGAATTTATCTGCTTGCTGCCCTGCCATTTCGCTTACTTGCTGTACCGGCTCAACCATGGTGTTTACTTCGCTTGCCGCTTTTTCTGCTGCGCTAGATGTTTCGATTAACGCCGTTTCAACCTTGCGCATTTCAAGGGCTAATTGCTCTGCTTCCGCGCTTGTGCTTGGATCAAGAAATATCGCATCTATTTTCTCCGAGATCGTCGCAACCTCTTGATTTACGTTTCTTAATTGAGCGTTAAACACATCGAGCTCTGTTTGTTTTTGTAATTGAACTTCTGGCAACAAATCTGTTGTTTGATTTAACTCGTTATTTAATGATTCAATTTTTTCAACTAAATCAAGGGCTAGATTTTCGTTGCTTGCCAGGGCTTCTTCCATCTCTAGCAATGATTCTGGACGCTTTTTACCGGATAGAATTTCATCATATTGTTTTTTCAAATCCCGCAATTTATCTGTCAATTCTTGTGCCTGTTTTTGCGCTGCACCGCCAAAAACACCCTGTAATGCTTTTGCCACATTTGCTACCGCATCACTCATTGTTTTAAATGTGTCATTTACGCTCTCTATGCCAGACTCAAAACCAGAATCATCTATTGCTGTGCTAAATCTAATTTCTGCATCATTCATGGGATTTTACTCCCCTCTTAAAAACTTCATAACATGGTTATATTCTTCTTCGTCAATTTTAAAATCTATTAAATGCCTATTGTCACTATAAAAGCGCTCTTCATATTTTTCCAGCTTAATTCCTTTATTTTTCTTGTGGCGAATATTTGTTATATGCGCCATTAAACTTTCAGGGCTTATGCTTTGACATATGCCATAAAATGTCCACCAATGCATATAATCCAGACTACGCACATCATATCCAACCACCGCATTTACGGCTGAAAATAATATTTGCTCGTCTTGCTTATAATCAATTGTTTTTTTATTGCTGCCTTGTTTTTCCTGTAAGCCACAAGCACCCCCAATATCCATAAACCATACTGCTTTTTCTTGCGCTTCTTTTTTGTTTTTTGGATTGTTGGGATAAAATATGCCATCAATCATATTTAATACTTTTGCGGTATTACTCAGTGACGGCAAAGACAACATTTCAAATATATCCAGTATATCGCGATAATCTGAATTTATTTCATAGTCTTTGCCGTCAACCCTCAGCGTCATAGGCAAATCGCCGATTGCCATTTATTTTGCCCTTCTTACTTTTCTCGATGCCAAAGAATCAACGTATTTCTGGCGCGACTCTTCGAAACCTTCAAAAGATTTCTCTATTAATGGTGTTGCTGCCTCCATAAAACTCTCGAACAATAATTTGCCGCCTGCTACAGGAGAAAATGGATTTACACCTTGAAATACATGCTCTGCTGAACCTTTGTTGAAAACTGTTTCAAATTCTTTATTAAACTCTTCTGCTATGCTTTCGATTGTTCCAACTTTATAATCTTCAAGTGATTCCCCTATGCCTTTTAAATCTCTATACTTTTCGATTAGCTCGTTTGTTTTTGCTTCAAACCTTATGAGTTTATCAACAAAATTCAAATCATTTGGAAACCACTTAAAAAACCTCGTGTGTTCGTCATTCAACCATACTGTTTGACTTCCGTCTTCGAAAAACAAAGTGTGCTCCATATATCCTCCTATTAATTATTTTCAGGAGTAAATACTATATTGTTGCTCCTGATAGCATTGACTGTTCCAAGTTGCTTGGTGCCACCAAAATCAATTTCGAATGGCATTCCAACCCGAGAACTGCCGCCCAACTCTGTTGGTGTAATTGTGCATCCATCCCACATATCAGCTTCGTAATCCCCGGGATTGCCAATGAAACCATAAACCAATAAAACTCTGAATTGGCTCATTTGTGGCAACAAGTCGCGCCTCGCATATTCAAGCAGTATTGGATTTAGTTTTGTTCCAGCCCTGAGCGTATTTGGCTCAAAGGTTGCGTTCCATTCGAGTTTATTTACGTCCGTATATGTGTCCCCTAGGATATCGGTTATTGTTGATTTGTCTGGGTTGAACGATATTGATTGATCTTCGGTTTTGTAGCCTTGCGCCTCCCACTCGGGAGTTGTGCCGCCCTCGCTAACATCAACATAGCACACCATCATTTTCCTTTGTGCTTCTGCTGTCAGATTGAACGCCGGTGCAGACATTTATAATTCCCCCTCTGGAATATATTCTTTTTGAAAAATAATGTGCAATTGTATTTGGTATAATGATGTTTCTTTTCCATCCCAGTCAGAAAAATACATCCCATTATCTGCCCACATAACCTCAAATATTGGGGTATCGCCTATCTTTGGGACTAAATTGTAATGCTGGCAAAATTCAACCCATAATTCAAAATTAAAGATAAAATCAGCAATATCTTCTCTAAGCATATTGTGCCCGCTTTTTGCTTTAAACCATAAATTAAAATTTGCCTGTCTAACTATAAATCTGCCGCCTAAAATATCTGGCCTATCTTCTGGGACATTGCTGCCGACATAATCCAAAGCGGTTCCTTGCGGCGCAGAAGAGATAAAACGTTGTGCGCTTATCTTTGACATATCTATTCCGAATTCATCAAGAAATGGACATGTTTTAACAAAAGAAATTATATCGCCTATAACCCTTTTAACTTGATATTGTACTACCGCCATAATTCACCCGCTTTGTCGTTAACTGCTTTTTCAAGCCTTGTTTGGTTGTCTGCCAGATATCTTTTCGGCCAATAAGAACCTGCTTTTGGATGTCGTGATTTTTTAAACTTTATATCCCTTGCGCTTACGATTTTCTTTATTCCCGGCCTAGACCAAAACCTGCCTGTTCTTGGATCAAAAAAAGCGCCTTTTTGATATTTTGGATCAACCATTACTTTTCCATAATAAATAACCCTAATATACGGTGTGCGCCATATTAATAATCCATCACCTATTTTTGTATGCATGATTCCGCTTTTGGTTGCCGTGCCTATCATCATTGGGATATAAGGCTCAATTTGTTTTAATATCGTACTATCAATAAATTGTTGTAATGTACCGCCTTTGCCTAAAATGCTTTTGTATTTGTTTTTAAAATCGCTTGACCATTCTAAAACAAATAAAGTATTTCCGCTGCTTACAACAACCATCAGCATTTAACCTCAACATGCCATAGTGGCCTAGCGCCATAAAAGCGTGGTATTATTTGTTTTGGCCTTGCCGGTTTAAATTCGTTTTCAAACGGAATTAAATAATCAGCAATGAATTCATCCGGATCGATTGCGCTATCGGGAAATTCGTGGTCACATTCTCCCTTAATAATGTAAGAACCTTTTGCTTCTTCTGCTAATTTTAAAACATCGAATTTATCTCGATAATTTAAGCAATCGCGATATGATATTTTAATAGTCAGATTTTCAACATTTAAAGTCCCTTCGTGTTTTAATAGGACATTATCTTTTTGTTCCCACACACAATCTCTTAAAACGAATCTTTTAAACGTAAAACTTTCACTATCGGGGAAGGAAAAATAAGTGTATATTGTTATTGTATCTTTTGCATAATATCTCGGCAACACTTAATAATTCCCTCCCCTGTATAGCAATCCTGTCATTGTTAAATATCTTTGCGCTATTTGGTATTCAATGCCCTTGGCGTATGTTGCAGAATAACCAGAAATGTTTTCTTGGGTTTTGCCCTCTGTGCCTTCATATAAATAGTGATGCTCTGCCAATTCACAACAACATAATTTAACTTTTTTCATTATTCCTTCGTTATATTCATTTTGCAATAACCGATTAAAAGTTAATTCATCAATGGTAGTTGTTGCTTTGCTTGAATAAAACAAAAAATCATCATCAGGTATCGCTGATTTTCTGCCAATTAAAAAATCTTGTTTATAAAACTCTAAATCTGCATACGGCATTTATTCGCCTACCTTCTCGGACGCCCTGACCTTGGGTTTTGCGACTGAGATGATGTATCCTCAACTCCATCCCATTCATCTTCAATACCTGCTTTAGCGTCCAATAGCCTAAATCCGCTCGCCAAAAACGCATCGAGCTGCGCACCTTTTTCGACATCATAAATGTCTTCGTTTTCGTTAATAACTTTTACCGCCATTTAATAATCCCCTCCAATTATGCGGCTATTTTGTGAACATAAATAGCTTTGTTTTTGTTACCCAGTACGAATGCATCGAAATAATGACGGCCTTCCACGAGCCAGCCATTAACGCCTGGGGGATTATCATGAATCTTATAATCTACTATTTTCTGCGGAGCTACCGCAGCAACCCTATTTGTTATAACGAATCCAACATTTGCGGGCAAATAGCCTGTAGGACAAAACACTAGATTAATATCTTCGACCATACCCACTGAACCCCTAACCAGCATAGTTTGCGATAAATCACCTGATTTAATAAAACTCGGATCAAGCCTAATCTTTTTGAAAAATACACCGCTAATAAAAGCTATACTACCTGCTGTCGGAGCTTTGTTAGATTTGACAACCTCAACCCCATTTATAAAAGACTCATAAGCATTATCAGACGTGATAACCGTTACAGCCGAAGTCGTGCCAGCTCCCGCAACCAAACGACCAAGGCGATATGTATCAACGTGCGGTATAATAACCTCTTCAACTTGACGACTAAGCGAACGACCTGCTTCTGTAACCATCTGAGAATCAAGATAATTCCTGCGATCAACGGTGTAAGTAAAGGCTTTATCTTGTGATAAAGTCATTGCCTGGGTAGTTGTACCAAGCTCATCAGGAGTTCCATATCGTGACATACCGGTAAGCGTATAATTTACCAATGGTGCTGTGTTAACTGAATAAACGTTGACAGTTGCAACGCCTTCCCAGTCATAATCTTGGTTAAATGCCGCTTCTGTAAGTGATACTTGCCTAAATCTTTCGTCTACTAGCGGGCTATATTTTGCTGCGTAATTCTGTGGCATAATTTATATTCCTCTCCTTGTTGTTAAATCTTTGAATTAAAACCTTTAACAAATAAATCTTCTTCTACTTCGTCTGTTTTTAATGGTTTTCCTTCGTTTTTTCTCTGTGTTTTTGTGTCTGTGTTTTCCGTAATAAATACTTCTGGCTCCGATTCCATTAGTTCGTTAATTGCCTCTGTAAAACCAATTAATTTACCATCTTCGATTTTTATTTTCCCTTTTAAAGTATCTATTACGCCATTTCTTGCATACTTGGAAGAAAACTTGTAAGGTGCTATTGCTTCGTTTAACAGAGAATTGTTTCTAACCTCAGATAATTCTGCTACATGTTGCGCTTTTGCCGCTTCAATCTCTTCTGTTAATCTCGCAATATTTCCCGTTGCTTCTTCGCTCAACTTAATAGCATCTTCATATTTCTTCTTCCAGTCTTCGCCATTCGATTCAGGAATTGATTTTTTTAACTCATTAAATTGATTTTGCAATTCTGTTTTTTCTGCTTTCCAATTTTCCGTGTCTTCCCCGTGAATTGCCATTATTGAATTAATAATTTCTTTTTCAAGCCCCAAATCAACCAATTGCTTACGTGTCATTTTCTATTTACCCTCTCATTCATATTTACGCTTTTTACGTGGTAGCTTCACGTTAATATCTGTTTAGTTTTACGTCATTACGGACAGTCTAATTATTAGGTTGCGTTGCTTCTGCGCTGCTATAGTTTACATATAATTTTGGACTTCTTTTTTCTCCAACAATTTCATCATGGACAAATATTAAACTTGTACATCCATGCGATTTATCTTCCCCATCTATAATAATGCGTGATTTTGTGCCATCGCTAATAATAACCAAATCTTTAAAATTCATTTTTAACTCCTTAATTGCTTTATAATATCCCCGTATAAACCCTTGCCATTTCCATTGAAAAATCGAATTTATCGCAAAATCGTCTATACTCGGATATTAATTGCTCGAATTTTATTTTTTCTAACTTCAACAAATCTGGAACCCCTGCGCCTTTATATCCAACAACAATTGAATGCTGCTTTCGCATTAGCCGTTCTAAATATCTTTGGTGCTGCCGCGCCTTGTACGCGTTGAATTTCTTCCCCTCAAACTCTTTTTCAACTAATTCATTCTTTTCCATTTCGTCAAGTTCTTCATCTGTAAATGTTGGTGGACTTTCGGGGAACACGGCATATTTTTCATGGTAACAATTATAATCATCAAGAGTTCCTATCTCACCTTTTGGGCTGGGATATTTTGCATATAGTTGGCGCTCTGTGGGATAGTGAATGCCTGTGATATCGAATCTGCGCCCTCCCCAAGCGTGGGATGGGCGGTGCCCGCCATGCCAACTTATCTCATACACCGTCACACCCATTTGTTGCGCGTTACGCTCGCTTTTGGCGTTAACCAGGTATCGCATACCACCCATCATGGCTCGCCTCGCTGCGACGTCTATACGGCTCACATGGCCGGTCTCATAAGTTACAGCTTTCAGCCCGCTATTCGCCATCTTCTTCACCGCATCAGTTACCGCTTCGTCGAATGTTTGTACTCCCGCTGCTACCTTGTATACTGCTGAATCTAACTGTTCGTGATAGAATGTGGCTATTGGCTTATAATAGAGTTGGTCGTTTACCCGATACGCAAAGCCCATGCTGCGAGTAATATTCCTAATTTCACCCTGGGTAATATTTATTGTGCTTTCGACTAGGTTTTGCATAAACTCGTTTTGTTCAAACGGCACAAATGGGATTTCGCCTTTGAAAACTCGCGTGTCGTGCAAATAACTTGATTCAGCCGCATCTTGAAATATTTTATTTATTTTCTTATCTGACATTTTTAATATGCGCTGAATTTCTGTTTTTAAATCAACTTCAAACATAGAAAGCTCAGAAAGCGTTGTCATTAAATATTCTGCTGAACTTGATATTTGATAGCTCTTGGCAATATCGGATGCAATCCGGTTTATCGTCCAGTCCTGCAATTGGATCATTAAGGTTTGTAAATAAATTGGTATATTATTCATTTTATTTAAACCAGGCATTTATTTTTCTAACCTCATAATTCTTCTTGCATTTCATCGACGCCTAAGCCTTGATTTGGCAACAATTTCTGCGCTTGCTCGTAAGTTAAATTATAACGCCACGCTAAATAATAAACTGGATCAAGTATCCCCGCTGATACCTCTGCCATTTTATATTTTATTTCTGTTCCTGTATCCTCAAATATGCTATCGTCGAATTGTATTTTAATTTCAGTTTCGATATCAAGCCCCGGGTATCCATTTCTCTCCCCAACAGAAATAATTGCTTTTACTAAATCTTTTAAAACAATTTCAAGCAACGCCTCGTGTTTTTTTATTGTTCTAAATGTATTGCTCTCTGTTGAAATTACCTGCGTTGCTGTTGCTATTGTACGCCCATCAAAAATATAATAATCAGCATCAAACCCGCATAATATCGAAAAAACATTTAATGCATTTTGTAGGGATTTAATGTGCTCTTCTGAGCGAATATCCATTTGAATTTCTTGGATATATGGCCTGGATGATTTGTCATTATCGTATGCCGTTGGCAATAAATAAAAGGTTAAATCATTTGGATCAAATACAGGTTTCCCGGTTTGCGTGTTCATAGCCTCAGGAGCAACCATTACGCGCTTTTTGCCTAGGTTAAATTCATTGAAATAACTATCGAATATTACATCGCATACTTCCATGGCATCAAGGGCATTTGCAAAAAGGGCTATACCGTATGGGCTATCTAAATCGATATTATTTGCTTTATTTAACCTATCAACAACAAAAGGTTTTATCTGCGAATTGGTTTCTATCATCTTCTCTACGTCCTGGTATTGCGCTATTGTATCTAAATCGATCGTGGTATAATTCCCGTCATCATTGTCTCGCAATAAAACATTTTCAATCGTATAATATCCTTCTTCATCACATAAAAACAATTGCAAAAACCAATATTCTTTTCCAACCTCTATGGCCTTTGAAAACACGCACAATTCAGATATTATTCCGTTTTCCCAGCTTAACGGCGCTATATTTTCTGCTGTTGCAAAATTTATTTTAATCCCCTGCGCCGTATAATATGGAATATATACTACAGTCCCGAGCGCTGCTTTTTTCTCTTGGTATTCATTTAATTTAAACCGCAATAAATTCTTATCAAATACCGTTTCAACAAATTCTCGCGTGGTATCATCTTCGATAACAACACCGCATTTCTCATTAAACAAATAATCTGCTATATCTTCGCTAATTATTTTACCAAGCTGCAATGTGCGCCTACGAACTCCTATTTCCCTTGCGCCATTGAATATTGAGTAATTGTGAAACCCCTCAACGTTGCCCTTGTACCAACTCTTGAAACGTTGTATATGGGAAGACATAGTGTCAACAATTTCATATCCCCGACTTGCTAAATATTTACTAATTATAAGATTCATACAACGTTCCCTCTTTGTATAATTTTCTACATATATTATATCACATTTTTAGTGAAATTGCAAGGTTTTATTGTCTCAACCCCATACATGGCGCAAAATCTTTTCTGGGATTCTGCCTGGTTCATAATCCATGTAATACATTTTTTTGCAGTATCTCTTGTTTCCTTCCGCATCGCGAGCCACCAGCTGACGTATGTCTTTACCATCTTTTGCAAACTTGCTTTGGTACCCTGTCAAATCCCAAAGAGTCTTTACAAATTGAGGTACACCGTAACCGTGCGGGAATGTTTGATCCGGATAGTAAGTGTTTGGGCGTACTGGCAAGCAATGCCTAGCGACTAAAGTAACAGCATCACCCCAAGTCAATGACGGATCAATGGAAAACAACAACGCAAACAACGAGGCCACCGCAGGAGTTGAAAAAGATGTCCCACTCAGTATGAACCAGTCCATTTGATAGCTTTCCATGCCGATAACTGGACAATGAAATGGAGCAAAAAAATTAACGCCTGAATTATAAAAAGCCGCAGTACAAAATTGATATCTGAATAGCGGATCAAGCGGATAATTTTCCATGCCGCCTTCAACCATTTCGCACGGCGTGATCCCTGATATAGATAGTACGCTTTTATCCTGAGCTATTCCACTTGGACTGCCATTCGCAACATTGCCGCTTGACATACAAACAATTATGTTGCGCCCCCTAGCTGCCGATAAAATTTGCGAAGCAGGCAGGTTCGAAAGCATCGACACCGACATGCTTAAAACTCGTGCGCCTCTTTCCATAGCATGAGCAATGGCGATAACTACATCTACAGCCCCGTTTGTAATTTTCATTGGTAAAATTTTTGCATTGGGGCATAAACCTGAAAATCCAACCTTGGAATTTGGGGTGGTTGCTATTACAGAGCTGCAATATGTGGAGTGGCCATCATTAGGGTATTTTACAGAATCATTCGAATAAACAAGAAAATTATTGTATGCATCAAACGCTGGCAATAAAAAAGCGTTTTTTAAATTTTCATGATCTAATTTTGGAATGCCTTTATCCATTATTCCAACAATTACAGGGTGCAACGTATTTTTGTTTTCGTAATCTGCCAACCAACCCCACAAACGGTCAATATCCATACAGCCTTGCAATGTTATTTGCGTGGCATATCCCGGCCAGTCTTGTTTTGGAACAACAATATCAAGCATTATTTCTGTATTAAATTCAACGCTATCATTTACGCCCAATTCCTCAAAATCCTGCAACGCTTGCTCAATATTTTTGTTTCTAGGTAATTTAACATGATAAAATGTAGTGTATGGCAAATTATCTCTTGGTATCCTATATCCTATTTTACGTAAAGCGCTTAAAGCTTCTTGAGATGCTTCTATCATTAAATCAGTATTTATTATTTTATCTTTGCGAGAGCGATATTTTTCAACAGATTTATTTTGTTTCATTTAATACTGCCACATCCCCGCCTCTGCAAAATTAAATGACGTGCCTGGAGTTAAAATCGTAGGATTTCCGTGCGGAATAACATTTAAAGCCCCGGAAACAAAACAATTTGCCAAAATAGCAACCCCAGAACCGCTTGACATGTCTACTGTAACTTTTCCGTCAATTATACAATTTGATAAAATAGCTGAACAACTGCCAGACCACATATCCTCAAAAATTATATCGTTATTAAACCTGCAATTTTCAAACCGAATTGAATTCCCACACATACGCACGGGGATATCACTATCTATTCGCAAATCTTTAACCGTTATATAACCTTTAATAATTATACTTGTAGAACCGCCTGAATTATATGACAACCTGTTCATGGATAAACCGGATAAAACCATATTCCCCATGCCGCTACCGCCTAAAATTAAATCATCGCCCTGTGGCTCGATATTAATATCAGCAGCAACCACCGTATAACTGCGACTCCAGGGGTTATCAGTCCCAAACAGAAATTCTTCTTCATCATTTGCTATCACCACGTTTTGCGGAAGCGCTGCACCGCCTCCCCCGCTTGTGCCATATGGAAAATAAAAATTAAGCACCTGTTTTTCAGCATTTCCGGCAATTGTTACTTTGCCTACAACATTATCAAACGATACGGTTCCAATAGAAAATTCAGGAGTTACTCCAGGAGGCCCGATATCTCCCCTCTGGCCTTGTATATATGGCAATCCGGTAGTCGTTAAAATAACTTCGTCTGGTATTTCAGGAAAATCAACATCTAATGGGGATTTATCAATTACTGTTATTTTTGCAGGATCGCCTTTGTCCCCTTTTAAACCGCGATCTCCAGGATCGCCCTTATCTCCTTTAATTCCCTGCGCCCCGGCTTCTCCCCTTTCTCCCCGCTCTCCGGGATCACCTTTCGCCCCGCGCTCGCCTAAATCCCCTTTGTCACCCTTTTCCCCCTTCTCTCCTCGCTCTCCACGCTCACCTGGATCGCCCTTAGAGCCGGGCTCTCCTTTAGCGCCATCACTCCCCCTAGCCCCGGGTTCGCCGTCCCTGCCGTCACGCCCAGGCTCTCCTGGGTCGCCATCATCGCCACGATCCCCTTTGTCGCCTTTCTCTCCACGCTCGCCTCTTTCCCCTCGTTCGCCGCGCTCTCCCGGTGCACCGTCTTTTCCATCACGCCCTGGCAACCCGGGCTCTCCATCTTTGCCTGGTATTAACTCTATTGATTCAATTCCATCCCATATATTGTCTAGCTCTTTAACCAAAGCAGTCCCATCTTTGTATTTAAGATTTTCAACCAAAGGGGAGGCTTCTAATCGACGGCCATTTTCAGGATCAACCATTAATATTTTTTGCTCTTCATCGAAGATTACTTGCCCGGCCACTTTAGGTAAATTATCCGCTAATTGTTTCGTTCGCGCCACTTTAAAATTGATAGGTATTTCAGGCATTTATTTATTTTAGCCTCCTTATTTAATATATTCGAACGTGCCGTATATTTCGCTGCCATCATAATTTGTGGTAGTTATTTCTTCTGATATTATAACATCAAATTCAGGCTGCAACGCTTCTTCTATTGTTATTCTCAAACCGCTTACGCCATTATGGACTGTCAGAGTTTTTTCATCACAATTATTTATTACTGCGTTTGTATAGGTTAAATCAGTTTTCTTTTTATAACGTATAAAATATTTTTTAACACAAATTTCTGGATCGAATATTGTTACGGCATCATCTACCGTCCAATTATCCGTATCCTCAGAAGTTATTGTATCTTCTGAACTCCAATAATGGAGGCTTAAATAATTTTTATTTCTTAAAACATCCGCATTTATTATCTCTGTTTGTTCTATGCCTTTTCCAACAATTAAACCTTTGATGGAGACATTTCTATCATCATGCGTTGTAACGTATCCCCTTATTGCGTCGGCGTTTACGTTTCGTCTATACCGGGCTAACAAACCTTTTGAAACAATATCAGGATTTATTCCCGGCGCTAATTTAGTTATCCTCGTTTTCATCACTCCATTCGTGCACAAATAATTTCTCGATCCTTATTTTGCGTGTATAAAATTTATCCAGCGCTTGATAATTATATCTTGTTCTCGTTGCCCATATCGGCATAAACCCTAAACCAGCTTCATATTCGGACACAAACACAAAATTGTTTTGCGAAAGCTCACGCGCCCAATCCCAAAATATTTTGCTATCGAATTTATTTATTGCGTATTTTGCAGAACGCGCATTTGGTGGATCGCAAAATACGAGCCAGTTTTTAATTTGGCTCGTATCAACATCTAAATAATTTTTATTTGTAAATTCTATTCCGCTTAAATCTTGATTTCTTAGTTCGTTTATTGCTTCCATTATTGGATTTCTCTTGCCATTAATAGTTCTTTGTGGATCATTGTAAACATTATAACCTTCAAAATATTTTGCTGCAAATGATCCGCAAAAACCAACCAACCCAACATAATTATCCGTAAATAAACCTTGATTGTTTTTAACTAGATTATATTCTTCTTCTGTTATATACTCGGGCATTTTCCAACCAGATTGAACTGCTTTTAATAGCGCTATTAATTCTTTGTGGTTGTCGTTTCCTATTTTCCTCTCGCATTTTATTTTGTCTATTATATTTGCACCACCTACGAAAGGCTCGTAATATGTTTTTATTTTATTCTTGTCAATGCATTGTTGTAATATGTTTATTATTGGCTTTGCTATTTTTCTTTTCCCACCTTGATAAATCATTTTAACTAATTATTATTGCACCTCCACGGCTCTATAACTACTTAAAGATTTAGCGTACTCGTACACCGGCTTTAACCGTTCAATTATTTTACTGCAATCAATTATCATGGTTAAAGCTTCTGCGCGTGTTTTAATATATAGCTCTTCGTCTATCTCGATATTTCCAACTATATGTTTTTCTTCTTCCAGTAACACTAAATCTTTCAAACAAATCACAAGCCCCTCATATTCTTCTATTGAGTCATTTAATCTTTTTGTGGTGTGTTTAAACCCGCTTTGATAAACCAATAGTTTTTCTAACATTTATCCGTTTACCTCTTCTATATTTCTATAAGATAAGTCATTTAAAATAGACAAATTGTTTTCTATTAATTTAATCGCCCTTGCGTATTTAACTATAAGGTCTATACTTTCGTTACACGCTGTTTCATAGCTTGTAATTTCTACATCTTTCGCAATAACACGTTGTAAATAATCAGACACTTCGCAATTACTCCAAATTAATTCGCTAAATACTTTATTTATCATAAGTATCCTTGCGTTGAAATTAATTTTCGCATCTTTTAAATAATCTAAAAATCTTTCTGTTTTAACTAAACCTTTTTCAGCATTGTTAACCATTTATTATCTCCTTTAATTATTAATGATATATTTTCTTTAGACATTCCTGATTCTAACAAGATTTTAACCTTTTTGTCACAATTACGACAACCAAATTTAATTACAGGTGATGTTCTGCGTATATATAAACTATCCTTTCTACAATACGGACACCTCATTATTCCCTTCCTTCTTCTATTTGTTTATTTATTTCAGCCTCTATCTTAGGTTCAGGGGATTCCCAACCCGCAGGCTTTATAACCTTTAAATCTTCTTCCCTAAAACGAGGTTTGCCATCAGGCCATAATTTACTCATATTTGCTTCTTGGACAATATCGAATAACGCTTGTGGTTTTACTCCCATTTCAACCAGAGTACCTATTGCAAAATAAATTAAATCTATCATGGCATCGGCTTGATCCACTACGGTTTGCGATTCAATAAATTCGTTCAACTCCTCTAGCATGTAATCATAACGTTCTCTTGCTCTTTGTTCCAACATTAATTCAGGAATATCCCGGTGTGGTAAATCCATAGCCTCTTGAAATTCTTTTACTTTATACCAGCAATAATTTAAACCGCAGTATTTATCGATATCTTCTGCTTTTAATATAACCGCCTCGTAATCTGCAAACATTAACTAACATTTCCCCTCTCAATATAATTGTAACCAAGATTATTCATACTACGGCACAAGGAATATTCAAAAGCATCAAGGCTATCTATATTTGTTGTCCCATCATCAAGTCGTTCATCTTTTTTGCTTTCCTCATTCCATACTGCATTATTAAACGCTGCTATTAAATTCTTGCATTCACTGTTTATTTTAATCCGCTCCTGCCTGAATAACATATTGCAAAGAGATATTCGCTCTAATATTTCGTGTTTAATACAATGCGTTACCGATACCTGATTTATTTGTGATTTAACGAAGGAATTCTTTAAACCCCTTACTAGCATCATTTCTGCGCTATCACAGAATATCGTCATATAATCAACCATGGAATTTAAGGGCTTTATTTCTCTAAGCGTATTAATTACAAAGGATACATATCGATTAAATAATTGAATTGGATCAATATTATCCTCTTTCAAATAAAGCTCTTTTAAAACAACTACCTCTTGCCTATCTGTTATTCCGGATATAACCATAGTATTAGCCGATTTATTGTGCCCCCAGTCTACACCCCCTACTATATTCAATATCCGCTGATTTGTATTAACTAAATACTCCTTTATATCACTTATCCCACTAATCGTATATGCCTCATTATTATTGGCAAAGGAGGTGTATATGCTTCCCTCCGCTGCTACCCACAAACCAAGGATATACCTTTTATGGAGTACACCATCCCACGTTTGGTAATAACGTTCTAGTGTCTCTTTTGTCAAAGAAGGGTTATCAAACATACTAAAATGTATATTATATGTATTATTATAGTATTTAGAGTCACTTTTTAAATAATGGGAAAAAATCCAATGTTCGGGTGAAGAAGGGTTACAAGTCATGAAAACCTTACTTTTGGGCTCTGAACATCTCATGATTGCTTGGGAGCAGAATAACTCTGATAGTAAAGTTGCCTCATCTATAAAGAATCCTGCCGCTGTCATTCCTTGTATAAATTCTGCTGAGGATTTATCTTTTCCGCTTAATAAATAGAAATAGTTTTCTTTTTTTATTATCTCCCCCGTTTCATCTTCCTTATATGAATATTTTAAAACATAACCATTATATGTTTCTGATAATCTTGTACAGGTTATACGCATATCGTTTAAAAACAATTGAAGGGATATCCATAGGTTTCTTTTTAATGTATCTATGCTTTTCCCAGCTATTCCAAAATTCTTGTGATTATGGGTATACATTGCCCATAAAATAAAAGAAGAACAACCTATCATTGTTTTTCCGCTGCGTACCGCTCCTTGTATTATAATGTATGTTTTATCCGCATATGGGGAATATTCAGGTATCCACCACGAAAGCAATTGTTTTTGTTTTTTGCTACACGGCGCTAGTTTTAATCCTGTACTAATTGCTTTCGTGGTGGACTTCATTCTTTACCTCCATTCTTTTAATTTAAGTAACACCCTTTTTTTATTTACAACAAATATTCTGATAATTCATTTTTGAGACACTCAATAATTTTATCTCTAGTTTTTATGATTTCTTTTAAATCATATATTTGTGCGCCTAGTTCTGCTTCTTTCAACTTAAGATCGTTTTGTAGTTTAAACATCTCCTTGCGTAATTCTGCATTTTCTTCTTTTAAATAATCTGCGTATGTTTGGCTCATTTTTTTGTTTCAACTCCTCTTTCATTATATAAACAGAAATTTATCCACTTTGCATGTTTTTTGGGATTTATAAAATCACAGATAAAATTGATGCAACTGCCGTTATTTCCTGATGGAATAAAATGCTCGCATTGTTTTACTTCTTCAATATTTGCAGCTGTACAACATCTAAAAGAAAGTATTGTTTTAAAATCATCAAACTGAATATCTTTTATTTCACCATAGAATTTCTTTTCTTCCACATTAATCACCAAAAATCCATTTCTGAAAATGTTTTGATCTTTAATTTCAACGCTTTAATTTCTTCTTGTAGTTGCTCGTTTTTAATTTCAAGCTCAATATTTTTTGTTTGAAGAATATTGATTGTTTGTTCTAAAATGTCAATTAAAGCGGCCTCTAATTTCTTTATTTCAAACACCTCTAATCATTCATTGTTAATGTTACTGGAACAAGAGATTCAGGTAAAAAATTAACTTCGTATCTGTATCTGCTAACTTCGGCACCGCTTATATCTTCTACAAACCATAAAGTCTAATCATTTAAACCAACTGAATGTTTTTTATACTCGTTTTTCCCAGTTTCTATAGTAAGTATTATGCGGTTTCCATTTAATTCAAACGAAAAAGCACCTATTAATTCAAAAACTGGTTTATCAGTCCTTGCATTAATGACTGATAAACTGCGAATTACGTTGAAATTATCCGCCTCTTTGGAAATATTGTAAGAAACTTTTGATGCTTGCCTGCTGCAAGAAGAAAATAAACAAACAACCATTAATATTGCAATTATCTTTCTCATTTTATTAACATCCTCTCAATTTAAAATATTCTTTCTCGATGCATCCTTTTGTGGAACACGCTTGAAATTTATCTCCGGTTTCTTCGTTTTCAAAAAGAGTATAATGCTCGCAATTTTGGCACGTTCTAAGAAGTTCATTTAACCGCTGATTTTCTTTTAACAAGAATTCGCATTTTATTTCTACTGCATTATATTCTTGTATTAAATGATTTATATAATCAGCGGTTAAATTATTAGGCTTCTTTAACGCTCTTATCATTCTACTATCTAAAAACATTTAAGGTTCACCAAGGTATTTCCACTTTGCATCAAATCTTATAATTGGACATTCACCGCCTAAATCTGACCAAATAAATTTAGATTCAGAAATATTACGGCGTGTACAAACAAAAAATCTATAAGGTTCGTCTTCGTTTATTTTATGCGCTATTAAATACTTTGATTCTAGGTTTAATATCCTAAAAATATCCTCGGGCATAGCTTCTTCAAAATAATACCATCTGTCATACAGGCTTTTTAACTCTTCGTAATCAAATTTAGTTTCTTTTGTTGGTTTTTCTGCCTTATAAACGTATTTTATTGTTTTGATCTCGTTTGTCAAACACCAGTCGTTTATGATTTTTATCGCATTATTCGGAATATCTAAATCGACTTCAACCTCAAAACATTCATCTACGCGGCCTTCAAAATGTCTTTTGAATAAACACAGATTAGCTAAATCTTTTTCTGTGATTAATTCAGATAATTTATATATTGTTAACATTTTATTCGCTCTCACTTTCTGGTATTGTGCGGCCATCGATAACCGTCCAATATATTTTTATCTTTTGCTCTCTTACAATGTAATTTAATGCCTCATCAGTCCACCGCCAATTACATTCTAATGCATCATATATTCTGTTTGTAATTTTGTAAACAAATCTTATTTTGTTTTCGTTTAGATATTTAACTAAAATATTATCAATTGCCATTGTGTCTTCATCCCAAAAGTCTAATAACTTTTCTTCGGGAGATATTTCGTGTAAATCGTACCATATAATCTTTTCGCTATTGTTTGCGACACCTTCCGCTGCTTCTTGATCGTGGTTTAATGTGTTATTTTTTATATATTCATTTAGTTTAAATATTTCATTAGAATAAGCCTCGTTGTTGGAACTCAACTCCTCGATTTTCTTCTCTGCTTCAACTAACGCTTGTTCGTGATCATTTAACATCGGCTTGTGTGAATAACTTATCGTGTTTTTGGGATTTGACAAATGCAACTTATTAATTAAATCACGAACTGCCTCAGATAGATATAAATCACATTCAATTTCATAATGATTAGTAGAACCGTCGAAAATGTCAGATAAATATTCGAGATAGCTTAAATTTTCTTCTGTTGCAATGTTAGATAATTTGATGTATTCTCTTATAACTTCAATTATTGCCATTATTATCTCAACTCCTAATTTAAATTATTCATTATCTGGGAAAGCGCTTTCATACGGCAAAGGCTTTGAATCGTCGAGATTACGTGTAGAAAAACAACAATCCAATTTTCCCTCGCATTTTTCATTCGTGCAATAAAGCAACCCATAGATATAAACTGGATTTAAATCTTCACAACTATAACTATCAACTAACATAATTTCCCCACCATTTCTTTAATACTTTCGAGTATCCTGCGATAACTTTCATTTTCTTGGATTATTGCTGTGTTTTCCTCTTGCAACCGTTTTAACAAGAGTGATTGATTGTTAAAAACCTTTTGTAAATCTGTGAATAACTCCTTGTAGCCCTTTCCTTCCATAAGTATCAACCTCCTGATTTTTTGTAAGTTTCTTTCGCCCATGATAAAAATGTTTTTGCGCAAGTTCGATAACCTTTTGATTTTATTTTTCTGAGACAATATTCGTGCGCCGGGCAACAGCTGCAATGAAAATCAATGGTATCGCCATTTATTGCTTTGCTCAGTAATTGCTCTGGTTTTTTTAAACTCCTTCGCCATCTCTCAAAATTGGTATCGACTACCTTATCCCGCCATTGCTCAAAATTTGTTTTCTCGTTATCCCCCATTTTTATTTACTCCTATCAAGATACTATGTAGCAACCATGCCCTGGTTCCGGCGTATCCTCCCTTATTTTCTCATAAACATCTATTGCAACCTCTTGTTTTATCCTATTGATTATTTTATTTGCTTGAATCGCAGATATGCTTGCTGATACAATACCGCCTGTTATAAAACCTAATAAGAAATTAACTTTTGATAATTGACTCAATATAACAATACCTCCCTTTTAAAATTACGATCCGACCCTGCGTATTTACAAATTAAACATTTTGAATCCGAATCATAGTTATAAATTATACCTTGAGCATAATGGTACATTCTTGTGACAGCGGTATGCATTGGACAACTAAAACAATATCCATCGCAATCTTTACATCCCCAAGGAACCTTAGAAATATGAATTAATTTATCCATTGTATACCCCGTAATTCATATTTGCGGTTATTCCGTTTTCCCATTTTGTATTATTTAATTGATATGTTCTTTTAGCCAAGTTTATTCCTAATCGCATCGATAAAATAATAATAATAAGCGATATAAGGAGTATAATAATGCCGTACAATAAAACTGCAAATAATTTATAAACCTTAATCGCCATGATCATTAGCCCCGCAATCGCAAGTATAACTTGATATTTGCTCAAAATGAATTAATGGCTTTATATCGATATTTAAAACATGCGTCCATAATTCCAAAGAGCGAATAACCAAATAAACTATGAATAATACTTTAAACACCAAAACGCTTGATTTTGTCCAGATTTCAAATAACTTTTCAGTTAATACCGGCCAAAAAGATTTTTTCTCTTTCATGGGCTCATACCCTCTTTCAATTGATTATTTGAGTTTCTTAATTGTTTTAATGTCCAGAAATAAGCCCGCCAAGAATACCACAACATAAGTCAAGATTATTAACATCCGTACTCCCCCAAAGCCAATTAATTAAACTTCCTATTACTCCCCACATTGCAAGTATAGCGGCAATAACCAACATACCGATTAAAATTGCAACAAGAAACACAAGGATAATTACTACTGCTGCACCCAGGTTTTCCACTAACATTTTACTGTGCATCCTCCTCTTTCCATAACTTTTGGGCTTCGCCCCTAAGGGCATTTAACAACGCGCTGCCGATCTCTGTCTGAGCCTCGGATACTATGCCTACCGCCTCTTGATCTAGCCTTAGACGCGCCTCAGCGATCTCCAGGCGACGTTCCTCAAGGCGCTGCTGCCATGACTTGGGCATATCCGCAAAGAACTGTTCCAGTTGATGCAATGCCCTGAGTTTATCGTGAAGTTTGATTTCTATGCCTTTTGGCGTTTGCTTGTATGACTCAACTACCTGGCCATCAATCTTGTCGCTATCAACTACCACCACGCGATTATTTTTAACCGTAACATAATCGGTAATATCAGCGAAGCCGATTTTAATATATTGCTCTAAAATATCCTCTGGCCTAACGTCAATGGAGTCAGCAGCGCGTAATTTGAGCCACGACAGATACAAACGAACATCTTCCCGCATTCTCAATCTACGCGCTACTGTCGCCGCGCCTCTAATGGTATACCCGGCTTTCTTTGCGGCTAATTCTGCGTTGAAGCTTTTCACATAAACTTCGCAAAAACGCCTTTCACGATCGCTTAGGTGCAAGCAAGCCTCTTCTCGCGACATTTCTTTTAATTCGCTCTCAGTAAACGGAACAAAACTCTTCCGTTCCACGTTCACGTTGTCTTTTATTTTTTGGGCATCAGCTCTCTTTCTATAATTCATACTTTGTATATCCATTTTCCTACAACCCTATTTATTTTTTAATTAATTCTCTGTTTCCAACTATGAACCTGTATAAACATAAAATTGATTTTGACATGCATTCATACAGAGTCTTGCATTTTGTAACCCCTACTGACCTATAAATTAAATGCTCGTTTTTGTTTTTCGTGCGCCACTTTCCAACTCCAACAATTGCTAAATCATAGATATCCCCATCAGACATTATAGAAACTCTAAAATCCATAGAGCGCATACGATCCAGTACTTTTTCTAGCACAGCATAAGGAACGTCCGTTGTAATTTCCCCTGCATTTTCTTTGATATATTTTATTTCCCTTAATTCGCTTTGGATTCTTTCGTGCGATAGCGTTAATACATCCTCCCAATATGTAGCCATGGGCTTCTACCCTTCTTTCTTAATATTTTCAAATAATCTGAGAATTAAATAAATGTGTGTTGGCTCATTATTCACTTTTAATAACAAGCCAACACACTGTGTTTTTTTATTTAACTCTTAAAATCCCCATTCATCAGGGCTTCCGTTTTCATCTTCGGGGACATCTTCCCAACCGCCGTCCGTGTTGTCCCAATCGTCATCAGCCGCTTTCTTCGCGGCCTCCGCTGCCCTCTTCTTGGCCAGCGCCGCCGCCTCCTCCGCGATCTTCTTTGCCAGCGCTTCGAGCTTTGCAATATAGTATTCGGCCGGTTTACGTATTTCCACTTTCAGATTTTTCTCGCAGCATCTGTCGTATAGCTGCTTCGCTGTCAACCCCACATAAGGCGATTGCTTGGGCTCAGGCGGGATTTGAATCTCCTCAATCTCTTCCTCTTCTGGTTCAGGCTCCGGCGCTGCCGTGGCCTTTGGCGGCCTTCCACGCCCACGCTTTTTGGGCTCCAGGTTTTGCGCTTGTTCCTTCGGTATTACGTCCACTTCCACCTCTTGCTCTTCTGTTGGTTCCTGCGCCAGTATCGGTTGCTCTTCATCCGCGCTTTCCAGATTTTCAAGTTGGCTACCTTTGCGGATCGCATTGTTAAACTGTAACGCCGATGCAAACGTAATGCATTCGAGAATTTCATCCAAACATCCAGCCGCAATCATTATGCACAATTCAGGAAAACGCTTGATTGTTGAAATTATCTCCTCCTCTCTGCTTCCCTCGATAAAGGAATCTACTATTGCCGGGATTTCGCAAATCTTATAGTTTTTTGCCATGTTCTTTGTTACAACCTCCTGTTTTTATTATTAAAAAATAATTAGGGCAAATAGCAAGATTATCGTTTGTAAAATATAGGCCAAGTAATTTAACCAATTATATAAACTGTTGCGCCATTATTTGCCCCGACAATTTAAATTGTTTCGTCTTAATTTTCAAAGACTCCTCAGAGGGCTTTCCCTTCCTGCTGGCCTGAATAGCTGCCTCTACCCAGGCCACACAGGATAGGATGGTCACACAAAAGAAGGAGAAACCTACATTTTGGGATTATTCGCGGCTTTGCAGAAAAGCCTAAACAACAAAGCCGCGCACATCCCGTCAAGAAAGAAAGTGGAGTATGTAAATGAGAAAAACCTAATTTGTCTTGGAGTTGCGGACTGCGGTAGAACCCCGACCATTCCCCGCAGATTCCGCACCACCAATTTATTGCAATCCTTGCGCCTGAGTTTATTTTTAATACATTGTGCTGTAAATCGCCGCTGTTTTTGCTAAAACATAAGGATAAACATCTTCGTCAATTTCCCATACATCTTCATAATCATTGTAAGAAAAATCGCTGCAACCAAAAACACCAATTACGTCCGCTGCTTGATCTACTTCGTTCGAGCCGTAAAAATTCAAACTGCTTGGCCTTTTGCCCTCTTCTGATTTAACAATAACTTTCATGGTGTCAACCTCCTAATAATTTCCGTTACGGTCGCTCTCGCCGTTCGGTGATACCATTATATATTAGGGATTAAAACTTGTCAAGCCTTTTTTAAAATATTTTTTAGAATTTTTTATTTTTTTTAATTTAACCTAAAATCCCCGGAAATTAAATCCCTGTACCGCTCTAAATAATAAATCGCCTTGCGGATATCCTCAACCGCCGACACGTCATCTTTGTATCCAGCCCGGGAAATATATTTTACAGCGTTTCCAAGGTGGAATCCAAAAGATTTATCCTCTATATAATCTATCGTTTCTATTTTGCCTCGCGTGTAATGTTTCGGAGAGCTTACTGGATCATGTTCTTTATACATTATACTTTTCCTCAATTTTATTTATTTTATTTTTAACAATATCAACATTATTTGAAATTGCTACAATAAAATTAGAATATTCTTCGTCAATTTCTCGAAATTTTGCATCTAGCTCTTTACATTTGTTTTTTAGTTGGTTGTTTTCTTCTTCTTTTACAAAATAACGCTCCAACAAATCCTCATATTCTTTCTTTCTAACAAACATTTAGTTCACCACCTATAAATTTTTGTGTCCTTTTCTGCGCCATAATCGCAAAAATCAAAATAACTAAAGAACTGGCATTTTGCCTCGAATACTATACTCTTATAATGCACATCCTCAGGAGGAAGCAAATCGCGGATCGCCGTGAACATGTAGATGCAATCTTTGAGGCCATCCCTGAGGTAGCTACGCGCTTGCTGTAGCGTACATGATACTATATGCCGGTAATGATCCAGGTACAGCTGCCGGTAGCGGTATGATCGACGTACAGCGCCACACGGCACATTCCATTTGTCGATCCAGCGCTGCATCCGTGCAAACGAATAACCGCACACCGCGCCATTCATTTTTATCTTGATTGTGCGGTTAGAATCCTGGGAATAATCTGTATAAAACATTACCGACATATAGCATCAGCCCTCTTCTCATTTTCTGTTATTTATTTACATACTCCCAAAGTGTCCCAATATCTTTCCAGCTAGCTCAATCGCTGACTCCTCAGACATAGTAACCGAGCTGCGCATGTAGACTCTCTCTCCCCCAGCCAATACCTGGCACCTACTAATGATAAATTTTTCGTCATCCCGCAAAGCAAAATGAATCTCGTTGCTCTTGCCCTCTTTGACTGTAAAAATATCCTTGTAGGTGTGCGAGTTTTTGCTGGCCATATTTGCTACCTCTTCTTTCATTTTATTAATTAATTCTCCAGCGTATATTTGCAATACAGAGAAATTAATTCATCTTCATGTTTGGATAATTCATTTAATATGTCTAGCTCTAAAAATGGAGTCATCGATTCAAACTGAATTATCCCTGAACCGTCATGCTTTATTTTAATTGTATCTACTGATATTGAACCTAATTTCTTTATTTCTGGTTTATCTGCTACAAAAGATATAGCGCACGAAATGCTGACACCTAAAGCTTGCAATAATTCAATTGCGTTTGGCAGTTGATCGTAATCAAAACTCAGCGTTAAGGTTACGCTTTGGTTTTTTTTGACTCTGTGATTCTCGTAATACACTTTTAAAAGCGTTTTTAGATTCTTCATGCCGCCGTATCCTCTCACTTTCTATCTTTTCTCTTTCCCCTATATTTCCTTCTATTACTCGCAATCGTTTGAATTCTGGATTTTCAATTTCAACAAAATGATTTTCTTGCTCGCCATGAATTAAATTAATTAAATCATCTTCAACCGGTAAAACCAAATATTTTTTATTTTGCGTTAAAAACTGAATTATGAATACTGGACGCTTATGTGATATTGCGGCGTTTTTTTCAAGTATTTCTAAATCTGATAATTTAATTATTATACTCTCCGCGCTTGTGCTTTTTAATTGCGCTATCGCATTTTTTGATTGCCCGTCTTCTTTTTCAATCCAACCCGAGCCTGAATTATATGTTGGATTAAACCCAAAATCTGACATTATATTGCGTTCGTTTAAACGATAATATTTATTTGTCTTCATATTTAAGAATCATCCATGCCACAACACAATTGTCATTACTATATTGATAATCCAATAAATCATACCAATCATATTCTTCATAATCTTCACAAGGATAAACGGTTTCTCGCAATCTGTATGCCATATTATATTTACCATCTACTAGAGTAACTATGTTTTGAATAAGACTTTGCTGTATTGAATGATTCATGCAATATTCAGTGATGATATCTTTGCTAAACAGTTTTTCTGGTTTATATTCCCCGCTATACCACGTATTATATTTTCCTTCCATGTTCACTCTCCTAATTTATTTTCCATTAAACAACAATTAAATGTAAAACCTAATTCTGCATCATTTATTTCGTGGACATTTATTTCAGGGGTTTCGTAATTTAATTTATCGGGTATTTTCTCGAAAACCTCAACACCATCTTTTTTAACTAATTGATATCTATTTTCACGCATATTACTTTCAATTGCTTCTACCCCAACGCTAATTATTATTTCATTATCGTGGTTTTTTATAATTTTTAAAATACTTTCGAGATCATAGAAACTTAAATCCACGGGTGTAACTTCATCAGTATCGGTATATTCATCATCTATCTTGATTTCATTAATCCAAAAATCATCGATTTTTTCAAAACCGCCTTTTACATCCATTTTCAATCCTCCATCTCAAACAATTCGCCTCGCGATCCTTGGACTTTTGCGCTTATCGTATTAAAATCGTCCAAACATAAATTGCAAAAAATATATTTTGAATCACAACCGTAATTAACAAAATGAGCCTCGTAAAGCGAAGTACAGCCTTTTCTTTTGTTTAAACAACAATTGCAATAATTTCCTCTGGGCTTTATCCTTCTAATGTTTATTTTACTCCCCACGATTATTTCCCCTTTAATTAATTTTTAACCTCGTAATAAAAATCGCAAGCGTGGTCAAATGGGCACATTTCGTTATCACATAAATTCACGTTAATTCCTTCTGCCTGGGAATATTGAAAACAATAAATGCTATTCGGGGTAAATACGCAATCATATTTTCTAACCAATAAATTTTGCTTGGGGATTAAATCGTCAAAATCAGAATCTTCCATAAATAACCCCTGTTTAATATATTTTATGAATATAATCATTTAAGATTGCAATTTTTTTTGAGTCCACAGCCTCGATTTGTTTCAACAACGATTCCTCGCCAAAATGATTGCAACATTTTTCCCACAATTCGCTGCATGTCATATTCAATAATTCGTTCACAGCTATTACTCCGCTAGCACCACCGTAATACATACCACAGTCAAATGAAAAATCCATCCACTCTAAACCAAGGCATGTTGCAACTTTTTCATCGGGATTCTGTATTGTCATGTTTCAACAACTCCTGTTTTTTTATTCCGCTAAATTTTCCGTAAAATCCTTGTGCAAGCAACAAATTGATTTTTCTGGGCAATCGCTATTTTCGCAACACGGATATTTTTCAACCGAATCATTTTCCGCAATGTATTTGCAATCCAACAAATTTATTTTCCACCTCGTTTAATTTCGATTTTATTTATTCCCGGGAAAGCGAAACAACCGAACGTCCCCCAAATCCCGTTTGCAAATCTCCTAGCCTGGTACCACCGCAACGCTGTGACGAATATCCCCATGAAGCTTGCGCAAGTTATCGCCCCGGCTACGAACCACAGAATCTTTTCCAACTTATTCCACCTCCCCCAACTGAGAGTATTGTATCACAGCTATTTCCGTTTGTCAACCCCAGATTAAAACTTTTTTTAAAACCAAAAATTATTTAACCGAATTGATTTTTTATTTTCGAATTTCCCGGCCAACCCCCTTAATAATCCCCCTTGCCTTGTGTTTACTCTTTTTTAACCCTTGAAGACTATTGTGTTTTCTAACAGAATAATTTCTATTGTTAAAAAACACTTGAATATTATTCTGTTAAATAACTCATACATACTCATGCTCTTGGCCTCCCAACCCCACATCCTCCTCATCCCATCCACCCTCTCCACACCCCTACCTCCTTACCCCCTATAGTCCCCCTAGGTTCCTTCCCCTCTCCTCTCCCTCCTTCCCTTCTCCTCCTTCTCCCCTTCCCTCCATGCGATTAAATAATTAATTGTTTTAACAAATAAATATTATTGTTAGAAAATAATTTATATGGTTAAATAATATTTAATTAAAGCATGTGCAAGGGGGTTATTAGGGGGAAGGAGGACGGAGAAAATTCACGGCGATTTATTTAATTTTGTTAAATCAGCTTGCAAGCCAAAAAGCGCTATGCAGATTGCATCGCAAATATCCGAATTATACGTGCATTTAACCCAATATTTATGCTCTACAAATTTCTGGACGCCTTTTTCATTTTTTATTCCTGTTTTTTGCACAGCCCAGGCATATTTTTGCGTACCCTGAGATAATTCGCGTTTAATTTGTTTTCTGGGTATTTTTAATTCTTCCATACAATATTTAATTGTCGGCCATTTTTTTGGATCAACGGATTTTGGCGTTTCTTCTGGGTCTGATGGTTTGTTTGTCCCAACTATTTTTGTTTTCCATGTCCTGGTATCAACCACGAAAAGCGGGATATGCCCACGCATGTAAAGCCTATCTGCTATACACCCAAGCAAAGCGCCCCATGACAAATGGTTGTTAATACTCACAGTTCCGTTGTTATAAACCCTTATTTCTTCTGCTATTGCAACAAATTTATTGCACAAACAACGATATTTTAACAATAAAGAGGAAGCGCGTGTAGCAAGCCTGTAACGATATTCCATTTTTACGCGAGTACCGCCGCGCTTATCATAATCAAGGGATTCTGTATGTATTATTTCTATTTTTCCATTTAGTCTTTTTCCCACAACCGCTATGCCTGTGCTTTTATAGCTTTGGTCAAATCCTATGCATATTGTGTGATATGGATATGCTTCTTCATCATGCAAACGATTCCAAATCCCCTTGGTTCCTTTTTTATTCGAATTTGGCATTCTTTAGTAATAGCCCCTTTCTTAGTGATTTATCACACCAGCACGGTATGCTGTATGCGCATTCTTGGCACCTTTTGCTAAGTTCCGTTTTACATTGATCGTGTCTGTCTGGCATTGTTTTTGCTTCGTAACAGGATTTAATAAATTCAAGGCGGCTGATAAATTCAACTATTTTATCTTCATTGTGGGAAATAATATTTAATTTAAAATCCTGCGTATTTTTATTTTCCATTAAAATAATTCCGTTTTTAATTCCTGATAAATACATATACATGCGCAATTGTTTTTCACCCTCGACGTGTTTTTCTGTTTTATCATAAATAAAACAATTCATGGATTTAATTTCAACAATGAAATTTTTATTAAATAAATTAATTTCTGCATCCGGTGAATATTGCAGCATGTAATTTTGGTTATATCGTGTGCGATCCAAATCTTCTGGTGCGCACAGCCCGCCGCGAAGGAACAGGCGCTGCCATTTTTTGTGTATAAAATTACCCTCCTCCCAGATACGGAGGAGGGCTGGGTTTGTCGTGCGCCCCATGTCGCGTGGCGCATACAATAGGGCTAGGACTTGCTCTCGCGGGCAGTACTTGGTTGGCGCTGTCGTGATACTGCTAACATGCAAACCTGCCCTTAGAACGCAACCAGTACCGCGAGAGAACAACTGCCGCTCAAAGGCAAGCTCTTGCTCTGGAATCGGAGGCATGGCAAACAGGCTATCGAACGATTCGCGTATCTTCGCGCACCGGCTGTCTTCGAGCGGTATGCGCTTGCTCTTGATCTCTTTCTTGATTGCATCGGCCAGGGACATAAATTAACATCCTCCCATAATTATTATTTATTTTATTTCTTTTTTGCCGAACTCCTCGCGACGCTGCTGCATTAATTCTTTTCTAACTAAATCCACCTCATCCCAAGGCACATATCCTTTGTGAAAAAACATGGGAATCTCGCATTCGCCTTGGGGATTGCTTATTTTTGATTTAACCACTTTTATTTTTTGGATCATTCCGACTTTTTCGCTTGTGCTTGTAATGGCGGGATTTTTATTGGGTATTTCGATCCATGCTTTGCGGGCTACTTTTAAACGGAGGGAATATTCATGTAGTAATAAATGGCCGCCGGGGGTCTTCACTGTCTCCCCAAATCCCATTGCATTTATTATGTCGCGGATTTGATTTATAAATATCAGCGTTGTACCCATGATCTCGGATTGAACAGATAGATCGTGGATATACTTGCCCATTAGGCGCGGTATGCCGCCCATGCGCGGATCGAACTCTTGCCCCTTAGATATAGCCCTGGCCATCTTCTCCACGTCCTCCTGAGGCACACAGGCTGGCACGGAGTCAAGGCCTATCAACGGGACTCCTGTCTTGATATACTGCGATATGGCCGACATAGCACCCTCTCCGTACTTGGAGCGGCATATGATTAAATTGGATGGAGTATTGCCAAACACACGGGCGCGTTCGGCAGAAAACGTTCCCTCAATCGGGATCATCACCACATATGGCTGTTGGGCTGATAGGTGGTACAAGAGGGAGGTTTTGCCCGCGCTCTCCCCGCCGAACACTTCCACGAGCCGGCCTCTAGGCATACCGCCCCCTATGATCGCATCAAGGTCTGCAATGCCTGTGCTCCAGCGCTGTATGTTGAGATTTGCTGTGGACATAGTATATACCGTGCCCTGGCCTTGCTGCTTGTTGATTGTGGCAGACACTTCCGCAAGACGGGCTTTTATTTCTTTAGCATCAATCATATTCGTGTATCCTTTGCTGCAACTACTACTTTAACCATTTAAAATATCGTCCCTTTCTTAACGTAATTTATTTGAACAATTTCTTGCTCTCCATATTTATCAACAACGTGTATCCTTAATTCACTGTGACATTCACAACGCGAACAATAATAATGTGCTGTGTAAACCGTATAATTTTTAAACGCGGTCGAAGCTAATGTGTCTATGCAACAGATATATTCTTTACCTTCTTTACATTCCAAACAACACGCAAACAACTTGATTATTTCTTTTATTTTCTCCGTCATAGTCATCTTCTTTCCTTTCATGCATTTCGCCATCGGGCATCATATAAAGCATGACTGTTTCTTCTTCATCAATATATTCAGCAAATTTTTTGCAAACAGGACAGAACGAAGAATATTTAATTGTTTTTATTACCGGTCTCGTTCCGTCTTCGAATGCATCCAAATAATTATAAGAAAAACCAACAGAATAATCACTTTCTTTGTGTTTTGCAATAAATATACTATCGCAATTATCACATGTAAATTGCCTTGGTTGGTCAGGTTGTTTATGTTTATTACCGAGATAAATAATTTTAATAGCCATTCGCTTTGCCCTCTACACCTTGTTTACATAATGGACAATTTACAAAATAACGTGCGAATATTCTGCCGTCTTTGTCCATACAACGTTCTACGTTACCATCTCTTTCCACATGATCGCTGTAAAACTCCGTTTTGCATTTTTGGCATTTAAAATCAGCTTTTATTATCGGAATAACACCATGTTTTGTAATTGTGATAGCCATACCCTTATCTCCTTCTGTTAAATGATTTTTGGTACAATGTCGCATTGTATGCTGTTACACGTTTTAAATATTCTGCTTGGTTAAACTCAAATGCTGCGCCTGTTTCTTTTAATGCTGCTATGACTCTTGTCGTTACCACCCTCCCTTTGCATCGATCATAAAACTCATCAAAGCTCGTATATAGCCCGTTTTGCTTCCTTTCGTTGACAATAAATTCTGCTGCTTTCTCTCCGACATATTTAATTGAGGATAAACCTTGTTGTATCACCCATTCGCCATCAAACTTGCGCAAAGAATAATTAGCAGAACAATTTACGTGCGGCAGCATTATTATCCCGCCATCTTTTACGCATTCGACCATGTACTTAAATAATTTATCCTCTTTGACTTTTGGAGTCATGTTTGATTTATCAGTATATTTTAATTTAGCGTACCAAAATACGTTGGGATAATAAACTTTATAATACATTTGTTCAACCGATAAAAGCGTATATCCGGTTGAATGGCCTTCGTTAAATGAGTACGAATAAAAACTCTTGAATGTTTCTTCCGCTGTTTCTTTATTAACACCTATTTTCCTGCAACCTTCAATAAATGCTTTTAAATATTTTGGGTATTTATCTGGGTTTTCAAAATATTCAAGGTGCTTTGAAGAGCCATAAGATATTTTTGTTATTTTGTGCGCTTCGTCCCAGCTCATTCCCGCAAGGTCAACTGCCATTTGCATTATCTGCTCTTGGTATAATATTGTGCCATGCGTTTTTCCTAACCATTTATTAAAAGGACTGCTTGAAATGCTTTGATTTTGCTTATTTTCCGCATAAATTTGTGGAGTTCCTTGTTGGAGTGGCCCGGGTCTGTTCATAGCATTTACAGCTATTACATCATTTACTGAGTCTACGCCCACTTGCTGTAATAATTTTTGCGCTGCTGGCTGAACAAATTGAAATACTCCATTTGTATTCCCATCATTAAATGCTTGCAATATTTTTTTGTCAGTTAACATTGAATTATTAAAATCGGGGGTTTTCGTGTATTTCCTGCATTCACCTATTTCCGACATGGTTGACAACCCAAGCATATCAAATTTAATTACTTTGATATCCTCCATATCGGATAGATCGTACATGGTGTAAACTTCATCTTCTTTGCCAATTCTTAAAGATGTATAATCAAGGATATTACCGCCTGTTATTGCAACCCCGGCAGCATGAGAACCTATATATTTTTGTTGGTTATACAATTTGGTAAAATGCTTTATTATGTTGTCGTATTGAACATTATATTGATTATAGCGCCTATCAGATTTAATTCCTTCTAAATCCACAAAATCAATATTATATTCTTTAATATATTGCTTTATTGCAGCTATTGTTCTTTTATTTGCGTCTTTAATTGGCTCTTCAACATCAGTTGTTGGCAAACCGCAAACTTTCGCTAAATCATTTATTGTGTTGTCAACTTGGTACAAACCGTAAGAGCAAACACGCGCTGAATTTCCTTTGTACTTTTTTAATAGGTAATCAATTACTTCGTTTCTACGCCCTGATTCAAAATCAATGTCAATATCTGGCATCTTGTGGCGCTCTTTCATAATAAAACGCCTAGGCTCCAAGCCAAAATATAAACTGTCAACTTCTGTGATCCCTAGCGCATAATTAACTAAATAATTGCAACAACTCCCGCGCCCTGCGCCCACCGCTATTCCTTGATCCTTTGCCCAATTTACATAATCCTGAACCATTAAAAAATAATCTTCAAAACCATGGTGATTTATTGTATCTAGCTCTAATTTAACACGATCAATATATTGCTTTGAGGTAATTCCGCGCTTTTTCATGCCCTCCTTTACTTTTTTAAACAATAAATCTTTTGATGGGATGTTTGGATCGTATTGCGGCAGTTTTGATTCCAATTGGTCTAGGATATCCGACTCGACTTTATACTCTAATTCAACCATGTTGCGAAGCATTTCGTGCGGATTATATATTTTATCACCGTGCATTTTATAAAATCGTTCCACTATTTCCGCTTCTGCTGGCATGTAGCGCTCTTTATATGTTTCCTCTATTTTAACTAAATCATGCCCATCCATTTCATGCATTTTAAGGTATGTATCAAAATCCTCAGGGCTACCAAAGTGTGAATCAGAGGTCAAAATGCATTTAGCATTATGTTTGTATGCTAAATGCATCATTATAATATTTACTTCTTCTTGCAACCCGGGTTCACTTATTTTGTATGGCTGGATTTCAACATATAAATCGTCTTGGAATATTTCCTTTAAAACCAACAATAGTTTTTCTGACATGTTGCGCTTTTTTTCTTTTACCATTTGCCCGAAAAATGAACCTACGCAAGCTGTGGTGCATATTAGCCCTTCATGATGCTTTCTCAGCAAATCGAGCGTCCATATGCTGTTATAGTATTTGCGCTTTTCGCCCTCATATTGAATTATGTTGAGGTTTTTGTAGCCTTGCAAGTTTTTGGCAAACAAGCAAAGATGGAAACCCCTGTGCTGTGGCCGGTACTCGGGCAGGAAATACCCCTCTATCCCAAGTATGGGTTTGATGCCTACGCTCTGACACGCTCTGTGGTGCTTTACGACCGTGCAAGCGTTGCCGTGGTTACTGATACCTAGGGCAGTGTATCCCAGCTCTACGGCGCGCCTGGCTAGCTCTGAGGGCTTGCCAAACCCATCATAAGAGCTTCCCTCGTCATGGCGGTGTAAATCTAACATGTGATCCCCCTATTCTGCTTCAACTGCTGTCTCCTCCTTGATTATACATGGCTCAGGTATGCCTTGCAAGCGCTCGTATTCGCTGCATAATTTCATGTAATGCATTGCTTCGCCTTGCATATAGATCGTGGCGTACCCAAACCATTGCGCGTCCTGCATTATTATTTCCAACTCATGCAGGATTTTATTAAACTCATAAACCCTCGTGCAAAATAAACTGTGCGTATGTTTAGTGTTCACTTTTGCGCGAATATCAGATATCATTTCTTCTATGCGATTGTATTTATCTATTACTGTTGAGATATTTAAGTCATTTAAATTTCCATAATCGTTTCTAACAGAGACAAGGGATAATAAGACGGGAATTATCTCTTTTAATTCATCCCTTCCCGTTATCCCTTGTTCCAATTCGCTCTTGTATTGGTAATAAAGCTTCCAATACTTTTTCACTAGTTTTTTAATTGCATCTAACATTTCAACAACTGCCTCCTTTTCGCCAATTGAATATTGGCTGAATTAAAGGCATCAACCATAACTAATTAAAATGACAAATCGCTATCATCCCCCCAAAAGTCATTATTAGCGTTTCTAGCTGCATCATTGTCTTCAAGTATTTTTTTGTAATATGCTGCTGGTTTTTTTACTTCTACGTTTAAATAACGCTCTTTGCACAATGCAAACAATTCTTGCGGCTTCATGCTATCGTAATTTTTTGCTGGTTCATCGCCCCAGTCATCATCACTTCCAACTGCTGCACCTTGCTGTGTAACAAATCCCGGATCGTCAGGAAAAGCTTCTCGTATGATTTCCAAAAACTCTTTATCGGAGAATGGCTTTGCTTTGGGCTCTTTAAATTCGCTTTTGTCAAGCCCTGTAACTGTGTAATTTGTTTCCATGCCTTTTTTAATCCCGCGAGTTATCACAAAATCCCGGCCTCTTAATGTGCCAAAGTTTTCACCTACTGCTGCCAAAGCTGGCATGGGTGTACAGCGATTTACTGGGTATGCAAATATTTTGACTTCGCGATTATCATAATCCCAAATATCAAAGCAATACCATTCGCGAGTTTTTATTCCCTCTTGTTCGCAATACTTACACGGCGCATCTTCATCATAATTTTTTGCGCATGGTACTTTTAAGAGCGGTTCCCAGCGTTCGTGCATGATTAAAGTACGGCCTTGGTTTTGCCCTTGCAAATCTTGTAAAAACCTAATTCTTGCTTTTGATCCTGCCGAAACAAAAAATATCTTACCTTTGCTTGTGCCTGATTTTGCTACATCCTCTTTCAATTTGTCTAGTAAACTTCCTGGCATAAATAAAACTCCCCTTTTATATATTATGTAGTTATGCTAATCAGATATCATAATCAAAATCAAGTATGATTTCTAAGACTGCCCTGGTTTTTCCCGTGGCTGATTTTTCAACAACTGGAATCAACGATAATACTTCTGCTTCTATGCAATCCAATTTGCCTCTACCGATATGCCTACGATTTTTGCTATATACCATATGGTTATCTGCCGGTATGATTGTTAGGACATCTTTTAATTTCATTTCAAAATCTCCTTTCTTTAAAACTCAATAAACGCCCAGTGGGTTATCAAACTTGAATTAAAATACTTTGTTTCATCGATCTTTTGAGCTGTAATAAAACACCAACCCTTGTCTAGCAACCACTCGCGATATCTTTCACATGCAGCATAATAAAATATGTCGCCTTTCTGAAATCTACACAAAATATCTTCTATTATATCTTCACCCAAGAGTTTATGGCGAACTACTTTTACCCCCTCTGCGTTTTCAGGCAATAACTCCTCAACGCTATACCACTTTAATTCTTTTACTTTCATTAAGGTAAATCCTTTCTATCATGCATACCACTTGTTTATTTTATCGTATTCACTTACTAAATCCGTATACCCTAATATTCTTAAAACATCGCAAAGCGTATTATCTGCTTCAATGTGATTTGCTTCCGTATCGATGCTGTAGCAGTTTTCTTTTAGGTAAATTATTGCCTCTTGCTCTAATTCATCGACAACCATTTTGCACCTCCTTCCCCATAATATTTAATCTCTCGCTACCACCTCCTTAAACAGGCTAGGGACGGCTATTGCCGTCCCCCTTGCGCCCGCGCTTTCTGTTGTTATTCATCACGGTAGCCTTGCTCGATCATTTTTAGCTCGTCTTCGACCATTTCGATTATCTCATCCCGCATATACCACATATTCATTACATCCGTTGGCATTTCGAGATAACCGCAAAAGATGGAATCTCCGTAATCGCAATCTTTCCATTCTTGTTTGCCAAGGCAAGCGCCTGACGTATAAATCGTCTTGGTTTTGGGGTTGTAAAGTAATTCGGTGCGGTATCCGCTCGGAAGATAACCTATTTTTCCAATACCCTTTTCGATTTTGTAGCCCCTGTAATAATTGGTTTTCATGGCTTCTGCCTCCTGATTTTTATTCCCTCGTGAGAGGGTAATACCATTATAAAGGTTGGATTTAAATTTGTCAAGCGTTTTTTAAAAAATAATTTAAATTTTTTTCAATTTCTTTTGTGGATTGCTCGCCCACATCTTTTTGCCAATTTCTGAACTTCCAGCGCTGAATTTCTTTGTGTAAAACTGATAATAAATAATCATGCCCCTCATTTCCCGCTTTATCATTATCCAGCGCTGAAATTATTTTTTCTATGCCAGCGGCTTTTATTTTTTTTATTTGCTCATTTGAAATTTTCCAACCTAAAATGGCAACCACGTTTTTGAATCCCTGCTGCCGCAGCTTTAGCATATCAAAATAACCCTCAGTAATTATTAATGGATTTTTATTTGAATAAACTCCACATAAACAAGAAGAGCGTTTAAAGCCTTTATTGTATAAATATTTTCTTTTTTTTTCTGTCTCTTTATCTATTGTACGGCATACCCAGCCTTTAAATTCTCTATTATCCATTATTGGGAATATTATTGTGTAATTGGAGCTGTAATTTATTTTCGCACCGCAAGCATTTAATAATTTAGGCGAATATCCCCTTTCTATTAAATATTTGAACTCTGCATTCTCTACTGTGTATTCGTCCCAATTTGTTTTTGGCAAAGTAGAATAATAATTTTGCGCTTGCAATCTTAATTGCTCATAATCTGGTTCGGGTTGCATTTCCGGAATAATAAATTCGCGCTCAGAATCAATCTTGTTTATTTTAGCCATCATTTTATAAATTTCAAAATCATCTTGTAAATTGGAAGCTGTTTTAACCAATTCATATGCATCATAATGTTTTTGGCAACCAAAGCAATAACAATTTGCTTGATTTAAATTAATTAACATAGAGGGGTTTATATCGCCATGGAAAGGACAAACTACTTTTTTTTGCGTATGATCTAAACCATAATAATTTAAAACCTTTGCAAAATATTCTGCTGATTCATACATAAGGGTTTATTCCCTTCTGTTTTATTTACGTTCACACTCCTATTGTGTTATTAATTCCTTTAATTTCAATGACAAACTCTCGTTTACTGTATAACAACCCTTTAATTGCTTTGTTGTTATGTGGCCTGATTTAAACAAATCATTCATGCGCGTTTTATTAACTGATTTTGCTACGCTTATAAATTGCTTTACTGCGCTCGCAGGAACGCCGTATTTAACCATCAAATTTTTAAAACCATTAAAATCTGTTATCGTATATTCTTTATCTATTACCTCCTCTAATACTTTTTGTGGCAACGCACAACACAATTTTTCAATATCGTAATTAATAGTTGCTCTTTCTGCCGATTGAATCCGAATGGATAACTCAGGCGAGCGGTAAGCATCAAAATGCTTCACGCCTCGTTCTCGCATAAACTCATAAACCTTTTCCTTGCGTTGATCCGCTGCTAATAAATATTCCCCCGCCTGCCGCTCTGCCTCGTATGCCTCTAAGATTAATTGTTTTATTGTATTCTCACTCGTTATTTTCTGTATCCCTCGCGGCACCTTCGGGCACCTCCCCTTTAAAAGCTCTATAAACCCAGCCCGGCCACTTTTTATTATAGCCTAATTTCCACAATACGTCAATATCATCAAAAAACACTATTGATCCACTCTTTGTCTCGCCTTGCCCTTTTTCAACTACTTTGCACGATACTGCTTTTTTTTTATCGTGCCGCAATACAGCTATGATATCTCCTGGCTCGTATTCCCGCATTTTCTGCATATATCAAACCTCCTTAAATAATGGGTGTAAACATTTATAGAATTTTGGTTGCTCTAAGTATTTCCAACAATATTGATGGTTATAACATAATTCTGCTTTCGCCTCTAATAATATTTTTGCGCCTCTTAAAATATCTTGGTTGGCCAAGAATATTTCTGCCTGTTTTCCTGAGATGCCGCATTTAATATTCCTGGCCAACCTGTCGATTCCCTTTACCCTACATGATATGCCATTAAATTCTTTTTCTTTTGTTAAATCAACCCCAAGTAATATCGCCTTGTATAATTTACGAGGCATAATTTATGATCCACCTGTTGCCGCAACTTTGGCATAATCCAACCGTTTGATGCTTGTATTCCATTTTGCTTGTGGCTTTGCGACGGCCTACGAGCAACCACAAGCCGCATGTGCACAGGATCAACAAAAAGCGCATTATCCCCCACAAACACCCCGTGCTCTTGGTTTTTACTCTTGCTGTAACTTGCTCGGTGGATACAATTACGTGATCTCCCCTGCAACGTGGGCAAATCATTTTGGGCGCTGTTGTGTTATTCGTCATCATCTTCACTCCATTCTGTATTATTAAATCTGTACGACATTGCTAAGGATTGCAAACACCTATTTGCGCTTATAAACACTAATGGTTTATGTTCGTCAATGTAATATATGTATATTTGTTCCTCTTTGCTCTTGGTTATAAAATCGCAAACCTTTATTAAAAAATCAGCTCTTACTGCAAGATCGTATTCCCAAAAAGTTGTTAGCCTTAAATCTTCCAAGTTTAGAAAAACAATTTCTTTTGCATCTCTTGTTTTCTTCTGCGCCACTTTGCATTGATCTCTCAGGTTTATTATATGCTGTTTCAAATATTCATATTCTTTAACATATGAAGACGTGGTTACATCATAAATCGCTTTGCTTATAAGATTGTTTTTGTCGTGTCTATAATACGATTCTGAAATATCTTTGTAGATAATCCCTCCGATATAACCATTTAATGCCCAATATTTTTCGTGATCTTCTTTAATTTCTGCATCAGGAGAGTTTTTGGTTTGAGAGCAAAACCTTTTTAAATAAAACAATGCATCGCGTTTTGTGCCCATTTGTTTCAACCTCTACTTTCTTTGTTTCGGTGCTAGGCGTCGCTTTGCGACGCCCCACACTCCACTATGCCTCTCTCACGCATTCTACGCCATCTTTACGCCTTCTGTGCTTGCAACACGGTATGCATACTAGCTTTTCGTTTGCGCCCTTCTGACGCGATCCTCCAGCCTCTCACAACTAGGTAGCCATTGTCTTTGAGATGCCGCCTAACCGTGCGCGTACTTACGCCAAACTCCTTGGTAATTCTTGCAATTCGCTTGTGTCAATGTTGTCGCCACGAATGTAGATCGCCCTTGCTATTGCTACCGACCCCTGCTTGATGTTTAGGTGCTTGTCACAGTTGATGTTTGCCTCGCGGGTTGCGCTGCCGCAAGCTTGGCATTTCTTTTGCTTTGACACAGTTTCAAACCCCCTATTTATTTTACCGGCTATTCTTAATCGCCGATATTTTCATCCTCTCCATCACCAAATATATCTACTAATCTGCCTAAATCTTTTTCAACAACATAATCTGAATAATCAGGCTGGAATAAAATTTCTGCACATGAACTATTAATTGGGATATATTCATTGGTTGTTTCGTACACGTCTTTTTTTGTGCAATAGAGCCTTACTGCCCAGTCCGTAAAACTATTCGCAAGCCGAATTATCTCGTAACGATAATCGTATTTTTTGCTTATAAACCAAATTTCATTTTCGCATGCTTGGTAAATGTCGTAACAATGCATTTTTGGCTTAAGATAACCGTTACGAATTAATTTGATATAAACGCTTTCGCATTTATCGCAAATTATTTTCATTGTGCTGTAATCCAATTGCTCGATTGCTTTATTTGTTAGTTTCATTTGAATCACACTCCAAATTTTCATCATAACACAAAAACAATTGATTGAGTGGCACAAACGCTAAATCGGAATACTCTTGCTCTTTTATGTTATATCGCCTTACTACCCAACTTTGGGAATTTCCTTGCGGATTAAAAACTTCATAACGGAAAAGATAATTATAGCGATCCACAAACCAAGTTTCATCTTCGTGATGGTCAATTAAATATGCTTCGCTGCTGGTTATCAACATAACATCTTTATAAAGCCTAAATGTTGATCCAAGACATTCATCGCTTAATGTTTGCAGCGCCTCAAAATTTAATTTTTTTAATGTACTATTTTTAAATTCCATTTTCCCTACCGCCACCTGTCAACCGTTTCATCAACAACCTATTTTAACAATTTAATAGTATTTGCGTATTGATCTACTTGATAAGCAAATATGTTGAAACGATCATAATCGCGATACCCGCCGTTTTTACTCATTTCGAATAACTTTCTGCTTACTATAGCTAATTTGCGTTCTGATTCCTCTATTTCAGCCTCAATCCGCTCTAACGTCCTCATTTTTTCCGCTTCCTTTCTTGAAATTTTTCTTTTAAGTAAATGATTAAATAACATATGCCGTAACCCATTAATGCTAGAATAGTAATTGATATAACCACGACAGATATAATACCTTCGAGTGTTAAAATAAACACATAAACCCCTCGCTTTCTTTTCTTACAAACGCTTGAAATCGTAATTGATGCGGTATATCTCGATAGGCTCAATATAACAAAAATACCTCCTTTCTTTAGTGGCCTGATTGCTAGAAAGAGGTGTTACAGCGCTCAGGCCACTAAATATTTAATTTGGTTTACTTGCCTAGCATCGATTTTGCTTGCTCTTGGAAAAAATCTTCGACAAACCGGTATGGATCAAGGTTGAACATCATCGCTGCGTTTCTCAAGATTGCTAGGATAACATCAGCGCTCAAAACTTCCTGTACTAAATCCCCCTTCCTTATGTTGTGTTTTTCCGCTAGATTGCATAGGGCTTGCTCTGCGCATTCGCCAAGGATTTCTTTGATAAAATTGTACTGCTGATTCATGGCCTCAACCTCCTGTAATTATTTGGTGATTTTGTATCCTGAATATAGAGTACCACAGAAAATAAATCTTGTCAACCCCTTTTTAAAATTTATTTTAATTTTTTTATTTTGAATTTTAAAACCCTTAAAATAAATTATTTAAACCGAAATAAAAAGAATACCGCCTAATTGAAGACGGTACATATAAAAAGGATGTTATAAAATGGGAGATAAGCAAAAATTAAACCGGCTTGCGCCCCATAGCGCCGGGCATAGCAGCATCATGCTTTTCGTATTTTCCTTGACGCTCTAAAAATTCACAAGCGTCTTCGTGGAGGTCGAACAACCCGTCAATTAAATGCAGCTCTTCAACTTTTAATTCTTCAAAATCCTTGTGCATGTATTCTATTATTTTCTCTGATAAACTTTCAATGAATTTCATTATGCACCTCTATTATTTTATGGGCACGGAAAAATAAAAATAAATAAATCCCCGTGCCCATAATAATTATTTTGCGTTTACAACCATAGTAGATAATTTGTGGCCAAGAAATTTTAAATACTCTGCAACTTCCGGCCTAGCCTCTACCTCTGCCTTGTTATAATCCTGAATCACTTCCAACAAAAACTTTTCGAAATGAGCCTGGATTCTAATTTTGGTGCCCCGCGCACACCGGTATGTGGTATCAGTCCACGCCATTACCAGCCGCCATAATACCCGCCGTATCCGTACCCGGCATAGCTTTTAACGTATGGCCTGAAAGCGTTTCCTTTACATCCACAACGGCTTGGGAAGTTGGCGAAGATAAACGCCCCGTTGTTGGTGCTGCGGCCTGGAACCCAAACAAAGCCGCCACAAGCGCGATTGTTGTCGTCCCAGATTGCGATATTGCCGCCCATCGCCGTATCATTGTTTTCACAGTGTACAGGAATAATATACCAGATTTCCCGGTCAACCAGTTCGCCGCATTCCCACACTGTGATCTCAATAGTGGTAGAGATATTGTTAAGGGTCGCATTGCTTACTATGCGAGTTTTGAACACGCGCTCTTCTGCGCATTCGCCTGCGCCCTCAACCGATTGATCCTGCGAGGCCAAATCCGGGAACAAGCTAAGGTCAGCACGGAGGATACCGTCACGGCTGAACATGTGTGCGTTTTGGCGACATACTGCTTCGATATTTGCTGTAGAAAATCCGAGGGTATGCGCATTTCCGTCTTTAAGCAATAGGTAAGTGGGGAAATTGTTTGACATATTATTTATTGCATTGCGAGGGATTTCAACCATAAAATTTTTGCCCATGCGATAGCCGAAAACATCCCCCATGAGGAACAATGCGTTGTCAACCCCTGAAATAGCAGAAACTTTTTCTATTGTGATTGTTTTTGGTGGCTCGCAATATAGCGGATAAATATGTGTATTGCCACTATCTATTGCATTCGGGCCACACCTTTTAATATGCTCAAATTTTCCAAAACCAGCATTAAAACCACAAGAAACATTACGTTGGACATAGCCGTTACCGCCGTTATTAAAACCTAAGAAATTAGTCGCTTCGTTTTTGCAAGACATTATTTTTGTCTCCTCATAATTTATTTTTGACGCGAAACATGCCAAACCTTGGAGACAACCGGTTTAACATAATTATATCCCCTATCTGACACATTGCCGTCATGGTATGATAATTACATAATTGGCCTAATTACATAACTAACAACAAAATGTCAAAATATCATTTTAGCAGGGCTGTTCGCAAAAATAACGGGGATATGGTGCCTGGAATCTGTGGTGAGAGTTTTCGCAGCGGGCTTGCGTCAGTTCATCGCGAAGCCGGTCAATTTCGTTGCGGTCGATTTTCGTTTCAAGCCCTTTTATCCTGTCTTCTACCAGACGCATAATGTCGCGGGCATCAATAGCATTTTGATGTTTTACGCCATCTATGCCGCGCTCTAGGCCATTGTATACGCTGTCGATGTGCCTTGATGTGTCATATTTTACGCCATCAATCTGCCTGGACAAATCAAAATTGTTTTTATCAAATTCCCGGCTAAGATTCCAGCCGGTTTCTGCAATCTGTTTATTCAGCAAACCAAAGTCTTTCATATACGCTTGGTTCATATCCCAATGCTCCCTGCCATAGTCATAATCGCACGGCTTATGCTGATTGTTTGAAAGCATTGATGCAGCCGCTAATGGCGCTAAATCGCTCGCATATCCATCATGGCGCTTTTCATCCTTACGCCCCCACAAAAATACAAGAGCCAAAAAGATTATTACTAGCGCAAAAATCCAACCATAGCTTGTAGATTTGTCACCGTCGCCGTCTTTTACCGTTACCGCTGGCACACCGCCAATATCGCTAAAGAGTCCCATTAATATTTTCTCCCTTCAAATATTAATTAACAAGATTAAAAGTTTTTGCTAATGTTGATACATAAGATTCTATTTCGGAAGGGCTTTTACCTTTCAGAGATTTCCAAATGGCATTGTTTTTAACAGAAGGTTCTTTTTGCTCCAAAGCCGCCATAATTATTTCAGGGCTATTCCCCTCCTGCGCCATTTTCAATAACTGGTTCAGTATTCCCTCGCCTTGTGGAAACTGCTTTATTAGGAGGTTTGCTATTGCTTCCAGGTTCAGCATTTTTCGTCACCGCCTTTTTAATAAATTCAACATCATTAAATAGGCTATCTAATTTATCGCCATACCTTGTGAAAAGCTCTAAAAATATGGGAGAAATATTGTTATTGCTTTCCGATTCTGGCGCTGGTTTTTCAACCGTGAGATCAATTCGTTTAAAAGCGTCAAAAGATAATTTCGCTGTTCCAACATCAAGTTGCTTGCAATAAACATATTCAGCTTTTCCGTCATTGCCTTTTTGAATAAACATTTGGACTGCGCCGGTTGCATCCGGCATGTAAGCGTCTACTTCTTCTCGCGAAGATACCAATATGACGCTTTTTAAATCCAACTGATTATCAGGTTGTGACCTGGGTTGCTGAATATAGCCATAGCGCTGCTCGTATTCATTTAATCTTTGCTCTAATTCGCGTAATCGCAACTCGCCAGGATTTGCGTGGTAATCATACGGTATATATCCCGGCCTAGGAGGCATCGGCCTATTATAGTAGTAATCGTTAGGCAATTACATTTTCACCTCCATATTTAAGCTTTAACAAGATATGCTATATCCATCACCGCAAAAGCTACCACCACCTCTTGAATATATGCCAACGCATCATAATTACCATGGTATTTAAGCGCTTAATTATGATGCATGGACTTCAATTAATAATATGCGGAAATATCATCAATATTTTGCCATTGCTCGTTGATGATATTCTGTTTAGCAATTATTTTCTCTTCCTCTTCTAAAATTGCTTTCTCTGTTTTTTTATCAACAATTAGCGATATCCTATACATCATATAGGTAATTAATAAACCTAGCAATATTGGCGTAAATTGAGTATATTTAAATGCTGAAAATTTAGCACAACCATAAAACAATACCGTTGCTATCGATGTGCAAACTAAAAGATTTTTACTATGCCATCTTCGGCGTATTATAAAACCAAAACAGATATAGGATGTTGTTACTATCAGACCTTCGATGAACACATTATCAAAATTACAAACAATTAACACAATCACCCATTGAAAAAGATTAAAGCCTAATAGTAACAACATCGCTTTTAGTCTTTTTCTACCGGTTAAAGCTGCGAATTGTTCAAGCGCTAGACTGTCTTCATTATCGCACCGTACAACGTTGAAATTTTGGGGAAAAAGAAAATTGAACCTGCCGTAGTTAGGGAAAACAGGGCTGCAAACTGATTTGTCAGAAATTCTAGGAACATCCTTTTCACCTCCTATAAGATATAATAAAACCATAAAAATAATTAAATCAATGGATGAAATAACCCACTCATATGTTGTTAATGTTGTAATATGACCTAATTTATAAAACAATACTGATAATTGATAAATTGCTACTGAAACACTAAACCAAACCATTCTTTTGAACGATTTAACGCGCAAATTCTTGTCTTTGTAAAATGCAATTATAACTGTAATCAGATAAACTATCGGTAAAACGAAAGCAACAAATTGTTGAGATATTATTTGCTCTGCAACGTGTTTTATTAAAACCAAAGGAATAACGAATTTAATAATTCCCACGTTGTATTTATTTAAAACAACACTGCACATAATAAATATCTGTATGGCAAATACTACTGATTGAATGATATAAAACCCTAAAGGGGATAAAACCAAATCTTGATTTTCTATCGCTAATTTATTATATCCCATTGCCGCGCTTACAACGCATATTATTGTCATGGCAATGAATAAGAACATTGTTATAATTAATAGCCTTTTTATATCTGACATTTTATCTCCCTTTTATTTTATAACTTAAATCCTTTATCTCATAACATCTTTTTTCTATAGATTCTATCGTATTATCTTTCGCTTTAACAATTTGAACCATATCGTTTATCTGATTTTCTATTTCCCGCTCTTCTTGTATTATTTTTGCTTTCTTTGCAATTATTTTTTCGTATTGGCTAAATAAATGCTGCGAAAGGCAAAACGAAAATAAAATTACAATTATACTTGCTAATATCGCACATACCATTTCAATTATACTTAACATTTTGCCTTTCACCTCCGCATACTGTTTTTGTTTTTTAACCCTTGTTATATGATCCTATCGAATTAATTAGATCGAAAATGTAATTTGCCCCGCGACTCAGTAAAATCCCCGTTAACGCACAACCTATAATTGGTATCGTTGAAACCATGCCGAACAAAGCCAATAAATCGAGATTATATGCGATTGCAATTAAAACTCCCAAAACAATTGCCGTCAGCATTTGCCACTGAAATTTACCGTTCGCAAAAAATGTATTTACGTATGTGATAACACCCTCAATAATTACCGCTGCACATAACAGACCAAAAAAATTCATTTTATAAACCCTTTCAAATATTATTTTATATGTGCCAATTGTGCCGATATCGTCTCTTGCAAAAACGCATCATATGCAGATTTTGCTTTAATGCCCTCTTCATATGCTATTTGCATAGCGCCGTTCGTTTTCCCCTCCTGAATGGCTTTTGCAGTAGCTAGCGATAGATTCACAGAAGCCGCTTGTAGCTGCATGGACAAAAGACTTTCTTTTGCTAATAGCTGTGCTGCCGCTTCTGCTTTTTTTTGCGCCCTCTTTGCCTTGAAAGAATTTCTCGTAATTAACGCAACTAATACCGCCTGTATTAAACTAATAATTGCAATTTCCAAACATTATCCCCCCATAGCGTTTATTTACCTCCCAAAATGATTCTGGTTGCATTGTCCATTAGGGATTTTATATTAACGTCTAAGTTGGAGGTGATAGCGCCGTTTAAAACTCCCAACCAATAGTTGCGATCTGTAACAATTCCCGCTTTTATAGCATTATCAACTGATATTTCCTTTGGATTTTGTGCAACATTCTGCAATGCTTTGTTTAACTCCGTCCATGTATTTATACCACATATACCATCTTGTGTCAACCCTTTTTGTTTCTGAAATGTGATTACTGCGTTTTTTGTCGCATTTCCAAATACTTTGTCAACAACTAGATTATAACCACCTACTTTGTTAAGTGTTTCCTGCAATCTTCCAACAGAATCAGTTTTTGGGTGTCCTTGTTTTAACGTTGGATATTTAAGCCAAAATCCAATAGCGCCATATGTGCCGCGAAACGTTCCGTTTGTCTGACCTCCATATAAGGTGGTGCCGTCTTTTACAGCCGAACTTCCCCCGCCGTCGCCATGCCAAACAAAAGGCGCCTTGTATAGGTTATCTGCTTGCTCAAATGTCATAGCATCATTCGTACCGTCTTTGGCAACGTGAATCGTCATGACTGTATCCCACAGCGCCACGAGCGTCCTGCCGCGCCTCTGCGTGTAGTTTTCATGCGTCTTGGGATATGGTATGTATGAGGTCACAAAATCGCTCTTGGAGGCCGCTGCTGCCCTCAGCGTTGATTTGGTTACCTTACTGCCGTTTAACGCTATGCCGGGAGAGTCAAGATACTCCGGTGATCCGCTCAAGATGTTCCCCGCTTTGCATACGCCAAGCAACAAGCCGGTCGATCCATATATGCCACCATTGATTACTATATCTGCCCCGGTTTGTGCTTGCAATTGGTCAACCATCCTGCCGTTTATGTTTATATACTCTGCTTTGATTAAATCATTTAAATTAATTGTCTTGCTATAGCCCATTGTTATTTTATCCCCCATTTCAAACCGAATATAATTATCTACATCCCTTCTAAATTGATTCATAGATAAACCGTATTTAACAAATAAATGCTCTGGATCGCCATGGTTACTAGCTATGCCTTTTTTGTATCCCTCGACATGACTAATTATTACACCATCTTTTAAAGGATTTAAATTTAAATCTGAGCATAACCGAGCAAACAATTTAACAGATAAATTATATGTTTTCAATACGTGCTCTTTTGATGCTGCCGGATTATTGTCTATATATTCTGCACCTTTTCCAGTATATTTTATCGTACTAGGCTCTGTCATTTCAACGCCTATATGCGTGTCATTAACAGAGCCTAAATTCCCAACCCCGCCGTGCCAACCACGATAATTCCAAGGCAAACATTGAATAATTAAATCTGTTCCAACTACTGCATGTACCGCAACGTTTTCTTTAAGTTTTCCGGCCTTATAAGAATTATTCCAAATGTCGGCTAAAACTTTTGGGTTTGGTTGCGGTGTACCTATGCTGTGCAAAACCAAACCTAAAGCGCCTCTTTTTTGGAATGTAGAATAACGGCTATCAATAATATTTTTGTTTGCAGCATAGCAATCATTATTGACACTAAATTGTTGTATTAAATTCATTTAATTACCTATCGTTTTTGCCTTTTACAAGCTTCCATAACTTCCCTGTCTCTTCATATACCGGATCGCTATTCTGCCCAGGTTTTATATCGCTATTGGCAGAATACAACAAGCCATCAGAACCTCTAATTATCGTACCTTTAAGGCAAACTAAATCTATTGTCCACAGCGAAAATACTTCGGGGTACAGCGCTATTACGTCATCATCGATATCACCCCTATATGCCATAGTCCTAAATATTTCTAAGCTTATGTTTTCAGATATACTAAGATTTCTTCCAATTTCGCGCATACCGGCAATACGCCCTTCTTTTGTCTCGTAATTAAAAAATGGCTCTTTAATTTTTTCCATGCCCGTACTCCTCTAAAAACGCTTTTATTGCTTCAACAGCGCCGTTTGTTTCTCCGCTTGGTATATTTACCTGAAACTCAGGCGGGGGACTCCAACCGCCGTCATCAAGACGTATCCACCCAATTTTAACATAATCTGGGCATTCAGCAATTTCTGCTTCTCCGGGTTTATGCCCAAAATTGCCCGCCTCAAACCAAGTTTGAGTTATCTCCCAGCCTGGCATTGTAAATATATTAACCACTATTTTGTCTACCAGGATTGCTACTTTGATTTCTTGATTTGCCACTTCATCATACCTCCTCAATTATTAGTAACGGCAATCCACAAAAACCTGCGATATAATTGCCCCCTCCGTAATTTGCAATTGGAGGAAACTTGCCGATAGCTACCGACCATCCACCGCGCCCGCCTTGCCCTGGTGCTACTGTGTTACTTGTAACTCCCGCTAATCCCATCATCATATCGCTATTACCCCCGTCTCCGCCTTTTGCGCCCACATAAGCTCCTGCCCCACTGCCGCCATCACCGCCATTGCCGCCAATAGCCCCACTGCCTCCGTTGCCGCCCCAGCCACCACCGGATACACCAGTATACCCATTACCACCCTTGCCGCCTTTGCCACCAATACCATACCACAAAAATGCTGCGGTATAATCATAAAATTTCGCTGCATTACCGCCGTTGCCGCCATAACCTCCAGCGGCTGCCACAGCGTTTGCATTC